>Ga0187780_10003545_pt1 | contig 11773 bp, 12 predicted proteins | sample 1015_Q2_SP10_20__FD_132429 | JGI IMG/M metagenome (GOLD analysis project Ga0187780, IMG submission 132429) | Tropical peat soil microbial communities from peatlands in Department of Meta, Colombia - 1015_Q2_SP10_20_MG | ecosystem: Environmental > Terrestrial > Soil > Wetlands > Peat | place...
GATGCTACTGTTACTAAAGTGTATTTTGAATCTAATTTTGTTAATAAACGGTCAATAGAAGGATATAACATATACTTATTCCGCCTCCAGCATTCTTTTATAATAATTTGAAACTCGTTCACGTTTTAAATGTTCACTTGTAATAATAGCATTTACACGATCGCAAGCAGATTCAACTTTGTCATTTTCAACTACATAATCATAAGCATCCATCATGTCTAACTCTTCTTTAGCAGCATTCATTCGATTTCTAATTAAATCTTCTGTTTCTGTGCCTCGTGTTACAATACGATTTTGCAGTTCTTTTAAACTTGGTGGAGCTAAGAAAATAAAAATTCCTTCTGGGAATGCCTTCTTAACTTGTAATGCACCTTGGACTTCTATTTCTAATAGGATGTCTTTACCTTCTTGTAATGTTTTTTCAACATATTCAATAGGTGTTCCATAGAAGTTTCCTACGTATTCTGCCCATTCTAAAAACTTATTTTCAGAGATGCGTTGTTTGAAGTCCTCTTTTGTTGTAAAGAAATAATCGACTCCATTCACTTCACCTTCTCTAGGTGAACGTGTTGTCATTGAAATACTATATTGAAGCGGTGTATCTTTACGCTCAAATAGTGCTTTACGAACTGTACCTTTCCCTACGCCAGATGGCCCTGAAAGGACAATTAATAAGCCGCGTTCGTGTTTCATTTTTGGCTCCTACCCTTCTTACTAAATCAAACAATTTCTATAAGTAGTAAAAAATTTTTAATCTGTTTATTTGGTCAAATACATAAGTATTAACTTCTATTTAAAAACATTGTTGCCCCTTACTTAATACTGTAAACAAGTTCTTTAAAAATTAGGCTGTGTTCGTAGACATTGTTGCTATATTAGTATGTGTGAGTTAATTTCCACTCCAGGATGCTCGCTTTCCTAGGGGCGTGAGCTGAGCCTCCTTGTCGCTATCGCTCCTGTGGGGTCTCAGCCTTCCCGCATCTCCCAAAGGAGCCTGGGCATCTTTCCGTTCCAATCAACTTCAGTCTTATAAATTACAAAACCTAAAAGCAATAATCTTAAAAAAAGAGCCAAAAATTAAGAATAAAATGCTCCATCGCCTCTCAGAGATAAGCGAGTCGCTTCCGCTTTTCGTCCTGTCCAGCTCCATCGACCAGCCCCTCGGTCATTTCACAAAAACCAATTGAAGTGAAAAACGCACTTCATTTGATTTTTGCTCCAATGTCTGTCGGAGGTAAGCAAGGCGACTCCGCTTTTCGTTCTGTCCAGCTCCGTCGCCTACCTCCTCGGCCATTTCACAAAAACCAATTGAAGTGAAAAACGCACTTCATTTGATTTTTGCTCCAATGTCTGTCGGAGGTGAGCAAGGCGACTCCGCTTTTCGTTCTACTCTATATTCTGTACTTGTTCTCTGATTTTTTCAAGGTTGTTTTTCATTTCGATTACTAGTTTTGAAATTAGTATATCGTTTGCCTTTGAACCAATTGTGTTTATTTCGCGGTTCATTTCTTGAACGATAAAGTCTAGTTTACGTCCAATTGACTCTTTTAATTGAAGAGTTTCGTTAAACATCTCGATATGGCTCTTTAGTCTCACTAGTTCTTCTGTAATGTCACTACGATCAGCAAAAATCATTACTTCTGCTAATAGTCTTTGCTCATCAACTGATTGGTTAAATACCTCGTTTAGCTTAGCTTGAAGTTTATTTTGATAAGATTTTAATACACTTGGTGCATGTGGCTTAATTTTTTCTAAAGACTCTTCAATTGAGTTAAGACGAAAAACTACATCTTTTTTAAGCTGTGTTCCTTCTTTTTCTTTCATCTGTCTAAATTGTTCACATGCTTCATGGACAGTATCAAATAAACACTGGCTAAAATCTTCTTCAATTTGCTCAACTTCGGTAATTGTTGTTACTTCAGGCAACTTCAACAATTCGATTGCTGAATAGTCTTTAGAGTCCTTTTGATCTAATTGAAGTTGATTTAGTACATTTTTATATTGTGTCAATAATTCCTCATCAACGACTAACTTACGACTTAGCATTCCTTCAATCGTAATAAACAGTTCAACTCGGCCACGATTTGTATATTCTGAAACAATTTTTTTAATTGCATCTTCATATGGCATCAATTGTCTAGGCATACGTAGAATTGTTTCTAGGTAGCGATGATTCACTGACTTCATTTCAATATGTATTTTTACTTGCTCTTTCGTTAGGATGGCTTTTCCATACCCAGTCATACTAACAACCATTGTTTCACTTCCAATACAATTTTGTCCTAAATAATTAGTAAAGACAAAAGGTAATAGAGATTACCTCTACTACCTTAAGAGATTATAACATATTCTGTTCTACTAGGCTATTTTCTTGGAGAAAATTATTTTTTCTTTGTAAATAAGGCACCTGCTAACATAAAAGTTGGTACGCATGAAAGTCCAACAATTAAAAACCATTCTCTTGGTTCAAGCGGTAATGTTTTAAATATAGGTTGTAGTGGTGGGAAATAGATAACGACAAGCATTAACAATAATGAAACAATTACTGCTCCTATTAAATAGATGTTCCCAAATGGGTTTCGGTGAAAAATAGATCGTTCACTTCGACAGTCAAAAACGTGAATAAGTTGTGCCAGTACTAACGTAGAAAAAGCAACGGTTTGTGCATATTCAAGATGATCCGGATGTTGGTTATAAGAAATAATAAACGCGAGTAAAGTAACAATTCCGATTAAAAAGCCTCGTGAAATAATTTTCCAACCTAGACCTCTTGCAAAAATGCCTTCTGACAATGTTCTTGGGCTTCTTCTCATTACGTCATCTTCAGGTGAATCTACTCCAAGAGCCATCGCTGGCAAGCCATCCGTTACTAAATTTACCCAGAGAATTTGAACAGGAACAAGTGGTAATGGCAATGCAAGAATCATTGCAAAAAGCATAACTAATATCTCACCAACGTTAGATGCTAGAAGATATCGTATAAATTTCCGAATATTACTGTATATATTGCGACCTTCTTTAATAGCAGATTTAATTGTTGCAAAATTATCATCTAGCAAGATAAGAGCCGAGGCTTCTTTTGCTACTTCAGTACCTGTTATACCCATCGAAATACCGATGTCTGCAGCCTTTATAGCGGGAGCATCATTTACGCCATCTCCAGTCATTGCAACAATATGGCCATTTGATTGAAGTGCTTTTACAATTTTCAATTTATGCTCTGGTGAAACACGAGCAAAAACATTTACATCGTCTACAATATCAGAAAGTTGTTGAACCGATAGAGAGTCTAATTCTTTCCCCTCAACAACTAGTCCATCTTCTCTTAATATCCCTAGTTGTTTCGCAATACTTGAAGCAGTTAATTTATGATCTCCAGTAATCATGATCGTTTTTATACCTGCTTCTTTACATTCTTGTACAGCTTTTGCTACTTCTTTTCGCGGAGGATCTATCATACCTTGTAGACCAATAAAAGTTAATTCACTCTCTAACATTTCTTCTCTCCGTGCATCTTTTGGATCGATTGGCTTATAAGCAATCGCAATTGTTCGAAGAGCTTGATTCGCAAAATTTGCAATTGTATTTTCAACTGCATTAACCCGCAAAGCATTTAATTGTTCTTGGCGTTCATGCCAAAGAATTGTGGAACATCTTGATAGTAATACATCTGGTGCTCCTTTTGTAACAACGAAGAAATTACCTGCTTTATCCCGAACAACTACACTCATCATTTTTCTAGTACTATCAAAAGGAAGTTCATGTACTCTAGTAAAGTTAGATTCGATATAAGTTTGATTAATACCAGCTTTATGGCCTGCTACGATAATTGCCCCTTCAGTTGGATCCCCATCTAAATACATGTCTTTCTTCTTCTTTATTATTTGAGCATCATTACAAACTGACCCAAATACAAGTGTTTGAAACAATTGCTTATTTAGTGCTAAATTCACATTCTTGTCACCCTGAAAAAATTGGCCATCAGTTTCATATCCGCTTCCAGTAACAGAATAGTTTGTACCACCTGACCAAATATTCGTTACCGTCATTTTATTTTCAGTCATTGTCCCTGTTTTATCAGAACAAATAAATGAAGCACACCCTAATGTCTCAACAGCCTGCAACCTTCTTACAATTGCTTTCTTTTTAATCATTCGTTGGACACCAAGAGACAATGCTACTGTAACAATGGCAGGAAGTCCTTCTGGAATAGCAGCTACAGCAAGCGAAACACCAGCTAAGAACATATGATATAGCTTGTTCCCTTGATAAACCCCAATAATGACAACAAGAGCTGTTAAGAATAAAGCAACAACAATTAAAATTTTACCTAGTTGTTCAAGTCTTCGTTGAAGAGGTGTCACAACCGCTACTGTATTTTGTAATAAATTTGCAATTTGTCCCATCGCTGTTTTCATTCCCGTAGAAACGACAATACCTTTACCATTTCCACGCGTAACTAAAGTACCCATAAAAGCCATATTTGCTTGATCACCAATCCCAAGATTGTCCAAATCAAGAGCTTCTGAACGTTTCTGAACAGGTAATGACTCTCCTGTTAATGCAGACTCCTCGATATATAAACTAGCTGCTTCAAAAATCCTAACATCTGCACCAATTCGATCACCGCTTGTAAACTTGATTACATCTCCAGGTACTAACTCTTTTGAAGGAATTTTTTTATATTGCCCTTCTCTTAAAACGGTAACTTGAGGTGCTGCCAATTCTTTTAATGCCTCTAAAGATTTCTCCGCCCGAGCCTCTTGAAAATACCCGAGAATACCGTTAACTAGAACAATCGCAATGATCGCAATTGCATCAACAATCTCCTTTAAAAACACTGAAATTAAGGTTGCTCCTAGTAAAACAAAAACCATAAAATCATTAAATTGACTTAAGAACAAAATCAACTTTGACTTATTTTCATTTTCTTGAAGCTCATTATAACCAAACTTTTCTCGCCTTCTCTTCACTTCTGCATCTGACAAACCTAAGGACATATTACTATTCGTAACATGAAACACCTCATCCGAGTCCATACGGTAAAAATCCATTCATCGTCACCCCTACTAAATACATAAGGAAAGCAATCCTCTTCCCCTCTTATAAATGCATATTCGAACTCGTCCAAAAAAATGATATAATGAACAAAGAAATGTGGAAGCGCCTTGTTTATCTCTGAGAGGCGTTGGAGCTTTTACCTATTGAAGAGTGCTTTTCCTCTTCGATAGGTAAAAGTGAAACGACCGAAGAGATAGGCGCTGGAACTAGACTGGCCTAGAAAAGTGGAGGGAGCTTGTTTAGCTCTGACAGACGTTGGAGTGTTTACCTTTTGAAGAGTGCTTTTTCTCTTCGAAAGGTAAACGCGAAACGGCCGAAGAGCTAGCTCACGGAACTAGACAGGTGAAGAAATGTGGAGGCGCCTTGTCCTCTCGCAAAAAACGCTCGAGTCAGTAGTAGTTTATCCTAGAAGTAACTTTAGTGTTTATCTCTGAGAGGCGTTGGAGCTTTTACCTATTGAAAAGTGCTTTTCCTCTTCGATAGGTAAAAGTGAAACGACCGAAGAGATAGGAGCTGGAACTAGACTGGCCTAGAAAAGTGGAGGGAGCTTGTTTAGCTCTGACAGACGTTGGAGTGTTTACCTGAGGTTATCCTCTTCAGTAAATAGAGGCAAAACGACTAAAGAGAAGAATTTTAAAAATAAAAACAATCGTAATATACATGACTTATCATTGTTTATTTAGTTAGGAAGTGACATTATGTCTTTTGATGGTTTATTTACAGGAGCAATGACACACGAAGTTGCTTCGCTTTTAACAACTGGACGGATTTCAAAAATTGTTCAGCCGAGTACGTATGAGGTTTTATTAACAATTCGCGCAAACAGTACAAATTATAAATTACTATTAAGTGCACATCCTAGTTATGCTCGTTTTCATATAACAGATCAACAATATGATTCACCTAATGAGCCACCTATGTTTACGATGGTTCTTAGAAAGCACTTAAACGGTGGTTTTATCGAAAGCATTACGCAGTCAGAAAACGAACGAATTGTAACAATTAAAGTACGTAGTCGTAATGAAATTGGCGACGAAATGTCACGATCCCTTGTTGTTGAATTAATGGGACGTCATAGTAATATCATATTAATCGATAACGAAAGAAATATGATTCTTGATAGCGTAAAACACGTTCCAATGGCAGTGAACAGACACCGTACCATATTGCCAGGTTCACAATATATTCAACCACCAGCTCAAGAGAAAAGAAATCCACTTGAGCCGATTTCAAAGGAAGATTTTTTAAGTATCATTCATCAAGTTGATACGACTCCTTCTAATGCAATTATTCAATCTTTTTCTGGGGTTTCACCTTTATTTGCAAATGAAGTAGTATTCAATGGAATTGAACAATCTTATGACATTTTTTCAGGTCTTATTGAAAAAATAACGAAAAATGAATATACTCCAACATACATCAAAACTGAGAGCAAAGAATTTTTTTATTTCTTACCATTAACGCATTTACAAGGAGAAACAGTTCTTTTTGACTCGCTTAGTAAATTATTAGATGTATTTTATTTTGGAAAAGCAGAACGAGATCGTGTGAAGCAACAAAGCGGTGATTTAGAAAAGCTTTTACACAATGAAGTTACTAAAAATTATAAGAAACTGAAGAAGCTTGAACAAAGTCTAAAAGACACTGAAAAAGCCGATCGTTTACAGCTCCAAGGTGAACTTATAACTGCTAATATGTTCGCACTAAAAAAAGGAATGAAGGAAATTGAAGTTGTAAACTATTATGATGAAAATGGAGCAACCATCAAGATTCCACTTTCACCATTAAAAACACCATCAGAAAATGCACAATCCTATTTTACAAAATATACAAAAATGAAAAATAGTATTGCTCATATTGAAGAGCAAATCAGTTTAACGATTGACGAAAACAAGTATTTAGAAATGATTCTCCAACAACTAGAATCAGCATCTCCTAGAGACCTTGAAGAAATCCGCGAAGAGCTTGTTGAAACAGGTTATTTACGTAAAAAACACTCTAAAAAACAAGCAAAATCGAATAAGCAAAAAGTGACATTAGATGAATACATCTCTACCACAGGTGAGTTATTATTAGTTGGTAAAAATAACAAACAAAATGAATATTTAACAAATAAATTAGCTGCTAGAGATGAGTTATGGTTCCATACAAAAGATATCCCTGGCTCTCACGTTGTTATTCGCTCAAAAGAACCAAGTGAGCAAGCAATTAACGAGGCAGCAATATTGGCAGCATACTTTAGTAAAGCACGTCAATCAGGCTCCGTTCCAGTAGACTACACACAAATTCGTCATGTCAAAAAACCAAATGGTTCAAAACCAGGCTTTGTTATTTATGAACAAAATAATACAATCTATGTGACACCTGATGAAGAGTTAGTGTTGAAGTTAAAGAAATAATTTAAAATGAAATAATGGGATGATCTAAAATATTTTTTTGGGTCATTCCCTTTATTATTTTAGCTGATTTCGTATACATTGTTGTTATTTTAGAATGCGTTAGTTGATTACAGCTACAGGTTGCTCCCTTTCCGTGGGGCGATGCTTGAGCCTCCTCGGCAAGCCTGTGGGGTATCAGCCTTCCTGCTATTCCCACAGGAGTCTCGCACCTTCCATTGTAATCAACTTCTGTCTAAATTAATTTAAACAGCAATTTTTGAAAAGAGCCTAAATTAAATGAGGGTATCACCAAGTTAATTTCTGGTAATACCCTCTGCTTTTTTTCTTTACAAGATTACAAATTTAAACAAAATATTTTTCATCACTTAATTAAATCTAATTCCATTAATCCATTTCTTTCGCCTTGATAAAATTCAATCGATTCTTTACTTACTTGTCTAAGCATTTTATTCAACTCGATACCAAACTCAACAAAGGCATGTCCTTGTGCTGTTAGAATATTCTTATGTCTTATGAAAGGTTTATAAATAAACAGTTCTTCATTAAAGTCCCCTAAAAAATTTCTTTGTTCTTTTGTTAACGTTACAGTGTAAGGGACATTATTCAAGACACCTGATTTTGCTAAGACATATACCCCACTACAAATTGCAGCGACTATCTTCCCACTTTTAGCAAACTCTCCTACAACATCAAATAATTCCTTTGCATCTGCAATTGGTTGTAAGTCCCCGCCTGGCATTATTAGTACATCATAGTCTTTCGAATTAACTTCATTTATTGTAAAATCAGGTACTGTTGTTAAACCTGCCTCAGATTTACAAGGAGAAGATTCTAAAGCACAAGTATATAAATCATGAGTGTTTCTCAACATTGAAATTGCAGTAGTAATTTCAAATTCACAATAACCATTAAACAAGAATAATAAAGCTTTCTTTTTATCCATTATAACCCCCTATATTAAGATGCTTTTATTTTATAACTGTGATCAAATCATCCATTGTAAATAATGAGTGTAAATCTAGTCCTACTTCATTCAATTTTTCTTTTCCTGATTGTTTTCGATCAATCACACATAATACATCCTTCACTTTTGCACCAACTTGTTTTAAATCTTCTGCACTTATTTTAATTTGTCCCCCAGTTGTGACAACGTCTTCAATAATCATACTTTTTTATTTTTGATATCGATACCTTCTGCAAGTTTACATGTTCCATATGCTTTGGCTTCTTTTCTTACAAATACTACTGGAATTCCTGTTTTTAGTGATAAAGCTGTTGCAATAGGAATTCCCCCCATTTCCAAACCAGCTAACACTTCCGTACCATTTGGTATTAATTTTGAAAGTTGGTCTGCAATCTCACCTTTATTATTGAAGTAATTGAAATGTTGTTAAAATTGGTTTTGCTAATTTCTTAGTTCCCCAAACTTCTAAAGAAACTGCAACAGGGAAGCTTTGAACAATAATGGCTGTTCCGTAACCAGTTTGTCTAGTTATTCTTGTATCCACGAAGTCTGCCTTTAAACTATCTGATGAAATATTTGTCCATTTGAATCCTTCGGTACCGCCACCAAAGATACCAGTAACATCCCATTTCCCAGTTTTTTCATTTTGCATTGCTCCCACGGTGCCACTCATTAAAAATCTAATTTTTTGATGAGTGTTCTTAGGATTAACCCAATCATATCCACCTGCACTTCCACCACCAATCTTTTCTCTTCTCCATCCTGAAGGTACCTTAAATTTAATTGCAGGCTTTGATTCTCCATAAACCAATGGTATAACCACTAAAATTCTCGAAGATTTCTTTAACTGGCTATTAGTTTGTAAAGTATTTGGATTATCACTACTTTTCTTTTTATGAATAGGTTGGTTTTGAAAACCTGTTAACGTGAATAAACAAATTACACTTAGAAAAAGAATACTTAATTTTATTTTCTTCATAAAATCCTCCTATTTAGCTTCTTTAAGGGTTTCCCTATTCTTGTTTAACATTTCTCTATTAGTTATTCGTTGACTCGACAGACTCGCCATGCTTCTTCTACTTTGAATTGGTCTCCTTTAAGTTCAAATACATCATCATTAGGTTTTGCACTATTTAATAATTCAGGAAAATTTTGTTCAATATAGTTTTGATGATCTACTTCGTTCTTCCACCCTGTTAATACGAGATATTCATTTTCTAGTAGTTTTTGGGAGAAAGCAAATGTTCCACCAAGCATCCCTTCCGATTTTTGCATTCCTAAATTCCAAACATTTTTATGCATATCTACAAAGTGATTAATTCTATGTTCTTTCACTTGTGCCAAGGAAACACGTATATAACTACTCGTTTTAAGTACTTTAACAATATTCTCTACCAACCCAGGAATACTTAACTCTTCTTGATACAAACTTACATCGATCGATTCATAAGAATTTTCTTGTCCTGAATTTACAAAAATTTGGTCATGTTGCTCTTCCATGAATTTCTGATAATCTGTTTGATTCTCCCAAAAAGAATAGATACATGCAGTAAATGGTTGTTTTAAACTCCACCCTCCAATTTGACCTAAAAAACCTTTTGCAATACTAAGGTATTTCCATTGTTTTTGATGCTCATAAAAAATTTCTTTTTGATCTTCTTTTACATTGCAACTAATTTTTTTTATGATCATTAAGTAATACCTCCAAAATTAAACTCCCCACCATAGAACAATCATTTACTAATAAATAGTGGCATAATATTTAAATCTGATTTGGTAACTCTAAATAAACCTATTCATATTTTTTCTTCAACAAAAAAGGCATTACTTCCTGCTTATTGGAGTAATGCCTTTTTGGGTTAGATCTATTCTATTTAAATGCTAATGGCTTTTCAGGGCGATTAACACAATAATCACATTCAGGATCACTACACTTTTTCTCATTCCATTCATTACATTTAGGACAGAAATAAGTATCGAAATCTTCATAGTAAACTAAACTATTTTTACATTTAGAACAAAATTTTTTTCTATCAATAAAACCTTCTATTTCAAAATTATCTATGATTACTAAGTCATCTAATTCTTCTATTTTCATAAGTCCTCCGTTTTTTCATTATCTACTAATTCTATAAAAAAAAAGGTTATGTAACTAGACCTCCTGATGCTCCTATCAGTTATTTATTGATACTTTTTCAAAGAAAGAATGTTAGTTTGTCTGTCTTTTCCATAATAAAAAACCTTTTAAAGTAACCCTCTGATTACTTAAAAAAGTTCTACATTTGGTAATATTTATTGGCTTACTAAATGAAAGCTATTATTTTATAGCTCTATTTATTGTTTTATCAATTGTTTATATAATTAATGTTCATGATTATATTAACAAGTGTATTTTGTGTATTTTGTGTATTTTGTGTATTTTGTGTATTTTGTGTATTATGTGTATTATGTCTATTTTCAGTTCTTTCAAACACAAGGATAACAATTATTAGATAACGTTTTTGGTGGATGTCGCCAATAAAGTGATATTTTAAGTATCCCTTCTCAACTGTATTCACTTCTTCATTTATTATTTTTCCCTTTAGCAAATGCTCCTTGGTTACCTTACTCTTTTCTTTATCTTCTTTGTCTATAGGCTGTGGTTTAAAAGCTTTATAAACAGATAAATAAGTGGAAATTAATAAACAAATTACTTGGACAATACTAATAGTATCATGTAAAGTGAACAAATTCGGTCGCCACCTTTTTAGAAGCTAAAAACCTTATTATTCAACTATATGGAACTACTGTTTTGTCCTATTCAACAAATCGAAAAAATTTATAACATTTTATTCGATTTATCGAACAGCTTGACCGTTAAGAATCGTATCGTATTTCCAATAAATTTGAGATTGGTGGTTGACCAATTGATAACCAGATCCGTATGAAATTTTCTAAATTAGGAATATTCCCTTTTAATATACCGCTGAGTGTACTTTTAGGTATTCCAGTCTGCATACTTAATTCGCTTAAAGATTTCCCTTGGGAAGAAAATATATGCGGAATTCGTGAAAGAACTGTTAATCCCTTTGAAGAAATAAACGGACTGGGAGTTATTGATAACCAACGTATGTACATCATTATAGCTGCTTTAATGATATCCTCTATAGTTTGTTCGTCATTAGTCCCAATAACTTTATGTTTAACATTATAAAACGACGCATATTGTTCCAATGCTTTAATGGTTTCCTCTTGCAATTCAATTTCAACTTTCATGAATAACAATCTCCTTGTAAGTGAATACTTTGTTTGTAATAAATAAAAAGGTTATAGGTGAAAAAATGAAAAGAATGAAGACTAAAGATAAAGA
>Ga0187780_10003546_pt1 | contig 11768 bp, 12 predicted proteins | sample 1015_Q2_SP10_20__FD_132429 | JGI IMG/M metagenome (GOLD analysis project Ga0187780, IMG submission 132429) | Tropical peat soil microbial communities from peatlands in Department of Meta, Colombia - 1015_Q2_SP10_20_MG | ecosystem: Environmental > Terrestrial > Soil > Wetlands > Peat | place...
GCGTAACGGGATTCCCGCGAAGAGCTTCGCTATCGTCGCCAGCGACGAGCAGACGCTTGAAGCTGGAATGGCGCAGTACGAACCGAAGCAAGTCGATCTGACCGTAGTCCTCGACGACACGCTTTGCAAAGGCGCGGAATCCTGGGCATGGTACGGGCTGCATCCTGTGCACCATGCCCTCAAAGCGGGACGTACCTTAGTTGTAGTTTCTCTCCAAGATGCTCCCGCACTGCTCAAGCTCATTCACCGGCGGGAAGAACCATACAAGCTGGCGATCCTCAAAGGCATCACGAGCTTCTCCGGCATGTGGAACTACAAAGATGATCACACCGACGTGCGCGTTCTGGGCGCGATCGCCAAAGCACTTCCCGAGTTGGTCAGCTTTAACTCCGTCGAGAAATTCATCAAGGAAAAGCTGAAGAACGATCTGAAAGTCACCTCAGCACGTACGGCCTTCGATCGTTTCGCTGCCACCGAAGTTAAACCAGGTACAGGGAATCCGGAGGAGCTTGGGCACTACACCTTCCCCAAGTGGGAGGACATGCGCCTGGGAGTCTCCATCAAGGGCCAACCTCAGGGCGGTCCCTATGAAGATCCCGTCACGCACCAACTCGGCGGATTCCGGCCAGTGCGCAACGAGCTTTTCAAGAAATACACCACGCGCAGCTTCCGGCCAGTGGTGAATTTCAAGACCTGCACCAAATGCACGCTGTGCTGGCTCAATTGCCCGGATGCCTCTTTTGATGTCACTCCCGATGGCACCTACGATGCGAACCTCGAAGGCTGCTGCGGATGCGGCATCTGCGAAGCGGTCTGCCCGGTGAAGGATTGCATCACCATGGTGCCGGAGTCGGAGTTCCATGACAACAACAGCCAGTGGGAGGCATTCAAGAAAGACCAGGATGCCTACCTGAAGTGGCTGGAGACGACGATCGAGAAACGAGAACCTATCGAGAAGAGATCGCAAGGCTTCCGTTATCGCGGTCAGTACAAAGAACAAATTCCAGAAGCCTTGGAAGTCGCAAAGGGCTGAGCCCCGAGGGCATGCCAGAAAAGACAAAGGAGATTCAGATGGCGACACTAACCATACCTGTAGAGGAAAAGAAGAAGACCTTCGAGCAGGAAGCCCTGATTACCGGCGCCGAAGCCATTGCGATTGCCTGCAAGCTGGCCAATGTGGACGTAGTCACGGCTTACCCGATTCGTCCTTATGACACGGTGATGCAGTACATCAGCCAACTGGTTGCCGATGGTGAGATGGACTGCGAATACATCGTGGCAGAAGGGGAACATTCACAATTTGAAATCGTCAAGCACGCATCCATCTGCGGCGCTCGCGTGTTCTGCGGATCGAGCGGCGTGGGTTGGATGTATGCGATGGAAGCGCTGACCGTAAGTCCTGCGTTACGCGTTCCCATGGTATGCATGGTTGGCAACCGGGCGCTGGATGATCCCGGTGCGTTCGGAGTCGAACACAACGACGCACTTGCCGTCCGCGACCTCGGTTGGCTGTTGACTTGGGTCGACAGCGCGCAGGAAGCGCTGGACACAGCACTGATCGCCTATCGTGTGGCGGAAGATCGCCGCATGTTCGTTCCGCTGGCAATTAGCTGCGACGGCGCATTCCTCACCCACTCCCAGTCGCTGGTCAACATTCCAACGGCGGAGCAGGTAAAGAAATTTCTGCCTCGCTACAACCGTGGCGATCTGCTGCTCCATCCCGACAATGTCATCTCCGTGGCGCCGCAAGCCAACGAAGACTGGGTTATGGAGATCCGTCGGCAGAATTACACGGTCACCGAGCATGCTTGCGACGTGATTCGCGAAGTCTATGCCGATTTCGAGAAGACCTTCGGGCGTAAATACGGCAATCCGTTCTTCGAGGAGTACATGACGCAAGATGCGGAAATCGTCCTCCTCGGAATGGGAACTCTCTCAACGCCGGTTCGAGTCGCAATTCGCAAGCTGCGCGAGCAGGGCAAGAAAGTCGGCTTCGTGCGCCTGCGCTGGTTCCGGCCGTTTGCCGGTCCAGAGATCGCCAAGTGCCTGGAAAGGTTCAAGGCAATCGGCGTCATCGACCGTGACTTCTCGTTCGGATCACCGAATCTGAGCGGCGTCGTAGCTACTGAACTTCGATCTGCGATGTACACCGGCGCAAGTACCAGGCCGCCAGTGCTGGATTTCATCTGCGGCCTCGGCGGGCGCGAAGTGACCGTTCCGGATGTAGAGAAAATGACGCAGATCGTCTTCGAAGCTGCAAAAGGTAAAGCGCAACCCTTAACTCAATGGATCGGGCTGCGGGGCTGAGCCGGAAAGGACAACAAAATGAGCACAACTTTCATAGATGAAAAACCGACCCAAGTACTGGAGCCCTTCAAGGGCGTAAAGAAGGTTCCGTACAACGAATACTACACAGCCGGCCACCGCACCTGTCAGGGCTGCGAGTCTGCGCAAATCATGAAACTGATGGCGAAGGCTGCAGGCCCAAGAACCATAGTCTTGGGCGCCACTGGTTGCATGTATGTGGCTAACACGTCTTACTACGCAACTCCCTGGGGCGTTCCCTGGATGCACACGCAACTGGGAAGCGCAGGTTCCGGAGCCTTGGGCGTGGCCGCCGCATTGCGCGCCCAGATGCGCAAAGGCGCCATGAAAGACGAACCGATCAACGTCATCGCGTTCTGCGGTGACGGTGGCGGCGCCGATATGGGCCTCAACGCCATCTCGGCAACCATGACCCATCCTGATTACAACCTGCTGATCCTGCTGTACGACAACGAGACTTACGCCAACACGGACATCCAGGTCTCCGGGACCTCTCCGTGGGGCGCGAACACCTCGTTCAGCACGCCCGGCAAGGTAAAGCGGATCATGCATCATCGCTGGAAAAAGAACGTGGCGGGCTTGATGCTGGCGGGTCACCCCACCTGCAAGTACGTAGGCACGATCTCCACGTCTTATCCGTTGCAGGCGATGAACAACATCCGCAAAGCCTTGTCGATTGGCGGACCGACGTTCATTCACTGCCTGAATCCTTGCCCGAAGGGCTGGGACTTCGATCCCGTGCTCTCTTTCGAGCTCGGCGAATTGGCGGTCAACACCGGCATTTGGCCTCTGTATGAAGTCGAATGCGGCAAGTTGACGCTCTATGGCAAGACCGAAGCGATCGCGAAAGGCAGGATGAAACGTCTGCCAGTGCGCGATTATCTGCTCAAGCAGGGCCGTTTCGCACACTTCACCGACGAAGACATCGCGTTCTTCCAAAGCAAAGTGGACGAGATGTGGGAAAAGTGGCTTGTACCCGGAGTGATCCCGCTCCACAAAGAGTTGTAGCGGTGCAACCCGCCTCCCGAAAAGGGAGGCGGGCTTTTTTCAGACAAGCTCGCTGACCCCGGCAACTTGGTACGACAGCACGTCTTTCAGTTGCTCCACCACTTCGGCATTAATCAGGTTGCTGCCTACCACTCCCGCTCGCCTATGGAACTCCGCCAATGACATCAACGTCCGCTCGCCTGCAACACCGTCTACGGGCCCTGGATCAAAGCCGAGATATGTCAGGTACAACTGCATTGCCCGCGCATTGAGATCAGGAAGTGATCCCGCGGAATATTTCTTGAATGCGGCGCTCAGACGCACGTCATACCTGTTGAGGGCATAGTCGGGTCCGTTATAACGAAGAGCAAAAGCCGCCCAATTATGGGCTTTGAGAGCAACATCCAGTTTTGTACTGAGTAGAAACTCGGCCATCGCCGAAAGCTGATCGTCTTCTGATTGCGTCATTGAAGTCACGAAATCTTCCACGCTGTTGTGACCTGCAGCCGCGAAATTCTCTCCCATGATTTGCCCAATTCCCCAAGACGCACCTTGCAGAGCTGCTTCTCTGTTTTTGGTGATCGCCAAAGCCAAGCGTTCATATTGATGTTCGCCCGGCGCGCCGTAACCACCCGGACGTGGATCGCTAATGTCTCTGTCGTCGTATTTGCCATTCGTCAATCGATGAAAGATGTGCCGCTCGAAACAAATCTGTGGACGTCGATCCGGAAGATACCCACAGCCCGAGGTCTCGACAGCAAGCACCGTCCAGAGTTCAGAAGCAAAAACGGCTAATTTGTCCGCTGCAGCGGCAATGCCATCAGCAGATAGCGCCCAGGCAGTTCCTTGAAATGGAAGCGACATGTCTAGAATCTCAGACTTTTCAATGCAACTCGTTGCAGAGAAATTGCCGAAGAGAGACCACGATCAAGAATGGGTGGCGGTGTGGGTACCAATGTGACCCGGACATAAAGCATGGAGCAGTGATCTCGGCGGATCAAGCTCAAAATCATCCCTAACACGAGTCAATTCCCGTAAGGGGAATCCTTGCACTTCTGAAGCTGCCAGTTTTCTTTTTTCCCCCACCTGCAGAATTAAGACCATTTCACTGCTCCGTGCATCCAAGTCACGGTGGAATACTGCTAGATTCGCCACTTCGGGTACCAAATAGACATAACACTATGCAATTGACTGAACTCTACGTTTCCCGTCCGTCTACCCGAGTGAGACGACAAAGTGTGCGGGTGGGTACGCTCGGACTGGCAGTTCTTGGGTTTTGCGGAATTCTACTTGCCCAGCAAGCTACGTTGCCAGATACGCCGCAGCCGCAAGCCGAACATGCTCATCCTGCAGCCAAGCGAAACGGAAGCAGCGGGGAATACGGGAAACATCACATTTTGTGGGTCATTCCAAACTATCGTGAAGATGAAAGCCTTGCCCAATACAGGCCGCTAAGCGCGCGCGAAAAATTCAAAGTTGCGATCGACGACTCGTTCGATCCGACGGCATTTCTGGTCGCGGGTGTATTTGCTGGCTCGGCCATGGCGCAGCGGCAGTATCCTCAATTTGGACACGGGCCGGCAGCCGTCGGTGAATACTACGGAGGCGCATTTGCCGACCAGTCGATCGGGAACGTGCTGACTGAAGCGGCATTGCCCATCGCTCTTCGCCAAGACCCGCGCTATTTCACCAAAGGCAAAGGTGGATTCTTCAAGCGAACAGGGTATGCCATCAGCCGCGAAGTCGTCACCAAGAATGACAAGGGCGAGAATACTTTCAATACTTCCGAGATCGTGGGAAACGGGATTGCCGCTGGGATTTCCAATCTGTACTATCCGGCCGCTGATCGGTCGTTCGGAAGTACTGCAAACAAGTGGGGACAACAGCTTGGCTTGGATACGGGTTTCAACATCGCGAAGGAGTTCTGGCCTGATATCCGCCACAAACTATTCCGGCAATAATCTCCAGACTATCGCGGTGTCCAGTGCGGATGGCCGGTCAGCAATCCGTCCACAAAACAGATTTGGTACGCAACAACGAGTCCAAACACCAAGCTGAGCAAACCGGAAGCGATCGCCAGCCGGCGCGAGAAATTGAGACTTCGACCCACAAATCGGAATGTCGAAGCGATGCTCATCGTGATCAGCATCATTCCGGCGATGGTTCCGATTCCAAATACGAGCAGGTAGGCGACAGCCCAGCGGGAATCACGAATCGTGGTCAGCACCAGGAGCGCTACCGCGGCCGATCCAGCGAGGCCGTGAACAATGCCGATGAGGAATGGCCGTAGCGGTTGGTACAAGCGTGTTTTTCCAAACAATCGATCCATCCACGCGACGGGCGTGTGCTCCACCGAGTGGGAATGCGATTCAGGGTTGTGGCTATGCGCATGGCTGTGTACGTAATCGCCGTGGCTGTGCACGTGGGTATGAAGGCTTGCTGATCCGGCATGAGCCTCGAGTGCCGCCTCGGGGACCGCTTTGCGGAAGCTGAAGACATTCATGACACCAAGAATAATCAGCATCAACCCGACCGAAAGCTCCATGCTGAGCCCGACGCGCGGTGAGATCACAAGATCGAAAAGAATAATCGCAGCGCCCACTGCGAAAATGGTCAATGTGTGGCCGACACCCCAGAACCCTCCAATCGCTGCTGCCTTCCATATGCTTCGCTGACGAGTAACGATGGTTGTGACCGCGATCACGTGATCGGCATCTGTGGCATGGCGCATGCCCAGGAAAAAACCCAGAGCGATGATGGAGAGCAGATTGACCATCTTCGGCCAGGAGCTAGTAGCGGGTAGCTGGCAGCTAGCTCATATCGGCATAGGACCGACTTCTTTTTCAACCTCTGTGGTCTCGACCATGACGATCGCGTCCCAGGGACACCCATCAAGAAAACTGCCGTCTGGCCCCTTGCTGGTGCATTTCTTGCAGCCAATGCAGAGAATCGGATCCACCTGGATTCGCCCGAACGGTGGATGATCTTCATCCGGAACCCAGAACATGCAATCTTCGATCGGGCAATATTCGACACACGCCGGCGAGCCCGCGCATCCCGTGCAACACTCAGTGATGACCGCCAGTTCCTTGGGTTTTTTCTTGCGGGGAGTAACTATTCCTTTAGATTTGGGTTCGAACTTCAGCTCGTCGGGAACCAGGCCGGGAGCCTTCACTTCAGCGGACATGGCGGGATTATAGCATTCAGCAGTTAGCACTTAGCACTTGGTATTTAGTCCATCAGGGCTTTCCACGACCCGGTCGGCGGCAGGATGCACTTTCGCCAGGTGCTAGGTGCCAAATGCTAATTGCCAATTGCTAAATGCCTGTTCATCCGTCACATCCCTCATCCCCGATTCTGCTATAGTGGCGCATCAGGAGAAAATCATGGCGGGAAAAAGTGTCAATAAAGTCATCCTCATTGGCAATCTCGGCAAGGATCCGGAGGTCAAGTACACGCCGCAAGGCACGCCGGTCGCGAAGCTCACACTGGCCACCAATGAGCGCTATAAAGACAAGAATGGAGAATGGCAGGATCGCACCGAATGGCACAACGTCGTACTCTGGCAGCGGTTGGCCGAGATCGCCGGCGAATACCTCAAGAAGGGCGGCAAAGTTTACGTCGAAGGACGCCTGCAGACCCGCTCCTGGGATGACAAACAAACCAACCAGAAACGCTACATGACCGAAGTTGTGGCCAACGATCTTGTTCTGCTCGGAGGCCGCGGCGAAGGCGGAGAGTTAGCCCGAGGCGCAGCCGCCAGCAATAGTTTTGATCAGCGCACGCCGGAGCCTGAACCGGCTGCCGCATCCACGCCCATCAGCGACGAAGATATTCCGTTTTAGGGCAGCTGTCTTTCGGTCTGCAGCCAGCAAGCCTCGTTCCCTCAGGCCAATACAGCGCAAGCTTGTGATAACGCCTGATTTCAATAGCTAACCTTCGCGATGGGCTATGACCGCGCCCAGAATGCATACGCAAGTGCGTTAGAAAAGAAGAACATCCCGCAAACGATCATGAAATACCAATCACCTTTTGCACCGCTTGCACCGGTGTGAAGTAAGTCTGCAATCGAAAATCCCGCCACGTAAACAAATAGAGCGGAGTAAAGACCCACACGAGGTAGGTAAAGCCGAGCGTCGCGTGAGGCAGCCTTGGATGACAGTGCAAAGACCGTAATCCCGAGCAGTATCAAGCAAATCCCTGCGACGAAATGCGGGATGAAAATTCCAAGGCCTATGAAGCATAGAAACAAGGCGAGTACGAAATCCGAGGCTTTGAAGAAAACGCGACCCATCACGTAAAGAATGGGACGAAGACATCCGCACTTCAAGTTACTTTCGCACGTTCACCACAAAACGTTGCCCACTGGGCCAACTTGATGATAAATCCCCATTTCACTCAAAATGCCTTACGCTCGTCGGTGTTCAGACGTCGAGCCTTACTAATGTGTACAAGCAGCCACTTAGACCCTGCCCATTACCAAAGGCATCTGCCGCGCTGTTACCCAGGCCCAGCATAATCGAACGAGCCACCACAAACGGTAGCGCCTCATGGCCTGGGACAACTGGAAGTCCTCCGATCTTTCGCACAAACTGCTGTGGATCATCTGCAGCGCTGTTTGGCTATTTCTCTGCCTGCTTCAGGCTCGCGCTCTGGATCTTTCAATTCCCTATCTGCCGTTGGCGGTCGCTGGCGGATTTGTCTTTTATCTGCGCACTCGTCCAAAGCTGTCCGAGCAAGCCGCCTGGATTCTATCGTCTCTCGCGTTCGGCACGATCGTTCGCTTCTCGCATGATCACAACTGGATCAACACGGCATCCGGCGTGCTTGCCCTATTCGGCATGGGTGCATTCCTGATGATGGGCTTGCGGTGGCTTTGGTCATCTGGAGCCGAGCGGCGGAGAGTCTATGCCGTGCTCGCTCCGGCTGCGGCCCTGGTGTTTTTTGTCCTGTCAGCCCAGCGGGCTTTGAACCTCGCCAATCTGCTTTATCCGAAAACCTACGACCTGTATCTTTATTTATTCGATGGCTCCCTCGGATTTCAGCCCAGCTTTCTCGCTGGACGAGCCATGGCAGCGTCGACTGTACTGCGCATCGCGGCCCTCTTGACTTATGTCTCGCTGCCGTTTGTGATGGCATTGGTTTACGCATTGCGCTTGCCAAAGGGTACGGAGCGCCCATCGTGGGACATTGTTACGTTATTCCTGCTGGCTGGCATGGCCGGTTGGGCGCTTTATAATTTGGCTCCCGCAACCGGTCCGGGCTTCGTATTCAAGGGCAGTTTTCCGTGGCGAGCACTTCCCTACTCTTCGCTTCATCGGTTGTTTCTTGAGCAAATTCCGGTAAGCGCCGATATTCCTCGCAACGCGATCCCTTCGCTTCACATGGCTTGGGTTTTGTTGCTTTACTGGAATTCGAAGCGGCTCGCTCGAAGTTTGCAAATCTTTCTAGTGATTTACGCAACGCTCACGATTGTTTCGACGATGGGTACAGGCGAGCATTACTTCGTGGATCTCGTTGCAGCAGTTCCGTTCGCGTTGTTTGTCCAGAGTGTCGTATCCCCAGACAGAAGGGCAGCACTAAAACGGCGGGTAGTCTCCGCGGGATCAGGCCTTGGCATGGCACTGTTGTGGATGCTTCTTGTGCGTTTCGCCGCCAAAACCATGTTGTTAACTCCGCTCATCCCGTGGACACTTGTAGCCGTCACCGGAGTCGCAGTCTGGAAGATGAAATCCTGGTTCGATTCCGAATCGAGCGACACGTCTGACACGCAGATCAATGAGGCCAAGCTATTGGCTTTCGGAGCAAGCGCCGGTCGATAGCGCGATCTCTGAGCTTGAAATTCTGCACCTTGGCACGGCCACGTTATTCGACTAACCTATTCGCGAGGAATTCCAGCCATGCCCACACTCGCGTCCAAAGACTGTGTTCCCTGCCGAGGCGGTACACCTCCTCTGAGAGGCGCTGAGCTGCATACCTTCAGCCATCAGCTTCCCAATTGGAAGGTCGTAGATGAGCACCACATCGTTCGCACTTTTACCTTTCCCGATTTCAAGGAGGCGCTTGCATTTGTCAATCGCATTGGCGAAGTCGCCGAGGAGCAGGGACACCATCCTGACATTCTGCTCACATGGGGAAAGGTGGAGATCACTTTGTGGACCCACAAGATTGATGGCCTGACCGAGAGTGATTTCGTGATGGCGGCGAAAATCGATCAGCTCTACACCGAGCCTGAGATTTGAGTGCTTCAGTCGTCAGCCGCAACCGCTTGCGGCGCCGTCTTCCACAGCTGCATGGCTCTGCCCCACAGTAATGTGGGAATAAGCATGATCAGGCCAATGCCGACGGCCACTGAGCGAGCAGTTATACCGTGATCAACCAGCATTCCGGTCACATACGCGCCAACTGCCAAAGTGACCATACAAAGTCCCAACTCAGCAGAAAAAACTCGCCCCCGGAAACGATCATCCGTATTGAGTTGTAAGAGTGTGGTCGAGAAAACCCATACGGTTGAGCCTCCACAATGTCCGAGAATGACCCAAAGGCAAGCCGCCCAAAGTGGGCCGGCTACTCCCAGCATCGCGTATCCCAGCCCGACCGCCAGAAACCCCATCAGGATTCCCTGCCGCAAGCGGCTCTCGCGATGTCCGGCCCAGCGCGCCGCCCCCAACGGCCCGAACAGAGCACCAATCCCGCGGGCGCCCATTAACATGCTCATGCCCAACACAGCGCCGCCTTGGGGATCCAGACCGGATACTCGCAACGGAAATACCCTCTGTCCCATCACCGTAAACAGCACCCAACTCACGCCCATCTGGGCCAAGCCGGTTTTTACCAGTACAGTTGCGAACAGCCGCCGATCGCGGTGAACATAACGTAGCCCTTCGACCAGTGGCGAATAGTCCATGAGGTCGCGAACGCGTAACTTGGCAAATCCGGCCGCATGCGGCTCGTCAAAATGCATGCGGCCGATCAAAAGCGCGGAACCCAGGAACGAAACTGCATTGAGAATGAAAGACGCGTTATACCCGAGAAGTGCAAGAGCTATTCCCCCAAGCGCGGCCCCCGCCACCAGATTCAGTGACCACGTCGTTGAAGACAGCGTGTTCGCCAGAATCAGATCCTCGCTGGTGGTGACATTTGGAATCACGGCCGTTCGTGCTGGCTCGAAAAAGGCCCACATCACGCTTTCTGCAAACAGCAGCGGATAGACCAGCCAGACCATGCCTCGGGAGCGAACTGCGAGCATGGAAAATACAATCACCGCTCGGGCCAAATCAGTCGCAATCATGACCCGTTTCCGGCGAATACGGTCATTCACAATGCCGGAGAGCGGCCCAAACAATGTCTGTGGAATAACTTGGAGAACCAGCGCCAACGCGACGGAACTCGCATGGCCGGTGAGCTGCAGCAGAAGGCTATAGATTGCCAGGGAATAAAACCAATCGCCGATCTCGCTGATAATTTGTGCGGTCCACAGCCGCCGGAAATTCGCATTCCGGCGCACCAGACGCACATAGGCGCCGACAGAAATGGAATTAACTTCGCGTTCTGGCTCTGGTTCCATGGAGAGAGATAAATCTATCAGGAAGACGCGGATCAGTGGCGTCCCCTAACTCGACCTACACCGCTCTTCAGAGTTGTCATCCTGAGCAAGCCTCTTTTGCGCCGCGAAGGATCTGGGCGAGCCGCACGAAGCGTCGCGTTCTTTGCGACGCATTAAGCGTGCGCTTGGCTCGCTTCCTTAATCGACGGCCGGAAACGTTTTCTATCCCCACCTCCTCCACCCCCATCTATTTAAGGTATCTTTGACGTAGCCCATGGCGTCTCAACACGATGAAGAAGTTCTGGGAAAAGCCTATGACAGCCGTCTGATGAAGCGGCTGCTGAAGTATTTACGGCCGTACAAATGGCAAGTGGCGATTTCCCTGATTGCGATTCTGCTCAAAGCAGGCGCAGATGTACTCGGACCGTACCTGACCGCAGTCGTCGTTGATCGTTACCTGGCTCCCACCCCGAAACCTACACGATTCGATCTCATTCTCAGCGCAAATCCATATCGCGGAATTGCGGAAATTGCCGCTATTTACGTTGGGCTTCTGGTCATCAGCTTCCTGCTCGAATATGCCCAGACCTACTTCATGCAGTGGACCGGCCAGATGACGATGTTCGATCTTCGCAGCCAGATTTTTCGCCACCTGCAGCGCATGCACATCGGTTTCTATGACAAGAATCCAGTTGGCCGCCTGGTTACCCGCGTGACGACTGATGTGGATGCGCTCAACGAGATGTTCACCTCTGGCGTGGTCTCGATCTTTGAAGATGTGTTCGTGCTGGCCGGCATTATCTGGATCATGCTGACCATGAACGCAAAGCTAGCGCTGATCACGTTCGCCGTGCTGCCGATCATCGCGTATGCAACATCAATCTTTCGTGACAAGGTCCGCGATTCTTAC
>Ga0187780_10003547_pt1 | contig 11768 bp, 8 predicted proteins | sample 1015_Q2_SP10_20__FD_132429 | JGI IMG/M metagenome (GOLD analysis project Ga0187780, IMG submission 132429) | Tropical peat soil microbial communities from peatlands in Department of Meta, Colombia - 1015_Q2_SP10_20_MG | ecosystem: Environmental > Terrestrial > Soil > Wetlands > Peat | place...
AGCATTGCCGGGTGATGCGAATATGGCCCGTGGCGCAACTATTTATGTCTTCGACATCGATCTGGCCGATGCCGATCGGGGCGTGTACGAATCGCTTTTGCTGCGCGTTGCGCAGCATCCTTCCGAGGCCCCTGAGTACCTTTTAACCCGCGTACTGGCATATTGTCTGGAATTGACGGAAGGAATCGGATTTTCCAGCGGGCTGTGCAACCCCGATGAGCCGGCCATCTTTGTACGTGATCCCACAGGTGCGTATCGCTCGTGGATCGAGATCGGTGTTCCTGATGCTGCGCGCATTCACCGCGCGAGCAAGGCAGCAGGCCGTGTTGCGGTCTATACGCACAAACCGCCGGAGCAGCTGCTCAGGGCGCTTGCAGGGGCCCGCATCCACCGCGCCGAGGCGCTGCATTTGGTGGCCATCAACCGCGAGTTTATCCACGAGTGGGCAAGTCGCCTGCAACGCCGTAGCCACCTCGCACTGTCCGTCAGCGGAGCGCGCGTCTACCTGACGGTCGGGGAACAGACGCTGGAAGGCAACTTGCAGACACTCGAAGTATCCGGTCTTCTGCCATAGCCAATTCACACCCCCGTGCGCAGGCCTCGGCCGCGAGGCACAAGGCATACCCGCGCCGGCAACCGAAAGGTCGACCGTAAACTGCAATTGCCCATCTTGCAGTCGCGCTTTTCTGTATCTGTGGCGCCAAATCTTGATGAGCGAGGCAATATGCAAGTGCCCTGCGCTTGCGCAAAGAAATAACCATTACCAGTGTCGGGCGAAATACAGGGTTATCTTGCCCAAGGTACTGTTACACGAGCGGGAACGCCAAGCGACTTGAGCGACCAAAGCAAGGAGAAAGAGCGCCGTTTCGCAAGCGCGCCGCGATCGCAAATGAATCGCCCGCATCGCCTGAAGCCCGCATAAGTCTTGCTGCGCGCTGATCGCGTGGCCTCATACCGGACGCATGGGAGCGAATGTGGCTCGCTCTTCGCGTGCCGGTAGTAGCATGAAGCCGCACGCGCACATTAGGAGGCCTGTTATGACCATGCAAAAGCTGGCATTGCTAGGTGTGCTGATGGGATTTATTGGTGTTGCCACAGCCAAGGAATACAAGGTCAAGATGCTGACCGACGGCCCCAACGGCACAAAGCTTGTCTTCGATCCCATGTTTGTGAAGGTCAACGTTGGCGATACCGTCACTTTCGAACCCTTGCAAAAGGCTGGCCACACGAGCATCTCGCTGCTCGTGCCCGAAGGCGCCAAACCGTGGAAAGCGGCAGCCGACACCCAAGTCTCGGTGAAGATTGAAAAGCCTGGCGTTTACCTTGTCGAGTGCGATTTACACAAAAACATGGGGATGGTCGCTGTCTTGCAAGCGGGCAAACCCGTGAACCTGGCGGAGGCCAAGAAGAAGGCCACCGAAGAAGAGGCCAAGATGCTCGCCAACAAGGACCGCTACGACAAGTTGTTGGCGATGGTTAAGTAAAGGCTCGCAGCGCGGTGCGAATGCGGCAAGGCCGCGCTCCGATACGCACTGGCTCTAAAGCACCGCGGAAAAAATCCGCGGGGCACCACAGGTGGCTTTTTCGGACCACGCGTAGCGCTACGCGCGTTTGAAAAAGCTAGTCAGTGCGTTTTGCTTTGATCGGCACGGCGTGCTCGAACGCGTCGAAGTCCGTCCATGAAAGACGCCCGTCGTGGTCGGTGTCGAAGCGATCAAAGGCGCTCAACAGCTCGGGCCATGTCCCAGCGTCCTCGCGAGTGATAAAGCCATCGTGATCTCGATCCAGGCGCCGGAACGCCTCGGTGATCTTTTCCTCGTCTTCGACATAGACCGCCAGAAAGTAGTAAATGCCAATCATCATGGCAGCGAGCAAAATGACCCAGAGCCAGTCGATGCCATCCGTGTTTCGCAAGGCCTGTATACCGTTTGGAACGATGGTCAAAGCGTATCCGGCCATGAGAAACGGTGCAAAGACACACAGCAGCACGATCAACGCCTTCATCACCTTCATGTCCATCTCCTCATAGATGAGTGAGGCATTTTTTGTGGCGTCCCAAAAAAAGCGCGCCCAACGCCGCTCGATGCACAAGCGCTCCGATACCGGCGCCGTTTCGGCCCAAACTACTCGCGAGCCGGCCAATTCACAATAGCCAATGAGACTCGTTACAGCACTTGCGTGCCCCCGCAAAGCGCTTCACCACGAAAGCGCAAGAGCCTCGTTTTTTAGCGGCTAATTTGTTGATTTTTTTAACGTTTAGTTTACCTTTTTTGACGCTGGTTGCTGGCGGCTTGCGGCTAGGAGAAGCCTCCGCTAGCAATGCGCGGGGCCTCGGCCGGAAGCAAGCTAGCAGCCCGTTTTTCCCTCGCGCGGTCGCCGCCGTGCGACCTAGGCCCCATAGCGAAGCTTTGGATGCCAGTTAGCGCCTCGACCGTCCCGGGTGAAATCAAAGAGGTTCCACAGAGGCCATATCAAATCGACATGGCGGGCGTCTTGGCCCGCGTCGGCGGGAGCAAAGAGCAATTCCGTGCAGTAGCAATGCCGGATCTGGTCGCCTTGACGCGCAAAGACATTGAGCGCGGGCCACTGCGCTTCGTTTTCGTCCTCCCCGTGGTAGTCGCGATTGTAAGAATTGGCCGCGGAAGAAAGCAGCCGCAAATTGCGCCAGCCGCGCTCGCGTGCATGCGCGCGGATGCGTTCGATGGGCGACTTTGCCACAACAACGAGATTGATACGTTGGCAAGCGTGCGGCGCAGTTGCGTTCAAGCTATCAAGTATCGACGTGCAGGAAGGACAGGCCTGAGCCATCTTCGGTCCGTACATGAAGCTATAAATGACCAAACTGGCGTCTGACCGCTCGAAGAGTTGTGAGAATTTGACCCGTCCAAGCGCACTAATGTCGTCAAGGTCGCGACCACCCTCTTCGAATTCATAATCTTGCGCAAGCACCCCGCCCAAAGGCAGTTTGCGCCGCAACGCTGCAACTTCCTCCAGCTGGCGGCGCAACGCAATCTCCGCCGCTAGAAGCTTATTTCGAGCCGTGCGGTACTCGCCACTCTCCCCCGGGAAACGTTTGCATTGCGCCGAAACCATGGCATCGATCGTCGACATGTCCGTCTCCCCCTTCAGGCATACGAATAGCGCGCTGCGGGCACGGCCGCGACGCAGCGCGGGCTGTGCGTACAGAAAAAAACATCATTGCCCAGGCGTGACCCGGATGTCAAAAGCGCAAACGCTCGCGCCCTCGTACGCTGTATCGGGGGCCGACACACTTTCATGTCGCGATGACTTCGAAGTCTCGCAGCCACTGAGAATTTGGTTTGAGCAGGCTGGATGCCGGCAGCGCTCGCGCGCCTGGCTTGCCGAATTAGTCTTGCGGCAGCATGTCGGCGGAGCCGGCCTCCGCGCTGGCTGCCTGGGCTAGTGCCCAGCGGCGCCGCAGCAATTCGGGAACATCGGCCGCAGTCACCGGCCGGCTGAAGTAGTAGCCCTGCAAATTGTTGCAATTCATTGCGCGAAGCAAACACGCCTGCTCTGCCGTCTCGACGCCCTCGGCCGTTACCCGTATGCCCAGGCTGGCGGCCATCGCGAGCACGGCGCGGACGATGACGGCGTTTTCCGCCCAATTCGTCTGGCCGCTAATGAAACAACGATCCACTTTGAGGTTACCGATTGGCATGCGCGTGAGATAGCCCAGCGACGAATAGCCGGTGCCAAAGTCGTCCAGCGCGATACGCACGCCATGGTCGCGCAGCGCGTGCAACCTGGCAATCGTGCCCGCAGAGTTTTCCATCAGCGAGCCTTCCGTTATTTCCAACTCCAGCAACTCGGGCGCCAGCCCGGTCTGCGTCAGTGTCTCGATGACTGAAGGCACAAGGTTCTCGTCGTCGAGCTGCACCGGCGACAAATTCACGGCGACGCAAACGCGGCAGCCTGCCTGGTTCCACTGCACGGCATCCATGCAAGCACGACGCAGCACCCAGCGCCCGATGCCTTCGATCAGCCCAAATTCCTCGGCGATCGCAATAAAGTCAAGGGGAGCGATCATGCCGCGCGTCGGATGTTTCCAACGTATTAGCGCTTCGACTGTGTGCGCGCGGCCCGATTCGAGATCGATCTGCGGCTGATAAACGAGGCTGAACTCTTCGCGCTCCAGCGCGGTTCGCAGGCTGGTATTGAGTTCCATGCGCTGCATGGCCTGCTCAGTCAAGGAGGCGCTGTAGATCTGCGCGTTATCGCGCCCGGAATTCTTGGCGTGATACATCGCCGTATCCGCGTGTTTGAGCAGCGTCGAGGCGTCCTGGCCATCGTCGGGAAACAGCGCCACGCCAATGCTAGTTGTGAGCGTGACAGCACGCTCGTTGAGCATGAATGGACGTCGCATCAGTTGGCCAATGCGATGGGCGACGACCAGAGCGTCCTCCGCGCTGTCGACCTCCAGGAGCAAGGCCGCAAATTCGTCTCCCCCCAGACGTGAAAGTTCCACCCCGGCACCATCCGTGCCGGTGCGCGCAATCACGTCGGTGGGTCGCAATCCCTGCGCCAGACGCTTCGCGGACCATTGCAAAATCATGTCGCCCGCGCCGTGCCCCATGGTGTCGTTAACGTTTTTGAAGCCGTCAAGATCCATGAACAGCACGGCAATTTTGCGCTTGTCCTGGCTGGCGCGCCGAATCTCGCGATCGACCCGATCCAAAAAGGACTGTCGGTTGGGCAAGCCGGTTAGGCTGTCAAAGTATGCCAGCCGAGCAATGCGGATCTCGGCTTCCTTGCGCTCGGTAATGTCGCGCGACAAGACAATAAAGCGCGGTTTTTGGCCCTTGGCTTCGTTCTTGCGCGCAACCGAAAGCTCGTACCACCGCGTCCTTTGTCTGCCCGGAAGTTCAAATTGTCTGCCGGTGGATAAGCCGTGCTCGTGCGCCGAGCGCAGGGCCGACAGGCATACCTCGGCCGCTGCGGGTGGCAGCACCTCAAAGACGGTCTTTCCGATCAGCGATGCAGCCGGCGAAGCTTCTGATCGCGCGCCCGACCAGTGGTAGTCAAGATAGTGCCCGTCCAGGTCCATCTCAAAGAGCAGATCCGGAATGGCGTTCAATATTGCAGCGACGCGCGCCTCGGCCGTGTGCAGGTCCAAGAGGGTTTGGTATCCCCGCAGCAAATACCGCACTCGGTGTCCGAGCAGCGTCCAGTTAATTGGTTTAGAAATGAAATCGGTGGCCCCGGACTCGTACGCCCGCTCGATACATGCGAGGTCGTCCTTGCCCGTGACCATGACGATCGGCAGCAGCGCGCCTGCCTCGGCGCGCAAGATGGTGCACGCCTCGTGCCCGTTCATTTCGGGCATGTCGACATCGAGCATGACCATGTCGTGGCGCCCCTGCCGGTACTGTTGCACAGCATCCAGTCCGTTAACTGCAAGCGAGACGTCCAGGCCGATCTTGCGCAAGGTCGCCTCCATCAACAGACGCGCGTCGCCGTCGTCGTCAGCAACCAGAATTTTCATTGGCGCAGCCATCAGCCGATCGTCCGCAGTATCTCGCGCAGCTGCGCGACGGCGCGCTTGTGTTCGCGCCTGGCCCGCTCCAGGCACTCGGGTGCCTGCGTCATGCGCTCCTCAATTGCGCACAGTTCCAACTCGCGGTAGCAATCGGACAACGCCATCGCTCCGGCGTTGGCGGTTCTCGACTTTAATGCATGCGCTGCTGATCCCAAGGTCTTAGCGTCACCTGCGGCGAGCGCTGCTTCCAAGCGGGCAATGTCCTGATCGGCCGTCTTCACGAGAGAACCGAGAATTTTCTTGGCCAGGTCCAGACCGCCGGCTGGATCGATTTCGCGCAGCGTTTCGAGCACGTTCGGGTCAATAGCTGGAGCGCCCACCGCATCAACGACCTCTGCCAAGTGCACAGGAGTCGGGGCCTGCACCTCGCGTACTGCCTCCTTTGGTGCCTGCGGCAACCATCGCGCCAGCATCGACCGCAGCGTGGCCAGCGTATAGGGCTTGGCTAGAAAATCGTTCATACCGGCCGCGAGGCATTTTTGTTCGTCCCCGCTCATCGCGTTCGCGGTAAGTGCAATGATGGGCACATTGCTGACGCGCTTTTGTGGCAATCGCCGAATCTGCGCGGTCGCCTCAAAACCATCCATTACCGGCATCTGGCAATCCATCAGGACGATGTCAAAATCGTGCTGGCGCACAAGGTCGAGGGCTTCTAGCCCGTTGGCGGCCAGATGCACCGCAAGGCCGAGTTTGCGCAACATCGATTCGGCCACGTCCTGATTTACTGCCTGGTCCTCGACAACCAATGCCTTGCCGCGCACGGCCCCCGCGGGCGCGCCAAACGAAGTGCGGCGTGCGGGCGCTTGGACGGGCTCGGGGCTCAGTGTGGCAACTACCGCTTTTAACAGGTCGCCACGGCGAACCGGTTTGTTTAGATGACGCAAGATGCCCGCGTCGCGCCGCGCGTCCGGATCGACGCTGGCGCAGGCAGAACTGAGCATCATCAGTCGCAGCTCGGCCAATGCGGGCCGCGCGCGAATCGCTTTGGCCAGTTGCAGACCGTCCATGCCGGGCATGTTCATGTCCAAAATGCCAAGCGCATAACCTGGCGTCGACGTACCCAAAAGCGCCAGAGCCTGTTCCGCCCCCTCGGCGCAAACGACGTCCATCTGCCAGCCCTGCAGCTGCTGTTGAAGGATTTCTCGATTGGTCGGGTTATCGTCCACCACCAGCACGCGAACGCCCGCGAGCTTGTCGGTTGCCGGAGGCGGTGCCACGGGTTTTTGTGCGACCGGCAGACACAAATCGACGATGAATTTCGAACCCTGCCCCAACTTGCTTTGCACCTGGATGCTGCCGCCCATTAGATCCAGTAGGCGACGGCAGATCGCCAAGCCAAGGCCAGTTCCGCCATAGCGGCGCGTAGTCGACTCATCGGCCTGTGAAAAGTGGTCGAAGATGCTTTGCTGCGCCTCGGGCGCGATTCCAATGCCGGTGTCCTCCACGCTCAGGCGCAATCTCACTTCGCCAGCGCTGCGATCCACAACCACCACGCGAACCACGGTCTCGCCCTTTTCGGTGAATTTGACCGCATTGCCAACCAAGTTGACGACAATCTGGTGCAGACGCAGCGGATCGCCGCGCAGCGCTAGCGGCGCATCGTGGGGAATGAATTGCGCGGCCAGCTCTAGGCCCTTGCGCTCGGCCTGCTGAGCGAACATGGCCAACGCGTCTTCGACCACGTCTACCAAGTCAAAATCGACCGACTCCAGTGACATGCGGCCCGATTCGATCTTGGAAAAATCCAGGATGTCATTGATCAGACTCAGCAGATGTCGTCCTGACGATTGCACCGCTTCAGCCCAGGCCCGTTGCCGTGGGTCCAATTCGCTTTCGATAAGCAACTCGTTCATGCCCAGCACGCCATTCATCGGCGTGCGAATCTCATGGCTCATCGTCGCCAGAAAACGCGACTTGGCCTCACTCGCCGACTCGGCACGCTCTTTGGCCTCGCGCAACTCGGCGGTGCGCAGCTCCACTTGCTGCATGAGCGAGTCGTGGTACAGAGCAAGTTCGTCGTCTCGCTTTTCGATTTGCTCGAGCATGAGGTTAAAGTCCTTGACGAGCTGTCCGATCTCGTCCTCAGAGTCCCCCGGCACACGCATGTGGTAATCCGCACTATCGCCCACTCGCTTGGTCGCGGCCGCCAGGTCCGCGATCGGCCGCGCGATCCGAAGCGCAAACTGCCCTCCAATCGCGACCGCTAACAGCAGGCCGACTCCGGCTGCAGCCAGCAGCACTAGGGACGCACGAGCGACCGTGCCCAAAAAATCGACACCGGCGGCATTGAGCCAAAGCACACCGCTAAGCTCGCCGTCCGATACGATCGGGCTCGAATAGGTGCACGTTGGCGTGTACCACGCCTCGGCCGCGGTGTTTGGGGCCGCGTGCCAGCTGGCAAAGATCTCGGTGCCGTCCTTTCGTTCTACCTCGGCAGAGCGGATGCGCGCATTGGCGTGTAGGCCGGCGATGATGTCCGCAGCGCCCTCGCGATTTTCGAACGCAACCGCCGCGCGCAGGTTTTCAGCAAGCACTGCAGCGGTGCCGCTTACTTCGCTACATAACGCAGCTTGTGCCTCGTGATATTGGTAGATCATCAGGGCCACGGTGCTCGTGAGCAGTGCCATGCCGGCAGTGGCCAGCGCCGCCGCGATCACTTTCGTGCGAATGGACCATCGACGAAGCGCGTGCTGCAGTCTGCGCATCATGGCAAGACCTCCGCGGCGGCGTGTAGCATTTGAGGGGAAAAACTAAGCGAGGCGCGACGCGCGGGTGCAAGGTTCACGACGAAAGCCAATCGCTGGTCAACGCTGCGCAGGGCGATCATGCCGCCACGGTCGAGGATTGCTTCGCTCTCGCCGACAATCAGCACCGGCCGGCTGCCAATCGCCACCCGCGCGCTTGCCATTCGCCGCAATTCATTGTCGGGCACGTACAGTAAGTTGCATTCGTCTGCCTGGTCGGCACCTATGTGGCTGCGCACACTGATCTTGTGGCCTGCGGCGGTTGCTCCCTGCAACTCGTTGAGTGCACCGTCGAACGGGTCGCCAATACCTAGCACACACAGCTGCAGCGAAGCACCCGACTGGCCGGATGCGGCCCCGGGCCATTCTGTAAATCGAAGGAAATTCAGCAAGAAGCGGGCGCGCAGTTGCCCCTCGGTAAGTGTCTGCGCCCGCACGAGCGGCGCGGCGGGAAGCGCCATCGCCAAGGCGGCAAGGACCGCCGCAAGGCCGTTGCGCCATCGTCTGACGGTCAAGTTGCGGCGCACGTGCATCGTAAGCGCTCGCGTCAGAATGAATAGCCGACGGTTAGGCGCCAGTTTCGCCCCAACTGGTTCACGCTGTCGCCCTGCCATGCGGCCACCGGCTGGGCATAGTTGCGGCCAAACACGTTGTACACACCCAGGCTAAAGTCCACTTTATTGGGACGCGGTGCACGGCTGAGAGTGCAGTTGGCGACTACGACCGCGGGCAACGCAGTGTTATCGATTGCCAAGCGCCGCCCTTCAAACAGCCCTTCAGCACCAACACGCAAGTCGGCAGGCAAGCCTTGATCCAATCCCAACCTGCCGGTCCACAGGGGCGAGTTCTGTTGCCAGTTGCCGGCAGCGTCGTAGGCAAAGGCGTACTCCGTGCTAAGGCGCGCCCGCAAGTCGGGCAACACGCGCCCCTCCAGCAAGAGATCAAAACCTCGGGCTTGGGCCGAGGAATTGTTCTGGTACTGGACAGAACCAAGCGCCGGATTGACGACATTCTCGGAGATCAGGTCCATGGTCCGGTACCGGAACAAGGTCAGCGATAGGTGGCTTGTCGCGCTAAACTGGTTTTCATAATTCAGGTCAAGTGTGCGCACCCGCTCGGGCACAAGGTTCAGATTGGGCAAATTCAAGGGCGGCTGCGCAAAAAATCTCTCAAAAAAACTCGGTTCGCGGTACGCACTACCCGACAGAAGCTTGAACGCCTGCGTCGCCGTGGGTTTCCACAGAATCGCCACCCTTGGGCTTACGCGATTGGCTTGCCCGCTGTTTGCGTCGTCGCGCACGCCAAGACTTGTTGCCCATTGCGTCGACCAATCGATGTCACTCTGGGCGTAGATCCCGGCAAGCGTATCGGCATTGCTTACACGTAAAAACGTCCCCTGCAGATCGTTAGTGAAGGTCATTTCCTCACGCAGGTTACGCCGCACCTCGGTGCCGAAAACAAGGCGATTGGTTGCCGAGAAGTGATGGGTGCCCGTCGCCTCAGTATCGAACCAATCGCCGACCGCGGGCAAAAAACCCGGCAATGCGCCAATGTTCGGATAGCTGTCTACCGTGTCGGTGTCGTAGCGGTATTCGGCCGCTGTAGCACGCAGCACATAATCGGTCGCTTGGTCCACGCTACCTTCGTAGTGCAGGTCGGCAAAACTCTCGCCATCACGCACCCAACTGCGTGGGTCGCCGATCACATCTCCATACAGTCCGTAGCCACTGTGCTGCCGTCGCTCGCTAAAACCGAGATTTACCCGCAAGTTGTCGTGAATGATCTTTGCGAAGGCCCGCGTCACGTCCGTGCCGTCCATCCCCGAGACACGCGCTCCCTGTGGCAGGCCAGGCTGTGGGTTAAAGACTACGTCCAGGCCTTCCGAGCCTGATCCCGTTACCTGAAGCAGATAGTGTGTGTCGGCGCCGTCACCGCCGCTGTAGGTGACCGAACCCCCATGCTCGACGCCGGCCCCCAGCCAGGCCTGCGCACTGGAGTTGACCTGCGAGGGGTTTTTTAAGACGACATTGATGACCCCAAGAAAGGCGTTGTTGCCGTAGACCGACGAACTGGGCCCCGGAATGATCTCGATGCGGTCGACTAGCGTCAGATCGATGATCCCTTCGTAGCCAATCAGGGCCTGCTGGTAGACGCTGTCATTGGAGGGAACGCCGTCAATGAGCAGCAAGACCCGGGAGTTATAGCTTTCGATGGGGGCGAAACCACGGATCCCCACATAGCTGTAGGCACGGTCGCTATAAGTGAAAAATCCGGGAGCCGTGTTCAACACATCGGCCAAGGTCCGAAAACCGAAGTGGCGAATTTCCTCGCCCGTGATCACGGTCACCGCAGCGGGGGCATCGAGTACTCGCTCCGCCGCTTTGGATACGCCGCTGACCTCCATTGAGGTGAGCTGATCAAAAGAAAGATCGGTGCCGCCGGTATTTGTTTGCGCGTGCACATAATCGGCGGCCACAAAGGCTGCAGCCATCACGAGCGCACTTATCCGCTGCGAGCGCCATCGTCCTGGACGACTGCTGCCTACGAGTTTCGAATTCGGATTCCTGTTTGCCATCAAAAGAAAAAACGCCGAAAGGTCCTGACCACAAAAAAAGCGCGCGAGGGCCGCGCGCGTGGGCGCTTAGAGATGTGCCAAGACTAGATTCGCACCCTCCTCGCCAATGACTTGATTTGTTGGGGTAATTCTCGGTAATCCGGACTAAAGAAATTCCTCTGCAGGATCTGGCCGTCGCTAAGCGACAGGGTTCAAAGAAGTCAGTCAAAGCAGAAAAACTGAATCGATCGAAACTGCCTTCTGGAGGGCGTTATCGAAGGCTCCAAGACAGCGCCGAAAACAATGCGCAGCTCCAAATCGCCAAGCTCCGATCTTTGGATAGGCAATTTGCCAAGCCACGAATGACCTTCTTCACTTGTTCGCAGGCGCATCGAGCCCCTAGGATGTGTTCATAGCGAAACAGCAAAATCGTTGTAACGAAAACGGTGGAGCTGGACCAAGTGCCCGAACCGATTTAAGGAGTCGCCAGATGAATCCTCGCGAACGCAATGCTTTGATCGCGCCGCTGACCGGATCCGGTTTGCGCCACGTCGCGGGTGATTGCGCGCACCCAAGAGCGGTTCCGACCGTCGAAGAAGAAGCGCGCGAAATGCTTGGGCGCTTTCTGGCAACGTTGCCGTGCTATTCCGCTAGTGAACTGATGCGTCGTTGTTTTCCCTTTGAGTACCCCGCGCTCGGCTCCAACCGCCCTGGTGGGCAGGACGACTAGATTTGCCCGGAGGCAAAAGTCGGCGGTCCGCCCATCCTAGGAGGCCGATGGTCGCTTGCACAAGCCAAGGACGGCCGGCTCGCGACGGCGCCTGATCGCGCAGACAAACGGATTTGGCATCGCAGCAGCCGCGAATTCAAGGGCCAAGGTGACCAATTTTCGCAATACCCCCTCACAACAAAG
>Ga0187780_10003548_pt1 | contig 11768 bp, 10 predicted proteins | sample 1015_Q2_SP10_20__FD_132429 | JGI IMG/M metagenome (GOLD analysis project Ga0187780, IMG submission 132429) | Tropical peat soil microbial communities from peatlands in Department of Meta, Colombia - 1015_Q2_SP10_20_MG | ecosystem: Environmental > Terrestrial > Soil > Wetlands > Peat | place...
CGCACAGTTCACCCTCCGACGGACGAAGGGGCCGGTTACTCTCGGCCTTTCCTACACCTACAGTCACTCCATCGACGACTCTTCAGACCGCGCGGAAGCGATTCTGCCAAATGCCTATTCTCTCGCTCAGAATCGTGCCAACTCTGACTTCGATCAAAGGCACCTGCTAAACGTCAGTTATATCCTCCAATTACCATTGCTCCGATGGGGCGAAAGATTCTTCACATGGGCCGACGCGGATTCCACCAACCAACTTGCAGGGCACGGCCTTTCTGACCTGTCAAAGGAACTCTTGGATGGATGGGAGCTCTCTGGGATCACGTTGTTCTCGACTGGTACGCCGTTTAGCATCGTTAACGGCGGCAGCACAAGCGGAATATCGGGCGTGGATAATGCCGGAGTCGCTGCCGGGCCATCACCGGATTCGTATCCCAATATCGTGGTGAACCAACCGGCTACTGCTGTGCGGTTTGGCGGGAATGGCGTATTCGGTCCTTTATTGGGCAACTTGAACGAGTTCCAAGCGCCTACCGCATTGACTTACGGCGATGCAGGCCGCAATTTCTTTCGCAATCCTAGCCGCGTGAACTTCGATATGTCTTTGACGAAGAATTGGAAATTGCATAGGGAAAGCCAATCGCTGCAGTTCCGCATCGAGACATTCAACACCTTCAATCATACGCAGTTCCGGATTTACGATCCCTCGAACCCAAGCAACACCGGAAACAACGTCATCACCTGTTACGCCGGTTCGAACAATTTGGCGGGGGACTCATCGTGCCTGGCCGGAAACTCGTTTCTCCGTCCCGTTGATGCACACCGCCCAAGAACCATGCAGTTAGGCATCAAGTTCTTGTTCTAGACGGAAGGAGTTATTCCCGGAATAGAGCACGATGCTCCATGATGCGAAGAAGACTAATAGGTATGGATGCTCCGGAGAATGCTGCCCAGCGATTAATTCACAGCGAGTTCATCACGCCATCACAAAGCGGGATGCATGCTATGTGACACGAATTTCTCGGTTGCCCGGAACTTCTGCGCAAGTGTTGCGGCAAAACGCTTCTGCCGTTGGTTAGCTGGCGCTAGGTTTCCGAATCGAGTGACGAGGTTGAAAAGTGTTCCAGGGACAAAACATGCAAAGGACTGTACACCTCTGGCTTGAACGCTTCATTCGCGCGTCAGTCGACTTTTTGGGAGTGCAATGCGCGGCAGTAGCGGCAGTAGCCTTGGGCGGATGGCACGCCTCGGGAATGGCCCCGGTCGGTGGCCAGAGCGGGGAAGAACAACTCGTTAGCTTTTACGTTCGCACTTTTTTGCCGAGTTCGTTGCTCTTCGTTGTCACCAATGCTTTCTTCGACCTGTATACAAAGTCTCGAGGATACACGCTGTGGTACAAGCTACGGCGTGCGACGCTGAGCGCGGTCATTGCAGCGATTGCTGTCTTGTATCTGTGTTTTGCCTTGAATGACGCCATCAGGTTTTCTGCAACAACCTCGGTTCTCTTCTTCTTCTTGTCAGTTTGCGTTATTCCCGGCGTCCGCTGGCTGAAGGATTGGATGTTTCACCGCGAATCGGAATCAACGATCCAGTGCGAGTACGGCGGAGTTGACCGCCCGATCCTGATTGTTGGCGGTGCCGGGTACATCGGCTCACTAGTTATTGAAAAACTGCTGGACCGTGGTCACAAAGTTCGCTTGCTCGACAATCTCGTCTACGGGGACGACGCAATACGAAAACTGCTGAGTAACCCGCGCCTCGAATTCATCAAGGGCGACTGCCGAAACATTCAGGACGTAGTGCGGGCGATGACCAACGTACGGAATATGATCCACCTGGCAGCCATTGTCGGCGACCCTGCTTGCGCAGAGGACGGAGAAAACGCCTCGCAGATCAACTATGCAGCAACTCGTATGATGGCCGAGATTGCCGAGGGTCATGGGATCGAGCGTTTTCTCTATGCTTCCACGTGCAGCGTGTATGGCGCCTCGGATGAATTGATGGACGAGAATTCCGAGACGAACCCCATTTCGCTCTACGCGCGGACGAAATTGCAATCCGAGCAGGTGCTTCTCGAAGCCCGGTCGAAGTCGTTCCATCCAACGATATTGCGATTTGCAACGGTATTCGGTCTGTCCCCGCGGCCGCGTTTCGATCTGGTTGTGAACCTGCTTACGGCCAAAGCCGTCCACGACAAGGTGATTACGATCTTCAACGGCGAGCAATGGAGGCCTTTCATTCACGTCCACGACGTGGCCGAAGCCGTCGTGCAGGTGTTTTTGGCGCCGTTGGAATCCGTTAGTGGGGAGATCTTTAATATCGGCGACGACAGGCTGAACTACACACTACGTCAGATTGCGGAAAAGGTAAGGAAACAACTGCCGCAAACACGAGTTGAATATGTTGAGAATCTGGACCGCCGCAATTACCGAGTGTCCTTCCGGAAGGTTCGCGAGCGAGTTGGTTTCCGGGCGGAGCGCACTGTGGAAAGTGGCATCTACGAGATTATCGAAGCTTTCCAGTCAGGACAAATTTCCAACTATTCTGAGCCCGCTTACAACAATTTCGCCTTCCTCAAAGAAAAAGGACGAGTGGACGCGAAGGACGAACTGGATGTGAAGGTGATGGCCGCGTTTGCAAGCGCTGGTTCGCGGTCGACCCATACAGCTCACAGCAGTCCAGGCGGCAGATCCGTTTCACTGCATGCGGCCGGCAACTTGGGAATAGGCCCGCCAAGAGGTAGAGGGTTGGACATTGCGGTATCCGGCGCTCAGGCGGAATAGTTCTCACAAGTGACGAAATAAGGTGAGTCGCGCCTTCCCAATCAAGCAGGACCAGAAATCATGACCAGCCAGGGGGGCGCTACACTTGCGGTCGTGCAAGAAAGTGAGCCTACGGAAGCGCGTGGCGTCGGCGCGACGCTCAATCTTCGCATAGTCAGGGGCCCGTTGCAGCCGGATGAAAACGAGAAAGTCCTCTCCGAATACAACAAACGAATTGCGCCGCCACATATTGCCATGCATGAGTACTTGCGCTGGGTTCAGACCAGCCCCGAAGGTCCGGCTTGGCATGCAATCTTGGAAAGCAATTCTCATGGCATTGTCGGCCATCAATGTCTTATTCCCATTCGGGCAGATTGGCGAGGGCGAAAAATTGTCGCCGCAAAATCGGAGTACACGTTTCTTCATGAGGACTTTCAGACCGCAAAAATACACGGCTTAGAAAGGGTACAGCGGCCGACGCATATTGTGGCCGCGAATCAGCTTTTTCAGCGCGGCCAATCGGAAGCCTGGGGGCCATTTCTCATTTCCACAACCCCATCGCTGCGCCGCCGCGGATTTTATGGATTCGTTGCCACCGATTGCCCCTTATGGGAGTGCTTGCTCATTTTGCGGCCTATGGCGGCAGCCAGGAAAACGCCCAGTCTCCAACGTTGGCAAAGGGCTTGCTTATTTCTTGGAGGTGCAGCACAGAAGACCGTCTGGGGACCCGCCGCGCGGTTCTATCCTCGTGCAAGCGAATTTCAAATAGTGAAGATCGATCACAGTCCATTGCCAGAACAAAAAGATTTTCTCTCATTCTTTGGAGACCTAGAGTCCCTGCGCTGGCGGTATCCGAGTGACGAATACGAGAGACTAGGCTTGAACTCCAGCGACTATCTTATCTACAAGAGAGGCTCAATCGATCAATACATGCGGATTTGCCAGTGGCAGCTCGACGCGACAGATCTGAGCTTGTCTCAAATCGGCCACCTGATTCAGATCGCCCAGAAAGATGGCGCGATGGGAGTGCGCTGGTCCATCTATGGCCGAGATGACACTGCCAAGGCGCTGGTCCGGCGCTTGCGCCGTTCCGGGTTTCTCTGTGTTCCCCATACCAAGACGATTCAGATCAAGTCCCACCAGCAGCAGTTCTTAAGACCGGAGTGTTGGGATCTTACCGATGCCATGTTCAGCTTTCATCGATAAGAAGGGATCCCCTCAACCTGCGTTAATCGAATTTTAAGAATCCTGTAATTCCGTCTCATGACGCGGCTTGTATATTGTCGGCTCCGAATCATCGGTTAACAGTTCACCAGCCATGCGACGCATGTCACTTACATACGCCAAAGGGAGTGTTGTGGTCGGAAACGACATCGTCGACCTCCAGTTTGCCGATTCACCGTGCTATCAGCACGTGGCGCATATCGGGCGTGTTTGCACTCCAGATGAATTGACTTTCGTGCACAACGCGGATGAGCCAAGCATAGTCTTGGCATCGATGTGGGTTTCGAAGGAGGCGGCGTATAAGCTCATCTCGAAAAGCATGTCTTGTCGTTTTGTTCCCCGGCAGTTCGCAGTTTCCCTCACAAATCCAGATGAAGCGACGGCCGCGCGAGCTGCAATTGTTAGCTACGCGGGGATTGCCACGAGGGTAGAGCTATCTGTCTGCGAAAATTGGGTACACGCCGTCGCAGTTTCACCAGCAGTTCAAGTTGTTCGCTGGGCCGTTCGAGATATCGAGAAATGCTTTAGTGGGGACCGCCGGGCAACTGACGAATCCGAAGCTGTGCGTTTCCTGGCTACCGAACGTTCTGCCAATTATTTTGGCGAAGACGTACTGCTGAACTTTCAGGGGAGAACTCCGATTCTAGTGCACCCGAGCGGCGGGCGCGCTGGCGTGGACGTCAGTTTTTCGCACCATGGAAGATTCGCGGCTGTCGCCATGGCATGGCCGGCTCGGATAGAAAGGCCAACGCGGAATAGTGCCGAACGTTGTGCCAACTTGTCGCGTGCGGAGGAGATGTGCTTTACCTGCACGGCATAGGGCATTTCCATCCAGCGACGGTCATCGACAATGAATTTCTATGTTCGTTGGACATCGGAGTAGATGCGGATTGGATTGAAGAGCGAGTAGGGATCCAGGAACGCCACACAACACTTTCTCTAGACTACATTCGACAGACCCGCAACGCGGATACACGTGCTGCGGTTGAGGGCGCAGCCACTTCCACAATGGAAATGGCCCTGAGGGCCGCGGAACTTGCGCTGCGCCGCGCACACCTGGAAACCCAGGACATCAAAATGATTCTTGCCGGAGGGTGTTGTCCGGAAATGTTGATTCCCGCAGAAGCCTGCCGGCTTGCTGCGACTCTGGGCGCCCATGCGGTGGCCTTTGATGTGTCCGCCGCATGTGCCAGTTTTGCCGCGCAAGTTCACTTCGTTTCGCAAATACGGGAAGAACTGCTGCCCGATTTTATTCTGCTTGCCAGCGTGGAAGCGTTCACTCGTTCGATCAATTATTTCGACCGGCGAGCCGCCGTGCTGTTCGGAGACGCCGCGACTGCCGCGATCGTTTCGCCGCGTGTGGTTTCAAACATGCCTATCGTGGCGTCGTGTTTCCAAACGGATCCCTCCGGGCACAATCAGATCACCATTCCCGCGGGCGGTCATTTTGCCCAGGATGGCCACCGAGTGCAGTTGTTTGCCATTCGCAAGACTATGGAGTTGGTCGATCAGTTTCGCTCCTCTGCCAATGGCCATGGATCTGACAGTGTTGAATTCTTTATCGGACATCAAGCAAACCTCCGCATGTTGGAGTCGGTTTGCGAGCGCCTCAACATAAGCGTCGAGAATCACCTCACCAACGTAAAGAACTTTGGGAATTGCGGAGCGGCTGGCGCTCCCTCTGTACTCTCGCAAAACTGGGAGTCGCTGCCGTCCTGCGCAGTCAACCTGGCGGTTGTTGGTTCGGGCCTGAGCTGGGGCGGAGTGAGAATTTGCACGCAAAGCCCGAGCTGAGCGTGCTCGGTAGGAGATTCCAAGATTTTCCGGACATGAAATGACGCGTACTGAAACCCAAATCGAGAAACCCGGCTCACCAATCTCGCGGTCCGAGTTGCTGACGCTGCTTCCGTACGGCCCCGGATTTTTGTTCATTGATGAGTTCCTGGAAGCAGATTCCACGCACACGGTAGCGCGTTACCGGTTTCGGGAGAGCGAATTTTTCTACGCAGGCCACTTTCATGACCGCGCCCTCACACCGGGTGTGATCTTGCTTGAGGCAATGTGTCAGGGCGGCATGGTGGCGCAGGGGCTGTATCTGCTCGCGCAGGAAACCGGAATGGAAAACGCAAAGAGTTACCGATTTTTGGTCACCGGCTCCAACGTAGAGTGGTCGGAACAAGTTCGTCCCGGAGACACCGTCTTCATTCACAGCCAACTCGTGGCCTGGCGCCAGCGGCGCATCCGAACGGATGTGAGAATGACCGGCGAAAACAACACGCTGCTGGCTGCGGCAGTGATTTCGGGCATGGGGGTTTTGTGGGGTGGGGACGTGTTGTCGAACAACGCACCAAGCAAGACGCTTCAGAACGCAGCAACAAATTTCAATTGCTCTGGAGGGAGCCAATGAATCGTGATCAGGTCCGTACTGCTTTCTTTGAATTGATTAAATCCTATGTGCGCATCCAGAATCCGGTAATCTCGGAATCGAGCATGCTCATCGACGATCTCAAGGTCAACAGCACCCGTTTTGTGGACATCATTCTCGAGACGGAAGATCGATTCAAAATCAGCATTAGCGACGAGGAAATGGACCGTTTTGACCGGGTTGGCGACGCCATCGATTTTATCTGCGAGAAGACTGTCGCGGCCGCTTGAGCCATCGACTAATCATACTCGGCTGAATTTGAGAGCCTGCGTCTCTGACGCTCGACACCGTGGGAGAAGGATAAACGATTGTGAACAGAGTCGTCGTCACCGGAATGGGCATTGTGTCGCCGAACGCAATCAACCTGAATGCGTTTCGCCAGGCTTTGTGCGAAGGGCGGTCTGGCATCGCTCATTGCCCTCAGATGAAAGAATTGGGATTTGCTTGCCAAGTGGGCGGCATCCCTCCGGTTTCGGACCAAACGGTTCAAGAATACATGGGACCGGAGATGAACCGGAATTCGAACGCTTCCATGAAATACGCGGTCATCGCTTCGGTCGATTGCTGGCGGGATTCCGGCTTGCCCTTGCGCGGGACGGATTCGAGCCCGGACTGGGATACTGCCGCGATTATCGGAACTTGCGCGGGAGGCGCAGACACCGTCGCTGAACTGGTGGGGCCAGAAACCAATGCGGGACGCGTGCGGCGCCTGGGAAGCAGTGCAGCCGAACGGTCGATGGCCAGTTGCGGCAGTGCGTGCGTCGGCGGGCTCTTGGGATTGGGCGGCCAAGTCACAACGAACAGCAGCGCTTGCGCCACAGGCACGGAAGCCATCATCAATGGCTACTGGATGATTCGCGAAGGGCGAAGCGAGCGCGTTCTGGCAGGAAGTTCAGAACCCGCTTCCATTTACACGTGGGCAACGTTGGATGCGTTGCGTGTTGCGACGCGCCAATCCAATGACCAGCCACAGGCCGCATGCCGGCCTCTAAGCGCGTCCGCGGCGGGTTTAGTCCCCGCAGGCGGAGCGGGGATCATCATGCTCGAGAGCCTGTCATCTGCGGAATCCAGGAAAGCACGAATTTATGCGGAAGTGCTGGGCGGGTATTCGAACAGCGGAGGCCAAAGAAACGGAGGAAGTATTACAGCGGCAAACCCGGAGAGTGTGCAGCGTTGCGTTCGCAAATCTCTCGAGGTTGCAAAAGTCCCGCCTGAAGAAATTGACTACATCAATGGACATCTGACGGGAACCGAAGGAGACGTCAAGGAAATTCGCAGTTTGTCTGCAGCGCTAGGAAGAAAGCTCGCGGATATGCCGTGGGTAAATGCCACGAAATCCCTGATTGGACATGGCATCGGTGCTGCTGGCTCGATGGAGTGCGTCGCCACGCTGCTGCAACTGGCGAACGGGTTTCTCCATCCGTCCCTCAATTGTGATGATTTTCATCCAGAAATCGCTGCGTTGGAGCCGCGCGTTCCCAAGACTTCCATTCCTTTCCAGGGACGCACTGCCCTGAAAACGAGCTTCGGATTTGGAGACGTCAACGCCTGCGTTATATTCCGCCGTTGGGAGTAGCAATCGTTTCATCGCCTCCAAAATGGCGCATCGTACTTCTAAAGGTGAAGTTAGTCGGATGACGTTAATCTCTGGCAGTTGCCTTTTGTAGCGCTTTCCCTAAACCGGAGGCTCGGGATCCAACCCGAGGGGGCTTGGCGCGGCTGAGCAACGCCCACAGGGTCCCAAACCCATACGAAAAGTGAAACGCGAAAAAAACAAAGGGAAGCGCGAGGGCCCCAAAGTATTTCTCGCGCCAAGCAACCTGCAGTCCCGCAAGTGTTCCAACCGCCAGATGCATACCAATGAAAACTGCCAGTGGAGCGAACGCGAGTTCCCGATGAGGAAAGGAAAGGAATGCGCCTACGGCACCGAATAGAGCAGAAACCAGCAGACTCATGACAAAGGCAAACGGAATGAGATGCCTTGGCGCCATCGAGCGAGGGTTTTGCCCGAGAGAAATCCCATTCCAGAACCCGGTGCGGTACGCATAAGCGAGGATGCCCTTGATTGTGCTTTTGGGGTAGTAGACGCATTGTGTCTTCCAGGTGCAATAAAAACGATAGCCCAAGTCCCGGAGTTTTTGATACGTGTCATTGTCCTGATTTCGGGACATCTCTTCCGAGTAACCGCCAACTTCCATCAAGGGCTTTTTGCGAAGCACCATATACCCCGCGTCTGTATATCCCTCCGACCGGGTCCGCACGGACTTGCCCGAAGATCCAAAAGGGTGGGCCAGCGCGAGCGCAACCAACCGCGCCTGTAAACCCTTTGACGCCGGCTCCGTCAAGATGCGGGCGCCGCAACCCACGACGTCTCGAACCAGCAGCTCTCGTAGACACACGGAAACGTAGTCCTTGGCGTAGACCGCGTGGGCCCCAAAAATGCAAACGTACTCTCCCTTGGCTTCCCGCAGGCCCATATTGAACGCAAAAGGGGCAGTCTTCTGACGATTATGGAGAACTCTCACCCGCCAATCCGTCGATGCGAGCTTTTCTAGATATTCCCGAGTGCCATCGTTCGAGCCCCCGTCTACAGCCAGAATTTCCAAGTCGAAGTCCGGTGCTTCTTGCTCCAGCAGGGAGGCCATGCTTCTCTTGATAAAGTCAGCTTCGTTATAGACGGCGAGAATCACCGACACGATTGGGCGTTGCTTCACTTTTTCTTCTGTCATTTTAAATTCTCCGGGAGGTGGTTACCGCCATGCCCCCTTAACAAATCCATTTAGAGTTAATTTTCCGGCGCACGCAGGAGTGGTTTCCCAAACGGGGCAATCCTTTGGCACACTTTTGCAAAGGTCTCCCAGATCAGCCGCAAATCCTCGCGAAAGCAGACTCTCTCGCAATACGCGATGTCATACTCAAGCTTTGTGGGGAGGATTGTTCGCAAGTAAAAAGTTTCCTTGTCGGGTTGGCCCGCGAGCAGTTGTTCCTCGTCAATATAGGTCGTAGCGGCGGGACCGGTAATTCCGGGTTTAACCCGTAGAACCTGCTTCTGCCTTTCATTGTAGTGAGCCGTATATTGAGGAACTTCGGGTCGAGGTCCAACTAGGCTCATATCACCCCAAAGCACGTTCAGGAGTTGCGGCAGTTCATCGACTTTTGTTTTCCTCAGCCATCGTCCAAGAGGGGTAATCCTGGGATCTCCGGCTGACGTCAGTGCCGCGCCACTTCCGCTGGCGGTTCCCGTCATGGTTCTGAATTTCAATATACGGAAGGGCCGCTCATATTGGCCAACCCGAACCTGCCGGAAGAAAACCGGTCCTCGCCCCGTGAGCTTGATGGCGAGCGCCACTATCAGAAACAATGGCGATAACACGATTAGCCCCCCCAACGACACTATGGTGTCGAACCATCGCTTCGCGATTCGTGAATAAAAGCTTTCGGCCATGGAGTTGTCGCCGTAGCGATCCGGCGGCTTGCGGCTATCGCTGGAATTCTCGAGCAATGTCGTGCAGCGCTTCGATAACGCGGCCCGCGTCCTCGTCGGTCATAGCGGAATAGATCGGAAGAGAAATGGCGCGCTCGAATCGTTCTTCGGCGCTGGGAAACTGTCCCGCGCCATAGCCCAGACGTTTTTGATAGAGCGTGTGCAAATGCAGCGGAATAAAATGAACGGAAGTTCCGATCCCGCGGTTCTTGAGTTCCTCAATCACACGGTTGCGGTCAATGCGCAGGGCCGAGGAATTTACTTCGGTTACGTAGAGATGCCATGCGTGTTGCACGTTGTCCGGAACGTGAGGAACGTCAAAAGCATCGAGCTCAGTCAGTGCCTGGTTGTAGCGGTCTGCTAGAGCCGCCCGGCGAACCCACATGTCATGGCATTTCTTGAGTTGCACAATGCCAAGCGCCGCCTGAATATCCGTCAGATTGTATTTGTAGCCGGTCTCAAGAATGTCGTATCGCCACGAACCTTCGGCCGTGTAACGTTTCCAGGCGTCCTTGCTGATGCCGTGCAAACTTAAGATTCTCATTGCCTCAGCGAGTTCCGGGCTTCCGGTGGTAGCCATACCGCCCTCACCGGTTGTAACCGTCTTCGTGGCGTAAAAGGAAAAACAAGTAATGTCACCAAGCGTCCCAACCATTCTGTCTTTGTAGCGGGAGGGCAGCGCGTGCGCGGCATCCTCAATGACTCTCAAGCGATGCTGGCGCGCAATGGCAAGAACCGCATCCATATCGCAGGGGTAGCCGGCATAGTGCACCGGGACAATAGCCCGGGTGCGGCTTGTGACCGCCTTGGCGATATCTTCGGGATCCACATGAAAGCTCCCCTTCCCGCAGTCCACCAGCACGGGTTTGGCTTTGAAATAGAGCACGACCTCGCCGGTCGCCGCAAAGGTCATCGTCGGGAGAATGACTTCATCGCCTTCTTGAATGCCGATCGCTGCCAGTGCCAGGTGAAGGGCAGCAGTGCAGGAACTGAACGCTACCGCATGGCTGGCCCCAACGTAACTCCGAAACGCCGCTTCGAACTCGCGGACGCGCGGTCCCGTGGTCAGCCAGCCGCTCTGTAACACTTCCAGTACGGCGCGCATTTCTTCCTCCTCGATCATCGCACGATGGAAGGGTAAGAACCGTGCTGCTTGCATCGCCGTGGCTGCCATGGTTTAGTTTCCCCGGAAGAGATATTTGAAAGTGATTTAATGCCCAGCTTGCGTGGCCCAGTCCTTGCGCTACGTACAGGAAATTAAGAGACGTTCTGGAGCTGGGCCCACAGTTCCAGAGAGATAGCTGCAAAAAGTGATCCGGCCGGAAGCGCGGTTGTCGACCCGCTTAGGAATTTCTTGCATTCCCCCGCAAGATTGGAGGCATGCAGGAATCGCTCCATGCGCAATTTGGGCGTGTCCCAGAGGTCTCGATGTCCATTTTGCAATCCCAGGCGCATCCATGCTGCGTCGGGCGCGTCAAACCCCAGCTTTGTTTTTCGCAGACGGACTTTCTCTGGCAAAATGCCCTGCATGGCGTTGCGCAGCAGCCATTTGCTCCAGCCGTCCCGAAGTTTGAGATCCGCAGGGCAGTTCACCGCAAATTCGACAAGCCGGTAGTCCAGAAATGGATGGCGCGTCTCTACGGAGTGTGCCATGGAGTTTCTGTCTTCGTGGCGCAAAAGGGGAGGAATGCTGGTGTAGGTAAGATCGATCTTCTGTCGCTCCGCAATGCTCCCGGCGGCGCCCAGCTTCGCCCCGGAAAAGCTGGTATTCTCTTGAAACTCCGCGTTGCAGAGTCTTTCTGCCGGTGAGAACTTGCGTCGCAGCGCCGTCGGCAAATACCGCGTGGCTGCTGCGAATCGCCCATGAGTGCTCGTC
>Ga0187780_10003549_pt1 | contig 11765 bp, 11 predicted proteins | sample 1015_Q2_SP10_20__FD_132429 | JGI IMG/M metagenome (GOLD analysis project Ga0187780, IMG submission 132429) | Tropical peat soil microbial communities from peatlands in Department of Meta, Colombia - 1015_Q2_SP10_20_MG | ecosystem: Environmental > Terrestrial > Soil > Wetlands > Peat | place...
AATCGTTTTCCATGGTGAAGGTCGATTCTTCTCTGCCGGAGCTGATATTAAAGAATTTACTTCGGTAAAAAGTGAAGAAGAAGCATCAGCCATGTCTCGTAAAGGTCAATTATTATTTGATCGAGTAGAGAATTTTTCAAAACCTGTCATCGCTGCAATTCATGGAGCAGCATTAGGTGGAGGACTTGAATTTGCGATGAGCTGTCATATTCGAGTTGTGGCTGAAAATGCTAAGTTAGGTTTACCAGAGTTAAATTTAGGTCTCGTTCCTGGATTTGCTGGAACTCAGCGCTTACCACGTTATGTTGGCAGAGACAAAGCATTAGAACTGATGTTGACAGCAGAACCAATTACAGGAATCGAGGCTGCTCAATTAGGTTTAGCAACAAAAGTAGTTCCAGAGGAAAAACTGATTGAAGAAGCAACTATTCTAGCAAGAAAAATTGCACATAAAAGTAAAGAATCTATTGAAGCAGTCATTCAGTTACTTAGTTCTACAAGAACACCGTCTTTCCACGAAGGTGTTGCTCAAGAGTCATTAGCTTTTGGGAAAATTTTTTACTCAGAAGGAGCAAAAGAAGGAATTTCAGCTTTCCTTGAAAAGCGCAAGCCAGTTTTTAATAAATAGGCGAGTTAATCAATTTACTAGTAAGATTATTAATCTTCTATATAGAAAGTACCTATTATTCAGGAGGGTTTAAGCATGAACATTTATGTATTGTTAAAAAGAACGTTCGATACTGAAGAAAAAATTGTGATCTCTAATGGTGCGATTCAAGAAGATGGAGCTGAATTCATTATTAATCCTTATGATGAATATGCAGTAGAAGAAGCGATCCAAATTCGTGATACACATGGTGGCGAATTAACAGTAGTAACTATTGGGAATGAAGATAGTGAAAAAGAATTACGTACTGCACTAGCAATGGGTGCTGATAAAGCAGTTTTAATCAATGTTGAAGATGATGTTGAACACTTAGACCAATTTTCAACAGCAACAATTTTAGCGAAATACTTAGAGGACAAAGATCCTTCTATCATTCTTGCAGGAAACGTTGCAATTGATGGAGGAACTGGTCAAGTAGGACCGCGTGTTGCGGAACTATTAAATATCCCTTACGTTACAACAATTACAAAATTAGAAATTACTGGTTCAGCTGCTAAAATCGAGCGAGATGTTGAAGGGGATACTGAAATAATTGAAACATCACTTCCACTTCTAATCACTGCTCAACAAGGTTTAAACGAACCAAGATACCCATCTTTACCAGGTATTATGAAAGCAAAGAAAAAACCTTTAGAAGAGCTTGAATTAGATGATTTAGATCTTGAAGAAGATGATGTAGAAGCTAAAACAAAAACAATTGAAATCTATTTACCTGCTAAAAAAGAAGGTGGAAAAGTTCTTTCTGGTGAGTTAAAAGACCAAGTAAAAGAACTAGTTTCATTACTTCGTTCAGAAGCAAAGGTAATCTAATAAGTCGTTAAGAAATATAAAACTATTTTAGTGAATATACTTGGAGGGATTAGACATGTCACGCAAAGTATTAGTACTAGGTGAAGTTCGTGAAGGATCTTTACGTAATGTATCGTTTGAAGCAGTAAGCGCAGCAAAAACAATCGCAGAAGGTGGAGAAGTTGTTGCTGTATTAGTTGGAAAATCTGTTAGTTCTTTAGCGTCAGAGCTTATTCAATATGGTGCAGATCGTGCCGTAGTTGTTGAAGATGAAAAGTTAGCTCATTACACTTCTGATGGATTTTCTCAAGCAATTTTAGCAGTGATTGATCAAGAAAAACCAGAAGGTTTGGTATTTGGTCACACTTCTTTAGGAAAAGATTTATCGCCGAAATTAGCTGCTCGTTTACAAAGTGGTCTTATTTCAGATGTTACTTCATTAGAAGTAGTAGGTGGAAATATCGTATTTACTCGTCCGATTTACTCAGGTAAAGCATTCGAGAAAAAAGTAATGGCTGACAGCTTCATTTTTGCTACAATTCGTCCAAATAACATCGAGCCACTAGCAAAAGATGATTCACGTACAGGTGAGGTTAAATCAGTATCAGTTGAAATTAAAGACCTACGTACGATTGTGAAAGAAGTAGTTCGTAAAGCTAGTGAAGGCGTTGATTTATCTGAAGCAAAAATTATTGTTGCAGGTGGTCGCGGAGTAAAAAGTGAAGAAGGATTTAAACCACTAAAAGAATTAGCTGATGTTTTAGGTGCTGCTGTTGGTGCTTCTCGTGGGGCATGTGACGCAAATTATTGTGATTATTCATTACAAATCGGCCAAACAGGTAAAGTTGTAACGCCGGACTTATATATTGCTTGTGGAATCTCAGGAGCGATTCAACATTTAGCTGGGATGTCAAACTCGAAAGTAATCGTTGCGATTAATAAAGATCCAGAGGCTAATATTTTCAAAGTAGCTGATTATGGTATTGTTGGCGACTTATTTGAAGTATTACCATTATTAACAGAAGAGTTTAAAACTGTATTAGTAAATTCTTAATTGGCCGTACTACATATTTAAAAGTTCGAAAATTTAGGGATTTCAGTTTATAAAAAATATACATTACTGAAGGATAGAGGCTGCATAGTTTCTATCCTTTGTTGTTTAAAAATACATTTAATTGAGAGGTATTTTTTCTGAAAGTAAAGAATGGAGGAACAGAATAAATGAAAATTGGTGATGTTTTAACCTGGGAAAGAACATTTATGGAAGAAGATGTTTTGCAATTTGCAGAGATTTCAGGGGATAAGGGTAGACACCATTTGGAAAAGAATGAAAATGGTCAATTAATGGTACATGGACTACTGACAGCCAGTATTGGTACAAAAATTGGTGGAGATATGAATTACATTGCCCGTACAATGAATAACGAGTTTTTAAGACCTGTATATACTGGTGACACCATTAAATGTGAAATTACGATTACTGACATTGTGAAAGAAGTTGGGTTTAGTAGATATTCTTTACAACTTGCATATTTTAACCAAAAGGGAAAGGAAGTTTTGGTAGGGAGTAGTCATGGGATTATTAGAGATTAGATTTAGAGAAATTTTAATGTAATAGGTGGAAGTGAAAATGAAAAACTGGTTATATACTTTATATTTTTTTGTTCTCGGAGTTATCTCCTTTGTCACACATGAAGTCGTTACTTTTGATGTTGGGTGCTATTTTAATTAGTCTTAATAATATTAATTCATCATTAAAAGAGGTAATAATGCTTAATAAGAATAAAGGTAACTAACAAGAGTTTGATAGTATACAACTGTAGAATCATTCAATCATTAGACTTTTAAGGATCAATATATAGTTTCTTTGTTCATCTATAAATTACGAAATTTCACCGAAAGTGGGACGAGGTAAATATTTTTTACCTGGTACGGTATGGATTTTATATCATCCTTCTTATCAAATCAAACATAACTAGTAACCTCAATAATGAACAGCAAAGCTGAACCTCAGAAGATTTAACTAGCCATATTTTCCTGAAAAATATTGACTCTTTTTCTAAAAGATTGTTGCTTTTAAGATTATTAATTTTAAAGACAGAAGTTGATTACAATGGAAGGTGCGAGACTCCTGTGGGAATAGCGGGAAGGGTGAGACCCCGCAGGCTTGCCGAGGAGGCTCAGCTCACGCCCCACGGAAAGGGAGCATCCTGGAGTTGTAATCAGCTAACGCACTCTAAAATAGTAACAATGTATACGAAAAGAGCCAGAATATTAATGCGTCATTAAAAAGGAATTAGAGGTTAATAGAAGTAAAGTTAACTAACATATCATTTTTATTTGCTATGTAAATATAGTAATATTTTAAAATGAACTTCTTTTTAAGAGTCGTTCTGTCAGAAAAAAATGAATATCAAAAGTTAATAGTAGTGCCCTTTGTAGAGGAGATAGTAATATGAATAGTCAAGAATTTAACGAAATTAAAGATTTTGTATTGTTTGGAGAAGGTGTTAGTAATTTTGAGTATGTTGCTAGCGGGAAAGATGGAGACGTTTATCGTAGAAATGACAAAGCAATAAAAATATTTAAAGCGGACGGATACTCTAATAGTGATGGAAAAAAATTACATATGTTAGATCGTTCTATTTATTATCCAAAAGTGTTCGCTTTTGAAGAACAGTTCATGGTATCAGAATTTATCGAAGGAGAAACACTTTATCAACTTGATGGGAAAAATGGTGCTAAAATCTTGACTCAACATGCTGAAGATTTACAGCAAGCTATTTTTGATGCACGCCTGGTTGGTTTATTAGCGAATGATTTACATTTAAATAATATTATGCTGACAGAAAAAGGAGACATTCGAATCGTTGACGTTGGACGTTTTGATTCATTGGATAACCATCAATGTCGCGGCATTTTTGATTTCATTTTTAGTCATTCTCATTCTCATAGTCACGGTCACAGACGTAAACACTCCATCTTTACATCAGGAAGCAGTGACCGCCGTCACCGTCATGGCCATTCGTATTCGTCAAGCAACCATAGACACCATCATCATGGCCATTCACATTCGTCAAGCGATCATAGACACCATCATCATGGCCATTCACATTCGTCAAGCGATCATAGACACCATCATCATGGCCATTCGCATTCGTCAAGTCATCATAGACATCGTCGTCATAGCCATTCGTTCTCTTTTGGTTCGTTTTTTTCGAGTTAACCTAAATAATTTAGAAACGATTAAAGATTGATAACCTTCAATTTTGTATCTTTAATGTTACATATTGTATTGAACTAGTACATCACATATAGATAGTGGTGTACTTTTTTGTTATAAGAATTCCTAATGACCTCAATTGTATTAAGTAACTTTTCAATTCTATATTGATATAAACTTTTTTTAGGTGCAAGCTAAACATCTATTATTACTCGATAAATCAATACTATTCTGATTAACAACACATATGTTAACCTTTTTGGTGTTTTGGTTGACATAAAATATGGAATTCATTATTATTGATAGATGATAATAGTACATATTTTTATTAGGAGATATAAAAATGAAAATTAAAGAAATTACGTTTGTAGCACTATTTGCAGCATTAATGGGTGCATTAGGATTAGTTCCTCCCATTACGTTATCTTTTTCACCGGTTCCTATTACTTTACAGACTTTAGGTGTTCTTATTGCTGGAGGAGTATTAGGAGCAAGATTAGGAGCGATGAGCCAAATCATATTTTTATTACTTGTCGCTACTGGAATGCCTCTTCTATCTGGAGGACGAGGTGGAATTAGTGTTTTCGTCGGCCCGAGTGTTGGTTATTTAATAGCATGGCCTATTACAGCTTATTGTATTGGTTATCTGTTAAATCGATTTAAAACTTTAAAATTACAACATGTGTTATTAATCAACCTGACAGTTGGAATTCTATTAATCTATTTAATTGGTATTCCTATCCAAGCTTTTATGATGAACATTTCTGTACTACAAGCTGTAAAAATAAGTTTAGTTTATATTCCAGGAGACGTCTTAAAAGCAATATTAGCTTCTGTTTTAGTTTACAGACTGAGAAAACACCCAGTATTTTTACGTTCATTAGGAACAAGTTATTCCAATCAAACATCTAAAAATATTTAAATCTTAAGAGACACCTTGATGTGTCTCTTTTTATAGAGGAGATTGATCATGGGAAACATTACAGAATCATATCAGACTTTCGCAAAATTATCTCCAAACAAAATTGCGATCCAAACTAAATATCATCAAATTAGTTATCAAAAATGGTATGAATTAATCAATCAAACAGCGAACTGGCTACATTCTCTTCATTCAGAAAATAAAACACTTGGTATTCTATTGCCAAATGGTATTCCTTTCCTACAACTCTTTGCTGGATCGTCCAAGGCAGGATGGATTGCTGTTCCTTATGATTTGAAATGGAACATTACAGAATTAGAAAAAAGAGTAAAACTTTCACAGCCCTCTATCATTGTCACAACTAGAGAAATTTATTCTCAAATCAACCACCTATTTCCTAATGTAGCAATTTTGGAAGATAGTTTACTGGAAATCTCAGAGTTCGATCCTAATACTATAAGGGATATAGAGGATGATCTTCCTTTTTACATTGGATTTACTTCGGGTACGACAGGAAACCCAAAAGCATTTGTTCGCTCCCAAGATTCATGGGTTGCTAGCTTTAATTGCAATCGTTTTGATTTTGGAATCAATGAATCTGATGAAGTTCTTATTGCGGGTGCTTTAATTCATTCGCATTTTCTGTATGGAGCCATTAGCACTTTGTATTTAGGAGGAACCGTCTTTCTTATAGAAAAGTTTATTCCTAGTGAAGGACTAGCATGGATACATTCATTTCCAATTACAACGATATATGTCGTTCCAACAATGGTAGAAGCTTATCTCAAAGAAGGAATCCGAATCGATAAGTCTATAAAAATCCTTTCATCTGGTGCAAAATGGTCTGCAAAATCAAAATTAGAAATCCGTAATATGTTTCCTAATATGACAATGTACGAATTTTATGGGGCTAGTGAATTGAGCTTCATTACTGTACTTTCTGATCGAGACGGAATTCAAAAGGCTACAACTGTCGGAAAGCCTTGTTATGGTGTAGAGGTGCAAATACGGTGTCCAGATAATAAAGTAGCAAAGTCAAACGAGACCGGAAAAATATATGTTAGAAGTAAATATGCGGTAAATGGGTATTTTGACCTAAATGGAAGGACTATTGATTCTATTCAAGATAAAGAAGGATGGGCAACCGTCCATGATATAGGATATTTTGACGAGGATGGTTATTTATATATTGTTGGCCGTGAACAAAATATGATTATCTATGGTGGAATTAATATTTTTCCTGAAGAAATAGAAAAAGTAATTTCTTTACATCCGGATGTAGAGGAAGTTGCTGTAGTAGGTCTATCTGATTTATATTGGGGTCAAGTTGTGGCTGCAGTAGTGAAAGGGAAGGGGAACCTAATAGAGTTAAAAAGATTTTGTATGAAGCATCTATCTTCTTATAAAATACCTCGTAAGTGGATTTTTCTATCTGAAATGCCATATACAACGAGTGGAAAGATAGCACGTGCTGAGCTAATAAAACAGATAGAAAGCAAGGTGGATCAGTGATTAAAAGAGCGGTAATTGTCCAAGCGAAACGGACTCCAATTGGAAAAATAGGTGGAATTTTACAAAACATTCAGCCTTATGAGATGGTAGCTCCCCTTCTTCAGCATTTAACGTATGGAATGGAAGAAAAGATAGAAGAGGTTATTTTAGGAAATGTAGTTGGACCAGGTGGAAATGTAGCTCGAGTTGCTGCTTTAGAAGCAGGACTTCCACTTTCTGTTACGGGAATCACAATTGACCGTCAATGTAGTGCAGGTTTAGAAGCAATTCGAATGGCATGTTACCTTGTCCAAGGTGGAGCTGGAAGTTGTTACATTGCTGGTGGTGTAGAAAGCACAAGTACTTCTCCGTTTCCATCTAGAGCGAGATTTTCTCCTGATAAAATTGGTGACCCAGATATGGGGATTGCAGCAGAGAATGTGGCTGAAAAATATAGTATTTCAAAAGAAATGCAGGATGAATTTGCTCTTTTGAGTTATCAACGTAGCTGGGAAGCTTTCGAAAAAGGATATTTTAATCAAGAAATCCTTCAAATTGAGGATTTTTACCAAGATGAAGTATTTGTTAAGAAAAGAAAGATGAAAGAACTTTTAAATAGAGCAAAACCAATCTTTAAAAAGAATGGTACTGTTACAGCAGCGAACAGCTGTGGGATACATGATGGGGCATCTGCTGTTCTTGTCATGGAAGAAAACATGGCATTAAAAAATGGATTCCAGCCTATTTTACGATTTTTGGACAGTGAGGTATCAGGTGTTCATCCTAATTATCCAGGGGCAGCCCCGATTCCAGCTATTCAAGACTTATTAAAAAGAAATCAGTTGACAATTGAGGATATTGATCTAGTTGAAATTAACGAAGCTTTCTCTTCTAAGATTGTTGCGTGTATGAAAGAACTTTCCATTCCCTATGAAAAATTAAATGTTTGCGGAGGAGCTTTAACGATAGGCCATCCTTATGGAGCTTCGGGAAGTATCATGGTTACAAGGCTTTTCTACGAAGTACAAAGACGAAAGGATATCAAATATGTATTAGCTGCGATTGGAAGTGGTGGAGGAATTGGAGTAACGGTACTATTTGAGGTGATAACATGAAAATGAAAAAACATGAGATTATTTTTAATGAAGCTGATGTAGAGCAATTTGTAAAATTGATTGGTGATCGAAATCCTATTTATCAGAGTTTGGAAAGGGCAAAAGACTATGGTTTCGAACGAATTCCACTTCCGCAGGCAATGCCAATGATGGCATACAAATGGTTTGAAACCAAGTGGGAACTTCCATATTCTATTATTCATCGAAAACAAAAATGTATCCTGCATCAAAGAATGTATGTTGATGAAATCTATCATGCGATTGTTGAAGTGACGGACCAATCAAAACGTCATAATCTTACTTTTATGAAACAAATTCTATATTTATATAATAGCGATGAAAAACTTTGTTTTGAGGGAATATCTGATTTAGTATTGGAGGATCTGTCATGAATATGATTACCTTTCAAATAACAGAAAATGATGTTAAACAGTATGCTGCCATTTCAGGTGATTACAATCCTATTCATTTAGATATTGAGGCTGCGAAAAAACAAGGATTCACAAATAAAATTGCCCATGGAATGTTAACTGTGGCCAAAGTGTTAAGTGAGCTATCGAATGAAATTCTTAATCCTCAAGAGTGTTTTTCTCAATATGAATTTACCTTTATCGCACCTGTTTATATTGGAGATCGAGTCACTATAACTATCAAACAGACTGAACATTCTATAAGAGTAGAAGGAAAATGTAAAGAAAAACTAGTTGTAAAAGGGTATTTGATGATACGAAAAGAGTATGCTCAATAAATAGTGAAATAGAAGATTATCTTATTGAATGGCTCTGTTATTTTTGTTTTAGAAGTAAATTAGACAACTAATTCTCAGGAGTAAGCCTAATTCTCGTGTATATTAACCTGTAATCTAACAGAGCCTACTCATTATTTAAACCATACACCGTGTGTTTTTAAAGGGGAAATTAAATGTTAGCTATTTTTCGTATTTCTTCTATTACCTTTCTTACACCTTCTTCAATCTTATGCTCTTCTACATGTGAGACGTTTAATTTTAAAATTTTCTTTTGTTGAAATGAGTTTAAATAGTTTCTGTTGATAGGCTCAACGAGAACTCCTTTCTTATTTAAGTTACGAATTAATTGCTGGAGGTTAACACTATTATGTAAGACGATATGATTATGCATACAAACAGAAGTAGGCTGAATTATTCTAACTAGTTCCGGACTGTCCTCTGTATATTTAATAACAGATTGATATAGTTGCTTTGCTCGAGATACATAAGAATCCCTAATCTTTTGTCTATGGCGTTCAAACATACCACTTTTAATATAAATTTCTAATGCTGCTTGAGAAATCATTGAGCTTTCAATATCATTGATTTTCTTATAATGAAGAAACTTTTCTTTTAATTGATTTGGTATAACAGCCACCCCGATGCGTAGCCCAGGGAATATAATTTTTGAGTAGCTCTTTAAATAGATCACATAATCATTGAGATCGTAGGTGAAAATTGGATCTGCTTTTGTATCTTGTTCAAAATCAACTAAATAATCATCTTCTACAATATAAACATCATATTTTTCTGCCAATCTAGCAATCTCTTCCTTTTGTTTCTTTGAAAAAGATGTACCTAAAGGATTGTGAAATCTTGGCATCGTATAAAAAAATTTAATATCTTCCTCTCTAAATATTCTTTCTAATTCGATTAGATCAATACCTTCTGCAGTTCTCTTTATCCCAATCACGGATTCCTGATATGTTTCCAAATGCTCAATAAATAAATGATAGCTAGGCTGTTCAACTAAAATTTTCGTCTTGTTATTTGGGAATGGAATTTCTCTCAAAATAGATAAAGCCTGTTGTACTCCTGAAGTAATAAAAATATTTTCTGTTTTTGTAAAAACTTGATATGATTCAAGGTGTTTTTGTACTACCTTAATTAAAGACATTAACCCTTGTGGCCTTCCATATACAAACAAATCTTTTTGGTATGTATCAATTGCTTTATTAGTGCAATGTTGAAAGTCTATGTAGGGAAACTTATTCCAATCTGGCGCAGAGGTTTCAAAATCAATCTCTGTCTTTTCATTTTCTGTTAGCTCAAATGCTTTTTTAACAACAAAGTATCCGCTTTGCGGTACAGAATAGACGAGATTCTTTGTTTCTAGTTCATGGAATGCTCTAATCACCGTACTTTTATTTATTTGGTAACTCTCAGCTAAAGATCGAATGGATGGGAGTTTTTCGCCTTCTATATATTCATTTGTTTGAATCTGTGCTTCTAAATCATTTAGTAAAGACAAATACTTATACATATAATCCCTCCTCTTTAAACTGTACCGGTACAGTTTTGTTTTATTCATATTGTACTGTATTCATGAAAGAATTACGATAAAGTCAACCGGCCGGTAATAAAAATAGGGGGTAAAAGAAAATGCTACAAAATAAAAAAGCATATTTGGCAGCACTTTTATATACTTGTATAATTGGCTTTTCATTTTTGTTTGTTAAATTATCATTAACTGTAGCTAGTCCACTTGATACGTTAGCTCATCGATTTACAATCTCGTTACTGGTTGCAATTTTACTGATTCTTTTAAAAAAAATTCGTTTAAACATAACATTTAAGGATATAGTTGTAATCTTGCCAATAGCAGTACTTTATCCAGCATTATTTTTTTCATTTCAAGTATTTGGTCTAGTCTACACATCTTCTTCTGAGGCAGGGATTATTCAAGCAACAATACCAATTTTCACATTGGTTTTTGCTACTTTTTTCTTGAGGGAACATACGACGAAATGGCAAAAAATTTCTATCTTGATATCTGTCACTGGGGTTATTTACATTTTTGTAATGAAAGATATTAATGTAGAAGTAACAAATCTAAAAGGAGTTTTACTTATTCTATTATCAGCATTATCTTCTGCTGGGTATAACGTCTTGGCAAGAAAAATGACAAAGCGTTATCAAATATTTGAATTAACTTTTATGATGACGATCATTGGATGTGTCGTTTTTAATAGTATGGCCATCTTCAACCATATAACAAATCGCACACTATCCCATTATTTCTTACCGTTTAGTAATGGAGAGTTTTTAGTTTCGATTCTTTACCTAGGGATTTTGTCTTCTCTATGTACATCTTTCTTATCTAATTATGCTCTTTCGAAAATAGAAGCTTCTAAAATGAGTGTTTTTAGCAACTTGGCGACCCTCATTACAATGATTGCTGGTGTCATCTTTTTACATGAGAAGGTGCATTATTTTCATGTCATAGGGGCAATTATTATAGTAATTGGAGTTATTGGTACAAATTTTTCAGTGTACATAAAAAACATGAGTCATTCAAAAGTAAAAAATAATGCTGGATGATTGATTCGTATTAAGTATATATTGTTGCTATTTCAGTATGTGTAAGTTGATTTGCACTACAGGATGCTCGCTTTCCTTGGGGCGTGAGCTGAGCCTCCTCGTGGCGTACGCTGAGGCCACTGAAAAAGTCCTTGCAGTTTAAAAAAGCGGGGCTTTCTCGATATTATCGAGGAAGCCTTCGCTTTTTTCTTGTATAATTGTAGTATCAAATATTGGTGGTGTCTCGCATG
>Ga0187780_10003550_pt1 | contig 11764 bp, 9 predicted proteins | sample 1015_Q2_SP10_20__FD_132429 | JGI IMG/M metagenome (GOLD analysis project Ga0187780, IMG submission 132429) | Tropical peat soil microbial communities from peatlands in Department of Meta, Colombia - 1015_Q2_SP10_20_MG | ecosystem: Environmental > Terrestrial > Soil > Wetlands > Peat | place...
CAAGGGACAAAACCACTACGGCGAGGAAGCCCGGATTCTTGCGCAGGCCGCGAACCGCATAACTCGAGTCTTGAATTAACGTGTCCAGCCAGGGCAACCCGCGCTGCTCGCGGTAGTCCTCCTTCGTTTGTTCCACTCCTCCCAACTTCATCAACGCATCTCGCCGTGCCTCGTCCGGCGTCATCCCCGCGCGCACATTCTCTTCGATGTGCATCTGCAGATGGCTTTCAAGCTCAGCCGCCAGCTCCGCTTCCCGCCTCTCCTTGCGGAACATTCCGCCCAGCCGCATCAACCATGCGCGCAGTCGTCTCATGACGCCTGTTCTCCTGGAGACAAGAACTTCGCCAGAATTTCCTGCGTCTGCTCCCAATCACGTGTTTCCTGTGCCAACTGTTTGCGTCCCGCGCGGGTCAGTTTGTAGAATTTTGCTTTGCGATTATTCTCGGAGACGCCCCATTCCGATTCGATATAGCCTTCCTGCTCCAGTTTTAGCAGCGCCGGGTAAAGCGTCCCATAATTAACGGACAAAAGGTCGCCGCTGATCTGCTCGATGCGCCGAGCGATTCCGTATCCGTGCAGCGCGCCCATGGACTCCAGCGTCTTCAGCACCATCAGCGCCAGCGTTCCCTGCCAGACATCCGCTTTATCGCCCAATGGCCCTCCTATGGTTTAGCCATAGGAAATATGGCACATCTCCTATGGCTTGACAATAGGAAATCTCTTCGTCGTGATTCTCCGAGGCGTTGGCCGTCACTTACACTCGAGTCTCCCAACCATATGCTCCTACTGAATCCTCCGGGAGGTCACGATGAGCAGGCGCTTGCTCCAACTTGTGGTAACCACAATCCTCACAGGAGTTGCACTCTTTGCCTCCGCAGGAACCCTCCACTGGCTGCGTGGGTGGATCTACTTCGGCCTCGGCGTGGCCATCGTGACCGTGAGTGGAATCGTGCTGATACGCACAAATCCCGCCGTCATTCAAGCGCGCGGTAAAATTCACCGTGACGCCAAATTCTTCGACAAAGTCATCCTGCGCATCTATGCCCTGCTGCTGTTCGCTGCGCCAGTCGTCGCGGGACTCGACGCCGTGCGCTACCGCTGGTCTTCCCTTCCCTTTGCAACTCTCTATTGGGGAGTCGCACTGCAGGTCGTGACAATCGTGCCGGCCCTGTGGGCCATGATGGAAAACCCCTTCGCCGAACCGGCAGTGCGCATTCAGAAGGAGCGCGGCCATGAGGTGATCACCAAGGGCCCTTACCGCTTCGTTCGGCATCCGATGTACGTCGGAGTGATTCTAGGTGCCTTCGCTGTGCCGCTGGTCCTCGGCTCCACGTGGGCATTCGTGCCCGCAATCGCAATGGCTGTTCTTTTTGTCGTGCGGACCGCTTTGGAAGACCGAACCCTTCGAGCGGAACTGCCGGGCTACGAAGACTTCACCAAACACACCCGTTATCGGCTGATTCCCGGCATCTGGTGATGGGCTGGAGCTCCAGATTCACCACATACCTATGCTCTAACTGTCAATTGTGGACTGTCGAATGAAAACTACTATTGCGGATACTGTTTGATTCCCGTGACGCGCTCACCGGTGAAGTGCACGAAGACCGTCTTATCTGGCGGGTGACCGTAAATCCAATCTTCCGTGTCGTTGCCTTGTGGATCGCGTTCCCGCACCTTGCGATCCGGCTTGCCGAGAGCCGCCACCACTTCTTCGCGGTCCATGCCGATGACCGCCCGCCGTTCTGTAATGGCCTTCTTCATTTCAGGAGGAAGTGTCTCAATCCAGTGCACCGAGGCAGACCGTTCCTTCGAAAAATCGAGGAAGGGCGCCAGGATTGATTTCAGATCGTCGGGAGAGAGGTCCGGCACATTCTTCGAGAACTGCAGATAGATTGTCCCGCCGCGGCCTTGCTGGAACCCCGGAGGTCCCTGGTCCTGGGGGGAAGTCGTCGTGGTAGTGGTAGTGGGCATGGGAGGGCCGCCAATGCCAATCTGGAGATGATCCTTCCAATTCCTCCTGGGCCGGCCCCCGCCATTCACGTCTACGATGATGGAGTGCTCGTGAAACTCCAGTTTCGTGATTTGAACATTGTCCCCGGTGTTGATGGCCGCCCCGTGCATGGTGACCGCACGGTTCAACGTTTCTTCGTCCAGGGCCTTGTCCGCGTTCAGCGTGAATCCCTCCTTGCCGCCAGGGATGGGCTTGCGCGCCTTCGCGAATTCTCCCGAAACGTACCGTATCAGGTTGAGCTTGGACGATTCCTGAAGCGTGCTGTTCTGCTTTGAGCCCGAAGAACCCTGCTTGCCTTGGCCCTGATCGTCGCCCGATAACACGATCGGATAGAGAGGTATCCGCTCATCTGGTGGAAACGCCTCTGGGGCCGGGGTGGTTGCCGCGCGCGACGGAAGAAGATGGGGCAAGTCCGCCGAGGCAGACAGCAATAGGAAGATCGGAATGGCAAAACGCAAAAACATGGCTCTCCGGGGATTCCCGCTTCGAGGTCCCCTATTATTTTATGATGCGGCGAGTCGCCTGAATAGAGTTGAATTTCCTGAAATTATTGGGAGACGACCTGCACCCCTTGCCGGTCAATGTACATGGGCAAGAGTTGACCTCCGGCTTCCACGATGGCTTTTTCCACGCGTTCCCGCGCATCCGGCTCGATCAACAGCACCACGCAGCCCCCGCCGCCGGCCCCGCACACCTTCCCGGCCAGCGCGCCCTTGCGGCGTGTGGAATCAATAATGCGGTCAATCGTCTTCGTCGAAATCGTCGGCAGGTTCTTGCGGCGGAACTGCCACTCCGAGTGCATCAACCTCCCGGTCTGCGTCCAGTCGCCAGCTTCCAGCGCCGCGCGCATCTTCTGTGCGATTTGCGAGATGCGCTCCAGGTTGTTCACGACGAATTTCTTGCTGTCAATGTGCGCCTTGAAGACGCCCCAATTGTTGATGGCCGATTGCCTCGGCTTGCCCGTATAGCAAACCACCAGCCGCCTCTCCAGTTCGTCCAGGTTCACGTTGATTTCCACCCGTCGCTCGCCCCCGGGCATCAACTCAATCGCTGCGGCACCGCCGAACGCGGGCGGATAGTGGTCCTGCATTCCGGTGGGAATGTGAATCACGATCGCTTCCGCGTCGCGGCTGATGTGCACCCAATCGACCTTGCTCCGTCCCGCCCCGGTAAATCGATCCAGTGCGGCGCAAATGGCTACGGCCATGGCGCTCGATCCACCGATTCCAGCGCCTGCCGGTGCTTCGGAGTTTGTCGTCAAGGAGAATCCGCCCCTGGGCCGGAAAAACTTCACGATTTCCGCCAGCAACGGCAGGCGGTACCGTTTCGCGCGAAACAGGTGTTCCAGCGAAGCAAACGATTCCGCCCGATTGGTGTCCAGCGAAACCAGCTTGATCCTTTCATCTCCCGAGGCGTGTGTTTCCACCACGCACGACGCATAGCGGGAGATCGCCGCGTTCAGCGTGACGGCGCCGGGATGGAACAAATACAGTGGCCAGATGTCGAGCGTGCCACCTGCGAGGTCAACCCGTGTCGGTGCTTTCGATTCGATGCGCATAAGTGTCCAGTCAATTGAAGTAAGTGCGTAGGATCTGGAGCGAACTTTCCTTTACTTAGTCCCGGCCGCCGCCGCACGATTTCGCACCAGGACTTGCGGACCGTTCTCCCGGCGCGCCTGGGCGGGGTTTGGTTCGAAACAGCGGCGGCAGCGCGCCTCATAGGCATCGCTGGCGCCTACAACGATTAATTCGTCGCTCTCCAGCAACCGCTGCGTGTGTACGGCGGGATTCCCGCAGCGCACGCAAATGGCGAGCAACTTGGTAATCTCCTCCGCCACCGCCAGCAACCGCGGCATTGGCTCAAACGGCCGCCCGCGATAATCGGTGTCCAGGCCGGCTACGATGACGCGCTTGCCGAGGTTGGCCAGTTTCGTGCAAACCTCGACCACTTCCTCGCCCAAGAACTGCGCCTCGTCAATTCCGACCACTTCCGTGCGCGCCTGCAGCTTCTCGATAATCTCGCTCGCTTTGGCCACGTTGTCGGACGGAATTCCCAGTCCGGAATGAGAGACGATCTCGTTCGCTTCGTATCTTGCGTCGATCGCCGGCTTGAAAATCTGCACGCGTTGCCGGGCAATCTCTGCGCGCCGCAAACGCCGGATCAGCTCTTCGCTCTTGCCCGAAAACATGGGGCCGACGATGACCTCGATCCAGCCCATGTTGCCCTTCACGATGTCCACGTCTGTTCTCCTGAGGTTTCCCTCGCAAACGGCTGCGGGGTCAGCTCGCTCTAGGCCACAGAATACACTCTCCGCGGCAGTTTTCGCATCATCCCTGCGCTGCCGCCGCGACGCGATACATCGCGGCATTGTAAAACGGGGCAAATGCCGCCAACACCGCGAGGCGGAACGATTCCTGCCGTGAAATAAGATTCCGGGACAGCACTCCCCAGGCTCCCTGGCCGTCGCGGATTCCGGCCGCGCCGGCGAACCGGTCAATCGCTGTGGCGAGCTCGGTTCCCCGCGAAAGTACCTCATCTGCAAGCGCTTCGGGAACCTCGATGCTTCCGGAGCAGCCGAAATGGCCGCGCTTCCCATCGCTCACATACGCCCAGCTTTCCAGGAACACTCGCTTCGGGCCATTCTGCCCCACGACGTCGAGTCCGCCTTCGACTCCAACGTAGAAATCTGCTGGGCAATCTGCCGCACAAAGTTTTTCCCGCAGTGCCTCAACCCGCTGTCGCGCTCCCAGCATCAGTTCTTCTCGCGAAACAGGCGTGTGGCCCACTCCGCTTTCCACCTCATAGCCGGTAACGGTCGGCGCGGTATCCAATCCCAGCAGAGGGGCAATGGCTGACATCGCATCCGTCACAGCGTTCACTTTAGGGCCGCGCCTGCTGCCCACCGCAATGTGCCATTTTTTTGACAAGGGGAATTCCTGATGGCCGGATTTTAGCCGGAGTACACCCCAATATTTAGCGGGATCTTTGCGCGTCTGAGGAAATTTCCGAAGGTAACCGGGCTTGAGATGGAGCGGCCTATGAGAATCGAACTCACGCCTGAACCTTGGCAAATCTGGGGCCAACGGAATTTCAGGAACTTACGAGGCACGTTCAGGAGCATTCAGTAGCGCTTAGAGCGGTCAGAATCGCTTAATGTTCCTCAGGTTGTTCCCACAATATGACGAGTATAGAACCGGTTCAGATGTACCACGCGCAAGGCGGGTTGGCACCTTTCACGGCAAATGGATGATTCAGAATTCAACAATTCGCTCACTTTCGGGCAGTAAAGATCGAAAACAATGCCGGCCGGAATTGCAAGGAGTTAGAGGGTACGTTGACGAACCCCAGGGCGTTGAAGGGGAACGATGAGGAACTCAATGGAATCTTCATTGGCCCCTCAATGGCCCCTCGTTCCAACTCAGAATTGTAGCATCGGCAGGGGATCAAAAAATCTCGCAGTGCGGATGGCAAGCCGACCTCAAATTCTCGGCAATAAGCTTGTGAACTTCGATGTCGGGCTTTATGTCTGCTCTCTCAAACACCATGAAACTTGCCAGTTGAGACATCTGGTTGATAGGTTTCCTTTCTTTTCTTGGGACGTCCACAGCGTGACAACCGTCAATGCTTCACAAATGGAACCGCCCAAGCAGGCCTCTGCCATGGAACCTGAACTCAAATCGCTTGGTAGTAACTGTTCCGTTTGGTCCGAATTCAACGACGTAGTCTCTCCAAAAATCTGAAAACATGACAACTCGGCACTTGGACGGAGACTCAACTATGCAGGTTACTCCCGTGCGGAACAGTAAACGCCTAACCTCTTCAGAATCAGTTCCCAAAACTATCGATCTATACGCGGCCGATTTCGTCAAGCAAGGTGGAAATACGCAAAACGCCGGATCCAAAAGAATGTTCCCACCCACCGACATAATCACCAGAAAAAGCCCTACCAGCATTTTTCGATTCATGTTCAGCTCTCCTATCAGCAGCCAAACGTCCCGCTCGGGTTCATTGTTGCCGAATATCAAAATTGTACACGTCGGTGTTTGATTCAGCCTTCACCACACGCATCGTTCTCGTATCCAGTGTCACTCTGCAGCTGATATTGCCTCTGCGCACCACAAGCAAGTCTCCGTCCAATGACTCGAGTGTGGGTTCGCCATTTCGTCGAATAATTTCCATCGTCGCGCGTATATCGTCTCCGACTTTTACGGCTCGGCAGTCTTTGTCCAAGGGATGGTTGGCATTGTTTCTCTCGTAGCCCTCCTGTGGGTAGTTTGAGACCACCCTAACGGCAAAACTAGATACAAGAAAAATAATGACGAAAAGTAAGCACCATTTCAGAATTAATCCCAAGGTTTTCATTTGAAAACTCCATTCCTCACGTTGCGCCGTTCATTGGGACGGCTGGGCTAGCACTGCGTTTCCAAAGGCCACCGCACTCCGTTGTTCTTGCTCAGTAAGATATCTTGTCAACCGAGACGGAAAGCACTCGTTAATAAGATAACGGCTGGCCCAATCGTCCTGTCCCGTTGGCCCACACATCAGATCCGCTGACGGATTCACCTCTGCGGAAGGCAAGCCTGGCTCGAAGAGGAAGTCCAGCAAATCAGCGAGGGATGTACCATCATGTTGAAGCTGAAGAACGTGACCGAATTCGTGATCTAATACGTCGTCTGAACTTGTTCCAATCTCGCAACCATCGCTCGCCGCGAGAACGAAATTCAAGTTGTAACCCCTGAAGGGACCAACGCTCGGAGGCAACGTGTTTGGCAGCGTGTACGCAGAGGTCCCACTCCCGCTCGCTCCCTGACAATACAGCAGATGCACGAATAGAACAGTGATGCCTCGGGGTGACAGGCTCAACCGACCTTGACCATTGTTGGCGTTCGGATCATAAATGAAGCGCCGATAAACTTCCTTAACCTCAGCGTCAGTCCGGACAGAAGCTAGGTATTGATCACTAGTCGAATTGCAACCCGTTAGGCTTGGATCACAAGCGGGGATTGAAATCGGAGTATTATTCCAATCAAAGAGCAATCCCTGCTCTGTCCAATAATCCGTCGCTGTCTTGACGCGAGCTTGGACAAAAGAGTCCGGAATATTTGCCTCCGCAACCTTGAGCACAGTCAGCCTGATTTTTCTCGTCGCCGAGTTCGTTCCCTTCTGGTTTTCTGTAGTCCACGGTGAATTAGGGGAAGCAATGGCCCACCCGGCAATGTCACTAAGAGTGCCTGACATGAGATTAGTCCAGTGGGATTCATACGTGTGGGCAAGTTGTTGGCCGGAAAAAGTACCTATTGTAGGTGTGCCAGTGCCAGCGAAATAGAGCGGAGTGTCCAAATTCTGATACGTACTTTTTACAACAATTCCACTACCAGCGACTGAAGATTCGATCGACAACGTGGCTTGAGGTGCACTCTGATAGGTCCAGTAGACAGAACCAGCAATTTGATCGAAGGCGGCGACAGTCTTGCCGTCGGTAGCAAAAGCTGTGCCATTGTCACCCAAGACCATTGCCATACTTTGAAAGTTTTGGACTTGTAGAGGAAGTTGATATGTTGAATTGCCTTGAGAAGAAACGTGGGTGACTTGCATGGGCGCAGAAGATAGGTTCGCGTTGAACGAGAGCACCAGAAAGCCCCCTTGTCCATCTGGGATTATCGGCCCCGCGTCGATGGGATAGTCTGCGGATTGGACGGACTGAAACGAGAAACTCGAGTTGTCCGCGGAAACCTTAGCCAGATAAAGCGTTAGATTGTCTGTCTCTTGTTGCTGGTTTGGGTCGCAGTTCGTGATGAAGATATTTCGTGTACCACTTACGAACGGGAGGTAGCTTGTTCCGTCGGAATCCACAATGGGCGAGGGCTGCACTCCGGGGGAACTGCCTTGTGAATCGTAGTAGGAACAGTAACTCGGCGCGCTAACTGTGAGGGTTATCGGTGGCAGAGGAACATTAAGGGTTTGCTGACCAGTTTGGCCGTCGAGAACCGTCAGGGTACCTCCCCCCAGGCTCTGGCCCACAGGTCCGGACGGGGGCATCAAGACGGAGACAATCTTGTTGTCAGGGCGAATCGCAGCGAATTGATACGGCGATGAAACAGAGCTGTACTTCCAGACCACTGACCCTGTTTGTGCATCCAGAGCGACGCGCTGGAAAGCGTTCGAAGCGTCAAAGAAGTCCAAAAGGAGACCACCGAATCCGTCCGGGGTAGCTAGCGTGGCAAAGGCCTGGTTTGGCGAAACAGATGATTGCACCCACAATTGACGCCCGTCTCCAGTTAATGCTTGTACTACGAGATTGTTGTTTGTGTCAGTACCGGTGCAGTAATAGCTCGGAGCAGGTGAAACGCTCGGCACGGCCTGGATGACCTGGCCGCAGGAAAACCCTGGGACTGTCGGGCCGGACCAAAGCGCAGTTCCGATTGGAAGTGATGTTCCGCCCAGGACGTTTACTTGAGTTTGTGCAGATACGCTCCCCACCGACGCGGTCAGTGTCACCACGCCGATTGCCGCTCCCGTCAGTATGGGAGAACTGTCCGTGGAGATTGTAGCGATGCTCGTGTTATCTACGCTCCAAGTCGCGTCAGTTCGCGGGCGACCGACCTGATCCACGGCTGTGAACTGCTGTGTAGCACCAACTAGGACCTTCGCATTTGCTGGAGTAATCTGCAACGACGAAGGCGCAGGCAAGGCTGCGCTGTAGATGGCGTGCAGCCTGGCGCCAGCCATATTTCCGGCCGCATCGGTCGCGGTGACCATCACTAAATTGACACCGGGAACGAGCGAAATGTTGCAGGAAAAGGTGCCGCCGCTGAATGAGGCGGTAGCACCATTGCAGGCGACGCCGACAAGGGGAGTTAGAGAGTTCGTAACTGTCCCTGTAATGGTGGCTAAGGCGGAAGTGAAAATCGACTGGTCGGACGGCGACACAACGATGAGTGTGGGCGGAGTCTGCTCGATATTGAGACTCACGGTAGCGGTGGCAATACCGCCGGAGGTGTCCGTGACCGTTCCGACCACCGTTTGGTTGGGCCCCTCCGAGGACACGGTCTGAGGCGGAGAGCAGTTTGCCACTGGGAATCCGCCCGCCCTGCAGGTGAAAATCACGAGCACGGCAGGGACGTTCCACCCGTTGGCGTTGGGTGGGGGAGTGACAGTGGCCGTGATCGAGGGTGGCGCTACGAGCGTGAAGCTGACCGCATTGCTGGTTGCCCCCGCCACTTGCACAACCACGTTGCCCGTTGTTGCCCCCGCCGGCACAGGAACCACGATGGCAGTCGAATTCCAACTGGTGGGGGTGGCAGCGACTCCATTGAACGTGACGCTGCTTGTGCCCTGCGATGTCCCGAAGTTAGCTCCCAAAATCGTGACGGGAGCACCAAGGGACCCTCTGGTTGGTGACAGACTCGTTATGGACGGAGGCGGCGGGGCTGGAAGCATGATCGTGAGCGGTGTTGAACCACAGATTGACCCGGCACATGCACTGATGGTCGAGACACCTGCCCCCACCGCGCTTGCGTTTCCACTATTCGCCACATCGTTGCTTACCGTCGCAACGGCCATGTTCGAGGAAGCCCATGTCATGGACACAAGTGTTTGTGTGCTGTTATCTGACAAAGTGCCAGTTGCGACGAAGGGCTGGACACCTCCAAGAGTGATCGTTGGATTCTGTGGAGTCACAGAAATCGACACAAGTCCCGCCGGGGTTAAAGTGCTCGGCTGATAAAGCTCGGCAGAAGCTAGAACGTTGCCATTCGTGTCGTTGCCGCCGACGATGAGCACGGTTCCATTCGGGAGCAGAGTCCCGGATTGCCAATACTGAGCCACATTGAGGTTGCTTGTCGCGATGAAAGCTCCCGTCGTCGGATCATACAATTCAGCGCTGGAATAGACACCCGAAAAGCTGTCATTCACACAGCAGTTTGCTCCGCCTGCGACCAGCACTGTCCCGTTGTTAAGAAGCGTGCCCGAGGCATTAAGGCGCGCAGTAGTCAGGCTGCCAGTCAGGGTGAACGTACCCGCAGAAGGGCTGTACAACTCCGCGCTTGCCAACGGGTTGTCGCTTACATCGTCCCCACCGGCCATCAACACCGAGCCGTTGTTGAGTAGCGTCGCACTGTGGCCCCATCGCGGGTTGTTGAGATTGCCCGTGAGGGTAAACGTCCCTGAAGTCGGATCGTATAATTCCGCGCTCGACAAAGCGTTCGAACTGCAATCAGCACCACCCGCCAACAGCACCATGCCGTTGTCGAGCATCGTAGCCGTTTGGAAAGAGCGCGCCACGTTCAGATTACCGGCAGGAGTGAACGTCCCGGAACTGGGGTCGTACAGCTCCGCACTCACGAGGCACCCGACAGATTGCTGCACACCGCCTGCGATGAGTACCTGTCCATTCTTCAACATGGTCGCAGAGTGGAAGTATCGCGACGTGCTGAGATTGCCAGCGAGCGAAAAAGTTCCAGAAGCGGGATCGTACAGTTCTGAACTCCCGAGATCGAGACCCGAGCTATCACTTCCACCCACAAGAAGAACCTGGCCATTGTTCAGGAGCGTGGCGGTGTGATCGGATCGTGCAACGTTGAGGCTGCCCGTCGCCGTGAACGTCCCAGCAGCCGGATCGTACAGTTCGGCACTGGCAAGGGAATTCAAGAGACTGTCATTCCCCCCGGCTACAAGTACCTTGCCGCTGTCCAATACTGTGACCGTGCTCCCGTTCCGCCCTGTATTAAGACTTCCGGTCAGAACGAATCGAGAAACACCAAGGGTTGCCGAAGCATTTAAGGAACCCACGGCTGCTTGAATGGTAGTCTGGCCAACAGCTGCGGCGGTCGCGACACCCGAGTTGTCAACCGTCGCGACACCAGGCGAAGAGGAAGTCCATGTCCCCGTTGAGCCAATACTCAGCTTCGTTCCTTCGGAATACGTCCCTGTCAGTGTGAATTGCAGAGTCTGGCCAACGGAGATGGAAGCAACCGCTGGGCTCAAAGACAACGAGACCAGCGTGGGAACCGTGAAACTTGATCCGACACTCGAGACTCCTCCCACCGTCACGACAACACTTCCCGTGGTTGCTCCTGCTGGCACCGGCACAACGATGCTTCCCGCGCTCCAGCTTGTCGGAGTGGCAATCGTGCCATTGAAGGTCACCGTGCTCGCCCCCTGCGTTGTCCCAAAGTTCGTACCGCTGATCGTCACTGAGACACCTGCGGGAGCTGACGCCGGGCTCAGACCTGTAATGGCTGGCGTCGGCAGCACCGTAAATGCAGCCCCACTACTTGCAACACCGTTCACGGTCACGACGACATTTCCCGTCGAGGCACCATTCGGCACCGGCACCACAATTTGAGTGCTGCTCCAGCTTGTGGGGGTTCCCGCCACCCCATTGAATGTCACCGTGCTCGTACCCTGGGTCGCGCCGAAGTTCGTTCCCGTAATCGTAAGTGCCGAGCCTACGGAACCGGAGCTGGCAGACAAACTGGTGATGCTCGGGGTCGGAAGCACTGTAAAGTTCACGCTGTGGCTGGCCATCCCTCCCACTGTCACAATCAAGGGTCCCGTGGACGCGCCGCTCGGAACAGGAACGACGATTTGCGTGTTGCTCCAACTTGTCGGAGCTCCAGCGATTCCATTGAAGGTGATCGTGCTGCTTCCCTGTGCCGAGCCAAAGTAATTTCCCACTACCGTGATCGAATTGCCCACAGGAGCGCTCACTGGATTGGTGTAGGAAATCGTCGGAGGGGTGCCAACGATGAA
>Ga0187780_10003551_pt1 | contig 11764 bp, 11 predicted proteins | sample 1015_Q2_SP10_20__FD_132429 | JGI IMG/M metagenome (GOLD analysis project Ga0187780, IMG submission 132429) | Tropical peat soil microbial communities from peatlands in Department of Meta, Colombia - 1015_Q2_SP10_20_MG | ecosystem: Environmental > Terrestrial > Soil > Wetlands > Peat | place...
CCCGTGGTACTTCCGCGATTGTGAACTTTGAGCTGTGGGCTGTGGACTGGAAAGTGCGGCCGGCCGAGAACTGGCCTTTAGTTCAATAGAGATTATTTTTACATTCAGTTATCATTGCTCTGGACATTTGGGGGAGTCACTGATGCTCTGCCACGGACACCTGGAGATCGGAACGGGCCGCGACGGTCATAATTCCGTTGCGCCCGCCCCGCGAGTTCCGTACGGTTCGGTATTTTCCGTACGAGCGATTGGTTATCTCCCTGTTTTTGTGGTGATTGCGGATTCCGTACGGAAAAACAGGTGGGGGAGGGGTACCTACATTCCCAAAATGGAACGCGGGAGCGAAGAATGCTGGCCTAAAGGCCAGCACTACATTTACACCCGGAGGTGCCGAAGAACGGCGGCGTAAAGCTGCCCCTACAAAGAGCGGACCGGCTCAGGCGCCGGCGGAGTCGAGGGCGAGACCTTCTGCGAGGATGTGCTGGGGGACGCGGCGGAGTTCACGGACCAGACGGAACCAGGACATGGCCTTGAGCGTGTAATAGGTGATGTCAATCTCCCACCAGTAGAAACCTTGACGCGCACTGGCCATGTAGTAGTGATGATTGTTGTGCCAGCCTTCGCCGAGGGTGACGAGGGCGAGGAGCCAATTGTTTTTGCTGGTATCGGTGGTGGGGAAACGGCGATTGCCAAAGATGTGGGAAAGGGAGTTGATGGTGAAGGTGCCGTGCCAGAGGAGGACAGTGCTCAGGCAGAAGCCCCAAGCAAACAGGCCCCAGCCGCCGATGAGGTACATGGCGATGGCGAGAACCGCGGGCGGGACTAGGAAATACTTGTTGAGCCAGCGAAGCTCGGGGAACTTGGCGAAGTCGCCGATGTAATCGAAGCGCGTTTCGTTGTACTTGTCGGAAAGAATCCAGCCGACGTGAGACCACCAGAAGCCGAAGAGCGTCGGGGAGTGAAGATCCTCTTCCTGGTCGGAAAAGCGGTGATGATGGCGATGATGAGCGGCCCACCAGAGAATGCCCTTTTGCGAGGAGGACATGGCCATCCAGGCGATGACAAACTGAAACCAGCGGCTGGTCTTGAAGGAGCGGTGGGCGAAATAGCGATGATAGCCGGCAGTGACGAAGAACATGCGGACTTCGTAGAGGAGAATGCAGGCGAGGAGATAGGTCCACTTGAAGTGCACAAAGAAAACGGCGAGAGCAGCAAGATGAATCAGAAAGAAAGGAAGAGAGGAGACGAGGCGGATGCGCGCCCCGTTGGGCAAAGGGATAGAAAGAGGCGGTGCGACTGCTGCCATTCAGGAAGCTCCTGCGCGTGAAAACACGCGAACGAAAGTGGCGGCGCGCAGAAGTCGAGAGTGCTCAGCGCAACAGCCTACATTCGAGTCTACGGGGAGTTCTGGTACCGGTCAAGGGATATGAGGCAGGAGCTTTCTATAAGAGTTGGTTATAAGTGGAATATGGCGGGGTATGCTATGGTGCGAAGGAAAAGGAGAACGAATGGCGGAGCGACCAGTATTGGTGGGCTTGATCCCGCAGGCGGTAGTGCTGGATGCGGGGGACCAGGTGAGTTGGCTGTCGAACGCGGGGAACATGAAGATTGAGTTTGATGCGAAGCGATGCCCGTTTTCATCGAACGTATTTCAGGCGCCGGAAGGAATGCGGCTGTTGAGCGGGCCGGTGGTGCCGGGAACAAAGAGCGGGAATTACAAGTACCGGCTGTGGCTGAACGAGCAGATGGTGGGGCGGGGAGAAGTGATTGTGAGGGAGAAGTAGTAAGAGCGTGAGCCGTGGCTCGTGATCCGTGGCCCGTGAAAAAACGGAAAGCCGGGGGATGCAAGCAAATTGTAGACGTTGAAACCCTTCGGGCCGCAAGGAACGCGGCCCGAAGGATGAGAAGAGCCGTTACTTTTTGGGCTGCACGGTGGTGTCTTTAGGCTTTTCCTCGGCCTTCTTGGGTTGCTTGGCGATGATCAAATCCTTGATTTTGTCGTAGGTGGCTTGAGGGATGATCTTCTTGCTGAGCAGTTGGTCCTTCTTGGCGTAGGGGCGGCCATCAATAATCTTCTGTGAATAGACGGCGCCGATGCCCGGGAGAGCATCGAGTTGCTCTTTGGTTGCACTGTTGATGTCTACGAGTTTCTTGGTTGCGGCAGCGGCGGCGGGCTTTGCAGCAGCAGGCGGAGTTGTCTGTGCCGGAGCAGCAGCCGGCGCTGCCGGCTTGGTATCCGCCGGTTTGGTTGGGGTCTGGGCAACGGCGATGCTCACGCCCAAAGCGAGGACGAGAGCGAACAACAACAAGTGAATTGCATTTTTCTTCATGCGGTTCTCTCCTTGAGATAGAAGTGACACAAAAGCACTGGAGCGAGAAAAGGGTTATTGCTTCGCGGCAGCCCGATAACCAGCCTTGACGGCATCGGCTTCGGACATGTATTTGCCTTGCTTGGTCTTGCCGTACCAGCGGGAGCCGGGCTTGTGGTAGACGCCGGAATCGGTGTTGACCCAGACCATCCGGCTGGAGTTGGCGGGAGGGGTTTTCTCAGTGGCTGAAGCAGAAGGTTTGTTGGGCGTCTGAGGAGCGGCTGGTGCACCGGACGATGACGATTTGTCGGAAGCAGAAGAAGTACTGCTGGCGGAGTTGTCTGGGATCTTCGCCTTGGGCTTTGGCTTGGATTTCGAGGCGGCATCGCTCTGATCGGTGGACTGCGACGATTGATGGCTCCCGCCAGCCTGCAAAGCTGTGGTGCCGACGACGAGTGAGAGAGCAGAGAGAAAAGCGAGAAGAACCGACAGGCGAAGAAGATTCATTCTTGAGAGATCCTTTCGCCCGGGAAGAGTTCGCACCGACGCACGGGCACAAGGGCGAAGTGTGCCACAGGGAGGGTGATCGAAGGCGTGAATTCTTCTCTCGCGGGACTTCGACAGATGGAATGGGCGAATGATGAAAGAGAGAGAGAAAGAAGTCAAGGACGATCCGGGACGAAGAAAGCAGGAGAGACTGGAGGATCTCACCCCAAAAGGGATGAGCAACACCAGCAAGCAGTGTGCAGGGCGTCAGTCGCCGGCGAGGCGAACACGGCCGGACTCGACGGATTCGGCGAGACCACGGCGAATCGGGCCGAGGGCAAAGGCGGGGACGTCACGCTCCGGCTCGAGAGCGAGGTTGGCGGCTTTGGGGGGAAATTCCGCGCGACGGTCAATCTGAAGGCCGGCATCCTTGAGGAACTCGGCGGAGAAGCCGAGGTCAACGGCGCGGTCAACGCCCCAAAACCAGAGCTTCTCTTCGTTGCGCTGGAGGAAGCGAAGAGACTCCTCGAGCTTTTTCATGGCCCGGTCGAAGGATGAGGCAAGGTAAAAGACGCCCAGGTTCCAGGAGTGACGGGGGTAGAGAACGCGGATGCGGACACAATATTTGCCGGTTTGGTTGCGCTCAATGCTGCAGCGATAGTCGTTCCGGACAGCGGGCAAGCGAGCCGAGGTGGTTTTGGCCATAGCAGAATCCCTAAGGCAGAAAGACTGGAGTCGAACACCGGCAGGGCCCGGCACCTTCCCCAAGAGAGAGGAATCCGAAGCAAGGCTTCCCTCTAAGCAGGCCCAAACCAGGCAGAAATAGGCTAGCGTGCGGGGATGTACAGGGCAAGAGGGTGCTTCATGTACGCTAAGTTATTTAATTTGTTTCAGTTAGACTAACCGAAACTGCCGTAGTTGCGCAGTTTTTCGGGCATAAGCTTAAGTTTGCCTTCCTGTTTGAGGCGCTCCTCCAGGGAGGAACGGAAGGCCTCGAAAGCCATGCTGCGCTTACTCTGGAGCAAAGTGTCGGTGATGGTCTTCTTCTGCTGCTCGAAGTCGCCGGGGTTCGGCTCGACTTTTTCGACGACCTGGTAAGCCACCCAGAAACCGCCACTCAAGAGCGGCGCGCCGACTTCACCTTGTTTGAGGGAGAAGGCCGGGGCCAGTACTCTGCCGCTGCCGACACCCGTCACGTTGCCATTCCTGGCGAAGAGGTCAGAGGTCTTGGGCTCGAGAGCAAGGGCTTTCGCCGCAGGATCAAATTTCTCGCCTGCCTTAACGCGTTTGACGAGCTCTTCGACCTTGGAATGGGCCAGTTGTTCACCCTTTTGCTGCTTCAGCTCGGAAATGACCTTTTCGCGGACTTCCTCAAAAGTGCCGAAGTGAGCCGGGATTAACTGCTTGAGAGAGAGAATGACATAGCCGCGGTCGGTGCGGATGGGCAGGCTCAGTTCGCCCTGGCGAAGACGGACGATTTCGTCTTTGACGTCCTGAGAATTGCCGAGTTCGAGGACGGGATCGTTAGCGGCGACAGGATGGGTTTCGGCGATGGCAAGGTGGTACTTCTGAGCGAGATCGTCGAGAGTGGTCCTGTTGGACTGGCGAATCGCGGAGGCCATCTTGTCGGAGATGGTGGCGGCCTGCTCATCAACCTTCTGGAGGAGGAGAGGCGTGCGGATGGAGTCCTTCACTTCGTCGAACGGCTTGGTGTGAGCCGTCTCTTTGTCGAGGAGCTTGATGATGTGAAAGCCGTATTGGGTACGGACCAAATCGGAAATCTGGTCTTTGGAAAGGCTGAAGGCGGTTTTCTCGAATTCGGGAACGGTTTGCTTCTCTTCCAGCCAACCCAGATCGCCACCCTTGGTTTTAGAGCCTGGATCCTCGGAGTATTTCTTAGCGAGCTCCTCAAAATTAGCGCCCTTTTTGCGGGCCTGGGCAAGGACATCTTCGGCATGCTTTTTGATTTCGGCGACCTCGGCGTCGGTTTTGCCGGTGGTAAAGAAGAGGATGTGCTGGGCATGGAAGCGGTTGTGGACTTCATACTGCTGAATGTTCTTCTGATAGATGACTTTCAGGTCGTCGTCCGAGACCGAGGTGCTCTGGCGAATCTGGTTGAGGTCGAGGAGGCCGTAGCGGACGATGCGCTTGTCGGGAATCTGGAACTTGGATTTGTTCTGCTCGTAGTAGGACTTGATTTCGGCCTCGTCCGGGGTGATTTTCTGGCCCAACTCGTCGGGATGCGCCACGGCGTAGTTAAGCTTGACCTTCTCGTTTTCGTAGCGGAACTCTTCCTGGATCTCGGCGGGGCCAACGCTGATACCGTCGGTAAGGAGCTTGCGGAACTTCTCCTCGACCAGACCGGCCCGGACGAGCTCTTCAAAGACCGGGACGGTCATCTGGAAACGCTGCTGGACCTCGCGGGCGTAAGAGTCCATGCCGATGAACGTGTCGCCATTAAAGGCGCTGGGAAGATACTGGCGAATGCGGTCGGCGCGCTCCTTGTCACTCACGGTGACACCGAGACGCTTGGCTTCGTATTCGATCTCCTTCTGAAAAACGAGCTGCTTAAGAATCTGACTGGCGTAAAGGCCCTCGAGCTGGCGGGGAATAGGATTACGCTGCCGAATTTCGTTGAGCTGCTGATTGATGTCGGTGAGGGTGACGGTCTGCTCGCCGATGCGGGCCACGACTTCATTTGCGTTTTCGGGGGTGTTGGTACCCTGCGGGACGAGATAGAGAAGCATGCTCAACGCGAGCAGTCCGATGATAATGCCGAAGAGGATGCGGACGCCGGTTTTCTGGTTATCAAAGACTCCAGCCATTCCAGATGTCTCCTGAGTGGTTGAACAAACCTTAGATTATAGAGGAAGGCGAGGCAAAGGCCCAAATGAATCTGGGGAACAGGGATTCCCGGGACAGACGCGTGCCGAGTTGGAAGTGCAAAGACCAGGAGAGAAGAATCCTTGCGAAGGATGCTCAGCGCAAAAGGCGGGCGCACTACGGAGCACTGGCCGAAAGGACAGGAGGAAAAGACGCGGAAGGGCTATTTGTAGATTAACAACGAGGAGACGGGTAGTTCACCGGGGGAAGAAGAGGTGTGCTAGATTGCGAAGTTGGAGCAGCAGAAGCACTTACTTTCGTGACCACGCAGATACCCACCGAACCACGCCGCCCCACAACGGCCCCGCCGGCGCCGCCGCAGGCACCGAGGATTCATAGCGTCGAAGTGTACTGGCACACGGTGACGTACAGAACCGTGGCGCTGCTGATCGTTTTGTTGGCGGTGATTGGAATTGCTGCGATGTACATCACGGTGCCGAACTGGACGGACATCGCCACAAACAAGATCAACAAATGGGTGGGAAATCCGGAAACTGAGACGGTGACAAGCGCGCAAACGCAGGCGAAGTTCGTGAACCTGGACGGAAGAGTGCAAGTAAAGAAGGTGAACTCGGTGACGTGGGTGGATGCGAATTACCACACCACATTGGATAAAGGGGACTTGATCCAAACGGGGTCAGACGGAGCCGCGCGAATCACATTCGCGGACGGAACCGAGTACACGGTGAATAAGGACACGCTGATCACCGTAGAAGAAAACAACGTCACGCCGGACCATTCGAACACGGCGGTGCGCATCAATACTGGCGAAGTGAACCTGGCGACGCCGACATGGACTTTGCGGGATTCGCAGGCGGTTGTGAGCGTGGAAGACGCAAAGGCGTACATGAAGCAGAACAGCCGCGCGACAGTGACAAACGACCCGAACAAGAACGAGCACGAAATTGTGGTGGCGAACGGCGCGGCGGAAGTGCAGCGCGGGAGCGAAAAGATAGAGCTGACACAATGGGAGAAGGCGAGCTTTCCGAGCGGAGGAACGATCCAGAAATCCACAGTATTGGCGCCGCCGGGGCTGATTTCGCCGCTGAATTTGGCGCCGGTCATTTCGGAAAACCCGAGGAATGAGAAGATCCGGTTCGAGTGGCAAGCCGTGAATGAAGCGGTGAGCTACACGCTGCGGATCAGTACGACGACCATGTTTATCAAGATGGTCAAGGAAGTGAAAGTGGCCGGAACAAGCACTGAGGTCACAGGGCTAGAGGCGGGAGACTATTTCTGGAACGTAACGGCCTCAGACGCAAAGAAAGAGACCAGCGAATTCAGCGAGACTTTCAAGTTTACGTTGGTGGCGCAGGGCAAGACGCAAGAGATGGTGCTGGAGATCCAAAGCACGCAAATCCACGGACGCGTGGCGGAGCTAATTGGGAAGACGGAACCGGGCGCGGCCTTGATCATAAACGGGCAACCAGTGGCGAATATAGCGCCAGACGGGACGTTCCGGCATTTCACGGAACCGCTGGAACCGGGGCAGCATACCATTGTCGTGGTGGGCTCGAACCGGCGTGGCGGAACGGCAAACCGGCAGATTTCCATCGTAGTGCCGAAGTAGAATTGGGAGTGGCAGGCTGCGATTTTGCGCGGGGCGTCAAATCCGGCGACAATAGAGCATTGAAGTTGCGCGGATGGGATGGGTACGCGAAGATCCTACCGGGCAGGATCCTCTCCGCAGGGGGAAAGCAGTAATGAATAAGAACGGTTACAACCTGAGGTCGGTGTTCAGCCTGTTTTCGTCCGATCTGGCGATCGACCTTGGGACGGCGAACACGCTGGTGTTCTCGCACGGAAAAGGGATTGTGGTAAACGAGCCGTCGATCGTAGCGATCAATAAGGCAAACGGCGAAGTAGTGGCAGTGGGTCGCGAAGCAAAAGACATGCTGGGGCGAACCCCGGGAAACGTAGTGGCCATCAAACCGATGAAGGACGGCGTGATCGCCGACTTCAAAGTCACCGAAAAGATGCTGACGTACTTCATCCAGAAGGCGCACAACCGGCGCGTACTGGTGCACCCGCGGATCGTGATTGGCGTGCCGAGCGAAATCACGCCGGTGGAAAAGCGGGCAGTGCAGGACTCGGCATACCGCGCGCGAGCGAGCGAAGTTTACCTGGTGGAGCAAGCGATGGCGGCGGCGATCGGCGCGGGGCTGCCGATTGAAGAGCCGAGCGGAAACATGGTGGTGGACATCGGCGGGGGCACGACGGACATCGCGGTGATTTCCATGAGCGGGATCGTGTACTCACGATCGGTCCGCGTGGCCGGGAACGAGATGGACGAAGCGGTGATGCAGTACTTGAAGCGCAAGTACAACCTGCTCGTCGGGGAACGCACCGCGGAACAGATCAAGATGGAGATCGGGTCGGCATATCCGCTGGAAAAGCCGCTGACGATGGAAGTGAAAGGGCGGAACTTGATTGAGGGCGTGCCGCGGACGGTGACCATCGACGACAGCGAAATCCGCGAAGCGCTCAGCGAGTGCGTGGCGACGATTTTGAATGCGGTGCGCGTAGCGTTGGAACGCACGCCGCCGGAACTTTCCGCAGACATCAGCGACCGAGGGATTGTCCTGACGGGCGGAGGCGCGCTGCTAAAGAACCTGGACAAGCGGATTCGTGAAGAGACGGGGCTGCCGGTTTCGATTGCGGATGATCCGCTGGCGTCGGTGGTGCTGGGAACCGGGAAGATGCTCAGCGATTTCAAGCTGCTGAGAATGGTCTGCATCGATTGAGGAATTGCGAGAAGCGATCAGAGACCGGCGACCGGAAGACGAGAAACATGTTGAGGATAGTGCTGGCCTGCCGGAAGGAAACCCAACCTTCCCACCTGCGAGTCAGGAAAAAGAGATTCGAGCCATAAGATGGTAGCCATACCTTCAAGACATAAGTCGCTGGCATTGTTGGGCGGCGTGCTGCTGGCCCAGGTGTTGATGCTGGCGGTGCAAATCAAGCGGGACTCGCGCGGGCGGCTGATCCGCGTGTGGGCGGTGACCGCGGTGTCGCCGTTCGAGCGCACGGGAGCCTGGGGGGTGCGAACGGTTCGGGGCGTGTGGACGCGCTATTTCGCGCTGTTATCCACTTCGCGGGAGAATGAGGCGCTTCGGATTGAGAATGACGCGCTGAAGGTGACGATTGCCCAGTTGCAAAGCCGCGCGGCGGAGGCGGACCGGCTGGCGACCCTGCTGAGCTTCAAGCAATCGCACGAGGATGTGCCGATGGTCGGGGCACGGGTGATCGCGGCGAGCGCGGGGACGGCGAGCCGGACGATTGAGATTGACCGGGGAGAACGGGACGGTGTCCGGCGCAACATGGCGGTGATCACACCGGATGGCGCAGTAGGAAAAGTGATCGAGGCGTTTCGCGACTACTCGCAGGTGCTGCTGCTGACAGATAGGGATGGCGGCGCAGGAGCGATGCTGGTGGAATCGCGGATTCAATGCCCGGTTGGCGGGACGGGAGACCCGACACTGGTGATGAAGTACATCCCGTCGGACGAGGAAGTGAAAGTCGGGGAAAAACTTGTGACCAGCGGGATGGACAAGATTTTTCCGCGAGACATTCCCGTCGGGACGGTGATGGAAGTGAAGGCGGGATACCCGTTCAAACTGATTCGCGTGCAGCCCGCGGCGAAGCTGGACCGGCTGGAGACGGTGATCGTGTTGCTGACACAGGCGCCGGTGGAATTCAAGAAAGAAGCGGAAGCACAGAACACACAAACAGGCGGGCAGCCAAGCGGAAGCGGCACACAGAAGGCCGTTCCCGCAGCGCCGGCCGCGACGGTGAGGCCATGACCGAGGAGTACGAGCTCCGAAGCGGCGAAACGCACATCGAAGTGCACAAGTTTTATCCCGGCGCCATCGTGATGATGGCAGTGGCGGCGCTGGTAATTCAAACTTCCGCGCCGGTGTATTTTCCGAGGCTGGCAATCCTGGACTTGCCGCTCCTGGTGACAATTTATTTTGGATTGAGCCGGCGGAACCCTTCGACGGGGTTGTTGTTGGGCACAGTGATGGGGCTTGCGCAGGATGCGTTGAGCGGGCCGACGGTGCCACTGGGATTCTATGGAATTGCGAAGACGATCATCGGATATCTGGCGTCGTCGATTGGGGCGCGGCTGGATACAGAGCACCCCGCGGCGCGGTTTGCGCTGACGTTTGGTTTTTTTGTGCTGCAACAGGCGATCCTGGTGCTGGTGCGGCGTTTGCTGCTGGCGCAGCCGGAGGCGTGGTTCAACGTGCATCTGGCGGTGGCAGCGGCGGTGAATGCGCTGCTGGGAGTGGTTTTGTTTGTGTTGTTTGACCGCTTGCGGCGACGATAGCGAAGCTTCTTCTTACGGCCCCACCCCGTACGTCATAGGCAACAAGGCACTTTTCTCAGCTTTAGGTGTCTATACATCGGTGGGTCTTAGAAACTCATTCCCGTGGACCTACGCCCTTTGGCGACTGATCAATTCGCGTCCTATCCGTATCGTGTTGGCGTCATGCGTCGTACTACTACTGATCACCTCAGCTCTCTTTCGAATTGAGTCGTCTCTCTTTCAGCGTCGCGTGCGCTCTCTAACATCTCGAATCGCTAGGCTGCGACTAGATCAGACTTCCGAACAAGAGTTAAGACAGCTTCTTCCGGAGATGAATTTGGAACGAGTCAAGACGAACAGCGGCCACGCGGGGTGCGCAGATAGTGGCGAGGAGGGAAAATGGCTCGCACTCGAAGACAACAATGCTGAAAAGAGCTTCCTGGTGAATTTGCTTTATCGTTGTGGAGACCACTCGGACCAATTCAGAAGGCTACTTTATGTTCTGGGACATCGCTTCTACATTCTTCGCGCACGGGTTCGAGTTCGAGAAGGCAAGGTTGATCGGATCGCGCTGTGGCTAATGATGGAAGCTGGGGGACCAATCATGGCCACTGAGACGGTAATATTGGAGATAAAAGGATACGGCTGTTCTGGCTGGGAGGATTCTCCGGAAGGGCCTTGGGCAACCTACAAGGACATCGCGCCGTATTCGGAGCATGTCGCGAGCAATCGGCCCGAGACCGCGCTCTTCGTGAAGTACACGCCGGACGCTCCTGAGCAGTACATCCGGCGGGCTCTCGATGTCCGGCTTGATTGTCTCTGGAACTTTTTGGGATGCCAGAGTACAAAACAGGTGCTGCCGGGGATATGGTCTCCGGAATTTCCTTGGAGGCCTTAGGAAATTGATACGGGCTGAATTAGTGAGCTAGCAGAAATTGCTTGAAGGCGGAGTAGTCGCTGGACATGGGGATGGAGAGCTTGGGCTGGTGGAGGTAGCGGGCCAGGCGCTCGGGGAGAGGCGGGGCAATGCCGATGCCCTTCTGGACAATGTCAGCGAATTTGGCGGGATGGGCGGTGGCGAGGACGAGTCCTTGCGACGGTTCGGGATGTTCCTTGCGGTAGGCTTCCCAGGCGTGAATGCCGACGGCGGTGTGCGGGTCGGAGACGTAACGGTAGCGGTCCCAAACGGCGTGCATTTCGTGAAGAGTCTCCTCGTCGGAAGCGCCGTGGCCCCAGATTTCCTTGCGAACATGTTCGATGCGATTGCGGCAGAGGTCGAGGAGACGGGGGAAATTGTTGGGATTGCCGACGTCCATGGCGTTGGAATAGGTGGCGATGGCAGGGCGCGGTTTATATTCGCCGGAGATAAGGTATTGCGGGACGACGTCGTTGGCGTTGGTGGCAGCGATGAATTTGGCAACGGGGAGACCAATGCGCTTGGCGAAGATGCCGGCGGTGAGATTGCCGAAGTTGCCGCTGGGAACGGAAACGATGAGCGGGACGGAAGCAACGGGCAACTGGCGATAGGCGGCTACGTGGTAGAACATCTGCGGAAGGAGGCGGCCGACGTTGATGGAGTTCGCGGATGTCAGGAAGGCGCGCTGATTGAGTTGTTCGTCAGCGAAGGCCTGTTTGACCAGACGCTGGCAATCGTCGAAGGTGCCGGAGATTTCGAGCGCGGTAATGTTTTGGCCGAGAGTGGTGAACTGCTTTTCCTGAGCTTCACTGATGCGCTTTGAAGGATAGAGAATCACGACGCGTATGCCGGGGACATCGA
>Ga0187780_10003552_pt1 | contig 11763 bp, 10 predicted proteins | sample 1015_Q2_SP10_20__FD_132429 | JGI IMG/M metagenome (GOLD analysis project Ga0187780, IMG submission 132429) | Tropical peat soil microbial communities from peatlands in Department of Meta, Colombia - 1015_Q2_SP10_20_MG | ecosystem: Environmental > Terrestrial > Soil > Wetlands > Peat | place...
CCCTCCATCGTCAGTGCGGAACGCCCCCGCCGCTGAAATCGCAGTGTACATTCGCTTCGCATCGGAGGGATCGAGAATGATCGTGTGCAAGCACATTCCGCCGGCGCCGGGCTGCCACTTCGGTCCCGTGCCGTGGCCACGTAGTCCTGCAAGTTCGTGCCACGACTTGCCTCCGTCCTTCGTCCGGAAGATCGCCGCATCCTCCACGCCCGCGTACACCGTGTCCGGATCATGGAGCGATGGCTCGAGATGCCACACGCGCTTGAATTCCCACGGGTGTTGCGTCCCGTCGTACCACTGATGCGTGGTAAGCGGCTTCCCGGTTTCCGCGGAAGTGTCGTAGACGAATTTGTTGCTCTCGCCTTTGGGCATTCCGTCGGGCGTCATTGTCGGCTCGCCCGGCGGAGTCCCCGGCTGTGTCCATGTCTTCCCGCCATCATCCGAGCGCTGAATGATCTGACCGAACCAGCCACTCGTCTGCGACACATATATTCGGTTCGGATCAACCTGAGATCCTTTCACGTGGTAAATCTCCCATCCGGCAAAGTGCGGGCCGCTTACCTCCCACTTTTGCCGCTTCCCGTCGGCCGTCAGGATGAATGCACCCTTGCGTGTCCCAACCAATACTCGAACTCCACTCATAGCTTTCTCCTTCTCCTTCGTGATCCATCCACCGCCGCAGGAGCGTGCAGTAATCTCGCCGCGCGCGGCCCGGCCATCGTCACTGGCCGAAAGTTGCGGCCCCTCGGAACAGCCTCGCGGAGAGCAATCCGGGCGGGAGACAGTCTGCCATATTACTTGTGAAATGCAAGTCAAAATATGTTAGCTTCGGAACATGGGCAAAAGACGGGCTAAATCCAGGCGCCGGTCGGGGTGTCCCCTGAACGCCTCCGTGGAGATGCTTGGGGACCGCTGGTCCCTGCTGATCATCCGCGACATGATGGTGCGCGGGTGCCGCACCTTCAAGGAATTCCTGCGCTCCGATGAGAGAATTGCCACGAACATCCTCGCGGACCGCCTGGGCCGGCTCGAAGCTCACGGCATAATCTCCTCAAGGAGTGATCCGTCCGACGGGCGGAAACTGAATTACTTCCTCACGCCCAAAGGCATCGAACTTGCGCCCGTGCTTACCGAGATGGTCCTCTGGGCCGCGGCACATGAAGATACCGGCAATCAGGCGCTCGTGCGTTTGATGCAGGAGGACAAAGCAAAGTTCCTAGCAGAGGTGAAGCAGCGCTGTCTGCAGATTTCTGACGAAATCGCAGCCAGAGCCAGGTCAGAACAGCCCCGGCGTATCAAAGGGTAGCCCTACATAATTCTCCGCAAGTGTCGCCGAGGCCGCTCGCGAACTGGTGACATAGTCGAGCTCCGCAAGATGAATCTTGTGCGAGAAGCCATCCTCGTTCGGAAAACGGTGCAGCATCGACGTCATCCACCAGGAAAACCGCTGCGCTTTCCACACCCGCTGCAAGCACCGTTCCCCGTATTGTTCCAAGGCGTCGCGCCGATTGTTCTTGTAATACTCGACCAATCCCCGCGTCAGAACGCGCACGTCCGCTACCGCTAGATTTAGCCCTTTCGCTCCCGTTGGCGGGACAATGTGCGCCGCATCGCCGAGCAGAAACAGCTTCCCGATCTGCATCGGCTCGGCCACAAAACTCCGCATGGGCGTAATTCCCTTCTGCATAATCGGGCCGTCTTTCAACACGAAACCGTCGCGTGTGGCCATGCGCCTGCGCAGTTCTTCCCAGATCCGGTCGTCGGACCAACCATTGATGTCCTCATCCGGATCGCATTGGAGATACAACCGCGAGATCTCAGGCGAGCGCATGCTCAGCAGGGCGAATCCCCGCTCGTGATAGGTGTAAATCAGTTCTTCTGAGGCAGGAGCCACTCGCGCCAGAATGCCGAGCCACGAAAACGGATAATGTCGCTCATGAATTTTCAATTGTGCTGCCGGGAATGTGGGCCGGGAGATGCCATGGAATCCGTCGCACCCTGCAATGAAGTCGCAGGCGATCTCGTGACTAGCCCCTCCGTATTGATAGCGAATCCGCGGCTGCGCCTCGAAATCTTCAATCTGCATGGCTGCTGCTTCGAAATAAATCGGTGCGTTGTAGTCAATCCTTGCAGCGATGAGGTCCTTAACGACTTCCTGCTGCGCATAAACCGTGATTGATCTGCCCACTAAATCCTGAAAATCAATGCGGTGACCTTGTCCGTCAAAGCGGAGCTCCACTCCGCCGTGCTGCAAGCCTTCCCGGTGCAAACGTTCCCCCACGCCCGAGCCAGTCAGAATTTCCACCGTGCCTTGCTCCAGCACGCCCGCGCGCACACGTGTCTCCACGTACTCGCGCGATTGGCGTTCCAGCACGACTGATTCGATACCTTGCTGATGCAACAGATGGGCAAGGGTCAGCCCCGCAGGCCCCGCTCCAATGATTCCAACTTGTGTGCGCAGAGTTGCCATCCGCAAGTGATCCGACTGGGAGTACCTACGTGAACTTCTCGATCACTCCTCTGGGAACCGGTCGCCCCTTGGCTTTTCCAGATTCTCCCGCCAAACGCACCGTCCACACGCGCTTCTCAATACCTTCCACGGCCAGAGTGTCACCGCGAAACAACTTGTGCTGCACCGTGAAGCTGCTCTTGCCCCACTTCGTCACGCACGAATCCACTTGCACTACGTCGCCAAATGAAGATGGAACAAAAAAGTTGCAACTCGCCTGAACCAGCGGAATCCCCGCAATTTTGTAGTGCCGCAGCATTTCCGCCTTTTTCATGCCCAATGCGCGATGGAAAAGAGCGATCGTGCAGGCGTCAAAATATTCAAAATATCTGGGGAAAAACACAATTCCAAAGGGGTCGCAATCCCCCCACTCAATCTGGATTTCTTTTCGGTTGATGAGCATAGTCGCTGAGGGAACACCCGGCCAATCTGGCACTCGCCGAGTCTAACCCAGACCGCCGTCCCTTGCATCGGGTTTGCTTTTCAGGTGTGCGTTTACGGTAGACTGAGGGCAAGGAAAATTCACAAGCCATGACAAACGCTTACATCTGTGACGCCATTCGCACGCCTATTGGCAGGTACGGCGGCGCGCTTGCCGGCGTCAGAACCGACGACCTTGCCGCCATCCCCATCAAGTCCTTGCTTGAGCGCAATCCACAGGTGGACTGGAACGCACTCGACGATGTCGTCTACGGCTGCGCCAACCAAGCTGGCGAAGACAATCGCAACGTCGCCAGAATGGCGCTTCTGCTCGCGGGTTTGGCGAAGGAAATTTCCGGCTCTACGGTCAACCGTCTCTGCGGCTCCAGCATGGATGCGATTGCGGTTGCTTCGCGTGGCATAAAGAGCGGCGAACTCGATTTGGTGATTGCCGGCGGCGTCGAGAGCATGTCTCGCGCACCCTTTGTGATGGGTAAAGCGGACGCCGCGTTCTCCCGTGGCATGAGGCTGGAAGACACGACCATCGGCTGGCGCTTTGTGAACCCTATTATGAAAGCAAAATTCGGCACCGATGCCATGCCCGAAACGGCGGAGATCGTCGCGGAAGAATACAGCGTGGCCCGCGCGGACCAGGATGCCTTCGCATTTCGCAGCCAGCAACGCACCGCGGAAGCGATGAAAGCAGGCCGCCTTGCGGAAGAGATCGTGCCTGTGCCAATTCCCCTGAAAAAAGGCGATCCTGTCCTTGTCAGCGTTGACGAGCACCCGCGGCCTGACACAACTTTGGAAGCGCTGGCAAAACTGAAAGGCGTCGTCAAGCCCGAGGGCACGGTCACGGCCGGAAATGCTTCCGGCGTAAACGATGGCGCCTGCGCGTTGCTCCTGGCCTCGGAAGAGGCTGCGAAGAAACATGGTCTAACTCCCAAGGCTCGTGTCGTCGCTGCCGCGGCCGCGGGGGTTGCACCACGAATTATGGGAATGGGACCCGTGCCCGCTACGCGAAAAGTCCTGGCAAAAACAGGCCTGACTCTATCGCAAATGGAAATCGTCGAGCTGAACGAAGCCTTTGCCGCGCAAGCTCTGGCGGTGCTACGCGAACTGGGTCTCCCCGATGATGCGCCCCATGTCAATCCGAACGGCGGCGCTATTGCCATCGGTCATCCGCTTGGCGCCAGCGGCGCTCGCCTCGTGACCACCGCCTTCCATCAGCTTCTGCGCTCCAAAAGCCGGTATGCGCTCTGCACCATGTGTATCGGTGTTGGCCAGGGAATTTCCGTGATTCTTGAGCGCGTTTGATCGAAATCCGCTCATGACGCCTACAGCGAACGTTGATCGCCTGCTGTCCGGTTGCGCAATCACAAACGCCCCTTTGCGTTGTACACTTGCATGCGGATTAAGGACCTTGCGCTTCTGACGACCTAAGCGCGGAGCAGTTCGAGCACATGACTCTCTTGAGCGAACTTTTTTCGTACGCGGAACTGGAACATCTCCTCTCCGATGAATCCCGCGTCCAGGGGATGCTGGAATTTGAGGCCGCCCTGGCCAGGGCCGAAGCTCGCGCAGGCGTGATTCCCCCCGGCGCCGCCCCCAAAATCGCCGAGCATTGCCGTGCCGATCAATTCGACCTTTTTCTGCTCTCAAGGGAAGCTGCACACGCGGGGAATTTGGCCATCCCTTTGGTCAAATCGCTCGCCGAACTTGTCGCGAAACACGATAAGGACGCGGCCCGCTTCGTGCACTGGGGCGCAACCAGCCAGGACGCCATTGACACGGGAATGATCCTCCAGTTACGGGACGGCTTGGCGTTGCTTGGACAGGATTTGCAGCGCCTCAGCGATGCGTTGGTTGCCCTTGCCTCAAAGCATCGCGCCACTCCGGTCGTCGCTCGCACTTGGGTGCAGCAAGCACTCCCCACTACGTTCGGATTCATCGTGGCCGGATGGCTGGATGCCGTGCTCCGCCACCGACGCCGTCTCATCGAGCTTCGCCCACGCGTCCTGTCACTGCAGTTCGGGGGCGCCGTCGGAACTTTGGCGGCACTCGCAGGCCGCGGCCCCGATGTCGCCAAAGCGCTCGCAGAGGAACTGAAACTCTCCCTGCCTGCCGCTCCCTGGCATTCCCATCGCGATCGCATGGCCGAGGCTGCCACGTTTCTCGGTCTTGTCACCGGCACGCTTGGCAAAATCGCCCGCGACATTTCGCTCCACTCCCAGACCGAAGTTGCCGAGTTGTTCGAGCCTTCGGGTGAGGGCCGCGGCGGCTCCTCAACCTTGCCGCACAAACGGAATCCGGTGACCTGTGCCATTGTCCTGTCGGCCTCGACAGGTGTCCCCGGCCTCGTTAGCACCATGCTTACGGCAATGCCTCAGGAGCATCAGCGCGGCCTGGGCGGCTGGCATGCCGAATGGGAAACTCTGCCGGAAATTCTTCGCCTCGCCGGCGGAGCATTGCATCACCTGGCGGACATGTTGCCGCATCTCGTCGTGGACACTGCGCGCATGCGCGAGAACCTGGACGCAACTCGCGGCCTGATTTTTGCCGAAGCTGTCGCGATGGCCCTCGCCGACCGCATGGGCAAGATCCCGGCGCACATGCTCCTCGAAGCCGCTTGCAAAAAGGCCCAAGCCGAAAAGCACCAATTAAAGGAAATCTTGCGCGAAGATCCCGGGCTCCGCGGCCATCTTACTCCCGCAGATTTGGAGAGCCTCTTCGACGCGCGAAACTATCTGGGGAGCGCCGACAAGTTTGTGCAGCAGGTGCTCGCCCAAGTCCACGAATTCCCGCGCGTTTCTTGATCGCGCAAGAGGATTCTTACCATGCCCTTTGCCAAACTTCCGGATGTCCAGCTGTATTACGAATGGTCGGGCCCCGAAAACTCTCCTGTACTTCTGTTCTCCAATTCCTTGGGCACGCACTTGCACATGTGGGACCTGCAACTTGAAGAATTCACAAGACATTTCCGAGTGCTCCGTTACGACACTCGCGGCCACGGCCAATCCGGTGTCTCCCCTGGTTCATACTCCATCAAGCAACTCGGCCGGGACGTGGTCGGCCTTCTCGACTCTTTGCGCATTGACCGCATCCATTTCTGCGGCCTTTCCATGGGCGGGATGATTGGAATGTTTCTCGGTGCCAACGCGGCAAAACGTCTGAACAAGTTAGTGCTCTGCAATACCGCCGCAAAAATCGGCACTGCGAAAACCTGGAATACTCGCATTCAGACAGTGAAAAAGGGTGGAATGAAAGCGGTCGCGAGTGGCGTAATCGAACGCTGGCTGACCCCCAGTTATCGGTCCGCACACCCTGCAACGACGCAAGCCGCGCTGGCAATGCTGGAGACCGCCAACCCCAAGGGCTATGTGGCCTGTTGCGCTGCGGTTCGCGACATGGATCAGCGGAAGAGTCTGTCGAAGATTCGCGTCCCCTGCCTCGTTCTGACGGGCGCGCAAGATCCTGTGACTCCGCCCACGGATGCGCACTTCTTGACGCAACATATTCCCGGCGCAAAATACGCCGAGGTACCCGCTGCACATCTCTCGAACATCGAGGCGCGCGAGGATTTTAACCGCCACGTCCTGCAATTTCTCTTGGCCTGAAGGAGCCCGCGATGGATGAACGCAAGCGCTACGAGAAGGGCATGAAGGTGCGCCGCGCGGTCTTGGGCGAAGGGCATGTCGCGCGGGCGAAGTCGCGCGAAAACGAATTCAATGCCCCATTTCAAGACCTCATTACGCGCTATGCCTGGGGAGAGATTTGGTCTCGCCCGGGTCTTCCGCGCAAAACGCGTAGCTTGATCACAATCGGGATGATGGTGGCCTTGAATCGGTCCGAAGAACTTCGTTTGCACTTACGCGCCGCGGCCAGCACGGGTGTGACCCGCAAGGAAATCCGGGAAGTTCTGCTCCAAGCTGCCGTCTATTGCGGCGTGCCGGCCGCGAACAACGCTTTCCACATCGCGGAAGAAGTCTTTGCGGAACCCGGGAAGTGAACGCCCCACCGTCCACGCCGGAACCAGGTGTTCTCTCAGCTCACCCGGGACGCAATTCCAATCGAGAGAAAGCACGGCTCTTGCCAATTGCTTGCCGGACGATTCCATGAATCCGCAAATCTGTCTAACCCCACGACGGGATCCAAGCATCTGGATTCGTGTCATGTCTAAAGAATCAGTCTCCACGCAAAGTGTTGCGCGAGGCATGCGGAAATGTTCGGATATGCATCCAAGATGAGTGTGTTGTTCAGGATTGGCACAAACCCGCAATCTGCGCGTCCCGATTTCAATCACTTGGCCTGGCACAGCTCGTGCTCCTACCACTTCGACTAGGTCTATCGGCCACGAGGAACTGTCACGGAATCTATGATGCTCATCCGAGTTCGCAATCGAGCTTGCTCTTTCTGGCGGGAACACGGTGAAAAGTGAATCCAGTCACGTGTGAAATCCTGACCCGGCGTATTAGACAGCTGGGCTACCTTCCAGCCATGCCTGCGCTGCTCACTTCCCTCTGCGACACTCTTAGCCAAAGCCCTCAGCAAGTGGACGTCGACAAAGTGGTTCAGGCCATCTCCTTCGACATATCCCTCGTGGCGCAGTGTCTTCGCATGGCAAACTCCACTCTCTACCACCAACGAGGAGATGTCACGACAGTACGGGATGCTGTTTTCACCCTCGGTCTCTGGCGCATTCGCGACTTGGCATTTTCGTGCAGCTTGCCGTTGATGTTCGCAGGCCTTGATTGTGCCGTTCCGAAGGATGCTTTTTGGCGCCATGCTTTAGGAACGGCCGTGGTGGCGCAGAAGCTGGTAGCGGATTTCTCGCGTTCGACAAATGAGCAGACTTATCTTTGCGGCCTCCTCCACGACATCGGCATTCTCATCAACGCGCTTCTCTTCACCGATGACTTCCACGACGTCATGGAGGAGGCCGTCAAGGAACATTCGTCCGTCGCCATGATCGAGCAGCGCGTCATGGGCTTCACGCACGCGGAAAGCGGCCGGATTGCTGCCGAATTGTGGAAACTACCCCTGGAAGTGGCCGAAACGATTGAATTCCATCATCACCCGGAAGACCAGAAAACCAACAACGAAGTCACGGTGGTTGTGCAGGCGGCCAATCAGCTCTGCTGGCAAAATGGCCTCGGCTACGGTTACGAGCTGGCGAAACACGAGCGCGCTTCCCCTGAGTTCATCTGGGGAAGACTCACCGACAAATTTCCGCGGGCAAGCCGCTATACGGGCGAACAGTACGCGGGTATCTTGGAATCCCATCTGGCGGCGGCTCGCCACCTGGCCGACCAGGTGTTCGGCAAAGCCGCCGGGCCCCGGGAGGAACCTGCGCGCCCGGATTACGCGCTTAATCGTTGAAGACGTTGGCGCGAAGCGTGTACGAGCTCAGCACCTTCATGTAGTTGCCGCGCTCGAAAGCGCTCGGGTCTGCCACCGCGCCGTGGCTCATGCTGCCGCACATCTGCTGAACGGAACTGTACTCATGTTCGTCCAGCCAGCGGTTCACTTCGGACAGAACGTGCGCGGCATGTTGCACGCCGTTGCGCAGCAGCGCCGAGGTCATGAACGCCACCCGCGCCCCCGCGAGGATGCACTTGATGACGTCGCGCGAGCTGTGCACTCCCCCGGTAATCCCGAGATCAGCGCGAACATGGCCGAACAAGATCGCGGTCCAGTGCAGCCGCAACAATAGCTCCTCCGGCCGGCTCAATGTCAGGGTCGGCGTGACCTCCAGCTGATCGATGTCAAAATCCGGCTGGTAGAAGCGGTTGAATAGAACGATCCCATCCGCGCGCACTTCGTCAAACCGCACGCCCATGTTCGCCGGCGCGCTGAAGAATTGTGATAGCTTCACAGCCACGGGAATCCGGATGCTGTGCTTCAGATGCCGCACCAAATCAATGTATTCCTGCTCGACTTCGCTTCCGCTGACCGCCGGGTCCGTGGCGATGGAATAAATGTTGAGTTCAATGGCATCGGCGCCGGCTTCTTCCATCAGCCGCGCATACTGCAGCCATCCCCCGTCCGAAGAGCCGTTCAGGCTGGCAATGATGGGAATGCCCACGCCTTCCTTGGCCTGCCGGATTAACTCCAAATAACCGTCAGGACCAAGGTTGTACGTTTGCAGGTCGGGGAAGAAATTTGTCGATTCGGGGAAGCTCTCCGTGCCTCGGCTTAGGTCAGAGTCAACCGAAAGGCTCTCCAGTTGGAGCTGTTCCTCGAAGAGAGATGGGAGGACCACGGCCCCGAGGCCCTGGTCCTCCAGGCGCTTGATGTTATCTACAGACTCGCACAATGGCGAGGCGGACGCGATCAGTGGGCACTTGAGAGTCATGCCCAAATATCTTGTGGTAAGGTCGCTCATTCCTCGTCCCCTCCCTTCTTCACGGGTTCCGGCGAGGATTCAGGTTCTTGCGGCGCGATATGCGGCGTCTCGGAACGTCCCGGCATGGCCGCGCGATTCGCGTATACGCGCCATTCGCGCTCGACGTCGTCCTGTGCCAGCTTCAGCAGTTCGCGCGCCGCTTCCGGATCGCTGCGTAGAAGCATCGTGTAGCGCGCTTCCTGATACGCATACTGTTTGAGCGGGATGCTCGGCGCCCTGGAGTCGAGCAAGAAGGGATTCTTGCCTTCCAGGCGCAGGGCCGGATTGTAGCGCATCAGCGGCCAGTACCCGCTCAGCACCGCCTTCTTTTGCTGCTCCAAGCCGAAGACCATGTCGTAGCCGTGAGCGATGCAATGGCTGTACGCGATGATGATCGAAGGCCCGTCGTGAGCCTCTGCCTCAAGGAACGCTTTGATCGTGTGTGTGTCGCTCGAGCCCATCGCCACCCGCGCGACGTACACGTAGCCATAACTTACGGCTTCCATCGCCAGGTCTTTCTTTCCCATGCGCTTTCCGCCCATGGCGAACTTCGCCACTGCCGCCCGGGGTGTGGCCTTGGACATTTGTCCGCCCGTGTTGGAATAGACTTCCGTATCCAAGACGAGCACGTTCACGTTCCGCCCCGATCCCAAAACGTGATCCAGCCCGCCGAACCCGATGTCGTAGGCCCAGCCGTCTCCGCCCACAAGCCACACGCTTTTCCGAACCAGGCTGTCGGCCACTGCAAGTAGCTCCTTCGCCTGAGGTGACGCGATGCTTTGCAACTTCGCCTTCAGCTCTGCTACTCGCTGCCGCTGTTCCTGGATACCGGTTTCTTTCTTCTGGTCGGCTTCCAGCAGGCCCTTGACGAGCACATCGCCAAGCTGCCCGCTCAACCGGGTCAACAACTCACGCGCGTAGTGATTCTGATGATCGACGGCGAGCCGCATCCCCAATCCGAACTCCGCGTTGTCTTCAAATAGCGAGTTCGACCACGTCGGGCCACGGCCGTCTCCGTTCTTCGCGTATGGCGTCGTCGGCAAATTGCCACCATAGATGGAAGAGCATCCCGTCGCGTTGCCAATCATCAAGCGGTCGCCAAACAACTGCGTCAGCAGCTTGACGTACGGCGTCTCGCCGCAACCCGCGCATGCGCCCGAGAACTCAAATAGCGGTTCGAGCAACTGCGAATCCTTCACCTGCGCGTGCGACAACCGGTTGCGGTCAAATTCTGGCAGCGATAGGAAGAATTCCCAGTTCTTGCTTTCGGGTGCGCGCAGCGGGGCTTGCGGCTCCATGTTGATGGCTTTGTGCTTCACTTCGGTCTTGCTCTTCGCCGGACAAATCTCGACGCACAGCTTGCAGCCCGTGCAATCCTCCGGCGCTACTTGCAGCGTGTAGCGCATGGTCTCAAACTCGCGCCAGCGCGGTTTCGCGGACTTGAACGTCTCCGGCTTATTGTTGAGCAGCGAGGAATCGTAGACCTTCGCGCGTATTACCGCGTGTGGGCAAACCAGCACGCACTTGCCGCACTGGATGCAGAGTTCCTCATCCCAGACCGGAATCTCCTGGGCGATATTGCGCTTCTCCCACATCGCCGTGCCCGTGGGGAACGTCCCATCGATGGGCATCGCACTGACTGGAAGCGAATCGCCGTTCCCGGTGACAATTGTGCCGAGCACGTCGCGCACAAACTTGGGTGCCTTAGGCGAAACCGCCGGCAACATGTCGAATGTCGCGCTAACTTTCTCCGGTACCCTAACTTCGTGCAGGTGCGCGAGCGCCCGATCCACGGCAGCGAAATTCTTCTGGACTACGGCTTCGCCGCGCTTGCCGTAGGTATCCTGAATAGCCTGCTTGATCGCAGCGATAGCCTCCTCGCGTGGCAAGATGCCGCTAATCGCAAAGAAACAGGTCTGCATGATGGTGTTGATGCGGCTGCCCATCGCCGCCTCGCGCGCCACGCGGTAGCCGTCAATCACGAAAAAGCGCAGCTTCTTCTTGATGATCGTTTCCTGCACCTGTCGCGGAATGTGGTTCCAGATTTCGTTGGGGCCAAAAGGCGCATTCAGCAGGAATGTCGCTCCATTCGCTGCCCCAGCAAGCATGTCGAGCCGATCGAGGAACTGGAACTGATGGCAAGCGACAAAGTTCGCTTTCGTGATCAAGTAGGTCGAGCGGATTGGGTCGGGACCGAACCGCATGTGCGATACGGTGACCGTGCCGGCCTTCTTCGAGTCGTAGACGAAATACCCTTGTGCGAAATTGTTGGTGCCCTTCCCGATGATTTTGATCGAGTTCTTGTTCGCGCCGACCGTGCCGTCGGAACCCAGCCCGTAGAAAAGGCCGCGAACCGTGCGCGGATCCTCGGTCGAAAAGTCAGGATCGTAGGCCAGGCTCGTGTGCGTAACGTCGTCCACAATCCCGACCGTGAAATGATTCTTCGGCG
>Ga0187780_10003554_pt1 | contig 11760 bp, 11 predicted proteins | sample 1015_Q2_SP10_20__FD_132429 | JGI IMG/M metagenome (GOLD analysis project Ga0187780, IMG submission 132429) | Tropical peat soil microbial communities from peatlands in Department of Meta, Colombia - 1015_Q2_SP10_20_MG | ecosystem: Environmental > Terrestrial > Soil > Wetlands > Peat | place...
AAATACCATGAAGCCACGTCTACTGAGATGCCGACAAACGGCAGCGCGACCACTGCGCATTTGAGCCACACGGGCCTTACATAGGCATGCGTAAACATGAGACCAGCAAGGAAAAATATGAAGGTCATACCGAACAGGTGGATGTGTGACACCCGCACCAAGGTCGCAATCGCTGTGCCGGTGTCCCTCTCCGTCACCTTCTTGATATTGTCGTAACTATTCAGATTGGGGAGATGAGGATTGCTACCGTCGTGACAGGCCAAGCAGTATTTTTGCACGAGCGGCGCGATCGTCTTATCGTAATCTGGCCGCGGCCCGCCGTCGGCCGCCCAACTAATAACGGCATCACGATCATCGCGAGGCAACATCGCCGACATTGGCCCCCGCAGCGCCGATTCCAGTCGCGAGCCTTTACCGCTGCCCGAATAAGCAACGATAAGATCCTCGGGAGTCAACATATAAGGGTTGCCGCCCCCGCGTCCCGCGTAAGTAAAATATATATTGAGCAAAGCGAACAGATAACCCATGCCGAGAACGAGAAGCGCGGCCGTATAAAGAACGCGTTGGCTATAGGGCAGTTCCGAGTAATGAAGAAAGTGCCGGTGTAATGGCAAGTCACTCATGATTGGGTCTCATCGGTTATAGGCTATAGCTCAATTGCTATTTTGACTGCGCTGGTAGCGGCACAAATAGAACTGCCCGCGCCTTTTGATGCGCGTAAAAGGCTGCAAGGTTTTCGATGTCGGCCTCGCTCAGCGTGCCGGCCATAGCACCCATCTCATGACTTTTGCGCGTTTGGGCCTGATATTCCTGCAACGCCTTCCGCAAATAATCAGCCTGTTGGCTGGCTAGCATGGGTATGCGCGGATCGGCGCTGTTGCCATTGACACCATGACAGCGGTTGCAACGTTCAGTCCATTCCTGAGTCGTTAGCGGCTTGCGCACATTCGGCGCTTTCGGTTCCTGTGTCGCAAAATATGCAGCCACGTTTTTCATGGCCGCGTCACTGATAGAGGCGGCAAGTCCCTTCATGGTGTCGTTGGCGCGTGCGCCACCTTTGTAGGCTTGCAGCGCAGCAACGAGGTATTGCGCGTCCTGTCCTGCCAAGCTTGGCGTCGTCGGACTTGTGCTTACACCATCCTCGCCGTGGCAACCCGTGCAACTCCCTGCAGCGGCCTTACCTGCGGCGGCATCTCCTGCGGCCGGTGTCTTGGCGCGAGCGGGCGGCTGAAGCGCAAAATACAGCGCGACATCGTTCATCGCCGTGTCGCTTAATGATGCGACCATGGCTCTCATCGTAGTATCTTTGCGCTGGCCGTTTTTGTAGGCCTGCATGGCGTCGACCAGGACTTTCGGATCGAGTCCGGCAAGGCTCGGATTGCCAGGAATCTGGCTGACACCAGAATTGCCATGGCAGCCAACACAAGCGGCCGCAATGCCCTTGCCCGCCTGTACTGTATCAGGTTTGGCGGGACCCGATGGCGCAGACGGCAGCGGTGCCGGATCGAGGCTGGCATAATAAGCCGCCACCTTGATTAAGGCATCTTCACTGAGAAACTTGACGGGGTCATTCATCGGTGTATCGCCGCGCGCGCCCGACTGATAGGCCTTGAGGGCCAAGTAAAGGTAGATCGGTCGCTGGCCAGCGATATGTGGGATGTCTGGGTTCCCACTGATGCCGGTTGCGCTGTGACAGATCGCGCAATCCAACTCGGCCAGACGTTTTCCCTCAGCAATATCCATCGGCGTTGCTAATAGTACGGCCATCGGCTCACCCGGCTTAGCGGCTGTCGACTGTGCCCTTGCAGCCAGGCTGTAAACGACAACCATGGCAACCGATAAGGTTGCCGTTAGCGAAAGCGTCCTGAATGTGTGGTGCATCGCTTTCCGCTCGTATTGCATTAAGAGGTTTGCTCTCCAAAGACCGCTCTTGTCCCCGGCACGACGCCGATCAATCCTATCAACTGTGTCATCTTGGGAGCGTAAGATGAATCGGTCTCATCCCCTATTTCACTGGTAGGCTTGCGTAATATGAGGCGATGCCATCGATAAGCGAGTCGCCATATGGCACACTCATATTGTGCATCAGAGAACTGCCGCGCTTCCCATCACGGTAGGCACTTAATGCCAACACCAGATAATCCTTATTCTGTCCGTTGATGATCGGAATCGCGAGTGCAGGATTGTCAATATCGCCGCCATGGCATCGATCACATTTAGCGATGATGTCCTTGAGCAAGGTCTGACCATTTTCTGCTGCCTTCGACTTCTGCGTGACATAGAACGCCACGATGTTATCGATATCCTGGTCGTTCAAATTGGCGACAAGACGCGTCATCAGCGGATGATTACGTGTCGTTCGATAGGCCTTAATCGCTTGCCTCAAATATTGCGGATCTTGGCTAGCAAGACTGGGCGTCGCCGAATCGGTGCTCACACCGTGCTCGCCGTGGCATCCCCCACACACAGCGGTTTGCGGTTCCCCTATTGCCGCATTACCGGTTGGTGGTGCAGGGCGTTGCGTCGGTGTCTGCGAGGCAAAATACAGCGCCGCACTTTCAATATCGAGTCGGCTTAGCTGGCGCAGCATCGGATCCATCGGTGCCGACTCACGCGCGCTAGTCAAAAACTCTTGCGTTGCAGTGACAAAATATCTCGGCTGCTGGCCAGCGAGATTGGGGGTGCCCGGGGTCTTGCTATTGCCGTCCTCACCATGACAGCTCGCACAAGTTGCTGCAACTCGTTTGCCATTGTCGTACGGCGAGAACACGCTTCCTTTCTCAGCCGGGATCGGTGCTTGGCTGGCATAGTATGCAGCCACCGTACGCGTGTCGTCATCGCTCAAATCAGTAGCGATCGTTCGCAATGCAGAGTGGGTGCGATTGCCCTCTCTATATTCCTTTAGCGCCGCCATGATGTAGCGCCCGCGCTGTCCGGCCAGATTGGGAATGCCCGGAGCCCTACCCCTTCCATCAAGTCCGTGGCACCCCTGGCACTCCTTGTCTGCAATGACCTTGCCAGCGCGGATGTCAGCAGGGTTTTGCTTCTCCGAGTTGCCCTGTTGCGAACACCCGACCAGCGCAAGCGACACGAAGCCGGCGAGCAAAACATGTTTCATGGCAAGCCCCGATGTTTAATTTGTTCCTACCGCTTTCCGCTCCACTCACCCTCCGAATCCGCTCCACTCACCCTCCGAATATGTGTTTGCCAAGCCCATAGAACACGAAAATGAGCAGGAACAGGCCGCAGCCCATCAATGTGAAGCCCAGAATCGTCGACCCTAGCGTCATGGGCCGCGATGGTGCATCAACAATGAACTTTGACAACTCGCCGCTCGCGACCAGCCGATTGTACTCAACCGTGTGCTCCCGTCGGTACTCTTCCAGAGGCATCCTGCCAGTGAACATCAGAATATCGAGCGGAAACTTATCTGGCCGCCAGTGATTGTTGAAAAAATCAACGGTAAATAGGAAGCCTGCGGCCAGCACGGCCTCCTCGCCGTGGAAGATGGTGGCGACATTGAATACCCAGCCTGGCAAATAGGTGGCCGCAAATCCCTTGAACCACAGGATGGCGCCGCTAGCACCGATAATGGTCACGCCCCAGAACGGCGCCCAATAGTCGAATTTTTCCCAGTAAGTCCAGCGATCGAGCAGCGGCTTCGGCGCTAAACCGAAGAACCATTTGAACATGCCGATGCCGTCATTGAGATCCGATAGACTCGGAATCATCGAATCCGGACCAAACCAACGGAACGTTTTCCAGCTGCGCCCGATGCGTAAGAAAACGTAGCAGAGGTGCCACACAAAAATCGATACAAAACCGGCAGCAAAGAAGCGATGCACATTGCCGGTGACGCGCGGCCCACCAAATAGTTGGCTGATAACTGGCGCCCACTTTGTGTCGGCGTTTAACAGCGTCATGCCGGTCAGTACCAACATGATGGTACAGATTGCAAAGCAAAGGTGGGCAACACGCCAGATCGCTGACCAACGCCGGTAGTAGACAACCGGAGCTCCGTTGCCATCTTTTAGCACATCGACTTGTACATGCGGGCGGTTTTTCTTCTGCGCGTGGTCGCGCAATTCGCGATAGTACCACAAGGCCGAGTGCGTCCAAAAGAATGCAAGAGTGCCGCCGAGCAGCAAGATCATAAATTTCGATGCCAACCACGTCTGAGGATAACGCGCGAAATCATGATTGGTAGCGTGCGGCTCAAACTTAGCGAAGCCGGCGGTCGCATCGAGATGGCACTTTCGGCACGTCTCCAGCCGGTTGGTTGGATAAACACTCGAGGTCGGATCATTCACCCGTTGGATTGTATGATATCCATGGCAATCGAAACACTTGGCGGTGTAAGCGAAGCCTAACGTGTTGACCTGCCCGTGGTAGGTCCCAAGGTAAGATTCCAATTGCTCTGTATGACAGCTGCCGCAGTTCTTCGTGATAAGCAATCGCGTCGTGGTAAGCGAGACATCTTGAATGTCGTGCGAGGTGTGGCAGTCCGCACAAATCGCCGCTTTCGGATTGCCTTTCAGCAGCACTTCCTTGCCGTGCACCGAGGTCTTGTAGGCTGCGAGTTCGCTGGCATGGCAAGCGCCGCATGCGTACGGCAGATTCAGTCGCCACCAGTTACGATCAGGTGTGCCCTTGGGAAATATGTAGTGTGCATCGTGGCAGTTGTAACAGGTGGCATTGGTATGTGACTGGTCTTCTCGGTTGGGCCGCGCATGCACAGACTTCATATAGCGGCCGATCATTTCCACCACGCCGCTTAGCTTGGCGATCGCGGCGGTGTTGCCTTCATCCTGTGCTGTCTCCAACGAGCTTTCATGACATGACACACAGCCCACCTTCACGGTTATCTTCTCGTGCGGAACCTTTGTAATGTTGGTATGGCAATCGACGCATTGAAATTTGCCATGCACACTGCCCTCGAAACGAGACCCAATGATTTTGGGGGGCTGTCCTGGTGCGGGCGTCTGCGACGAAAGCGGTGTCTGCTCCAGGTGGCAGGAGAGGCACGTATCATTCGTGAGCTTGGGGGCCTCCGCCGTAGCATCTTGCGCCATCGCGCCGGCTACCGACAGGCCACCGATTAGGGTTATCGAAACCAGGTTCGCTACAATCTTTGATGGGAAGCGCCAAAGGCGCTTCCCATCAAAAGTTTCTCCGGAAGTGGTGCCTTTAGTCTGCTCGGCCATAGATGTCTAATCCGATCGCGGGTGGCACCGTGCGACGTCCTCTTGTTATGAGGTACGGCGCTCGGAATCTTTGATAGAGATCAAGCCCCTTAGTTTTTCTCCAACTACACTAATGTAGCAGATTACAGTTCAGCCGGCTGTAGGTAGTTGCTCCGAGCAAGCCTGTGAGTCGCTTAGTCTTTTTCTCCCCTCTACTGGTGAACCGTCTTTGACCCCACTCAAATCACAGCCTTTGGCTGGCTCAATCGCTGGAACGCGCTGTATGAGATCGGCGATTTGCGCGGCAAAGACATCGACCGCACTCCACGACGTGTATTCAATGCAGGTATCCAATTTGGTTGGTCCCTGCGTAAGCAGCATGATGAAACGGATGATGTGACGATCGAGCCAGCGATAACGGGAGTAGTCTAAACGTCCGGCAAAGGCCGTGGCAATAGCGGGGTCTAATCGATGGTGAGCAATTGTCTTACGCAGATAATTGTTGCTGACGGCCGTGGTCTTAGCCGGCTTTCGAGCGGTGAGATTAACGGACGCCAATACCAGTGGCGGAGGAGACGTGAGTGATTGATAAATCCTCAGGAAACTTTCCGCTTCTGGCAGGTGGTGGCCATATCGAACAGCAGCGACCAGAACCAGTGCGCCCGCAGCAGCAAGCACAGTCGGCGCCGGCGTGATTGCTGCATTTTGCAGCGACGTGGTGATGCTTTTCTCAGCGAGACGGCGCTGGATATATTCGGTGATCCGTCGCGCTTGTCCGTCGCGCGTTGCATAATAGAGCACTGCGACCGGGCCAGATTTAGTCGCCGACATCAAGGCTCCTCACTTGGTGCGAAAGCGACAGTTACAAGCCTGGGCTTGCGCACTGCTTGCGCCGAACGTTACGGCAACGCAAAGAGCCATCAGAACCTTTACAATAGTAACATGCCGTAATTATGCGGCTGCAATGAATTTCGCTTTGAGCAAAATCAATTGATGGCCATTCTGAGGGTAAAACGGGAGCTATGTTTATCATCTCCGATGTCGCTGTTTTGCAGGGCAAAGACTAGAATGTTGTAATAGACTCAACTAACGATGCCGCTCGTGATACCGATTTGAAATCGGTCTCGGAGAAAAATGCGAATTATTGTTATGGCATTTTGGTTAGTGGCTTTTTCGGTGCCTTTGCACGCACAAACTGCACAGACACAGACACAGACAAAACCTCAGACAGAATCCAGCAATCAAGAGCACCGACAAAAGGGAGCAGATAAGCAGGAAATGCGCCGTAAGATTGAGGATGATTACAAAGAGACTCTTAAAACTCTCCCGAACCAGAAGCTGCCAGATCCTTGGGGTAAGCTCCGCTGAGTACGGCAGCACCTTCCCCGCGAGATTCCAGACAAATTGGAGACTATAAGCGGGCACATGCGCGCCAAGACAACACAGCGGATGGCTGAATGACGAACGAGCGTGTGCCGCTAACGTCCCGTCCATTGCGCGTGGATGCGATGTGCTCGCAGGCCAACCTAAACTCCGATGGCTGCGATTGGCCCTCGTGACCAGTCTGCGAGGCTCGACGATGTCCGCTGCACGAGAGCGTGGCAAAAAACCACGCGCCAATTTTGATTCAGATCAAATTCTCCATCTAGGAGTAGTTGAAGTTTATCAACGAGCCTGCGGCTACGGCGCTTCATTCATGCACGCCACCGTGGGTTTACGGGCTTTCATTGTCGGCTGCCGACTAAACACAGAAGAGCTTGGATGGTCCTCATGACATCATTTCACCGGTTGGTTTTATCGGCGCTGGCGGGCGCTTTCATGTTCATTGGAACGGCTCACGCCGCCGAACCTATCAAGATCGGTTTTGGCATGTCGCTCACCGGGCCGCTCGCTGCCAACGGTAAGATGTCGCTGGTGGCAATGCAGGTCTGGGAAGACGACATCAATGCCAAAGGCGGCCTGCTCGGACGGCCGGTTAAGCTGGTCTATTACGACGACCAGAGTAGTCCAGCACAGGTGCCGGGAATTTATGCCAAACTGCTGGATATAGACAAAGTCGATTTGATCGTCAGCGGCTATGCCTCAACGCAGATCGCGGCCGCAATGCCCGTGGCAATTCAGAGGAAGAAGCTTTTTATCAGTCTGTTCGGTACAGGCATCAACGAAACATTCAATTACTCAAAATATTTCTCGATGATCCCGAACGGCCCGACGCCGAAGCCGGCTTTCACCCGCGGTTTCTTTAAGGTTGCTGAAGCCCAGCAACCAAAGCCGCAAACGATAGCTATTGCAATGGCGGACGCCGAGTTCGGCCGCAACGCCTGCGAGGGGGCACACCAGAACGCGCAGGCGGCAGGCTTCAAGATCGTCTACGAAAAGAGTTATCCGCCCTCGACCACCGACTTCACACCAATTGTGCGCGCGGTTCAGGCAACAAATGCAGATCTCTTTGTGGTGTGTTCGTATCCGCTCGACACCGTGGGCATGATCAAGGCGATGCATGAAGTTGGCTTCAAGCCGAAGATGTGGGGCGGCGCGATGGTCGGTCTGCAGGCAACAGTATTCAAGACTCAACTCGGTCCACTACTCAATGGCGTCGTGAATTACGAAACCTGGCTTCCGGTCAAGTCGATGGAATTCCCCGGGTCGCTCGATCTCCTGAAGAAGTATCAGGCGCGCGCGAAAGAGGCGGGAACCGATCCGCTCGGCTACTATATGCCGGTTTGGGCCTATGCCGATCTGCAGGTCCTCGGCGACGCCATTTCCGCGACGAAGAGCCTCAATGACGACGTGCTAGCCGACTACATTCGCAAGACTACTTTTACCACCGTGGTGGGCGAAGTAACGTTTGGCAAACAAGGCGAATGGGCGGAAGAACGTACGCTCGCGGCGCAATTTCAAAATATTTCGGGCAACAGTATCGACGACTTCCGTGATTTAAAGACGGAAGTGATAGTTTATCCGCCGAAGTACAAAAGTGGGGAAGCGATTTATCCATACGAAAAAGCATTAGTTAAATAACTTTGCATCGATGCCGGAACTAGGACGGAGCGAGCTGAGCCTCAAGTTTCTTTGTCAACCACTGCCGCGCGCGCAGGGCGGACCACCGTCACCGTGCAGGCTGCTTCGGCAGCGACTTTAGCCGACACACTACCTAACAATTTTCGCATTAGGGAGCTGTGCCGGGCGCCGATCAAAATTTGATCGACGCCGTTGGATTGCGCAAATTCAAGAATAGCGCTTGCCGGATCGACGGCCTCCAAAACGTGTACCGTAAGCCGCGGCTCGTTGAGTTTCAGCGGTTCTGCCCAATGGCGAAGGCTAACCAGTCTGTCAATCTGGAGGTTGTGCCCTGCTTCATCGAGCGTGTTGTCAAGCGCGATCCGTTTTACTCGCCGTACGTTCAGACATGCCAATCGAGCTGACGGTAGGATGGTCAATATTTGCCGCGCGGCCGTCCGCAAAGCCTCATTGGTTGTTGCGGATTCTTCGCCGAGGTCGATTGCCACAACAACGATTGGTGCGGAGGAAAGTTGCGCTGCGGATGCCGTCTCGGAGTTCGGCGCCGTTATGTCTGTATTGAAACGACGCCGCAAAACTGTGCCAATTCCATCACGTCGCAAGCGCTCGGATCGCGCAGTTAGTTTCACCTTCGTCGGATGGCTTAGATCAAAGGCTACTTGCGCGGCGGTCGGATAGCGCCAAGCCGGATCGATCTCCAGGCACCGCAGCACGACTTCTTGAAGCCAAGCTGGATAATCATCCCTGAGAGCACGTGGAGGTATCGGGTCCCGCCATAGTCGCCGACGCATACCATACAGGGTCTCGCTATCGCCAAATGGCCGCATCCCGGTCGAGAAAAAATACAGCAGGACGCCAAGCGCAAATATATCGCTGCGCGGGTCACTTCGAATGCCACGTAACTGTTCTGGCGATACATATGGTGCTGTGCCGATTGGCACACGGAATTCCTCTTTCATCAGATCGGGCAGCTGATTGTGATGCGACAATCCAAAGTCGAGGAGCACGGCTTGGCCATTTGGTCGGAGTATTATGTTGCTTGGTTTTACATCCAGATGGACGACGTGTTGCCGATGTATGTCATGCAGGGCCGTTGCGACCTTCGCGCCGATCTGCGCTATCTCGACGTAAGGGAGAGGAAGCTCAGGAAGTCGCGACAGCAACGTGGATCCATCGATGCGTTCCATGACAACGTATGGTTGAACCGCTAGATCGCCAATGGCGATGAACTTTGGCACGTGCGGCCCGTTGAGCCGAGGCAAGATCATCTGTTCCATTTCGTATCCGACCACTGCCGCGGGATCTGCGCCTTCACCTATTTTCGGGACTTTCATGAGCATTGGCGTTGCCACATCGGACTGAGATACGCGCCAGATAGTCGCCATGCCGCCGCTATGGACAATTTCGTCGAGTCGAAAACTGTCGATGACGATGCCCGGCTCATGTAGTGGTTTGACCATTACTGGCCCACCAACAGTCGTTGCGCAAACCAAGGAGGCAAGTTGTTCTTCCTGATCTCCGCCGCGGCCTTCTCAACATCGTAAGGTACGCGGAAATAGGTGAGCTCTTGACGGTGGCTGTCCAGCATAGCGTACGATGCTGCTGGATTCCCGTCGCGCGGTTGACCAACGGCGCCGACCACCGCAAGCCAGCGGCGTTTAGGCAGCAAAGGAATTGCAATGCCCTCCACGGGGGTAAATGCCGTCACTCTCGACGTCTCAGACACGCTATAAAGCGCAGGCTGATGTGTATGGCCACCAAATGTGACAAGGGCACGCGTGGCTAAAAAACTGGCTGCGGCCTCTGTGGCGCTCGTCACGTAGATCCAGCTCTTCGGCCTACTCGCTTCGGCATGCACGTAAAGTCGGTCTCCGTCCTTGAGGGTCAGTGGCAGGCTCGCGAGAAATTGCCGCTGCGGGGCGCCAAGCACACCGCGCGTCCATTCAATCGCGATCTGCGCTCGAGGATTGAGTTTTTCGTGCAAATTGCCGATCGCGCTGTCATGGTTGCCTTGGACCGCCATTGCGCCCTTCTCGACGAGACCCATGACGGTGTCGACAGTCCATTCAGGATCGCCGCCATAGCCAACATAGTCCCCGAGCAAGACAATACGCTGTGCGCCTTGGTTGCGCGCCCGCGCCAAACAAGCCTCAAAGGCCTGTCTATTGGCATGTATGTCTGCGAATAGTGCGATAAGCACGCTCTACCCTTGAAAGCCCAACGGTCGGCAGGACGTGCATATCCCCACCGCTAATAAATCTACTTTAGCGCCGGAAGCTAACCATTCGTAGAGGCGAACGGTCAGGCCCCTTCGTGATGCTTCACTCACCTCGCATAATACGCACTTGGTCTTGCAACTGCCGGCGGGCGCGCTTGAAGGTATCATTGAGCGCAAAGCCGAGATCGGAATAGCGTTCGTCATCTTGCCGAACGTGACCGATATTAACCTCGCGTCCTTCCGGCAATGCTAAGCGCACCTTGATTTCATAAAGTCCGCCGGTACGACGTCGGTCACCTGGCCCCTTGAGGACGACACGACCGGCGATCACGCGGCCGAAACGTCGCTCAAGCTGCGCGACGTATTTTACAACGGCAGTACGGATTTCCGATTTTACGTCCAGGCCCTGAAAGTCGATCTGCAGTGGGGTTTGCATGATGGACTCCGATCACACCATTATTGCTCGGAGAAACTCCCCCGGTTGCACCGCGGTCGCATTGATTTGCCTCAAGCGGCCAGCAAAACGCGCCGTTTCTCCTCTACGCAATATCCGCGAACGAAGTGCGCTTTGGGTCATTCGCAGACATAATGGGCAAATAGCTGCCTTAGTCTCGAAAGTGACAACAAACGCGTCAGGCTGGACGTCGGTTTAAGGGCCGACAACGGACATTGCAGGTGTTCAGCGTAGGCTTAACGTCGGATCGAATTCGCGTTTATCGCACCACCAAAACGCCATTGGTCTGCTGGTGGAAATCGTCGAAGAACTTGTAACTACCTGCCGAGAGGGGCCGTAACCGGATAGTGCCCGTGCCACCTCCGGTTACCACTTTCTCCACTCGTAGGCTGACGCTCTCAAATTCCATCGGCGTCGGATCGAGATTTTTTACTGTGAGAACGATCGGCACGTTGGCCGGTGCGGAGATTTGCGCCGGTTGGAATTGATGATTCTTGACGCTGATACTGAGTGAGTGCTCCTGCGCGGCCGTAGCAAGCGGCGTGAACGCGATGGCAAGCAATGCACCTGCGATAAGCCGATTTCGTTTTGTCATGGCGTCCCCATCAGATGTTTGATTAGAATTCGACCGCGACTTTGAACTTGGCGCGCTGACGCGAGAACTCCGTGAGGTTCAGCCTCTGCGTCGGATCATCCGCTTCAGTACCGCGAATTTGGGTATTCCACGCAGCGGTCATGAAGATTTTCGGAGTGATCTGGACGTAAAGCGTTGGGCCAAGATAGGTCGCGCTGCCGGTATAGTTGTTGAACCAGGCGCCATCATAGTGATGCAGGTACCAAAGTTCGCCGCCGAGAAAGACTTGCGGAAGGACGCGATAGGACAA
>Ga0187780_10003555_pt1 | contig 11759 bp, 8 predicted proteins | sample 1015_Q2_SP10_20__FD_132429 | JGI IMG/M metagenome (GOLD analysis project Ga0187780, IMG submission 132429) | Tropical peat soil microbial communities from peatlands in Department of Meta, Colombia - 1015_Q2_SP10_20_MG | ecosystem: Environmental > Terrestrial > Soil > Wetlands > Peat | place...
ACCACGTTCGCGCCCTCGCGCGCAAACGCGCGCGCCAGCGCGGCGCCGATGCCGGAGGAGGCGCCGGTGATCAGCACGATGCGATCCTGGAACCGACGTCGGGCCATGCCCGCTCCCATATGAGTGGCCATGATGAACGAAGAGACTAGGCCAGAGGACGTATGAAATAAATCATTTGATATCAATGAGTTATTTTCTGGTTTAGCCCTTGAGCCTGCTAGGACAATAAAAGCCTTGACTATTACTGCCTAAGCAGTAATATACCGTCCACATCCGGTTCGACCTTCACCATGAACGCGATCTACGACGTCAAGACCTACGATCAGCGCAGCACCGTGTCGCACCTGCTTGGGCGCGTAAAAGCGGAACTCATGATCGGCTTCGACCAGGAGCTCGCCAAACATCCCGAGCTCGCGCAACTCGAGGTGACGTCCGCACAGTTTGCAATTTTGAGTGCGTTGTCGCTGGGACTCGCGGATTCCGCGTCTCAGCTCTGCAAAGGTATCCAGTACGACGCGGGCGCAATGACCCGCATGATCGATCGGCTCGAAGCAAAGGGATTGATCAGGCGCAGTCGCAGCGAATCGGACCGTCGCTTGGTGAACCTGGAGCTGACGGAAGCGGGACACGCGGCAGTGCCCAAACTGCGCGAGGTGTCGGTCGCAGTGCTGAACCGATTTCTGCAGGGTTTCAGCAAGGCGGAAGTGCGTCAGCTGGAAGAGTTCCTGCGACGCATGCTCGAACAAGCCTGAGTTTTTTTAAGTTAATAGTTGCCTAGGCTTTTTTAGCCCCGGCTTTGTTAGCCGAGGCCTTTTTAGCCGGGGCAGCCGGACGAGCCAACGGAGCGGCCGGGGGATTGGAGAAGACCATGCAATCAGCACTTTCTTTGATGAGCAAAACTGCGCGCGGAGCGCGCGAACTACTCCCGTATGCGGCAGTTGAACTGCTGCTGCCGGGCGGCAGCATCGTGGCCGCGCTCATGTGGCTCTATCGCCGGCGGCGCGCTCAGGCCCAGCAGCCGTGAACGCGCTGCGCCGATCGTCTGTGCTCGCGCTCGCCGCCGCGTTGTTCGCGGCGGGATGCGCAAGCACGCACGGTCTGAAACCCGAAAGCGCGATGCGCAGCGCTGACGATCTGGCGAGCGCGAAGTCGCTGGCTTCTACCGAGGTCCATGGTGACGGCTGGCCGACCGACGCCTGGTGGGAAGCATACGCAGATCCGCAGCTGAACGCGCTCGAGCGCGCCGCGCTGGCCGGCAGCCCGACGCTAGAGGTGGCGGCGGCGCGCACCCGAGTTGCGCTGGCCGCGGCCGGGATCGCGGACGCCAGCCGGTATCCGGCCGTCAACGCCGACGCGAGCATTACGCGCGAGCGCTATCCCGCCAACTCCCTCATCCCGCCTCCGTACGCGGGTGAGTGGAGTACCTACAGTGCATTGGAAGCGACGCTGTCATGGGAACTCGACATCTGGGGCCGGAACCGAGCTGCCTATCACGCAGCAGTCGGTGACAGTCGCGCGGCCGCGGCCGACGAATATGCCGCGCGTCTCGCACTAGCCGCCGCCGTGGCGCAGGCTTACGTCGAACTGTCGCGCGAATACGCGCAGCTCGATGTGGCGCAGGCGGCGTTACACCAGCGCGAGCAGATTCTCGACCTGACCCGGCAGCGCAACGCCGCGGGCCTCGACTCGCGCCTCGAACTCAGACAGACCGAAACCACTCTGCCGGTGACACGCGAGCAGATCGCGCAGCTGGAAGAGGACATCGCCCGCACTCGCCATGCGCTCGCCGCACTCATGGGCGCCGGCCCGGACCGCGGCCTGGCGATTGAGCGGCCGACTCCGGGTACCGCTCCGGCTCTCGCGCTGCCGACCGTGTTGCCCGCGGATCTGATCGGCCGGCGCCCGGACGTTGCCGCGCGCCGCTGGCGGGCTGAGGCTGCCGCACAGCGCATCGACGTCGCGCGCGCGGACTTTTACCCGAACGTGAACCTGACCGCCGTTGCCGGATTTCAGCTGCTGGGACCCGGTTCGCTGCTCGCGGCACCGAACCGGGAACTGGGCGCCGGTCCAGCCCTGAGCCTGCCCCTATTTGATGCCGGGCGACGCCGGGCGACTCTTGCCGGTCGCGACGCCGAGTTCGACATCGCGGTCAATGAGTACAACCAGACGCTGGCGGACGCGTTGCGCGAAGTGGCCGACACGCTGGCCGCCGCCCGCAGCATCAGCGTGCAGCGCGGCGAGCAGGCGCTCGCCTTGGGCACCGCACGCGATGCGTACGACCTCGCGGTCCTGCGCTACCGCGAAGGCGTAGGCAACTATCTGCAGGTGCTGGCCACGGAGACCGAACTCCTGCGCCAGCAGAGCCTGGACGCGGACTTGCAGGCCCGGGCGTTCAGCAATTCGGTGGATCTCGCTCGCGCACTCGGCGGCGGCTATCAGCCGGATACCCCGCGCACGGCCGCTGTCGTTCGCTAGTCAATGGACGGAGACCTCGCCATGGATACCAAACCCGCAACTCCTTCGAGCACCCGGCGGCGCTGGCTGGCGCTGGTGGTGGGCGGCGTCAGCGCTGTGGCGGTTGCCTACGGCGCCTATTGGGCACACACGCTTCGCTACCGCCAGTCGACCGACGATGCCTATGTGAACGGTAACGTGGTGCAACTGACTCCACAGGTCTCGGGGACAGTCGTCGCGATCGACGCCGACGATACGCAATTCGTTCGTGCCGGGCAGGCGCTGGTCCGCCTCGATGCCGCCGACGCCAAGGTGGCCCTCGACCAGGCTGAGGCGCAGCTGGCACGAACAGTGCGCGAGGTCCGCAACCTGTTCGCAACCTCGGCGCAGCTCGAAGCCGCGGTCGCGATCCGTGCCTCAGACCTCGCAACTGCCGAGCAGGATCTGGCCCGGCGCGAGCGCCTGGCAGGATCGGGCGCAGTGTCCGGCGAGGAGCTGCAGCACGCACGCGATTCAGCCAACGCCGCTCGCGCCGCGCTGCTGGCCGCGCGCCAGCAGTTCGCTGCCAACCGCGCACGCGTCGCGGGCACGACCGTAGAAAATCACCCGGACGTCGCTGCCGCGGCGGCGAGCGTGCGCAGTGCCTATCTGGCGTACGCGCGCACCGAACTGCCGGCGCCCGTGTCGGGATTTGTGGCACGACGCAGCGTACAGCTGGGTCAGCGAATCGCGCCTGGCAACACGCTGCTCGACGTCGTTCCGCTCGGTGAGGTGTGGGTCGACGCCAACTTCAAGGAACCGCAGCTGGCGGCCATGCGGGTCGATCAACCGGTGGTGCTGACCGCGGACCTGTATGGGAAGAGCGTGACCTATCACGGGCGCGTGGCCGGATTTGGCGCCGGCACCGGCTCGGCCTTTGCGCTGCTGCCGGCGCAGAACGCTACCGGCAACTGGATCAAGATCGTCCAGCGCGTCCCGGTCCGAATAGCGCTCGATCCGGGCGAGCTCCAGAGAAATCCATTGCAGGTCGGACTGTCCATGCGCGCCGAGGTGGACACGCACGATCGTAGTGGGCCGCGGCTGCCGCAATTGGCCCGCACGCAGCCGGGCTACGCGACCGACGTATTTCAGTCCTCGGGTGCCGCCGCCGATGTGCGGGTGCGCGAGATCATCAGCGCCAACAACGTCGACGATGCGCAGCGGCCGCTGACCGCGACCCGCGCGACGAACGCAGCATCGCTGCTCGCGCTGGCTCCTGCTGCGCCGACCCGGCCGCGGGGCCACTGAACGGCGTCGAGCGGAGATCGGCCATGGCGGCAGACAACACTCAGGCTCCCGGCGCCGCTGCGGCGCCGCTCACGGGTGCGCGGCTGGCAGTCGGCACGATTGCCCTGTCGCTCGCGACATTCATGAACGTGCTCGACACGTCGATCGCCAATGTCTCGCTGCCAGCGATCGCCGGCGATCTCGGAGTCGCGCCGGACCAGGGTACCTGGGTGATCACGGCGTTCGCGGTGTCCAATGCGATCTCGCTGCCGCTGACCGGCTGGTTGACGCGCCGGCTGGGCCAGGTGCGGCTCTTTACTCTGTCGATCGTGCTGTTCGTGGTCAGCTCGTTTCTCTGTGCGCTCGCGCCTTCGCTCGGGCTGCTGATCCTGTTCCGCGTCATGCAGGGTGCGGTCGCCGGCCCCATGATTCCACTGTCGCAGTCGCTGCTGCTGGCCAGCTACCCACGCGCGCGGGCCGGCACTGCTCTCGCAATGTGGGCCATGACGACCCTGGTTGCGCCGGTGGTCGGGCCGGTGCTCGGCGGCTGGATCACCGACAACATCTCATGGCCCTGGATCTTCTATATCAACGTGCCGGTGGGCGCGGTCGCGGGATTTGCGACCTGGAGTATCTACCGGACCCGTGAGACGCCGACCGCGCGCGCACCCATCGACGGTGTCGGTCTCGGACTCCTCGTGATCTGGGTCGGGGCCCTGCAGATCCTGCTCGACCGTGGCAAGGACCTCGACTGGTTCCACTCCGGCCAGATCGTCACGCTGGCCGCAGTGGCGGTCGTCGGTTGCGCCTTGTTTCTGGTCTGGGAACTGACCGAGGCGCACCCAATCGTCGACCTGAGCTTGTTCAGGCGGCGCAACTACTGGACCGCGACCCTGTCGACGTCGCTCGCGTACGGCGCCTTCTTCGGCAATGTGGTGCTGCTGCCGCTGTGGCTACAGCAGTACATGGGCTATACGGCGACGCTGGCGGGCTGGGTGCTGGCGCCGGTTGGGATCCTGGCCATACTGCTGACGCCAATGGTCGGGCGCTCTGTGCAGCGAGTTGACCCGCGAATCTTCGCAACGCTCGCCTTCGTCATCTTCGCCTGGGTCCTGTTCCTGCGTGCGCGCTTCAATACCGACGCTACGCTGACCACGGTGCTGATTCCGACCATCATTCAAGGCGCTGCGATGGCCGTGTTCTTCGTGCCGCTCATTAATCTGGCGCTGTCCGGCCTGCCTGCCGAACGCATTCCCGCAGCATCGGGACTGTTCAATTTCGCTCGCATCACCGCCGGTTCATTCGGAACGTCGATCGTGACCACGCTGTGGGACCGTCGCGCGACCCTGCATCACGCGCAACTTACCGAGCATCTGAGCACCAACAGCGCCGGGGGGCAGGCGCTCTCCGCGCTGCAGGCATCGGGGTTCAGCGCGGAGCAGAGCCTGCAGCTCCTCAATCAACAGATTGACCGACAGGCGTTCATGCTCTCAGCAAACGACATCTTCCTGGCCTCCGCCTGGCTGTTCCTGACGCTGATCGCGGTCGTTTGGCTCGCCCGGCCTCATCAAGGCACGGCCGCGGTCGACGGCGGCGGCGCCCACTGACTGACCGCGGCCGCCGTCCCGGCGGCCCGGGCCCGACACCGCATAATGTGTGGCACGGCGTTCAGCCTCCGCTGGCGCCCGCGGTGCCACGCGAGCACGGGAGTATCAGGCATGAAGTTATCGGGCAAGACGGCAGTCGTGACGGGCTCGGCGAGCGGCATCGGTCGCGCGATCGCGGAGCTATACGCGCGGGAAGGCGCAGCAGTGGCCATCGCCGACATCGATCCCGCGGCAGCCGATAAGGTGGCGCGTTCGATCGCGAAGTCCGGCGGCCGCGCGCTCGCCGTGGCGATGGATGTCACCGATGAGGCGGCGGTGGACGCGGGCATCGACCGGGTCGCACGCGAACTCGGTGGCGTCGACATCCTGGTATCCAATGCCGGCATCCAGATCGTGAATCCCATTGAGCGTTTCGCGTTTTCCGACTGGCGGAAGATGCTGGCGATTCACGTGGACGGTGCGTTTCTAACCACCCGTGCCGCGCTTCGCCACATGTACCCTGGCGATCGCGGCGGTACCGTCATCTACATGGGCTCCGTGCATTCGCACGAAGCATCGCCGCTCAAGTCGGCATACGTGACCGCCAAGCACGCGCTGCTGGGCCTGGCGCGCGTCCTTGCCAAGGAAGGTGCGGCCCACAACGTGCGTGCCCACGTGATTTGTCCGGGCTACGTGCGCACGCCGCTGGTCGACCGGCAGATCCCCGAGCAGGCCCGCGAGCTCGGCATCCCCGAGGCTGAAGTGATCCGCAGCGTCATGCTGGGCCGCACCGTCGACGGCGAATTCACGGATGTCGAGGACATCGCGTCGCTGGCGCTGTTTCTGGCCGCATTTCCGACCGCTGCACTCACCGGCCAGTCGTTCATCGTCAGTCATGGCTGGTATATGCAGTAGCTACGACGCCGGCGTATCTCGTCCCCTTTTGGTCGGTTAAACTGCAGGGAGGAGGTTGATACTGCGATGAGTGAAGTTGCCGATCCGCGCACCGACGAGTCGGAGTGGTACGGCCTGCGTCAGCTCGAGCGGACGCTGCCGAGCGAGCAGTACTACGATCCGGCGCACTACGCTCGCGATTTGCAGAAGATCTGGTATCGGCACTGGCTCTATCTGTGCCGCTCGGACGAATTGGCGGAGCCGCTGTCCTACCGCACGTTCGAGATCGGTACTCAGCCTATCCTTCTGGTGCGGGACGAGAACGGCGTCCTGCGGGCATTCTTCAATACCTGCCGGCATCGCGGCTCCGTGCTGTGTCAGGAATCAGCCGGTCGCCTGCGCGCCAAGTCAATCACCTGTCCCTATCACAGCTGGACTTACGACCTGCGAGGCCAGCTGCTGCGCGTGCCACTGCACGGTCGACCGCAGCCGGTCGACGTCAAGGACTATCCGCTTTACCGCGTCAGCCTCAAGGACTGGAACGGGTTCGTGTTCGTCAATCTGAATTCCGACGCGCCGCCAGCGTTTGAAGCGGCGTTCGATCCGGCGATCGACCGCTTGGCGCATTGGCCGCTCACCGATCTGGTGGTCGGCCACACGCTCACGACGACCCTGCGCTGCAACTGGAAGGTGTTCTGGGAGAACTTCAACGAGTGCCTGCACTGCCCGAACGTGCATCCCGCGCTTTCGAGCCTGGTGCCGATCTACCGGCGCGCACTGATGGATGAGCGCGAGGATCCCAAGTGGCGCGAGCACGCAGACGACGATGATCCGCAGTACAAAGGCGGAGTGCGCCGCGGCGCGGCCACGTGGTCCACCGACGGACGGTCAACCGGCCACGAGTTTCCAGGCCTGACCGACGATGAACGTCGCATGGGCTATCACTTTCTGATGACACTGCCGTCTGCGTACTTCGTGGCGCATGTCGACTACGTGCGCGCAGTGCGCCTGCGGCCACTGGCACCGGAGCTCACGGAACTTCAGGCGCAGTGGCTATACCCGCGTGAGACGCTGGCCGACCCTGCTTTTGATGTCCGCAATAGCGTGGAATTTCCCGCTCAGGTCATTGCCGAGGACGGCGCCGTCTGCGAGCTCGCGCAGCGCGGCATTCACTCCCTGCGCCACGGCAGCGGCGTGCTGATGCCGGAGGAATACGAGGTCCATCGGTTCCACAACTGGGTACGCGACCAGCTGGCCCGGCCGTAATCGAATCCCCGTACGCTCCCGGCGCCGGCTAGGCCCACTCTGTCAGCTCCCAGCGCAGCGAATCTTCGTTGATCGGGTACGGGCCCGGCGTGCCCCAGTACGTGCCCTCACTCTTGCGCGCGACCCAGCGCCCGACCTCCGGCGCTAACCAGAGCGTTTCGGTGCGCACGCTCTGCCAGCGGGCATAGTCGGTATGCTCGAACACGATGTCGTTGGTGTAGCGCAGCGCGGTGAAGTCCCCGGCGGGCACGTGTATCCGTTCCCAGCCCCGCGCGATCATCGTTTGCAGCCAGGTCATGGGCCCCGAGGCGGTGCTCGTCTGGTAGGTTACGTTGAATACCTGGCGCCCCTCGGCTTGCAGCTCTGGCGGCCACAGGGGAATGGCGGTCGCGTACGCCTGGACCAGATCCCAATGCGGATCGACCAGCACCTGCCCCCAGGGTTGCTGCACCTCGGGAGGCAGTTCATGTGGCGGGCGGGGCGCGTGCTGATACCACTTCTTCGCGATCGCGTCCTCTTGGCCCGGCACCCCTTCTGAAAACCGGCTGATGATGACGGTGTTGTCGATTTCGGCGATCCGATCGAGTTCAACGTCAAGCAGCTTGCCGCTCCAGCCGTCACGCTTCGCGTAGCGCCACCACTGGCTGGCGCCGGGCGGACGGACCACGACTGGGCCCGGCGGCGGCGCAGCGGGCCCGCTGCTCCACCGGCGCGGTAGTGAACATCCGGTGAGCAGCGCAGATGCGGCGAGCAGGATCTGTCGCCGCGAGTAGTTCGACACCCGGCACCCCGAACGATCGGACGAGCCCATCATAACCGGGCGCGGGCATTTGCCGCGCGTTGACTGAGCGCGCCGTCGCAAGCAGTGAAATCAGACCGCGGCTAGGCCCAGTCGAGGAGCTCCCAGCGCCAGAAATCCTCGTTGAACGGCTGCGCGATCGCGGAGTCGTTAACGTAATAGGTACCGCGGCTCTCGCGCGCGACCCAGCGCCCGACCTCGGGTGCGAGCCATAGCGTCTCGTTACGCAGGCACTGGTAGCGCGAGAAGTCGGTGCTCGTGAACACAATCTCGTTGGTGTAGCGCAGGGCGGTGAATTCCCCCGCCGGGACCCGGATCCGCTCCCAGTTGCGCGCGGTCATCGTCTGCTGCCAGGCGAGCCAGGTGGATTCGGATGCGGTGTGGTAGCGGGTGTTGATCCACTCGCGCGCCCCGGGTCGCAGCTCGCGCGGCCACAGCGGAATGGGGACCTCGTACACCTGCACCGCGTCCCAATGCGGGTCAATGCGCACGCTACCCCATGGCTCCTGGATCTCGTACGGCAGAAATTCGGCGGTGCGCCGATCCCGGTAAGGCTCGAGCCAGTCCGGCGGTGCGGAGGCGCCGCCTTCGCCGACCGCCTCGGCCTCGTTCTGTCGATCAACCTTGACGATGCCGTTCGTCGCCGCGATGCGCTCGATTTGCGTGACATCAAGTCCGCCGTGGAAACCGTCACGGCGAACGTAGCGCCACCACTGAGCAATATTCGGACGGCGTACCGGCGCGACATTCGCGGGCGCCTGGGCCTGCGAACGGGCGGCTGTCAGGGCCAGGCCGGACAGCAGAAATGTGCGACGCGACCACCTCGTCATGGCGCACCTCCTTGTATTCGGCCGCACCACGGACGGCGCGGGCGCCTGCTGCCATGATACGCGCGCCGTCGTGCGCCGCATTCGCCGGTCGCACTTTGATCCCCATGTAACGGATTGTGTCGGCCGATCGCGTAGCCGTGAGGCCGGCTACATGTTGCGCCGGTAGCGCCCGCCCACGTCGTAGAGCGCATGCGAAGCCTGGCCGAGCGAAGCGACCTTGATGGTTTCCATGAGCTCCTCGAACACGTTGCCTGAGCTGGCCGCGGCGCGCTGCAATTGCGCGAGCGCGGCGTCCGTGCGCGCGGCGTGCTGGGTCTGAAAGGCGCGCACGTTGCTCACCTGGTCGCGCTTTTCTTCCTCCGTCGAGCGGATCAGAGCCGCGGTGCCGTGCTCGCCGGCATCGCCGCTGGCCGAGAGGAAGGTGTTGACGCCCACGATCGGCAGCGTGCCGTCGTGCTTGCGTTGCTCGTAGTACAGGCTCTCCTCCTGGATCTTGGCGCGCTGGTACATGGTCTCCATTGCGCCCAGGACTCCGCCGCGCTCGGCAAGCGCGTCGAACTCCCGATACACGGCTTCCTCGACCAGATCAGTGAGCTGCTCGATCAGAAACGAGCCCTGCCACGGGTTCTCGTTCTTGTTGAGCCCGAGTTCGCGATTGATGATGAGCTGAATCGCAACCGCACGCCGCACACTCTCCTCCGTCGGCGTGGTCAAGGCCTCGTCGTAGGCGTTGGTGTGCAGCGAGTTGCAGTTGTCGAACAGCGCGTAGAGAGCCTGCAGCGTCGTGCGCACGTCGTTGAACTGAATTTCGCGCGCGTGCAGCGAGCGACCCGATGTCTGGATGTGGTACTTGAGCATCTGGCTGCGCGGGCCGGCCCCATAGATGTCCCGCATCGCGCGCGCCCAGATCCGGCGCGCGACCCGGCCGATGACGGCGTATTCAGGGTCCATGCCGTTGGAGAAGAAGAACGACATGTTGGGAGCGAAGTCGTCCACCGCCATGCCGCGCGCCCGGTAGTACTCGACCAGGGTGAAGCCATTGGCGAGGGTGAAGGCGAGCTGGCTGAGCGGATTGGCGCCGGCCTCGGCGATGTGATAGCCGGACACGGACACGGAGTAGAAATTCCGCACCTTGTTGTCGATGAAGTACTGCTGGATGTCGCCCATCATCCGCAGCGCGAATTCCGTCGAGAAGATGCAGGTGTTCTGCGCCTGGTCTTCCTTGAGGATGTCCGCCTGGACGGTGCCGCGGACCTGGGCGAGCGCTTCGGCGCGTATCTGCTCGTAGACGGAAGCCTCGACGAGCTGATCTCCGGTGACGCCCAAGAGCGCGAGCCCGGAACCGTCATGGCCTTCGGGCAGCGCGCCCTTGTACGCGGGAGGGGTGACGCCGCGGCGTGTCGCTTCGGCGCGCAGCGCCGCGATTCGGGCCTCCGCTGCGGGCCAGCGGCCATCGCGCCGCAGGTAACGCTCGACCCGTTGATCGATCGCGGAGTTCATGAACATGGCGAGGATGATCGGTGCCGGGCCGTTGATGGTCATCGACACCGAGGTGTTCGGTGCGCACAGGTCGAAGCCCGAATAGAGCTTCTTCATGTCGTCCAGCGTCGCAATCGATACGCCGGAGTTGCCGGTACGGCCGTAGATGTCCGGTCGCGTGTCGGGGTCCTCGCCATAAAGCGTGGTCGAATCGAAAGCTGTCGACAGCCGGGTCGCGGCATGGCCGCGGGCAAGATAGTGGAAGCGGCGGTTGGTGCGCTCCGGCCCGCCCTCGCCGGCAAACATTCGCAGGGGTTCTTCCTCGTCGCGACGGTACGGATAGACGCCGGCCGTGTACGGGAAGCTGCCGGGCAGATGCTCGCGAAGCAGAAAGCGCAGCGTCTCGCCCCAATCGCGGAATACCGGCACTGCGATCTTGGGAATGCGCGTACCGCTGAGTGTCTCCGAGTAGTTGCTGCCGGTCACGGTGCGCTCGCGCACCTGGTAGGCGTAGCTGGAGTCGGTGACGGAGCGAACCTGCTCGGGCCAGGCCTTAAGAAGCGCAATGCCCTCCTCGCCCACTTCAGCGAGCGCGGCGTTGTAGGCCGAGCGCAAACTGCGAATGCCGTCGCCGACGCCGCGATCCGCGAGCGTGGACGCCGGGTACGGTTCGAGCTCGGCCGGCGGGCTCGCCTCGCCGAGCGCGCCCAGCGCGTGGCGCAGCGCGAAGGCGCGACTCGCTGCGCCGGCCGACGCCTCCGCGGCCTGACGTGCGGCGCGGCCCGAAGAGGAAATGTCGGCGAGATACCGGCTGCGAGCCGGCGGGACCAGCGCGGTCTGGGTCGTGAATTCCGTGGGGCCGGTTTCCGAGGGGACCCAAGCTATGCGCTCCCCGCCGCCCGGCATGTCGATCGCGGATAGCTTGGCGCACAGTGCGGCAAACAGCCGGTTGACGCCCGGATCGTTGAAGCGACTGGCGATGGTGGGAAATACCGGCAGCTCCTGGTCGGGAACGGCGCGGCTGTCGGGGTGGTTGCGCCGCCATTGCTTGCGCACATCGCGCAGCGCATCGCTCGCGCCGCGCTTCTCGAACTTGTTGAGTACGATGAACTGCGCGTAGTCGAGCATGTCGATCTTCTCGAGCTGGCTCGGGGCGCCGAACTCGCTGGTCATGACGTAGATCGG
>Ga0187780_10003556_pt1 | contig 11756 bp, 17 predicted proteins | sample 1015_Q2_SP10_20__FD_132429 | JGI IMG/M metagenome (GOLD analysis project Ga0187780, IMG submission 132429) | Tropical peat soil microbial communities from peatlands in Department of Meta, Colombia - 1015_Q2_SP10_20_MG | ecosystem: Environmental > Terrestrial > Soil > Wetlands > Peat | place...
CCCCCACGGAACAGGAGCTCCCTCTTCGACGCCACACGCTAGTGGACGATGATCTCGCCCTTCGTATTGGGATGCTGCTTGAGATGGAACTTGTAGGTCCCTGCCTTCGCGAACTGATAGGTCCAGCTCTCGTCCTTGTTGAGGGGAGGGCTCTCGAAGGAACCGTCGTCTGCGACAACGGTGTGTCCTCCGGGCATGTCGACGATGTTCTTGAAGGTGACCGAATCGCCCGCCTTGACCTCCAGGTGCGCGGGTTGGACGTGACTGTGGTCCAAGCTGACTTGGATCTTGCTTCCGCCCGCCCATCCCGCGTCGGAGAAGAAAACGAAGGAGAGGGCGAGGGCCATTCCGAAGACAACGCGCTGAAAGCTCTGCACGGGAACTCCTCGGCGGTTTGTATGCCCTTTGCTGCACCCAGTGTCAAGATGCTCTCGTGGTGAGTGGGGCGGGGGGAAGGGACAAGCCTTCTCGAGTGGCAAGGCCTTCGATCCCACGACGGAGATGGGGAACGATCGCGGCGGGGTCGATTGCATCTACAATTAAGAGTGTTAGGTAGCCTGTACCCTCGCGTACGGACGCGCGGGAGCACCCGCTTGACATTCGGTGTCCCGCGACCACCGAAAACGAGGTTCACCGGGACCAGGTATAGAGGTGACGCGGAAGGACGCTTCCCGCAGGCCGCGGATGCCCTTCCTGCCAAGAAGCTCGCACGGTTGGGCGAGCAGAGCGTATCTGCACTTGGTCGCCGAGGGCGCTCCGCAGCCCAGCGAATCCGGAGCTCCCCTACGGGCAAGAAGTGCGATTCGGGCGAGCTTCTAGGATCCCTCTCGTGTGCCGGACCGAGTGCCCGGGACGGAAGGGGCGCCGCCGCTCGACCCGAGCGACGCAGAAATCGCCTGACGCCTCGACTCGTGGGGAACGGTTCCTTGCGGCGCGTCTCGATCAGCTTGACCTCGGACCTCAGCTGGAACGAAGATGTCTGGGCGTTCCGCCTGTGGCTCACGAGCGGAGCTGCCCATCGACGGGAGGCTTTGTCCCATGGCCCATTATCACGACGAGAACGACCTCAAGCTGCTGAAGGAACTCGGGAAGCTTGCTCCGGAAGAGTTCAAGGCCTGGGTAGCCTTGGACCGGATCGTTTCAAGAGAGGATGGTCATATTCCTCGCAAGTTCCGTGAGCTCATTGCGCTTGCGGTCGCGCACACTACGCAGTGCGTGTACTGCATTGAGGTTCATGCGAAGGGTGCGCGGAAGGCGGGCGCCAGCCGGGAGGAAGTGGCCGAGACGGCCCTTCTCGCCGCAGCGCTCCGCGCAGGAGGCGCGGCAGCGCATGGCACACTTGCCCTCAAATTTTTCGATCAAGGCGGCTAACTCAAGCTACCGAAGCCCGTGTAGGATCCGCCCGCTCTAGAAGGGGGGACGGAGTCGGCAGGCGGAACGGCCGCTCGCGCCGCGGCTCCGGGCCCCTGCGGTCTCAGAGCTATCCCGCGTCCGGCGGCGGAGGCGGCGGCGCTCCGGCAGGCGGAGGAGGCGGTGCAGCACCCATGGGCGGAGGCGGCGGAGTTCCTGTCGGCGGCGGCGGCACCTGGCTAAACGGCCGCGAGGGCGGCGCCTGCCGCTGCGCCGCGTAGGAATTCGATCTCACGGTGCCTCGCGGGACGGGGATCTGGTTTCCCAGCGCGTACATGCACTGCATGTACGCGGAGTCATAACGACTCTGAACGTTGTTCCCGACGTTTACGGCGTGGCTCCCGCCGACTGCCGTTCCGGTCAGCAGACCTGCGCCCGCGCCAATCGCAGCGCCGGCACCAGGATTTCCGGCCGCCGCACCGATCGCAGCGCCCGCGGCCGCACCCACTGCGGTTCCGACCGCTGCGCCCGTGACAGTGGCCGTTGTCGCGGCGGCGGCGGAAGTGGTCCCGGTTTGTCTATTCGCCCAGTCCCTGCACTGGGCGTCATCCTGTTGGAACTCGCCAAAGCTCTTCCCGCTGCCAGGAAGGGCCATGACACTCGGTCCAGGCGGAGCGGTCGCGCAGCCCACAAGGAGGAGTCCCGTCCCTAGAACAGATGCCGCGGACTTGGCCCAGCTCATATCAGTTGCCTCCCCATCCCTACTCCGGGCTCGCCGGCACCTTTACCCACTGCTCCGGGCACGTTCCCACTTTCGGGTAGTACTGTCGCGCACTCGCGCAGTAGTACCAGTACGATCCCACCTCCGGCGCAGGGGCCGCCTGCTCGTCCTGAGCGGCGGGCGGCGGAGCGTCCTCCCTTTGTACGTAAACCGGCGGTGCCGGCGCGGGTTGCGGTTGGACGACAACCGGGGGCGGGACGACGACTGCCGTCGGAGGATACACGGCAACGACAGGCGGAGGTCCCCACGGGGCGAACGGGGGACCCCACCAAACGGGGCCCACACCGATAACGACTCGAGGCCGGTAGTAGTAACGCCAGCCGTGGTGATCCCACGCGAGGGCCGGCGCAGAAGCCAGCAGCAGAAGAATAAGTGCCCGAGATATCACGCGAATGGTTCGATTCATGGTTCGCCCCCATCTGATGGGACGGTACGGCCGATTGGACGGATGACATGAGTTAAATTGTTCGCCTGAGGGTAGATGCCCCCCACGGGATATAAGGGCGATCAGCCCCCGGGGTAATCGAGGCTCGTCTCTGGATTGGCCAACGAACGCCGGCATGGGAGGGGGGCCAGGGTAGCTCCGAACCCACCTAGGCGAGCCGAGCCTTTCGTCCCGTGTATTCGCAGAACGCGCCAGGGACGACGACCCGGTACTTCACACCCTCAAAGCCCACTTCGTTCATGGCGCGAACGATGGTCTCTGGGGGCACGCACTGCTCCACCGTGTCCCAGTAGTAGTCCATGAGGAGCTTGGCGTCGCGGCTTCCTGTCGAGAGGAGGGTCATTCCGGGGACCACCCGCGCCCACACAAAGCGGGTGAGCTGGTGGCCGAGCCGAGAGCGAGGAATGTGGCCTTCCAGGATCCAGAGCGTGCCGCCGGGCTTTAGGGCGCGCAGGTATTCCCGAAACGTGACCACCAGATCCGAGACGTGCCGCAAGGCGATTCCCATCGTCACGAAGTCGAAGCTGTTGTCTGCGAAGGGAAGCTTCTCCGCCACGCCGCGCGTCAGCGGCCCATGGAATACGCGTTTCGCCTCGCCGAGCATCCCCGTACTCGGGTCGACACCAAAGACCTGCCCCTCGTGCCCCACGATCTTGGCGGCGCCACGGGCCACTGCGGCCGTGCCGATTGCGACGTCGAGCACCTTCATTCCCCGGCGCAGGCCCGCCCGACGCAGCGAGAAGCGCCGATAGAGGAGCCCTCCGTTCAGAAACAAGGCCTCGATCGTGTTGTAGTGCCGGGCGGTGCGGTTGAAGAGGTCGACCACATAGCGACTGCGCTTGGCGTCGTCGTCGTAGTACGTGGTCAGGGGTGAATGGGGAGGCAGCGGCTCAGCGGAAGTCTTCGGCTCCGTCGACAAGCTCATCCCGTTCCAAGAGCCTCCTCGGTGAAGGGCTGCGATGTTGCCGGGGCTGGGGTTGTCTTTCAAGAGCGCAGGGTCGGCGGGGCGCGCGGGAGGCGGGACCCAAGTGCCGGCGTCGGCCGATTCCGGTCCCCAGACTCTCGGGGGCTCTGTCCAAAAGGGGAAGGCAGCGATGGGAGAAAAGGGATGAGGGTGCGCGTACGCACCCTCATCGCTCTTGTCGCAGGTGAAAGGCAGAGTGTCGGCTAGCGACCGATCTGCTGGCTTACGGCGTTCTCCTGCTGGTTCAGCGTCTTTTGCTCGCCCTTCGTGATATGACCGCCATTCTGGCTCGCCATGAGTCGCTCTTCCTGGCGAATCTGGTGGTCTTCCTTGTGCAGCTTCGCCGCCTGCCCGGCGGAGAGTTCGCCCTCTTTCCGCTCCTGGTGAATGCGCTTGTTCTGGTTTTTGAGACGACTGTTCACCTGGGTGCGACGCGGATGATTCTTCTGCCACGTTGTTGCCGCGAAGCTGCTGCTGGCGACGCCGCTGAGGAATGCAGTCGTGAGGACGAGAACCAGGGCTTTGCGCCACGTTTGAAGCTTGAACATGCCGGTCTCCTTTGCGTGCGTTGGCGATGCGCGAACGTTCGGTCGAACCCCCATCTCTGGACCGGGTTGCGTTGCCGGCGGATGATCCTTTGCGGTGTCCAAGGTCTGTCGCCGTCGCGCATACCCCAAACGATCCATGGGATGCGACAAGAGACAGCATCGGCTCCCGGGCATGTGTTCTTGATCGAAGGAATTGCGCACGGCCGTGTGTAGGGCTGTCGACGATTTTTGCCGACCCCATTTTTGGCCGGCTTCCCAGGCGCCCGATGCCTGTCCGCGGCGGGCGCATTCAGGGGTGCGTCGGTGTCTCCTCATGAAGGGCCGGCACTGCGCACGCCTGAACCGTCTCTTGCGTAGAACTCGCGTGTCGCGCATCGGAACCCTCCATCAAGCTTTCGCTTCGGCGCGCTGCACGAAACACGAGCCCTTTCCGGCCGGCGAAGGAACGTTCGTAGGTTCGCCCCTTTGGGGCTTCAGATCCCGCGGGCGGGCTGTGTGGACTCGAGTCCCTCGGCATGTCTTCCATCGGCCGCGGGGAGCCCGAGGGCGCGGATCGTCCACGCGAGGGCGGGCCGGAGCTGTTGAAGCTGGACCGCGCGTACGAGGAGCGCTTGCGGGATGGGCGGAAGACCCGCGCGCGCCGCGAAAAAACCACTCACCCATGCGGCCACCTGCGGTGCGTTGGGCAAGATCTCCTCGGGTTTCGGGCCTCCTTCGGCTCGCAAGCTCGGCAGCCAAAATCCGACGTCGAGGAGTGGATTCGAGAGGCAGGCAAGATTCCAATCCACGAGGACTGCGCCTCGCTCGCTCAGAAAGAGGTTGTCGCTTCGAACGTCGAGATGTACGGGCGCGACGCCTCGGGTCTCCAGCCGTTCCTCTTCGGCGACGAGGGCGGACAAAGAGGTGGCGAGCCAATTCTCGGAGACCAGGCCGAGGGCTACGAAGGGCTCGGGATCCTTCGCCACCGCGCTCCAGCCCTGGGGAAGACCTCCGTGCACCTCGTCGTAGGGTCGAAGCGGCGCAGTCTGGGAATGCAGATCGGAAAGAGCCCGCAGCACGCGATCGACGCTCTCCGCGGTCCAAGGAGGTGGCCTGTTGGCTCGGCTCAGGTCCTCGAGAAGGAGGAGCGGCCCATCCTCTTCGTCCTCGAAGGCAAGGAAACGCGGAAGAAAACTGCCCGTCAGCCTCTCGTACACGAAGCGCTCGTGCCGCAGCCACGCCGCCGTGTCCGCCGTGGTTCCCAGCTTGACAAAGACACTGCGGCCATCGGCGAGATCGACGATCCAGCGAGCCGCCGGTGTGTATCCTCCGGACGTGCTGCGAAAGGAGACGGCGGGCGAGCCGAGAAGGCGATTCACACGGCCTGCGACGCCCCGCCTCGTCTCGCTCATGTTCTCCCTTCCCCGGGATTCCTTGGGGGGTGCAGCGCTCGAGGTGTTCCGCAGTGCTCCCCCCACAAGAGATTTCTTGCCTGCTTGAATCTACAATCCCACATCCATGACATCAGCGCGGGTCCGCCGAGCACAAATCTCGGATCTGCCCTTCCTCAAGGAGATGCTCTTCGAAGCGGCGTTCTGGCGTCCTTCACTTCCTCGCCCTCCCGTCGAGCTCGGTCTGCAGCGGCCGGATCTTGCCAAACTGCTCTCGGGGTGGGGCCGACGAGGGGACACGGCGCTCCTGGCCGAATCGGACCCGGCGTTGTCGTTGGGAGCGGCGTGGTACCGCTTCTGGTTCGAGAACGATCACTCCTATGGCTTTGTCTCCGAGCAGGTCCCGGAGCTTGCGATCGCCGTGCGTTGCGATGCGAGAGGGCAGGGGGTGGGCGGGCTCCTTCTGGGTGCGCTTCTTGTGGAGGCAGGTCGACAGGGGATTGCGCAGCTGAGCCTGAGTGTCGAGGTCGATAACCCCGCGCTGAGACTCTATGAACGCAGCGGCTTCGAGACGGTTGGAAGAGAAGGCAACGCATGGAAGATGATCGCGTACGCGCCGCGCGAAGGCCGCTAGGCCAGCACTCCCCGGGCTCGCAAGGCGCGGCGGCGCCCAAAATTGCGAGCCGAGGGTTGGCCCTGGCCCTCCCCCTGGTCGATGTGAGAGCCTCCTGGCCGGGCCGGGGACTCGTCGCTGGAGCTGCGGGACCCTTGGACGGGCTCCGTCGCACCCAGCCCCCCGAGACGCCGGCAAGAGGAGAGTGAAACGTGCGCATCCTTCGAATCATCGCGTTTTTGCTTGCAGGAGTGATCGGACTGCTCGTCGTGGTCGCGTTTGCTGCCCGGTTTCATGACGGTCCGGTGGGCCTTTTTCCCGGGGGACCGCTGGCTTCGGGCTCGCTCGAGGCGACGCCCATCACCGACTGGAGCTTCGCTCAGGCGGAAAACACGATCGAACTCCAGCTGCTCTCCCAGCAGCGCTCGCGCACGACCTGGATCCTGGTCCATGACGGCGCAGCCTTCATCCCCTGTGCGATTGGTTTTCCGCCGGGCAAGACCTGGCACCAGCACGCAGTCCAGGATGGGAGAGCGGTTCTGCGCATTCAAGGACGGCTCTACCCTGTGACCCTCGAGCGTATCGAGGATCCGAAGCTCTCGACGGCCCTGGCAGGCACTGTGCAGGAGAAGTACGGCCGCGCACCTCGTAGTGAGGCCGGCGTGTGGTTCTTCCGGATCACCTCACGCGCGTCGTAGTCGCCCGGCTCGGAGCTCAGGCTCGAGGGCCTACCGAAATACGACCTGCCCAGGCGACCGGCAGGACTCCGGGTCGCCGGACTGGAGGCCCCGGCGGAACGCCGCGACGCGGTCGGCGGACGCCCCATGGGTCCAGGACTCGGGCTGCACGTGACCCGTCGTCATACGCTGAAGTGTGTCGTCCCCCACAGCCGCCGCGGCGCGGAGCCCGTCTTCCACGTCCCCCGGCTCGAGCAGACCCTTGCGTCCACCCTGATTGCCCCAGACCCCAGCGAAACAATCTGCCTGAAGCTCTGTTTCGATGGAGGCATCGCGGCCTTGCCTCCCCTCCGGCATGAGCCCGAGGAGGTTCTGCACGTGGTGGCCCACTTCGTGCGCGATCACGTAGGCCCGGGCGAAATCCCCCGGAGCTCCGAAGCCTTGCGATAGTTCCCGGAAGAAGGAAAGGTCGAGGTAGACCTTGGCGTCCTGAGGACAGTAGAAGGGGCCGACCGCAGACGAGGTGAATCCACAACCCGAGTTCACTTCACCGTCAAACAGCACAAGCTTCGGAAGGGTGTAGTCTCGCCCGTGTTCTTGGAAGATGTGCCTCCACGTATCCTCGGTGTCGCCCAGCACGATGCGGACAAACTTCTTGTCGGGATCTTCGACGCCGGGAGGCGCCGGGTTCGGACCGCCGCTCTCGGTCGGCGGAGTCAGAACCGAGGGGTTCGAGTCGGGTGCCGAGACCAGAAGCTGCAGAACCTGAAGCGGGTTGTTGCCGGTCAGCAGTCCCACCACGATCGCCACGACCACCAATCCGAGACCACCACCCACCACATGACGCCCACCGAAGCCGCCACCTCCCCGCTCGTCTTCGACCTGGTCGCTCTCGGGACGGTCCTCCAAGCGCATGAGATGCCCCCTCGAGCTTGAATGGTTGTGTTTTCTCCACCGGCCGAACGGCTCGGCGTCGCCAGGATACTCCCTTCCCTCCGTCTTGAAACGCGGCCATGCCGGGCCCGGGCGACGCGCTTCTTTTTTGGGACGGCAGCGCATCTCGAGCTACTGTAGAGACGCCCGAACCCCGCACTCGGCCCGGGAGGAGTGATGGCGACCTTCGTGCGCAGCGGCGTGACCCTCCACTACGTCGTGGAAGGCAGGGGTCCCGCGATTGTCCTCGTCCACGGCTTCGCAAGCAGCCTGCGTGGCAACTGGGGCGCGCCTGGCATCATCGATGCACTTTCAAAGACAGGACGCCAGGTCGTGGCCCTCGACTGTCGCGGCCACGGCAAGAGCAGCAAACCGCACGACCCGCAGTCCTATGCCGGCTCAGCGATGGCGCAGGACGTCGTCGCGCTCTTGGACGAGCTCGACCTCGCCGAGGTCGACCTCATGGGCTACTCGATGGGCGGAGCGATCGCAGCCTCTCTTCTTGTGAACCAGTCAAAGCGCTTGCGGAGTGTGATCCTTGCGGGAGTCGGCGACGGGCTCCTGATTGAAGGCCCATCGCGCGCGCGTTCCGAGGCCATCGCGAGCGCGCTCGAAGCACGGGACGAGAGTTCAATCTCGGGAGCCACGCCGCGAGCGTTTCGAGCCTTCGCCGAGCAGCAGAGAAATGATCTCGCCGCCCTCGCAGCGATCCACCGTGCACGGCGGGAGCGCGCGGACCCGGAGGCGTTTCGCCTTGTGGAGAAGCCTGTGATGATTCTGCTCGGCGAGGGGGACACGCTGGTCCGAGGCGCAGACGAGCTTGCGGCCCGGATCCCCAATGTCCGCTACGTGAAGGTTCCGGGGGATCATCTGAGCGCCGTTCTTTCTCCGGAGTTTCTGAACGCGGTCGAAGCGTTCCTCGGCGACCACTCTCCCGTCGCTGCGAGCCCCGGCCATCTGTAGCCCCATGCGAGTCCGGGTGAAGGGGACGCGCGAGCTGCCGCTCGACCGGCTCCAGCCCCTCTTCGCCGAGAGCGCCGCCCAGCGTTGGCACCATCTCGCTCGTCGTCGCCAGGAGTGGGAGCAGGGGGTGAATCGGTTCCATCGAGCGGGGGAGGCTATCTACCTGGCCCACGAAGGGGAGCACATCGTGGGAGTCGTCGGCTTGAGTCAGGATCCCTATGCCGCCTCATCCCGGATCGGACACGTGCGTCGGGTTTATGTGTTGGCGTCCTCTCGGCGCCGCGGTGTCGGCCGCGCCCTCGTCGATCGCGTGGTTCTGGATGCGTCCCAGAACTTCAGCGAACTGCGCTTGCGCGCGGGCAGTGCGGGCGCCGCTGTTCTTCGAAGCTCCGGGCTTCGCAGCCATGACCGGATTCGCGGAAGCGACCCACCGGCTCCGGATCCCCGAGCAGCGAGAGGGCGAGGCGTCCTCTACCCTGGGGTTTGAAGTCCGCGGGAATCCTCACGGAGGAATGGCGCAGCCAGGGGACCCTTTCTCCGGCAGTCGGTGGGGCGAGGAGGAGATCGTATCGTGCCCACGGTTCGCTTCGCTGGTCAAACGGTGGAGTGCCCGCTCGGAGCGAATCTGAGAATGGTCCTGCTGCGCGCGCGGCTCCCTCTCTACAACAGTGTCGCTCGAGCGTTGAACTGCCGCGGCTTCGGCACCTGCGGAACCTGTGCGGTGCGCATCGAGGGCAAGGTTTCGGAGCTGACCGCGGTGGAACGCATCCGCCTGGACTTCCCTCCCCATGAGCGTGACGCGGGACTGCGTCTCGCCTGTCAGTGCCAGGTGCTTGGGGATCTCGTCGTGACGAAGTACGCGGGTGTATGGGGAACCCACGAGGCGCCGCTCGACCCAAAGCCAGGTCCGACCCGCTAGGGGATCGCGGGGAACCTCTCTTCTGCCTGTCTTCGTTCCCCCGAAGAAGAAAGCACGCTCTCTCGCGGACGCGAACCCAAGACGAGGGCGGATCTTCTAGTCGTAGCTCCGGATCTCGATCAAGTGCCGACTGGGGTCGAAGAAATAGACGGCCTTCCCGACTCCGCGTGCCCCTGATTCCCGGCCCGGGCCCTTCATGTTGCCAACGCGGTCGAATGCGTCGCCGTAGGCAATCCCCGTCTCGCGAACCCGCGCAAAAGTCCTCTCAAACTCGCCTGGACTCATCGCGAAGGCAAAGTGCTCGTTCCCCTCCGTGGGCCAGGCAGCAAGTTGAAGGGTCAAGTCCGGACTGACCCGCAGGACGCGAAAGGGGCCGTCGGAACCTTCAAAGCTCAAGCCCAGAATCTCGGAATAGAAGCGCACGCTCGCCTCCATGTCGTTGACGCGGATGATGAGGTGGTCAAGCTGCACCGCCATCGCTCCCTTCCGGCTTGAAGTCCGGTCGAACGACGCGCTCCCAAGCGACAGGAGGTCTCGGGGTCTTGCCGCTCGATCCTTGCCCGAGCGACGCACGGCAGATCTCTTGGAGGACCGCCGAACCTAGGGGAACCCAGCCCCCGGAACCTCCACCGGCACGATCTCGATGCGGCTCTTGCGGTTGGCCCGGCAGCGGGCGGGATGGGTGTCCTCTGCCGTGCAGATGAAGAGCGTGCGCCGGTCTGGCCCACCGAGCATGCAGGCGATGGCCTGCGAATCGACGGGAATCCGGTCGCTCACCTTGCCGCCTTCGTGAACACGCAGCACAGCGTTACTAATGGGAGAGGCCACCCAGATGGCTCCTTCCGCGTCGAGGCAGATGCCGTCGGGTACCGCCTTCTCGAGCTTGGCCCAGATCCGTCGATTGGAGAGCGAGCCGTCGCTCGCAACGTCGAAGGCTGTGAGGCGCGCCCCAAACGATTCGCCAACGATGAGCGTCCTTCCGTCCGGAGTGATCACGGTTCCGTTCGGGAATGCGAGATCGCTTGCCGCGACGTGCGCGCGGCCATTGGGCTCCACCAGCACAATCTCCGCCTTGCGGTACTCGGGCTTCTCGGCATGGATGTCAAAGCCGAAGTTTCCGATGTAGGCGCGGCCGGTTGCGTCCACCACCATGTCGTTGCAGTGATAGGTCGCAAGCGCGGAAAGATCGGCCACCTCGCGCAGGCGGTCCGAATCCAGGCGCAGGAGGCGGCGATCCTCCATCGAGACCACCAGGAGCCGCCCGTCGGGAAGCCAGCCCAAGCCGGAGGGCAATCCCGCTACCTCCGCGATGGTTTCCACATGGCCGTCGAGATCGACCGAGAGGACTTTGGCGTCCTGCATGTCGGAAAAAAAGAGCTTCCCCTCGTGCCAGCGGGGACCTTCACAGAACGCGAGACCATCGAGGAGCACAGTGGGGGACTTCATGTCGGCCATCGTCCGTGAACGGCGAGGGCAGTGTCAAGAGTGCGAGCACCTTGAGGCCCTTCGGGCCGAGGGTCCGACCCTTCCACTCGAAGATCCAGTCCCCGTGGGTCCCCCATGGCGAGCGCCTCGAAGGGGTGCTCGAAGGCAGGCGGAAGCTCCCCCAAGCCGCCCAAGAAGCTCTCCTTTGCAACTCCGCGGAAGGAGTCGCGGTCGGCCACCGGGCGGAGGCCCAGCGGGGGGCGGCGCGGTAAGCCTGGAGCGCGGTTCCGCCGATAGAGCCCGAAATCCATCGCGGCCTCGGGCCGGGGTGGTCTCGCTTGGCCGGGGGGGCAGGGCATGCTGGTGTCGGGGGTCATCCCTCTCATCGGTACGGTCGTGGGCATCTACGTCTGTATGAAGGAAGTGGAGAGGGGGGACGACTCTCAGCCCTACATTGCGATGCTGCTGATCCTCGTTTCGACAATCTTGTCGACCATCGCATACCACTCCGGCATGTAGATCGTGGCCCAATCCACAGAGCGCGTCGCCCTCCGCTCCCGACCAATCGCTTCTTCGGACCGAGGGCGTGCGTCCACCTGAGCCAGCGCCTGGGTGCGCTGTTGCGTTTCGTGCGTGCTCTAGCGCATGCGGACCGCGAGACCCGCGCCCGCATGCGCATGGCGTCGGAGGGCCAGCGGCACGACGAGCGCAAGGGCATACCCCACCGCAGGCCAGGCAAGCCCTTGCGTCACCGCCTCGGGGAGATCG
>Ga0187780_10003557_pt1 | contig 11750 bp, 7 predicted proteins | sample 1015_Q2_SP10_20__FD_132429 | JGI IMG/M metagenome (GOLD analysis project Ga0187780, IMG submission 132429) | Tropical peat soil microbial communities from peatlands in Department of Meta, Colombia - 1015_Q2_SP10_20_MG | ecosystem: Environmental > Terrestrial > Soil > Wetlands > Peat | place...
AGGCTTTCTCACGCTCTTTGCCGCTGAGCCGGCTAAAACCGGTCCCCGGCGCGTCGACAAACACCAGATCGCTCACGTCGAGCAGGCTGTAGTCGTTGTTGACCACCGAATAGGGTGCGGCGGGAGTGTGGGTATCGTCGGCCGTGACCACACGACGCGGCCCAAATGCCCCCATGTGAAGCCACACGGTTGAGGATCCCGGGCCGCCATTGTAGAGAAAGGTCACCGGACGCGGAACGCCTTTGGTATCGGATTTGATGTAGGCAACGTAGAACATGCTGGCTTCCGCAGCTTTGTTCTTGGGATCCGGATCGGCATTCTGCGGGACGTCGTCCCAATCCTTGGGATGCACCACCAGAGTGCCGGCGAATGCGTCGTAATTAATGACATTTCCGCCAATCTTGACCGACCCCTTGGTTGCTTGTTGCTCGGGTTTGAACTCCTCGGGCTTCGCGGTGTCGGGCTTTGCCGCTTCCGGCTTCGTTGCCGGCGTTTCGTCCTTTGCCAGCGTAGCCAGCGACGCAAGCGGTACCAGGAGGCTTGCAACGGTTAGCGTGAACACCTTCAGAAAGAACGTCCGCATCAAGGCATTTCTCCGTTGGGGGATCCCCGGTTGCGATCGACCAGTCAATGTATCACGTTCAATCCTGGAAGACGCACAGCGAGATACCTGTTTCCCCAAACTGCGCCTAGGTGCTTTGTCCTTGCTCAGAACCGCATGCCAGCCTCTATTGGGCGCCCGAGCCGGGAGGAAAAGAGAACCAACTTCACTCGGGACCAAGGTTTGCCCGGCTCGCGGGCTGCGATGTGGAGCGGAAACGCGCAGGCAACTCCCGGATCGCATATCCGGTAAGAGCAGACATAATCGATCCGGCGATGGTCAGCAAGAGCGACCCGGCGTAGCGCGAGAACCATCCAAAACCGGCCGAGGCTTCGCTTGGTGCGCTACTTGACCCGGCCCAAGACAGCAAGAGCGCACTTTGCCGTGCGGAAACGGAAAGGTCACTTTCCTTGTTAGCAGAGAAGCTGCCGCTAATGGTGTCTTCCTGCATGGCAGCGTCCTCGGGCTCGATGCGCACACGAACCTTGTGCTGGCCGGACGGCACCGGAATGATCTCGGACAGGCTTCCCTGCACGGAGTCGGTAGGAATCAAGCCGAATCTCTTTTTTACCGAACCGGAGACCTTGCCCGAGTAGGCGAGGTCTCTGTCGACCCATATCGCGACCTGCGCACTGCGAAACCCATGTTGCAGCTTCAAGTGAAGGCTCGAGTCTTTGGCAGTAAATATGGTGCGCACCCCCATCAACACGGCGGCGATCAAGAACAGGAGAAGTAGAATCCACACTTTGCCGGGAACGCGCGTCGCCCACTGGCGGCCTCGATGGAAGCGCGCGGGGCAAGGTTGTGCTAGGGGTTCGGGGTTCATGGGGATGATGTATTCTCGCTCGGGGCCGGGACTCGGCTCCAGTTACCAAGGTGCAATCCTCCCAAGGTCTCGATAAAATCCCGACCGAGTACGTGCGCATTGAGCTCCTGGCTGCGAGCCGGAGTCTCGCAGATCGCTAGGTCGTCGGCTCCAACGGATGTCGCGCCGAACTTACAATGACGAAGGATGGGAGGCTTGCCACTGCTGGCGAGTCATGACGCAGCGAAACCCGAGATGATTCGTTCCGGTGCTGATTTCGCCTTTGCCGCGCGTGCCGACGATGTAGCGAGAACAGTACTGATCGGTACAGAGAAAGGATCCTCCGCGATGCACTTTCTTGGGTTGATCCGGCTCAGAAGGATCGAACGATGAATCGGGACCCTGGGGATTGCGCGCGACTGCTCCGGCCGCTGCCAACTGCTGGTAATAATCAGGTCGATACCAGTCGCTCGTCCATTGCCAGACATTTCCGGCCATATCGTACAGTCCGTATGCGTTCGGGGGATACTGCGCGACGGCAGCCAGGCCAACGAATCCATCCTCCCCTGTATCTTGGACGGGAAACTGTCCCTGGTGAGTGTTGGCCATCCACTTGCCATTCGGCCGAAACGAGTCACCCCACACAAAGGCTTTGCCTGCCAGGCCTCCGCGTGCGGCAAACTCCCATTCTGCTTCCGTCGGTAGTCGCTTTCCGGCCCACTTTGCATACGCCTCGGCATCCGCATAGGCGATGTGCACGACTGGATAATTCTCTTTCCCTTTCAGATCGCTCCCCGGCCCCAGTGGATGCCGCCAATTTGCTCCCGCGATGTAAGACCACCACTGGAGATGATTATCCAGCGAAACCGGATGAACTGGGGGAGAGAAAACCACGGAACCGGCAACAAGGTTCTCGGGAGGCGCGCCCGGAAAGTCCTCAGCCCGCGGCTTTTGCTCGGCAATGGTGACGTACTTGGTGGCTTGGATAAAGGCAGCAAATTGCGCGTTGGTGATGTCGGTTTTGTCCATGAAAAACCCATCGACGTATACCCGATGAATCGGGCGGGCGTCCAGGGTCGCTTTCATTCCGACCTCATCCGTGTCGGGAGGATCCGGGGCCCCCATCGAGAATTCTCCTCCGGGAATCCACACCATGCCTTCGGGGACAGGCACGGGAGCACCGTCCGTGTTGGCTATCGTTAGGGCAAAACGCGACTGAGTCCCCCGAGAGTTCACGAGGGTGAGCCGATTGGAACTTCGGGAATGAAGGATCCACGCGACTGGAACGAACAGCAAGGCGATCAACGCAAACCATGCTTTATGGCGTTTTCGGTCGCGCTGCTTGCGATGGGAACGAGCACTCTCAGGCCGGTTTTTCTTCTCTTCTTTGATATTGATGACCCGTCCTGTTGGCATTCCTGATTTAGTTGTAGTGGGCAATGCCATCTGGACTTCTTCTTCTCCCACGAGCTCAATCGGCGACTTCAGAGGCTGCTTGAGAAACTCGAACCTGAAGCAGGTCCACACTCAATCCCTATAACCAGAGCTGGGCCTTTCCCGTGACGACAAGGCTTCCGGAATCGAGTTTGAATCGCGAATCTGTTGCCACTACTTAAGGCAATATCGATTCGGGCGTGGCCCTTACCAATCGCGCCGAAAGCTCCCCCTGTAAATTCTCAAAGAAGGACCGCTCCTCAAAATCCGAGAGTGCAACCGGGAGTGCAGGGCTCACAAGTTTGAGGTCGAACCCGGTCTGAATAAGGCTACTGGGCTCCGATCCGCTGGTAATTGGAATTTGTCGTCGTCACCTGAAGTTGTTTGGCGGTCGCGTCCAGGACCGTTTGTTCTACATAGTTGGTGCCGTCGGGCAAGCCAGCCATTTTGACGGCCAAAGTAACTACGTCCTTCGGATCATCCATATAGGTGTTTACGTTCAGCCCACTGACTTTCTTCGTGGCCGTGTCGAAGGAGAGCGTCATTTGATCGCCGGGCTGGGCATAGTTCTTGAATACAAGCCCCACGGCCTGCGCTCCCGGAGTTGGATTCAACGAAGCGTTACCAGACTGGAAGGCTTGTTGCATTTTCTGCGGGTCGGGCGGGACATACTTAGCGAGCAAAGTCTTCACTTGTCCCATGTAATCCTGCATTTCTTCTTTCTTTTTCTCAATGATCTTTTCCTTCATTCTTCCGCCGCTCGGCGGTGGCGCAGGGGCGCCCTCTGGAGTTTTCTGTACGGATCCGTCGGGCCCGTATCGACACAGGGAAGTCTTCGGAGGCTTTGCATCACCCTTGAGCGTGAGCTGGGTTGTTTCCGTCCATTGATATTGGTGTAGTTTCTGCTGATTTTCTGCAATCGACTGCTTGACGGCTGCTAACTTCTGCTGCAGTTCTCCCCCCGATCCTCCACCCATTTGGGCGATGGCAGGGACGACAGCAGCCAGCAGCAGGGCAGCGTAGAAGAGCATTTGTGCATGGACTGTGCGAGACCTGTTGCCAACAGGCTCGATCGCGGAGGTGGCGGCTCGATTCATTGGACTCTCCTGTTATTCGCAGCTTGCCGAGTGGCTGTACTGGATCGTGCCTCGAGCGTCCTGATATCCAGTACGGCGAGCAGCGAGCTACGGGGTGCCAGTCTAGTTGTCCAACACATAGGTGGGAACTGGCAAAACTGACATAGCTGGCAATTCCGGAAGGTCGCGACCACTCCCCCCTCTGTCCTCGGATGCCTTGAAACGCGCATTCGTTCAAAGCACTCATCCGCAGTTTTGGCGCTTGGGGAGAAGACGACGCTCGCGGAGGGGAACAGAATGGACATTGCGCCAGTCTATAATTGCGCGCGAGCATGGTCCTCGCTTTGGGCACAAAACTGGGTGCCTATGAAATTCAATCCCCGCTCGGTGCTGGCGGCAAGGACGAGAGAAGCGCCCAACAACTGAGACTAACCGTTTGAGTGATCGGCATGCCCGTCCAATCGGCAAGGCGTTCGCCGCCAAGAAGAGTCGTGGGCTTGGGCGAGGCTTTGTGGGATCTTTTGCCAGGTGGAAAGCAGATCGGTGGTGCTCCCCTCAACTTTGCCTATATCTCCTTACTACTTGGCGAGCAGGCTGCCATCGCCAGCCGGATTGGAACCGATCCGCTGGGCAGGGAACTGGAGCGCGAACTCTCTCGACGGGGTATCGAAATCGGTTACCTGCAGCATGACGCGAATCTTCCGACCGGGACCTCAGGGGTCATCATTTCTGGCCACGGGCAGCCGCAATATGAGATTGGGCGACCGGTGGCGTGGGATCGACTGGAGTCAACGGCGGACTGGGAGGAACTGGCCAGGCAGGCCGACGTGGTGTGTTTCGGAACCCTCGCCCAGCGCTCGGAGGAATCCCGCAAAGCCATTGTTGCCTTTCTCGAAGCCACTCGGCCGGAATGCGTCCGCTTCTTCGACGTCAACCTGCGGCCCCCCTTTTACGCCCGCACCATGGTCCTCGACTCGATCCGCCTGGCTACGATTGTGAAGTTTAACGAGAAGGAACTTGCCGAAGTTATTGACATGGCTAAATTTTCATTCCGCACGTCGCCGCAGGACCTGCGCACCTTGGCCACCCATCTTGGGGTGGAACTCGTCTGTGTAACCAGGGGTGACCATGGAAGCGTGCTGGCGACACCCCAGCAGCTGGTGGAACATCCTGGTTTTCCGGTTAAAGTCGTGGACACGGTGGGCGCGGGCGACGCCTTTGCCGCTGCGGTTGCGTGCTGCTGGGGCTTGCGGATCGGACTCGAGAGAACCAGTGCGGTGGCGAACCGTTGGGCGAGCTGGGTAGCTTCTGAAAATGGGGCTATGCCGCTCATCGACGAAGCTCTGCGCCGTCAAATGATGCCCTGACTGGGAACAGACCGATGGTCCTGCGATCGGATCGTCCGGGATAGTTTTCGGTATCGGTTGGGGCGATGCGGCAATGGAACAGCACGGTGCGTGTACATTGCGGTGGGGCTCGTATGCTGCGCTCGCTCACTATCACGATCTTTCTGATCATTGCCGCCCCGCCGATCCCGGCCGAAGCCATGCGGGCCGGTGCCGCACAATCGGTGATCACTCCCGAGCTGAAAGGACAGGCCGTCTATTTGGCCGGATTCGGGCACAACCGCGTCGCTAGCGGTGTTCACGACGATCTCTATGTGCGCTGCCTGGCGCTCGAGGTCGCGACCCAGACGCTGGTGGTTTGCTCGGCTGATCTGATCGGCTTGTTTTATGACGACGTCCTTACCGCTCGGCGGATGTTTCAGCAGAAGGCGCCTGCGGCCTCTTTCCTGGTGGTCGCCTCCACCCACACGCACGCCGGACCTGACACCCTGGGGCTCTATGGTCCCAAGCCGCTCGAAAGTGGCATCGACGAGGGATACCTGGACAGGGTGGACCGGCGCATCGCCGCGACCGCCGGTGACGCAGTGCGCGCCATGCAGCCAGCACGATTAGAGTTGGGGCGCGACGACCATCCGCTGCTGGGATTGCTGCAAGGGGTGGACCGGCCTCCCCGGGTAAAGGATCCGTTCCTCTTCGTGATGCGCTGGGTTGCACGTTCAACCGGGGAGACGATCGCGACGGTTGTCAACTGGAGCGATCATCCCGAAGTCCTCGGTCGAAAGAACACCGAGATCACATCGGACTACCCACACTGGCTTCGTGCCTATATGGAGAAGCAATGGGGTGGCGTCGCTCTATTCTTTCCTGGCTCGATCGGAAAGCTTTCCCCGCTGGGCGAGGAAGTTTCACTGCTCGATCCCGAAAGCGGCAAGATCGCCGAGGACGGGTCCTGGCGTAAAGCCGAACTTTTGGGAACCGAAGTCGGGCGGCTTGCCGGGCGTGCGCTCAAAGGCGCCCATCGGGTCGACCTCGACTCGCTGTCCATTCAGCGCGAGGTTCTATTCGTACCCATGCAGAACTCACATTTCCGAGCCGCCGAGGCAGCGGGCGTGTTCCACGGCAGGAAGCCCCTCTACTCGAGCGGCAAGCTTGATCCGGCTACGGAAAAGCGCGAGTTACCAGACCTAGGGCGTGTCGAGTTTTCGACCGGCCAGGACATTCAGACCGAAGTCGACTACATTCAGCTGCGCACAGGCGGCGCCGCTGTGGCGGAGGTAGTTACCATACCCGGAGAAATCTATCCTGAAGTGGTCAATGGTGGCATGGCGCGCTACCTCGGAGCCGACTATCCGGACGCGCCGTTTGAACCAGAGTTACGCGAACGGCTCAAGACTGGGTATCAATTCATCTTCGGACTGGCGAATGACGAGATCGGCTATCTAATTCCCAAGGCCGAATGGGACGAAGAAGCGCCCTGGCTGACGAACGCCGCGCAACCCTGGTATGGGGAAATCAATTCCTTAGGACCGGATGCTGCCGGTCGACTCCTGCGCGCTCTGCTCCCGCTGATTCGTCCCTGAAGGCGGAAACATCCGCCTCGTGAGGCGCAATCGACAGAATCCAGATTCGCAACCGAAGTCACGCCACCCTACCCACCCCCGAGAGCCTGGCCGGGTTCTAACCGGCATCCTTTTCAAGTCTCGTACAATCAACCCATTGCTGCAATTTTCAGCTACTCAAGGGTTCAATGTACGAAAGGGCTCTTGAGGATACACGATCGTACCCCCAAGATACACCTAGATGGATCGATGCAAATTGGGGAGACAAGTGTGTCGTCGTTAAAGCTTTTGGTGGTGGAAGATGACCTTGAATGCCTGGAGTTGATGAGGGAAGTGTTCACTTCTCTGAAGGCGGAGGTTCGTCCCCTGAGCGACAGCCAGGAGGCGGCTTCACTGCTGGATCGTGAGAAGTTTGACGGAATCTTCCTCGATGTCGAGATGCCCAAACTCGGCGGTTTGCAACTGGCGCAACGGATCCGACAGTCTTCTTGGAACAAGTCGACACCGATCGTGATTGTGACCGGACGCGCAGATACGATGAATCAATGTTTCGAGACGGGCGCTACCTTCTTCCTGCAGAAGCCCATCGACAGGCAAAAACTAAGCCGTTTGTTTCGCACCGTGCGAGGGCCGATCCTTGAGAATCGCCGACGCCATGTTCGCGTACCGCTTCAGACGGAGATAACCTGCACCGTAGGTTCGAAAGTTCTCCGAGGGAGGACGTGGAATGTGGGTCGGGGAGGCATACAGGTAGAAGTGGACTTCCTGCGCCCGGGCGATAAGCTGCGACTCTCCCTTACCTTGCCCAAGTCCGGGGTTGCAGTGGATACCTTTGGTGAGGTGATATGGTCGAAGGAGAAGCGGCAAGGAATCCAATTTACCAAGATGAGTGAGGATAACCAACAGCGGATCCAGAGTTTCATAGACCAAATAGAATCCTTAAACAAATGAGGACACGCGTTCTCGAGCAGCGGCTTACGGAAGCCAAACCTCACATCCGCCCGCGGCACGATCCGAGGAATCCAAACTCGGTCTGACTATCGAAAACCTAAGCACACGCGCTCGCCAGATGAGGGATACGACGTGGATCGGCGTAGGCGTACCTTGTCCAGCCACACTCTGCCAAATGGTCGGAGCCGGAATTCTAGAAATAGAACTTTGCCGATAACTGCAGCAGCCGGGGCGGAGCGGCACTGATGATATGACCGAAGGTTGAACTATCGATATTCCCATCCACGGCTTGCGGGCCAAAAAATTGTGTGTGGTTGAAGACATTGAAAGCTTCGACGCGAAACTGCAGGGAGGTGGATTCTCTCAGTCGCAGGTTCTTCAAGAGCGCCATGTCGTAATTGTCCAATCCAGGACCGTAGAAAAAGCGACGCCTTGCCGTGCCCGGCGTTCCCAGCGCGTTCTGGCTGAATAACGAGACGTTGAAATACGGTTGTCCGTTGCGGGGATTGTGGTTCTGAGCAAGCGAGCCCGGGGTAAAGTCCGGTTCGTCCACGCTGTAGTTATTGATCCCATTCGGTTCCGTACCCAGCAGAGAATTGTCGCCATAGCTGACCAGGCTCACCGGCAGGCCGGTGCTGACATGGGTGATTCCGGAGATCTCCCAACCCTCGGTCCAGCGGTTCGAGGCACGCAAGAGGCGCTCCAAGGGCATCTGATAGCTGTAGCTGATGACAAAGTTGTGGCGGATGTCGAAGGAGGACAGGGCATAGCTCAGAGAGGGATTGATCGGGTTAACCTCTTCCCCCAAATTGGAGGAATTGTCGAACGACTTGCTGAAGGTGTACCCGGCCGCCAGCTGCAGTCTGCCACTAACATGGCGGAGACTGAGCTCGAGGGCATTGTAATTGGATTGCCCCGTCGTCGCCTGGTTGCTGTCGCTGCCGAAGCTGGCTCCTAAGGGACCGCGGGTCCCTCGGATCACCTGGCCGGACGCGGTCGTGAACACTGCGCCCTCGGCGAAGGGTCCGCAGGTAGGACTCCCCGGAGCGACGTCTTGCGCCTGGCTAAGGCTGAGGCAGAGCGCGGGGTCGCCGGGGTTGGCCTCGACCATGACCAGAAGCCGGCGTCCCTGCGCACCCACGTAGCTGGCGTTCAGCACCGTGTTGACGGCCAGCTGTCGTTCGACCGACAGCATGAACTCCGCGGTGTAGGGTATGCGGTTGGTTACGGAATAGCCGGGAATGCCGGTGATGGGTTCAAACTGTGACCAGTTGATGCCGGCATTGGGGTGGGCGCTCGAGACTTTTCCGGTGGCGAGCGCCGCCGGAAATGCCTGTCCTAGGTTTTCCCCGTTGGCGGCGGAAATGAAGGGTGTGGCAAACCGTGGAGGGGCCGGGCTCGAATAGGTGGTGCCAAACGGCACATTCCCGGCCAGGACGCCGACACTCAGGGCCTCGATGGCGGTGTAATACAGGCCGAACCCGGCTCGGATGCTGGTCTCGCCGGGACTGCCCCAAATCTTGCCGAAAACATTGTCCTTCGTGGTTTGCGGTGAGTACGCCACGCCGACACGGGGCGCAAAGTCCAGGTTTCCCGGTGGCGCCAGAGTCCGAGGAACGCCGGGGTCGGTAGGGAAGAGGATACCCGCGGGGGCTCCAGGAAAGACCACCGTGGACCTACCCGGTTCAAAGGTGGAGATGCCGTTGTTTTTTTCATACCAAGGCTCGATGCGATCCCAGCGCAAACCGTAATTGAGCGTCAGGTCGGAACGCAGGCGCCAACTGTCCTGACCGTAGATGCCCCAGTATTGGTTGCGCCCGTAAAATGGCTGCAGCTGGCTCTGGTTATACTGGCTGGGAATGCCCAGGAGAAAGTCGGCAAAGTCGGACCCGGTCTGGCTGCCCGCGAAGAGAAAATTGCCGTTGAACTGTGCGATGGCGTTCGTGTTGATCTGGTCGTAGTGAAATTCCAACCCGGCCTTGAGGGTATGGCGTCCGACCACCTTGGCTAGGCTATCGATCCACTGGAAGGTGTTGTTCACCTGCCGCAGTTCGTTCGCGTTGGTTCCGATCGAGAAAGCGTTGAAGACAATGTTTTCTACTCCTTCCCCCTGCGGGTTCAGGGGAACGATGCCGGGCGTACCCGCGCCGGTTACGAATCCCTGAGAAGCCAGACGGATGCCCAGTCCGCCTACCGGTTTACCGAGATCGCTGTTATTGCGGAGGTAGGTGAAGTGGAACTCATTGACGGCGGTCGTGCCGATGGTTTTGGAATCGCCCAGGCTTAGCAACTGGGCCCGACCCAAGTAGAGCGCGTTGAACCCTGGTACGCTCGCCCCGCTTTGCGCCACCGGGTAGGGATTGTTCAGCGTGTAGTCATCCAGGAAATAATAGGCTGACAGTTGGCCCCAACGGTTGCTGTTGTAATCCAGGCGGAACGCACCCTTGTCGTCCCGCAGGTGCTCGTCTTCGGCGGAGGTAGAAAATGCGCTGGGGCCCACGTTCGGCTCGGGAATGTATTCGAGCAGATGCTTGGCCGGCGTGGACCATGCCGAGGTCGGGATGACAGCATTGGGGAAAACGCACTGCGAGGAACTGGTGCATCCGGGATGGTAATAGGCTTCGGCGGCGGCCACGGGATATGCCAGTTCACGGGAAAGCGTGGTTGCCCAGTCTTGGCCGGTCACGACGCCGGTCAGAGAGCTTGCCATGTCGGACAGATCCCCGGTTCGGTCGGGATCGGACGGAACCGGAATCCGGCCGGTGTCCACTCCCTGGCTCAAACGCGTGCCTTGGTAATCCGCGAAGAAGAAGAGCTTGTTCTTTCGAATCGGCCCGCCTAGCGTTCCCCCAAACTGGTTTTGGTCAAATGTGCCCCGGGTGGGGGAAAAGTAATTGCGCGCGTCCAAGTTGGTATTGCGCAGGAACTCGAAGGCGTCTCCGTGAAATTCGTTGGTGCCCGATTTCGTAACCACAGTGATTTGGCCGCCGCTAAATTCCCCGTGTTCTGCGTCGAAGTTGCTGGTCAGCACCCGAAACTCAGCAATGGAATCAAGATTCGGAATGATCGCGGTCCCGGCGTTGACATCCTCTTCGGCGTCGCTCCCGTTCACGATGAAGGCGTTGGCGAACTCCCGCTGGCCGTTGATCGAAATCGTCCCCGGATTCAATCCGCCGGAAGGGAACAGCGCACTGGCCCCGACGTCCTGCACGGTGCTCGAAGTCATGGAAGTCACCGGCACGACACCGGGTTGAAGGGGGAGGAGGTCGGTATAGCTGCGGCCGTTCAGCGGCATAGTGGTCATCGTTCTGCCGCTGATGACCTCGCCCATCTCGGTGTCCGACGTCTTCACCTGGACCGCGGATTCGATCACGGTCACCGCCTCGCTGGCTTCCCCAACTTCGAGCACAGCGTCGACGGTTAGGGAAGCGTCGGCATCGATGGCGATTCCCCTTCGCCGATAAGACTTGAACCCCTGGCGTTCGACCAGTACGTCGTAGGTTCCGACGGGAAGTTCGGGGAACGAATAGGCTCCTTTGCCGTCGGTCACGATCTGCTGCTCGGCCCCCGTCTGGGTATTGGTCGCCTTGACCGATGCTTTGGGAATCACCGCATTGCTGGCATCCCTCACGCTTCCGGACACCCTTCCGCCCGATGCGGCCCATGATCCGGGAAGCACAGTCAGTCCGAGGATGAGCGACACCCAGACATGGCTTGCCGCCGAGCGTACGCCAGCCAGGCGGAAGCCTCGACGGCTCGGGGCCTGCCTCTCCCTACCCACCATACTCGGCCTCTTCCGGGGAGCGGCGGCGGCCGCTCCGCCCAACGTGGTATACTTGGTCCTATTGCGACTGAGTCGCAATATGTTATTGCAACTCAGTCGCAACACAGGCCAGCATGTAGCTTAGGGTTCGAGACCCCTTGGGGTCAATACCGGACCCGAAGATTCCGTCGCATTCTGTTTGCGATTACTTGCAA
>Ga0187780_10003559_pt1 | contig 11747 bp, 11 predicted proteins | sample 1015_Q2_SP10_20__FD_132429 | JGI IMG/M metagenome (GOLD analysis project Ga0187780, IMG submission 132429) | Tropical peat soil microbial communities from peatlands in Department of Meta, Colombia - 1015_Q2_SP10_20_MG | ecosystem: Environmental > Terrestrial > Soil > Wetlands > Peat | place...
CTACGGCACGAGAGTACTCGTTTTCCAAGTCTGGCTTACCCTTTTCAAGCTGCTTCATTATCATGTAAACACCAAACAAGACGTCCATAGGTTCAAACCCCGCCACCACTGTAGGCATGTGATAATCCGCGGGAAATATTTCATAGGGCTTGAGACCAATGATGACACTTGCATGCCCTGGCGCTATAAAACCGTTGAAGTTCAGATCTTTCATCTCAACAAGAAGTTTCATAGCGGGTGGGATCAAACGGTGGGACACTAGGAAACTTAAATTGGACAAAGGGTGATTAATTATTTCCACAGCTGTTGATGGCGAGGTTGTTTCAAAACCTACAGCAAGAAAAACAAATTTTTTTGTAGTTTCGTTTGCAGCCATTTTGACAGAGTCAGATACGCTGTATACTACGCGAACATCTGCTCCTTTCGCCTTCGCGTCTAGAAGAGACATGCTTGAGCCGGGAACTCTCAAGACATCGCCAAAACAAGTAACGACCACACCGATCTGTGCGAGTTGTATAGCTTCATCAATCTCTGAAGCAGGCACTATGCAAACGGGACAACCTGGACCTGCTATGACTTCAACGTTTTTCGGCAAGAGGCTTCGAATACCAAAATGGGTTATTACCCATTCGTGAGTGCCACAAACATGACAAATCCTAATTGAACCTATTTTGGGAGAGATCTGGAGCATTCTCTTGACCACTTCCCTTACCAGCTCTGGATCCCTGAAGCTCAGTCTCTCAGCCGTCTTGCATCACTTTCGCCTAAGTCTCATTGTGCTTTTTCAGCTTTCAAAATATCATTCCATAAACGCAAAGTTTCTTTTGCCTCTTCTTTGTCCAAGACTTGTATCGCATAGCCAGCGTGCACTAGCACGTAATCCCCAATGCGAGCGTTTACAAGAGTTGTGTTGACTTCCCTTAAAACGCCTTCACCGAAGTCCACTTCAGCTCTGTCACCGCCCATTTTGACTATTTTCGCAGGAATTGCCAAGCACATATTTATCGACACTAATCAGACTTGGGCCATGATAAAACGGTTATCCTCTGAATTCACGAGAAACCAATGGAAACAGCTTGTCCGAAAGATAAGCCTCCATCCCCTGCTGGCACTGCCTCGTTAACTACGAACTCCATGTCCATTGCACGAACTGTTTCGCACATAATCGATCTTAGGATTCTGTTAGTAGCGACGCCTCCACAGAACCCGATTTTCTTAACGCCGTTTTCTGCTGCCTTTTGCGTTGCCAAGATGGCTAATCCCTTTGCAAGATACGCATGCACTGAATATGCGAGGTCGGGTTTGGAGAACCTTTTTTTAGCCTCGAAGATTTCAACCAGCAATCGCGTGGTATCCAGTACATTACCTCTTATAATAGGCTCAAGTATTAGTGCATCTTTCCCTTCTGTCGCTACTGACTCAAGTTTAATGGCCGGCTCTCCTTCATACGTGCGCTCATAACAGATCCCTAGCACGGCCGCGGCGGCGTCTAACACTCGACCACAACTGGTGGTGTCAATTACGCCTTTCCCGGTTTTCAATTGACGCTGTAATACTTCAATTTCCTCCTTGCCGTGAGGGAAATGAGTATTATTTTGTAATAGCCAATCGTCAATATCGATGCATTTGTTAAGGATGCCTGCAGCGATTCTTAGAGGGTAATGGGTAGCCAGATCTCCACCTGGGAGAGGTTGATTCTCTAAGTGAGCTATTCTCTTGCTAAGAGATCCTTGAGCACAGTACAAGACTTCTCCACCCCAAGCTTCGCCTGCTTCACCATATCCGTAGCCATCGCAGCATACTCCGAGAATCTCTTTCAAACCATGCTCAACCATCAATCCATTCACATGGGCATGGTGATGCTGCACTTGAAAAAGTTGCCAGCCATTCTGTTGTGAAAGTCTTGTTGCAAGCTTTGTCGTGGTGAATTTCGGATGCAAATCGCAAGCCACCGCGTCAACTTTGCCATTTGTCAAATGAATAAGGTGCATTGTCGCCATTTCTAGGAAATCTCTCGTCTCAACATTCTCAATGTCTCCAATATGCTGCGAAAGAAAAGCCTTATTCCCTAGCAAAACGCATGAAGTATTGTTTAGTTCCCCTCCTAATGCCACGACGCATTTCTTTGAATCATGATCGAGCATGACTGGGGCGGGAACGTAGCCTCTTGAACGCCTCAGCAGAACTTGAGCTTCATTGTGTACGCGTATGACAGAATCATCGCATCTGTTAGCTATTTGTCGATCGTGAAATAGGAAATAGTCTACTACACTGCCTAGTGTCTTCAATGCTTCATCATTATCTTTTATGATTGGTTCGTTTGGTGGATTTGCGCTCGTCATAACAAAAGCTGGATCTTCAACTCTGTCAAAGAGCATGTAATGCAACCCACTGTACGGTAGCATAACCCCGACGTCGTGAAGACCCGGAGAAACTAAATCAGAAAGATAATAATCATCGTTCTTATCAAGCAAGACTATCGGCCGCATGTGAGAAAACAGCAGATCTGCCTCTACTTTATTGACATGTGCAAAAGCCTTTGTTGTTTCCAAACTTCTAGCCATCAGTGCAAAGGGTTTCTGGCTTCTGTGTTTCACCTTTCTGAGGCGAATAAGAGATTCATTCTTCAGCGCTGATGCAGCTATATGAAAGCCGCCATACCCCTTAACTGCGAGAATATAGCCTTCTGAAATAAGGATGCCCGCTTCCCTTACAGGATCTTCCGTTCTAATTTGATGCCCTGTTCGTGTTGAAAGGTATGCTTTAGGTCCGCATTTTGGACATGCAATAGTCTGAGCATTAAAGCGTCTGTTCAAAGGATCTGCATATTCTTTCAAGCAGAAACCATTCAATTGGAAATTCCGCATGGTTGTGTTTTCACGATCATATGGAAGCTTCTCAATAATCGTGAATCTTGGCCCACAATTAGTGCATGTGATGAAAAAGTATTGGTATCTCGGATCACGTGAATCTCTAAGTTCTGTTAGGCAGTCGTTACAGATACCGATGTCTGGCGGTATTACTGAGCCAGAATGTTTTGTTTCATTCGAACTCTTACTAATACTAAACTTGCAATAATTTGCTCTACCCTTCAGTTTCGTCGTCACTATCTCATGTACCAGCGCGAGGGGTGGTTTCTTATCTTGCAACTGATTAAGGAAATTCTTGATTGATTGCTCCTTGCCTTCAACCACAATTTCGACTCCAGCGTCACCCATGTTCCTAACATAACCCTTCAAACCATTTCCAATTGCAATTCGGTAAACGAAGGGACGAAAACCGACTCCTTGGACAACGCCGTTAACATTAACTTTTAGACGCAAGACAGTCAAACCCACGCTGCCATGTGGTGGTTTAAGAACTCTTCCCACTCCAATTAACTTTTCCAAGCAAACGCAATAGTTAATAGATGAACAAAAACCTGAAATCGACCAACTGAATGTAAATTAAAGCTATCTCAACAAGGCAACTCAAAAAATGGTTTCTTGATTTGCAAGACTTAAGTCAACGCAAAGCATTTAAACAGTCGACAGATACAACAGAATGAACGGCATGGAAATACCCCCACAACTCGAGGACGTTGACGAGGAATCGAAACATCCCATCAAAGATCTGTCGCTCTTATGGACCGAACTATGTTTTATCCAAGACATTGAGATCTCATCAGCAAGAGCCTAAACTTGTTATATCCAACTTTATGTGGCTAGGGCTTTTGTAAAGGCTTTAATACGAATCAGGACATACAGCACCAGAAGATGTAGCATGGGTTCGAGTGGAGCCATATCGTTTGCCTTTCTATTAATTGGAGCATTAGCCTTCATCTTCCTTATGCTTTTGCCTGCTTTTCTCGAATTAAAGAGACCCAAGGATGCTGGACCCAGAATAATTGCAGGATGCTCACAAGCTATTGGAGCAAGAGTAGACGAATTGCTAATAGCCAACATTGAAAAAGAGGAGAGATATGATCAAGCGCTCTCCAAGAAAGTCGCGGTCATCCTATCCGTCTTTCCCAATCTAGAAACCTAGTTTTACTTTCTTCAGGAACAATGCAGCGCTTTTCCATCTGTCCTGAGCCAGTTGCAGATTGCCTGGAACTGTCCCATGTAGAGAATAGAATATATAGCAGAGATATGTGCATCTGTCGCATCGGGCGTAAGTTCTGCGTAAAAACTCAAACTCTTCGCTTTTCCAAGCCTTCGGCAGATCAAATATTGATGCAACTGGCTTATGTAAGTGGCATCCGGCAACTCTTCCCAAATGATCGATGACAAAAAAGTTTTGAAGTGCACGACACCTCCAAGTCCTTTTCCCTTCTGAATAGAAATCTCTGATGACCTTCAGAATCTTGGTTGTGACAAGGACATTATTGTTCTTTGATTTAAGCTCGATAAGTGAATCACAGAGCTTGACCATCTTTTCCTTGTCAGCTATAGCAAAGTCGTCGTTTTTCTTCCCTATCTTAAACACCTGATTCTCGTCGCCTAAAGAGTCATATGAATAAAGACAATACCAAACGGGAACGTCCATGTTTGTGAAATGGTCGGTTAATTGGAGGATCTCATCGATGTTATATTGTGAAATAGTTGGCGAAACACTAACTGCAATCCCTTCTTCGTGAAGTGTCTCAATAACCTTAGTAGCGTTCAACCACGCATTCTTAACGCCTCGCAGATAGTCATTCTTCTGCGGGTCGAGGCTGTCGACGGAAATCGCCACGAAATCAGCTTTACGCAGAGCATCTATTTTCTTCAAGGCCATACTGCCGTTGTCATAAACGGTCGTTATGAAGTATCGCGAAGCATATTCTATAATTTCGTCAATGTCGTCTCTCAAAAGCGGGTCTCCGCCAGACAAGACAACTTCCAGGACGCCCAGCTCTTTCAGGATGTCCAAGCCCTTCTTGACTTCTCCAGTCGACAGCTCTTTTGGGTCCTGTTGTCGCCACACTTCGCATCCTATGCAACGATAATTACATTTCCTTGTGAGCAACCATTGAACGTGATATGGTCTGTTCGGTGTCAAAGAGCGAACCATCAGACTAGTGGCTTTCTCCAAAGTCAGAGTCAACAGTACACACCATAAATCCAAATAGCGCAATCAAGCTATCACAAAGAAGCTATATAAGAATATAAGGGCAAAATGTTGTGTTAACGAAGACCAAATTCATTTGCTCCAGACAAAGATATCACACGTTTTCGAAATAAACGCATCGCCCGTTAGTCCGAGATGACTGAGAACTTAATTAGGAGATAACGTTGACTTGATCAATATGGAAGCTATCGATGTCATCATTTTGACTAAGAACAGTGAACGCATTCTTAAGCAGTGTCTTGAATCTATCTACAACAATGTGCCAGTCAACAAACTGATTGTTTATGACGGCTATTCAACTGATGGAACATTGAAAATATTAAAGGAGTTTCAAGCGGAGTACGGAAACGTCGAGATGGTACAAAGCCATGGGACGCGCGGTGCTGCAAGGCAGGAGGCGATAAGTAAGGTTGAGACTGAGTGGTTCATGTTTGTGGACAGCGACGTAGTACTATCCAGCCATTGGCTTGAGAAGGCGGTCAAGTTGGTGAAAGATAATGTCGGTGCAGTTTGGGGAATGGAAGTCTGGTCTGTCCTGAGAAAAACAGAAGTATTGAATATGTTTGAGAGAATCAATTTGAAAGTGTTCGAGAAAAGGGGTGGAACGCACGACTTACTCGTACGTCGCAAGGCAGTTGAAGGCATTTCAATACCGTCCTATCTTCACGCGTATGAAGACGCATACATTAAGTCTTGGATTTGTGGAAGAAACTATGAGGTCATCGCGGCTTATGAGCCTTATTGCATTCACTATCGACCTGGGGAGGTTTGGACGATTAAGCAGAGTGTCAACATTATTGCTAGCGATCTGAAGTTCGCTATTCATTATCCTCAATTGTTGCTTTCATACTCATTCTACGCTGCCATTGTCATGTATGAGAGTCTACGGATTGGTTTGTCAAAATAGTCAAAGTGTCGATCTCGTTTAATTGTCTCCTTTTTTCAATGCCTTCCATAAATGATCGGACTTGGTTCTGACCATATTCTCTGCTTTTCCATTCTTGCGCATGAGTATTCTTTTGCTAGGGTTTGAGTTGAATTTGCCTACTGTTTGTGCAGGAATTTCTGCTTCTTGCAGTGACCCTAAGGCGCTCTCCACCTGACTTGATTCAACGGCAACAAGTAAACTGCCAGAAGCTATAAGCTGCAACGGATCGATCCGGAAGAATCTACATATTTTAGAGGTTTCAAATCGAATTGGAATTCTCTCTTCATAAACTTCGAAACCAAGTCTCGACGCATCTGCCATTTCGTGCATTCCTCCAGCTATGCCTCCTTCTGTGGGATCATGCATCGCATGAACAGCGCCCGTTCTAAATACGGCAAGAGCATCTTTGACGACGCTTATTTGATCATAGAAATCGGCCGCTTCTTGAAGAGCTTCCTCGCTTAATGCCTTTTTGAGTTGTTTTTTTCTGTCAGTTGCTAGTATTGCCGTTCCTTCGATTCCCGCAGTCTTAGTAAGAATGAGGCTATCTCCTGGTTTGGCTCCACCTGCAGTAACGAACCTGCCTTTTTCTGCAAATCCAAACGCGCAACCGACAACTATAGGGCTGGGTAAATCCTGAGTTGTCTCACAATGTCCACCAATGATTGCAATCTTTAAAGCCTTTGCCGCTTCACCCATTTGAACACTTACCGTCTTTATAATCCTATCATCCGACCGTTCAGGAAGCATAATGCACGAAAGGAAGAAAGCCGGTTTCACGCCGAAGGTGGCAATGTCGTTTGCGTTAACGTTTACTGCAAGCCAACCTATCTTCTCCAGCGCACCAGTTATCGGATCCATCGACACGATGAGCGATTTATCCCCCGTATTTATCACTGCTCCGTCGATACCTGCTGAAGGTCCCAAAATAACCTCTTCGCGTCTGACACCTAAGTTCTTAAAGACGAATTCTTCCAAGATTTCCTTGGGGATCTTGCCGCGCGGAAGTCTCATTGCTTAACACCCTATGAACATCCTACAGAAGTGGTAGCATTTGAGCTTTTAACTGAATGACGCTTTTGCAGCATTACTGCTGCGCCCTTGGATGTAACGATTAATTTAGCATGCGTTTATTTGGGAGCAAAAAGCTCCTGGAAATTCTGATAGAATATTTTTCTTTTGATACGTTGCTCAACTTCCGCTGCTTCAACTATTGATATTTGCGTAGGGTATTTATAATATGGAACGTCTGAGCCAAAGAGTATTCTGTTCTCATCTACGTCAACACAGAGCTCGATAATGTCAGGCAGAGTGCCAGAAGTCTCAACATAAACGTTTTCACATTCCTTTAACACGCTTACGCAGCCTTCCTTCAAATGTCCTAGAATCACGGGAAGCTTCGAGAACTTCTTTGCGATTTTAGCCACGAGTCCTGGTGAAGAAAAGCCGTCACCTGTATGGAAGAGAATTGGTAGGTTTAGTTCGTCAGCTTTTTTGAAAAACTCGCTGAAAGAAGGGTGATCAGGTCTGAAACACTCAACCATTGGATGTAGTTTAAGTCCAGTTAATTCTAAATCCTTTTTGATTCTTATTAGTTCTGTAATTGCGTCATCTCTTCGAGGGTCAATACGACCCATACCAACAAGGCGCTTCGAATATTTCTTTACGCTCTCCGCAATATAGTCGTTCATCTGCGGATACTTGTCGCCGATGTTTGGGTTTGGGAAAACGACTGCACGTTCCACATCGTGTTTGTCGAAAAGCTTGATCAGTGCTTCAACGTGGATAGTTGGATTCATGTATGGTTGCCAAGGGCCAGAATCTCCCAGATGCACGTGGGCATCACATATTGCCATTGCAATTCCCCATGAGTTCAAATTGGCGACTGCTAGTCAGCGTGAACCGCCTTTTTAATGTTTGCAAGCGGAAAACTCTAAATGGGAGTCTGATTTTACTTGCTTCGTTTGCGAGTTGAGCATTATGAGTTCGCCAGTACAGATGAAGGAAAAAGAAGATCATGTGAAAATGCATAAAGAAGCTAATCAGCTTTTTGACGCTGGGAAATATAAGGAGGCAAGGGAGATCTTTCTCAAGACAGCGGAGCTTTATCACAAGGCCCAGAACTATTTTGATTCTTCAACTATGCTTTATAGGGCAGGTGAAGCTGCGTTTGCGATCAAAGATTATGCAGATGCTGTAGAGAGTTTCTTAAAATCTGCCGAACTGTCTTTTCAAAAAGGATTCGACAGATTCGGCGTGAGCGCACTGGAATATGCAAAAGATGCTTACAATGCTTTGGGAAAAAAGGATAACGCTGAGGAGCTCGAAAATAAGATCAAAGAAATGAAAAAGAAGCTGGAAGAATCGTTCTAGGTTTTTTCAAGATAATCTCTTTTTCCGTGACTGATGGTTTTAGACGTAGAATGTTTATCTTCCAAGGACTGATTGAAGTCTAGGATCTCTCTGAAGGACGAAAGATGTCAACCTCGTTTAGAGCTCTGGCAGAACTCTGTGAAAAACTGGAAACGACTAAGAAGCGACGTGTTATGATTGATTCTGCAGCAGATTTCCTTAAGAGTTTGGAGATTGAAGAGGTTGAGTCTGCCATCTCAATGATTTTAGGTCGTGCCTTTCCTAAATGGAGTCAGTATGCTCTGGACGTGAGTTGGGCTACTCTTAGTGAGATTATTAAGTCGACAGGGATAGAATGGAGTGCCTTCTCAAAGGCTTTCAGCGAGACCGGCGATGTAGGCTCTGCCGCAAAAGCCGTGTTCGAGAATAGCGGAGTCAAGAAACAGTCGATGCTTTTTGAAAGAGCTTTGACGGTGTTAGAGGTCAGACACGTTCTTCAGGCAATAGCGGAGGTGACTGGATATGGTTCAAGGGAAAAGAAAGAGCGTTTAGTAATATCACTATTCAGTGCTGCTTCTCCTCTTGAAGCGAAGTATCTGGTTAAGATTCTTGTTGGGGAGATGCGAACTGGCTTTCATGAAGGGTTAATGGAGCAGGCGATTTCGAAGGCGTTTCACGTATCTTTAGACCTGGTGCAACGGGCGAACATGATTGAAGGCGACATAGGCGAGGTAGCAGCCATTGCCAAATCAGAAAAGGAAGATGGACTGGCAAGGATCGGTTTCAAGGTGTTTAGACCTGTACAGCTTATGTTAGCACAGATGGCTGATGGTGTTGATGAAGCCTTGAAAGAGCACGGTGGCAGAACAGGTTTCGAGTTTAAGTATGATGGCGCTCGAGTTCAGATTCATAAGCTTGACAAAGATGTCATGATTTTCAGTCGAAGGTTAACAGACGTTACCGAGAGTTTGCCTGAAATTGTCGAAATGGCTAGACAGAATATTAGAGCAAAGGCAGGGATTCTCGAAGGTGAAATTATTGCAGTGGACAACTCAGGCCTTCCAATTCCGTTCCAGCATTTGATGAGGCGATTCAGAAGAGTACATTCGATCCAAGACGCTGCTGGAAAGATTCCATTGAAGCTTTTCCTTTTTGACATTTTGTATGTTGACGGAGAAGGCTTAATTGAACTTCCATACGCAAAGCGCAGAGAAGTCTTGAGTGAGAAAGCTGGGGACATTCCACTTACAAGACAGGTGATTATTGATAATGTTGGACAAGCTGAGCAGTTCCTGAAGGAGGCGATGAATGCAGGACATGAAGGTCTAATGGCTAAAAAGCTAGACAGTCCTTACACCCCTGGTATTCGTGGAAAGAGATGGCTTAAGATTAAACCCGTGTTGGAGCCATTGGATTTAGTTGTCGTTGCCGCTGAGTACGGATATGGAAGGAGGCACGGATGGTTGTCGGACTATTATTTAGCCGCACGTGATTTTGAGACCGGTGAGTTCTTGAGTGTTGGTAAGACTTTTAAGGGCCTGACGGACACGGAAATCGTTGAGATGACGAAAAGGCTAAAGGACCTCGCCTTGAAGAAAGATCCTCACAGGGTTGTTGTAATTCCAAAGATTGTCGTTGAAGTGCTGTATAATGAGGTTCAGAGAAGTCCGACTTATAGGTCAGGTGTGGCGTTGCGTTTTGCTCGAATAAGTAGAATTAGAGATGATAAGACCCCGGAGGAAGCGGACACTATTCAACACGTTAGAGAGATCTATGAGAGGCAGTTCTTGAAAAAAGGCAGATATAAAACCAGTTAACAGCAGAAATAGATTGGGAGAGAATGTACCGGTGGTTGAGGATAATAGAGATTCATTGTTTAACGAGTTCTATAATAGACAAATCGCGTTGAAAGACCTGGGAAAGAAGGGGCAGAAGAAGCTTGTACAGTCGAGAGTTGCTGTTGTTGGATTGGGTGGACTGGGCACGGCTTCAGCACTCTATCTTGCACTTATGGGCGTCGGTTATCTGCGATTAATAGATCAGGACATTGTTGAGTTTCAGAATCTTCATAGACAAATACTTTACAGGCCAGAGGACGTGAAGTATCCAAAGGTTGAGATAGCTGCGAAAAGGTTGAGCGGCAAGAATCCTTTAGTCAGAGTAGAGCCTGTGCCTGAAAATTTGAACGAAGACAATGTTGAGAGGCTTTTGAGCGACGTGAATTGTGTTGTCGATGGTTTGGATAATCTGAGCACGCGCTACTTGGTGAATCGTGCGTGTGCAAAGTTTAGAATTCCGTACGTTTTTGGTGCGGCAATTGGCGTAGAGGGGAACTTGTCTGTATTTGCTCCTCCGGAGACGCCGTGCCTGGAATGTATTTTTCCAAATGTAGAGGACAGTGGACTACCCGCGTGCGATGTTGTTGGAGTATTGGGTGTGGCTCCTGGAATTATTGGAACGTTGCAGGCAATGGAGACTGTGAAGGTCTTGGCAGGGTTCGGTGAGACTTTGAAGAATAGACTGATGATTTGCGACTTCAGTGACATGTATTTTGGCACTATTGACATTTTCAAAAGAAGCGATTGTATCGCATGCGAAGGTGTTAATGGCAAAAGGGAAAAGAAGGAGAGGATTGCATGGCTCTGCGGGCGAGACACTGTGAACGTCAATCCGAGAAAAAGATGGGAAATAAGCATTCGAGAGCTCTTTGGGGATGTTGAGAAGAACTTCAAAGTAAAGCTCAAGTCGTCACTCGCGATAATCTTTGCTTACAAAACCTGTGAAGTTAGCTTGTTTGGTGATGGACGCATGTTAATAAAGAACGTTAAAGATGAGAAGACAGCTTTAAACGTCTACAGGGAAATTGCCGAGAAGCTCGGGGTAAGCTAAATAAGGGCATTGTTCGCAGACTTCTAGATGCCGGGGTGGCCGAACGGTACAGGCGGCGGCCTGCAGAGCCGCTATAATGTGGGTTCAATTCCCATCCCCGGCTCCATTTTGCTCAAGCTTAAGTGAAAAGACAATACTCCAGGACAGGAATAAGTCAGCAGTGTATCTTTCCTTAAGATCATCCAATGTGGTAAAATCCTTCTTGCCAATGAGAACACTTGCCATAAATTGAAGCTTAGCAGCCTCGTCAACCTCAATGTTGAAACTGACGTTCACCTCTCAGTTTTTCCAGAACCCCACAACACAAAATCCTTAGGTTTCAAAGCCTGTAAACCCATGCCACTAGGCTTAATCAACACCTCTTTAGTAAGCGGAACACGTGCGCTAATATTGCCAGCTGTTCCAATGACTACTGTTCTTCAAATAACTGCTTGCTAAAGTGAGAGTTCTTCCCTAAGATCCTGAATCGAATCTTTGCCGAAAACAC
>Ga0187780_10003561_pt1 | contig 11744 bp, 12 predicted proteins | sample 1015_Q2_SP10_20__FD_132429 | JGI IMG/M metagenome (GOLD analysis project Ga0187780, IMG submission 132429) | Tropical peat soil microbial communities from peatlands in Department of Meta, Colombia - 1015_Q2_SP10_20_MG | ecosystem: Environmental > Terrestrial > Soil > Wetlands > Peat | place...
AGAGCCATCCGCTCGTCTGGCGCACCGCAACCCGGCCGTCGTCGAACACCGCGACCTCGCGCAGGACGTAGGTGTGGCGGCGCTCGTCGTACACCGAATCCCCGAGGAGCACGTGGCGCCGGTCGGCGAGCAGGGAGCTGGGCACAACGTCCCACCAGTCGAGCCGCCCGGGCGGCTGCTCCGGCCGCAGCCGCATCTCGGCGATCAGCACTCCACCGGGCGTCAGCGACTTGGCGATGCGCGCCAGCACCGAGGGCTGCTCCGTCCGGGGAAATGCCTCGAGCACGAAGTAGATCAGCAGTGCCGCGTCGAAGCGGCCTGCGGGAAGCTCAACGTGGCGCAGGTCGCCGCGGACGAACCGCACGCTGCCGGCAAGCCGCGAGGTCCTGGCCACGCTGCGCGCGTGGCGCAGGGCGGCGGCGCTGATGTCGACGCCCGTGACCCGGTACTCGGATTCCGCAAGCGGCACCGAATACAGGCCGGGACCGCATCCGGCGTCGAGCACGCGGGCGGGCGGGGCAGGAAGCAGCCGGCGCAGGCGGCGCAGGTGGGTCGCGATGACCGTCCTCCTCCGGCTCGCGCCGTCGTGGCTCTGATCGAGGTGCTCGCGCAGGAGCCGGCGCGCGAACTCCGGTTTCCCCCAGTCCAGCTCGGCGGCGGGGTCGAACGGTTCCGGCCAGGGTGGGATCGAGGACGGGCGAGGGCTGCGCCGCATGTCCGCGGCAGCGTAGGCCACAATCGCCGGCCATGGGAGGCGCCATCGGCTCGTGGGTCACCGGCGGGGGTGTCTTCGTCGTGTTCGGGCTGATGATCATCAACAGCTGCGGCGTGCCGTTCCCGAGCGAGGTGATCATGCCCGTGGCGGGCGTGCTCGCCGCGACCGGGCACTTCAACATCGCCGCGGTGATCGTCGCCGGGATCGCCGGCAACCTGATCGGCGCCCTGATCGCCTACTCGCTGGCGCGGCGCTTCGGACGGCCGCTGCTCCTCGGCCCCGGCCGGCGCATCGGCATCTCCGCGAGCCACCTCGATCTCGCCGACCGGTGGTTCGACCGCTTCGGTCTGCCCACGGTCTTCTTCGGAAGGATGCTGCCCGTGATCTGCACGTACATCTCCTTCCCGGCCGGGCTCGCCAAGGTCCAGCCCGCCTGGTTCGCCGCGCTCTCGCTGCTCGGCTCGACGGTCTGGGTCACGTTCCTCAGCCTGGTGGGCTACGAGGTGGGTGCGAACTACACCAAGGTGTCCGGCCCGATCAGCAAGGTGGCGATCGGGCTTGCTGTGCTCATCGCGCTCGCCGTGGCCGGCTGGTACATCAGGGGACGGCGGAAGGCCGCGGCGGCGAGGGCGAACGCCGGGACGTGAGGCGCCCGGTCAGGACATGTCCGGCCAGGGGCTCGAGGAATCGGTCTCGCCCTCTTCACCCTCGGCTCGCTGCCGGTACCGCTCGGCGACCATCTTGTAGGCCACCGTCTTGGGCAGGCCCAGCTTCACGAGGCTCTTCACCTCGTCGGCCATGACCTTGTCGCGGGCCGTCTCGATGGCGGCGACGAGGTCCTCGATGGCGACGGTGGACGCGCGTTTGGACATCGCCCTCAGTCTACCAACGGAGCGCAGAAGCAAACCTCGACGCCGGCCGCCCGCTCCCGGCCGCCTCGCGTCGCCCGCCATACTTTGAGCATGGCGTACCTCCCGAACTCCGACGCCGAGCGACGCGCGATGCTCGACGCCGTCGGGGCGGATTCGGACGCCGACCTGTTCACGACAATCCCGGCCGCCCTGCGCAACCCGAAGATCGATCTGCCCGCGCCACTCGCCGAGCAGGACCTCGTCGCGGAGTTGGAGCGGCTCGCCGCCCGGAACCGGTCGCTGAGCCGCTACGACAGCTTCCTCGGCGCCGGCGTGTACCGCCGGTTCAGCCCGGCGATCGTCAGGGCGACGATCTCCCGGCCGGAGTTCTACACCGCGTACACGCCATATCAGGCTGAGGCGTCGCAGGGCACGCTGCAGACGATCTTCGAGTTCCAGTCGATGATCTGCGCGCTGACCGGGCTGGACGTCGCCAACGCGTCGATGTACGACGGCGCAACTGCCGCGGCCGAGGCGATGGTCATCGCGGTGCAGGCGACCGGGCGTTCCCGCATCGCCGTCGCCGCCACGGTGCATCCCGAGACGATCGCGGTGCTGCGCACCGCCGGCGAGGGACGCCGCATCGGCATCGACGTGATCCCGGCGCGCGACGGGCTGCTCGCACCAGATGCCGTCCGGGCCGCGCTCGGCGCCGAGCACGCCGCGCTGCTGGTGCAGTACCCGAGCTTCGAGGGGACGATCCAGGACATCGCCCCGCTCGCGCAGGCGGCCCACGATGCCGGCGCCCTCGCCATCTGCGCGACCGACCTGCACGCGTGCGCGCTGCTGACGCCACCCGGTGACGCCGGCTTCGACGTCGCCGTCGGCGACGGGCAGCCGCTGGGAATCCCCATGTCGTTCGGCGGACCGCACGTCGGATTCATGGCGGTGTCGCAGGCGCAGATGCGGCGCATCCCGGGGCGTCTCGTCGGCATGACCCTTGACCACGACGGCAGGCGCGCGTACACCCTGACGCTGCAGGCGCGCGAGCAGCACATCCGCCGCGAGCACGCGACGTCGAACATCTGCACCAACCACGCGCTCATCGCCCTCGCCGCGACGGTGTACATGGCTCACATGGGCGGCGGTGGGATGCGCGCCGTCGCCGATGTGAGCGCGCAGCGCGCCCATCATCTCGCCGGCCGGCTCGGCGCCATCGACGGGCTGGCGCTGAGCCACCCCGCGACTCCGTTCCTGTGGGAGTTCGTGCTGCGGACACCGGGGAGCGCGACGGCGTTCGCTCGCGAGCTGCGCAGCCGCGGCATCGTCGCCGGGCTGCCGCTGGGCCGGGTCGACGCCGCCCGCGACAGCGAGATCCTGGTGTGCTGCACCGAGCTCACGCCACCGGACGCGATCGACCGCTATGTCGCCGCGGCGGCCCAGGTGGCCGGCGCCGGATCGACGCAACCCGCCGTGATGGTGACGGCGTGAGCGACGAGATCCCCGCGGCATCGCGCGAGGCGCGCTGGGCGGTCGACGAGCCGCTCGTCTTCGAGCTGAGCACGGACTACAGCGGCGGCGCCGCGGTCACGCCTGCGGGCGTCCCGCAGAGCGTCTCGCGAACATCGATCCCCGAAACGCTGCTGCGCTCCGGCCCCGCCGAGGTGCCGGCGGTCCCCGAACCGGTCCTCGCGCGGCACTTCGGCCGCCTGGCTCGGCGCAACCACAACCTGCACGAGGGGGCCTATCCGCTGGGCTCGTGCACGATGAAGTACAACCCCGTCGTCGACGAGCAGCTCGCGTGGCTCGACGGCTTCGCAAACCTCCACCCGTACCAGGACGAGGACGACGCGCAGGGCGCCCTGCAGCTGATGTGGGAGCTCGAGCGCCTGCTCGCGTCCATCACCGGCATGGCGCGGATGTCGCTGCAACCCGCCGCGGGCGCGCACGGCGAGTGGACGGGTCTGCGCATGATCCAGGCGTACCACGCCGATCACGGCGACACGAATCGCACGCGCGTCCTCATCCCCGACTCGGCGCACGGCACCAACCCGGCATCCGCCGCGTCGTGCGGGCTCGACGTGGTGACCGTGAAGAGCAACCACGACGGCACCGTCGACGTCGAGGACTTCTCGAAGCAGCTCGACAGCACCGTGGCCGCGGTGATGCTCACCAACCCCAACACGCTGGGTGTCTTCGAGAAGGACATCGTCGAGATCGCGCGCCTCGCGCACGAGGCCGGCGCGCTCGTCTACTACGACGGCGCGAACCTCAACGCGCTGGTCGGCGTCGCGCGCCCGGGCGACATGGGCTTCGACGTCGTCCACCTCAACCTGCACAAGACGTTCTCCACGCCACACGGTGGCGGTGGGCCGGGCGCGGGACCCGTCGGCGTCGACGACCGGCTGGTGGACTTCCTGCCTTCCCCGGCCGTCGAACGTGACGGCGATCGATTCCTCCTCGACCACGCCCGGCCGAAGAGCATCGGCAAGGTGCGCTCGTACTACGGGAACTTCGGCATGCTGGTCCGGGCGTACGCGTACATCCGCGCCTACGGCGATCACCTGCCGTGGGTTGCGCGCGACGCCGTGCTCAACGCCCGCTATCTCCAGTCGCGACTCGCCGGGCACTTCGCGATGGCTGTCGACACACCGTGCATGCACGAGTTCGTGGCCAGCACTCGCGGCGGACGTGTCGAGGGGCTGCGCGCGATGGACGTCGCCAAGCGGCTGCTCGACTACGGCGTCTATGCGCCGACCGTGTACTTCCCGCTCACGGTCCCGGAGGCGCTGATGTTCGAGCCGACGGAGACCGAGTCGAAGCAGAGTCTCGACGCGCTCGCCGACGTCTGCGTCGCCATCGTCGACGAGGCGGAGCGCGACCTCGCGTTCGTGCAGGCGGCGCCGCACGAGACGCCCGTGCGCCGCGTCGACGAGGTGCGCGCGGCGCGCCATCCGGTGCTCCGCTGGACGCCGTGATCACAATGGGCGACACCGCGCTGCGCGACGAGTTGCGCGAGTTGGTCGCGACCCGTGCATTCAGCTTCGGCACCTTCACGCTGACCAGCGGCCGGACCAGCGACTACTACGTCGACGGCAAGCAGGTCACGCTCGACGGGCGTGGTCTCTACCTCGTCGCGCGCTTCGCGCTCGAGCACTGCCGCGAGAAATCGGTCGATGCCGTCGGCGGTCTGACGCTCGGCGCGGATCCGATCGCCGCCGCGGTGGCCGCGTTGAGCGGCACGGAATCGCACCCGCTCACCGCATTCATCGTCCGCAAGGAGGTGAAGGGTCACGGAACCGGACGCGCCATCGAGGGACCCGACCTGCGCCCGGAGATGCGAGTCCTGCTCGTCGATGACACGCTGACGACGGGCGGCACCTTCCTGCAGGCGCAGGAGAAGGTCGCTGCGACCGGCGCGACCATCGCCGGGGCGTTCTGCGTCGTCGACCGCGAGGAGGGTGGACGCGAGGCGCTCGAAGCAGCGGGGATCGAGCTCCACTCGCTGTTCCGGCGCAGTGAGTTCAGCCCCCGAAGATCCCTCGCATGACGCCGCCGGTGATGGCGCCGCCCGCCGCACCGGCTGCCCCCGCCTCGGCGGCCTGAGCCGGCGAGAACTCGGAGAGGGACTGGGCGAGCTTCTGCAGCGGCAGTGACTGCAGCCAGACGCGCCCGGGACCGGTCATCTGGGCGAGGAAGATCCCGTCGCCGCCGAAGATCTTGTTCTTGATCCCCTTGATCGTCGTGATCGAGAACTGCACGGTGTCCTGGAAGAGACCGACATGTCCCGGATGGACGCGGAGCGTCTCACCGGGGCGCAGGTCGTAGGTGATGATCTCGCCGCTCAGCTCGCACCACGCGCGTCCCTGACCGGTGATCTTCTGAAGGCGGAAGCCGTCACCGCCGAAGAAGCCGGCGCCGAGATGCTGCTGGAACCCGATCGAGAGCTGCACGCCGTCCACGGCGCAGACGAACGCATGACGATGGGCGAGGTACCCCATGCCCGGCTGCGGCGCGACGTCGATCGGGAAGATCTGCCCGGGCAGCCGCGCCGCGAACGCGACCATGCCTGCGCCGCCCTGCGCCGTGTACTGGCTCATGAAGATCGAGCTGCCCCCGAGGGCCCGCTTGAACACCCCGCCGACGCCACCGCCGCCACCCATCTGGGTCGACGTCTGCATGACGATCGTCTGGGTCATCCAGGAGAGCTCTCCGGACTCGGAGAAGATGGATTCGCCCGGGTCGAGCATCATCTCGAGCACGGGCATCGTGGTGCCGAGGATCCGGTCCTGCACGTCGTGTTCCTCCGAACTGGCCGTTCGCGCAAGTGTATCGGCGGGACGGCGGTCCGGAATCACCGGCGGGACACCTTGTGACTATATGTCACCAATCGGTATAATACCGATCAGTGACACGAACCCAAGGACGCCGCGGCGGCACCGGCAACCCCTTCCACTACGGCTCGCCGGTGCGCGGCGACGGCTTTGCCGATCGAAGGATGGAACTGGACGCGCTCGTGCGCCGCATGCTCGACGGACAGAACCTGATCCTCCTTTCCCCTCGCCGGTATGGCAAGACGTCGCTTCTGCAGCGGGCGATGGAGACGGTTCGCCGGAAGGGCGGCCGTACCGGCTACGCGACGCTGGTGAAGGCGTCCGACCGGCGCGAGGTGGCGGAGGCACTGCTCGCAGCCGTGCTCGCCGGTCCGGCCGGGTGGCTCGCGCGCCGGCGGGCCGAGCTCGCCCGCCTGTTGTCCGGCATCCGCGTGCAGCCGACGGTCACGCTGCAGCCGTCCGGCGCCTGGCAGGTGACGTTTGCGAGCGCCCCGGCGCATGTCGCGTGGGAGGGCGTGCTCGAGGACACATTGCGCACCCTCGCCGGCGTGGCGCGTTCGCACCCGACGAGCCTCGTGCTCGACGAGTTCCAGCGCACAGCGGAGATCGACTCCGGGCTGCCCGGCGTGTTCAAGGCCATCGCCGATGAGCTGGACACCGTGAGCCTCGTCTTCGCCGGCAGCAAGCTGCACATCATGCGCGAGCTGTCGATCGGCCCCGGCGCGCCGCTGCTCGGGATGGGCGAGCGGATCAGTCTCGACGTCGTCCCGGAGCCAGACATGGTCGAGCTGCTGTGCAGACAGGCGGCGGCGGGAGGCAAGCCGACGACGGAGAGCGTCGCCGGCGACATCTACCGCAGCGTCGACGGCGTGCCCAACGACGTCCAGAAGCTCGCCTACGCCGCATTCGCGGCCGCGGGTTCGCGGCTCGACGCCGACGCGGTGAGCGCGGGCTTCGCCGAGATCGTGTCACTCGAGGCGGTGGATTTCGCCGAGCTCTACGAGCAGTGCGCGCCGTCGCAGCAGCGGCTGCTCAAGGCGCTCGCCGCCGCGCCGACGGCGGCGGTCTTCAGCCACGACTTCCTGCATCGCGTCGACGTCGCCAACGCCAACTCGGTGCGCAAGGCGATCGACGTGCTGAGCCGCCGCGAGCTGCTGCGCCGCAGGCCCGAGGGCTGGTATGTCGCGGACCCCTTCTTCCGGTCCTGGTTGATCAGCTGAGAATGCCGGCGCACGAGTGCGCCGTGCTCACTCGTCCAACGACTCGTCGCGGATAGCCCTGAGCGTCTCAAGGGCGAACCTGTCCTTCGGGCGGCCGGCGGCTTCCTTCATCCGGATCAGCGCCTCGAGCGATGCGACGTGTGCGCGCACGCCGTCGCCGAGCTCCACCGGCGATGCGTCGCGAACCAGCTGCTCGTACCCGCCGGTGCCCGCGGGAGTGCCGATCACATCGAGGTCGCCGGCGTCCGTCGTGAACGTGAAGTGATCACCGTTGCGCAGCGTCATGTGATCGAGCTGAAACGGTATCCCTGGCGGGGCACCACGCAGACGCGCATGGAGTTCGACCAGCGCGCCGGCGAGGGCTTTCAGGTTGGCATCGTCGCGTGCGTAGCAGACATCGAGGTCACCGGTCAGAACCGGAGACCCGACGATCGCCGCCGCGACGCCTCCGATGACGACGTACCGCACGCCGTGCGCGTTGAGGACGTGAAGACCCCGCCCCGGGTCGAAAACCGGGCTCGCGTCACCCATCGGGGTTCGCGGCACCTCGGGCTACCCGGACCATCGCCCGCACGTTGTTGGTCGCGGCGACCGAGGCGTGCAGACGCTCGGCTGGTGTCAGTGCGCGCCTGGAGCGGATCTGACCGATGTCGACGCCGGCCGACGCGCGAACAGTGACCGCGAGGGTCTCGCCGCATGACTCGAGCAGGCGCTGCAGTGTGCCGAATCGCGGGTCGACACTTCCCGTCTCGATCCGCGCGATCGTCGAGCCTGGGACGCCGGATCTGACGGCCAGCTCCCGCTGGGTCAGGCCGGCGCGCCTCCTTGCGCCCGCCAGAATGCGTGCAGCTTGCACGCATATATGCTAGCAGCAGCCTAGATCCAACGGCGCACCCGTGAGGTGTACCGGACGTAGCGCTCGGTGAAGGACGCCTCGAGCGTCGCCTCCTCGAGGGGGATGACGAACCAGTTGACGTACGCGAGCACCAGGACCAGGAACGGAAGCGGCCAGACCTGGACGAGCAGGCCGGCCTCGCCCAGGTACGCGAGGGCGAGCCCCACGTACATCGGATTGCGCGTGATCCGAAACGGCCCGGTCGTGACGAGGCGGCTCGAGACATCCCCCGGTGTGGTGGTCGTGCGCTCCTGGTGGAACAGATAGAGGCTCCATCCGGCGAGCCCGAACCCCGCGACGAACAGCACGCCTCCGGCGACCTGGGCAGCCAGGCGCAGGCTCGGCGAAGCAGTGTCGATGGGGACGAGGTACTGCAGGCCGACGCCGACGAGGTACGCCAGGACGTAGACCCAGGGCACGGGCATGCGCATGAACGGGCGGCGGATCGCTCGCTGCGGCCTGGCGTTCACAGGAGGACGCATCGATGGCGATGATAGGAGGGTTCTCTGACCTTTTCCCCGGGAGGGTGACCCGCCTTGAGCCATCCCGAGGTCCTCGTCGCGCTGCGGCGGGCCCGTGACCTTACCGATCGCGACTTCGCCCAGCCGCTCACCCTCGGCTCGATGGCGCAGGCTGCACACCTTTCCAAGTTCCATGTCGCGCGGGCGTTCACGAAGGCGTATGGGGAGACACCGAAGGCGTACCTGACCCGGCGCCGGATCGAACGCGCCAAGGACCTGCTGCGAGCCGCCAACCTGACCATCACCGAGATCTGCTTCCTCGTCGGATTCGAGAGTGTCGGTTCGTTCAGCTCACGCTTCCGCGACCTCGTCGGCGTGTCACCGACCGAGTACCGGAATGCCTCTGCCGGCGCTCCGCCCATCCCGGGCTGCTTCGTCCTGATGTGGACCCGGCCGGGTCCGGCGCGAAGTCAGCAATCCGGAAGAAGCGACGACGATGGGGGCGCGCTAGTGTCGGGGCCATGATCACGAAGCTCTCGCACGTCAACGTGTTCGTCGAAGACCAGGACCGCGCCAAGGCCTTCTACACCGAGAAGCTCGGCTTCGAGGTGCGCAGCGACGCGACCATGGACGGGTTCCGCTGGCTCACTGTCGGCCCGAAGGACCAGCCCGACCTCAACATTCTCCTGGCGCGTCCGGCGCCCCCGATGTTCAGCGAGGAGGACGCCCATACGCTGCTCCGCCTGGTGGCCAAAGGCGCGATGGGCGCGGGCGTCATCGAGACCGACGACATCCACGCCGCCTACGCGGACCTGAAGAGCAAGGGCGTCGACTTCCTGCAAGAACCGGTCGAGCGGCCCTACGGCATCGAGGCCCTGTTCCGCGACGATTCAGGGAACTGGTTCAGCCTCAACCAGCACAAGCGGTACGGCTGAAGCCTCGCCTGCGATTGCGGCAGGGCGGTGCGGGATGGATCGCCGCCTTCCCACTCAAGCTCGCTCGCCCGAATGCGATCGCCACGAGGTGACGGTGACGACGATCACCGTTGTGCACGGGAGCGCGAGAGCCTGCACGTGACCCGTGGTGTGAAACACCGACGTCTCGAGGGGTCCTCGAAGACCCATAACCCTCGGCCCGGAGGGCTCCGTTTCATCGAATAGGAGGGCATGAACAACAAGGGGGAGGAAATGAACAGCAAGGTTTCGAACAGGCGTGGGGAGCGTGGAGCGGTCAGGTTCCTCGCCATGGGGGCCGGCATTGCAGCCCTGCTGGTGACGGGATGCGGCACGGCGACCGGCTCGCCAGGAGGATCGTCGACAGCCAGTTCGAGCCCGGTTCCCACGGTTGCTTCTCCGACCCCCACTCCGACAGCGAGACCCGCCTCGAGCAGCTTCCAGGCCCTGGTGCAGTACAACTTCCCCGATACAGCCGTGGCCTCGGGTACCACAGTCAGGCTGTACTCGTCGGATACCGGGGTGGCGCAGGTAGTGCTGATCTTTCCAGCGGATTCCGGCGGGGCGCAGTTCATACCGGACAACCGCATCGCCTTCATATCTGGGATCAGCTGGCTGGATAGCTCGGATCTGAGCGGGGGTACGCGGCGTGAGGAGCTCAACCTGAATCCCGATTCGACGGTTGGTGCGAGTTGGATCGGAGCCTATGACTGGAGCCAGAACGGGACACTCGCGTATTTGGCCGTGAACGAGGTGGGAGGAACCACCATCACCACCAAGCTGGTGATCCGGCCCGCAATGGGGACGGCTGTCACGGTTGCCCTAGTGGACACCGGCGTCTCCGCGGTATGGGGGAACTCGGTGGCGTTCGCCCCCGATGGCAACAGTGTGCTGCTGGTGGACGACCTGTCTGGCTTCACGCCGGGCAGGACAACAGGGCAGAGCTCGGTGCAGGTGCGCGGCCTGGACGGAACGCTGCGCTTTGCCGCCCCGTGGGACGGGAAGGCGGCGACGATGCCGTCGGATGCGGTGTGGGGCACGGACGGACGGGTGTACTTCTGGGACAGCCAGGGCGTCAGTGTCGCCGACCCGAGCACGGGGCTCACGCGGACTCTGCTTCCCGGGGTCCGCTGGTACGATCCCAGCGTTTCGCCGGACGGGCGCTACATCGTCTTTGCGGTGCGGGACGAGCAGGGATTGCCCACGCTGGAGCTGCTGGACACGGCAACGGGCAACGTGGTTCCCGGGTTTGGGATCAGCGCGGCGAGCCACGCCACCTTCGTCTCTGACAACGTGATCTGGTACCACCAGGAGCCGGCGTGCTCGGGTGACGGGTGCACGCGCACCGGCTGGTCGACCGAGCCGACGGGACAGACCACCCAGGTGCTCGATCCGCTGCTGAGCTTCGATCTGAGCACGCACAGCGCTGGCTCGGTGGGGATGGCCGGGGTGGTGACGGACAGCCGGGTGCTCACGGCCGGCTGAGGACGGAAGCGCTGGGCTGAAAGATCCCTGCCGAGTCGACGAACGTCTGCTGGTCAGAGCCCCAGGGCCGTCTTGGCGATGATCTCCTTCATCACCTCGTCGGTGCCGGCCCCGATGCGGATCAGCCGCGAGTCCCGGAAGTACCGTGAGATGCCCGTCTCCGCCATGTAGCCCATCCCGCCGTACAGCTGCAGGCACGTGTCGGCCACAAGCGTCGTCACGCGCCCGACGACCAGCTTCGCCATCGAGATCTCGGTCACCGGGTACTCCTCGCGGTCCCAGCGCTCGGCGATGCTGTAGACGAAGTTCTTGGCGACGGTGATCTCCGTGTAGAGATCGACGAGCTTGTGCTTGTTCACCTGGAACTTCCCGATCGGCCGCCCGAACGCCTCGCGTGACTTGCACCAGGCGAGCGTCTCCTCGAACGCGACCTCCGCCCCGGCGATCGCTCCCGCCGAGCCGATCATGCGCTCGCCCTGCAGCTCCCACATCAGGTGGTAGAAGCCCTGCCCGATCTCGCCGAGGACCGCGTCGTCGCCGACCTCGACGTCGTGAAACGAGAGCTCCGCGGTGTCGCTCGACATCATCCCCACCTTCTTGAGCTTCCGCGAGACCGTGAAGCCGGGCAGGTCCTTGTCGACGAGGAACAGGGTGATGCCGTGCGCGCCGTCCTCCTGCTTGCCCGTGCGCGCGACGAGCAGGATGTAGTCGCATCGGACCCCGTTGGTGATGAAGAGCTTGCTGCCGTTGATGCGCCAGTGGCCATCGACCCGCTCCGCCCGGGTGCGGATGTTGGCGACGTCGCTCCCCGCGTCCGGCTCGGTGATCCC
>Ga0187780_10003562_pt1 | contig 11743 bp, 21 predicted proteins | sample 1015_Q2_SP10_20__FD_132429 | JGI IMG/M metagenome (GOLD analysis project Ga0187780, IMG submission 132429) | Tropical peat soil microbial communities from peatlands in Department of Meta, Colombia - 1015_Q2_SP10_20_MG | ecosystem: Environmental > Terrestrial > Soil > Wetlands > Peat | place...
GCATAGGGCGTGCCCTTGCGCGAGCCCTTGAACCCGACCGAGCCCGCCGACGCCCAACTCACGGCGCGGCCGTCGGGATCGGTGAGCGTCACCATAGTGTTATTGAACGACGCCTGGATGCACACAACTCCGTGCGGCACGACGCGCTTTTCCTTCTTCTTGCGAAACTCTTTCTTGCGCTTGGCCGGCTTGGCCGGAGCTGCCGGCGCTGCTCCCGTTTCCTGTGGTTCTTTTGCCATTTGCTATTCGCCTCTCCCAGCGGGCACGGCGTGCCGTGCCCCTACGGTCTCTCAAACGAAGCGCAGTTCCGATGCCTACTTGCGGGCCATCACCTTCTTCTTGGCGGCGACGGCGCCCTTGCGCGGGCCCTTGCGGGTCCGGGCGTTGGTGTGCGTGCGCTGGCCGCGCACCGGAAGATTCCGGCGATGGCGCAAGCCGCGGTAGCACTGAATTTCAATGAGCCGGCGGATGTTCATCTGCATCTCTTTGCGGAGGTCGCCCTCCACGCCGCCTTCCGACTCGATCGCGCCGCGCAGGCGCGTCACTTCTTCTTCGGTGAGATCCTTCACCTTTTTGGTTGCGTCCACCTGGGCCTTTTCGGCCAGCGAACGCGCGCGTTCCTGTCCGATGCCGTAGATGGCCGTGAGCCCGATCCAGAGCCGCTTATTGGGCGGCAAGTCTACGCCGGCAATGCGAGCCATGCGGTTTTCCTCCCTGCGCTTCCCATTATCCCTGGCGCTGGCGGTGCTTGGGGTTCGAACAAATCACCCGCACCACGCCGCGCCGATGAACGATCTTGCACTTCATGCAGATTTTCTTCACTGACGCCCGAACCTTCATTTCCTTCTGCTCCGTCTTTTCCGCTCCATCCATCGGGCGGAAGATGCCGGCCTAAAGCCCGGCGCTACACTCAATTCTGAACCGCCACCCATTCTCCGCTTCTACTTATACCGGTACACAATGCGCCCGCGCGTCAAATCGTAGGGCGAGAGCTCCACGGCGACGCGGTCGCCGGGCAGGATGCGGATAAAATTCTTGCGCATCTTGCCGGAAATGTGCGCGAGCACTTGATGCTTGTTCTCGAGCTCGACGCGAAACATGGCGTTCGGAAGCGGTTCGATCACCGTGGCCATCACCTCGATGGCGTCTTCCTTGCCGCTTCCCTCGCCGGGTTTCTTCTTTTCCTGCTCAGGCCTTCTAGCCATGTGCTCCTTGCGCCCTAGGGGCGACTGCGCCGCAGCGGCTCACCAGCATGGGCCGGCGGCGTCGCGAGGGCGCGTCAAAATCCACGGGCCGTTACTGGTGACGGCCACGGTGTGCTCGAAGTGTGCCGAATCGCTCCCGTCCTCGGTCACCGCCGTCCACTCGTCTTCCAGAACGCGCACGCCGGGTCCGCCGACGTTCACCATGGGCTCGATGGCGAGCACCATGCCTTCCTGCAGGCGCGGGCCCTGTCCCGGCGCGCCGTAGTTGGGCACCTGCGGATCCTCGTGCATCCGGGTCCCGATGCCGTGGCCCACGAACTCGCGCACCACGGAAAAGCCGTGCTGCTCGACCCACTGCTGCACCGCCGAGGAAACGTCCCCCAGACGGTTGCCCGGCCGGACTTTCTCGATGGCTCGCTCGAGCGATTCCCGCGTGACGCGCAAGAGCTTTTCGCGCTCCGGCGAAATCTTGCCGACCGGCACGGTCAACGCGGCATCGGCGAAGTAACCCTCGAGCTCAACGCCGAAATCCATGGACAATATGTCCCCCTCACGCAGCCGGCGAGTAGGCGACGGGATCCCGTGCACGACCTCGTTGTTAATCGAGGTGCACACCGAACTCGGATAACCCCGGTACCCCTTAAACGCCGGGTGCGCATGTCGCTCAGCCGTGTACGCCTCGGCGCATTCGTCCAGTTCCTTCGTGGCCAGGCCCGGCCGGACCATGCCGCGCATTTTCTCGAGCGCGCCCCAGACGATTAATCCCGCCCGGTGCATCTTCTCGATTTCGGCCGCCGATTTACAGACGACCATCTCGCCCTTCAACGCGCTTCAGAACATCTTCGAGCGTGCGCCTGACTTCTTCCACTCCGGCCGTCGCATCCACCTCTTGCAGCAGGCCCAGCCTGCGGTAATAATCGGTCAACGGCCGCGTCTGGCGCTCGTAGGCGGCCATCCGTTCCTGGACCACCTCCGGCCGGTCATCGGCCCGCAGCACCAGTCTGCCGCCGTCGCGGTCGCACGTATCGGGCACCCGGGGCGGCGCGTCGTACACGTTGTAAATCTCGCCGCATACGCTGCAGGTCCTGCGGCCGGTGAGCCGCCGCATCAGGACCTCCGGGCGTACTTCAAAATCCACCACGACGGGCTTGCCGAAACTCCTGCTCTCCAGGACGCGGTCCAACCGCTCCGCTTGGGCCACGGTGCGGGGAAAGCCGTCGAAAACAACTCCCCCATCACAATCGGAGCCGTCCAGCCTCTCTTCGATCATTCGCACCACAATATCGTCCGGTACGAGCTCGCCCCGGTCCATGATGGGCTTCGCGAGCCGGCCCAGTTCCGTGCCGCGGCTCACTGCGTCGCGCAACATGTCGCCCGTGGAGAGATGCGCCAGGGTACGACGCTCCGCGAAGCGTTTCGACTGCGTGCCCTTCCCCGCTCCGGGCGGTCCCAGAAAAATGAACGCACGATGGAGCGCCATCTCCATTCAACCGACAGGCTCACCCGCGGCGGCCGCGCAGCCGTCCCTTGCGCACGAATCCTTCGTAATTGCGCATTACGAGCTGCGCTTCGAGCTGCTGCACCGTGTCCATGGCCACGCCGACCACAATCAGCAGCGACGTGCCTCCGAAATAAAACTGAACGCCCAGCCCGTCGAGGATGAACCGCCACATGTGCTGGTCGAACCAATTGCCGACGAGCCAAAGATGCTGCAAGTGGATGCCGGAAATCATCCACTCCGGCAACAAGCAGACAATCGCCAGATACACGCCGCCCACCAGAGTGAGGCGCGACAGGATCCGGTTGATATGTTCGGAGGTATTGCGGCCCGGCCGGATGCCCGGAACGAAGCCGCCGTACTTGCGCATGTTGTCGGCCAGTTCCGTGGGATTGAAAATAATGCCCACGTAGAAAAACGCGAAAAAAATGATGAGCGCGACATAGAGCAAGGTATAAAGCGGCTCGCCCCAGCTAATCCATTTGGCGAAACTCTGAAAGATGGACGACTTACTCTGGACCAGCAAAGCGGCCGTCTGCGGGAAGGTCAACAGCGAGCTGGCGAAAATCGGAGGAATCACGCCGCCGGAATTGACGCGCAGCGGGAGATAGGTCATCTGGCCGCCCATGACGCGCCGCCCCACGACGCGCTTGGCATACTGCACGGGGATGCGCCGCTGGCCGCCTTCCACCAGCACAATAAAGGCAATCACTGCTGCCATCAGCGCGACCAGACCGATCAGGGCGATGCCAGTCAGCGCGCCCCATTGTTGCGTTATCGCCTTCTCCCAGAGGTCTTTCACGGCGCGGGGAAGACCGACGACGATGCCGGCAAAGATGATGAGCGACATCCCGTTGCCGATGCCGCGATCGGAAATCTGCTCGCCGAGCCACATGATGAAGGCCGAGCCCGTGGTCAGCGTCAGCATAGTCATCAGGATAAAGCGCGGGCCGGGATGATAGACCAGCGACTGCCCGGCCAACCCTCCGCGCTGCAGCGTGAGGGCGATGGTGAAGGACTGGAAGGAGCTCAGGACAATGGTGAGATAGCGCGTATATTGCGTGATCTTGCGGCGGCCTAGCTCGCCTTCCTTTTGCAGGCGCTCGAGGTACGGCCACACCACCACCAACAACTGCAAGATGATGGACGCCGTGATGTAAGGCATGATGCCCAGGGCGAAAATCGTCAGGCGGCGGAGGTTGCCGCCGCTGAACAGGTCAATCAGCCCCAGGAACGAGCCTCTGCTTTGCTCGAAAAGCTGGCCGAGAAGGTCGGTGTTGATACCCGGCGTAGGAACGAAAGCGCCGAGGCGGTACACGGCCAGCAGCGCCAGCGTGAACAAGACGCGGTTGCGCAGGTCCGGCGTACTAAAAATATTCCGAAAGGCCTGGACCAGCTTCTTCATTGCAGGCGTTCGACCTTCCCTCCGGCCCGCGCGATCTTTTCTTCCGCCGACTTGCTGAAGGCGTGGGCGCGAACCGTCAAAGCAACGCTGAGGTCGCCGTCACCGAGAATCTTGACGCCGTCGCGCACGGCGCGGACCAGGCCGCGCCCGATGAGCGACTCCGGCGTAACCGTGTCGCCCGCCGCGAAAGCGTTGAGGCTGGCGACATTCACCACGGCAAACGATTTCGGAAAGGGGCTCGAGAAACCCCGCTTGGGAAGACGGCGGTGAAGCGGCATCTGGCCGCCTTCGAAGCCCGGACGAATGGAGTAGCCGCGGCGGGACTGCTGGCCCTTGTTGCCGGCGCCCGCGGTTTTCCCCATCTTCGAGCCCATGCCGCGCCCCACGCGCACCTTGCGATGGCGCGAACCGCGCGGCGGCTTTAGATTCGAGAGTGTCGGTTCCATGGGCATCGTGAATTAACCTTCCAACTGGACGAGATGGTGGACCTTGGCAATCATGCCGCGAATCGCCGGGGTGTCCGGGCATTCCACGACCTGCTGCATGCGGCGAAAACCCAGGCCGCGAATGGTCTGGCGCATGTCGCGCGGGCAGCCGATAAAGCTGCGCACCCAGCGGATTTTCAGCATTCCCGGCTTCTTGCTCGACTTCTTGCTCGAGGCGGACATAGTCGTGTGCTCTCTCACGCGGAGGCCTGAGGCGCGGCCGGTTCTTCCCGGCCCTTGCCGCGGGCTTCCGCCACACTCGAGGCGTCCTTCAGGTGCAGCAGGGCGTCGAAGGTGGCCTTGATGACGTTATGCGGATTCGACGTGCCGATGGATTTCGTGAGCACGTTCTGGATGCCTGCGACCTCCATCACCGCACGCACCGGCCCACCGGCAATCACCCCGGTTCCTTCCGGCGCGGGCTTGAGCAGCACCTGGCCCGAGCCGTAGAAGCCGACCACCTGATGCGGGATGGTCGAGCCTTTCAAGTTGAGCTTCACCATGTTCTTCTTGGCCTGTTCGATGGCTTTACGAATGGCCATAGGCACTTCACGCGCCTTGCCCATGCCGAAACCGGCATGGCCGCCCTGGTCGCCGACGACCACGAGCGCGGAGAAGCTGAGGTTCTTGCCGCCCTTCACGACTTTGGTGACACGGTTGATGGAAACCACCTGGTCCTTCAGGCTGGCCGGGTTCGTTTCCAGCAGCCGGCGAGCAGCGAGCGTATCTTTGAGTTCTTGTTTAGGCATAGTCGTCAGAATTTCAGGCCCGCCTCCCGGGCCGCTTCCGCAAGGGCCTGCACACGGCCGTGATAGCGGTAGCCGCCGCGGTCGAACACCACGTTTTCGATGCCCTGGGCGCGAGCGCGCTCGGCCACCACCTTGCCAACCACCTTCGCGGCCGCGAGGTTGCCGCCACCGCGAATCTGGGCGCGCACCGCTTCGTCCAGCGAACTGGCGGAGGCCAGCGTGCGTCCGGCGCGATCGTCAATGACCTGCGCACGGATGTGGCGCACCGAGCGGTGCACCGACAGGCGCGGGCGTTCGGACGTCCCCGTAATTTTCTTGCGCAGGCGCATATGAATGCGCTCGCGGTGCGCCTCGCGCGACAGTTTCTGAACCGATACGGCCACTCTGCTTCTCCTTTACCAACGGCTGCGCTAAGCGGCCGTCTTGGCACCGGCCTTGCCGGCCTTTTTCTTCAGGCGCTCGCCGGTGATGCGAATGCCCTTCTGTTTGTACGGGTCGGGCGGACGCAGGGCGCGAAGGTTCGCGGCCACCTGCCCCACCAGCCTTTTGTCCGCGCCGGAAACGGTCAGATGCGTGTTTTTGTCCACGACAATCTGGATTCCCTCAGGAATCGGGAACTCGACGGGATGGGAATAGCCCAACGCGAGCACAAGGGTCCTGCCCTTGACCTCGGCGCGGTAGCCGACGCCCACGATGTCGAGCTCCTTGCTGAATCCCTTGGTGACGCCGGTGACGGCGTTGGCCACCAGCGCGCGGGCCAGCCCGTGCAGAGCGCGCTGATCGTCATTTTCGCGCGTGGCCACGAGCGCGCCGTCCTTTTGCTCGAAGCGGATGCCGCGGGGCAGCGCCACAGCCATCTTTCCCTTCGGCCCCTGCACCTCCACGGCGGCGTCCCGGATCTGCACCTTCACGCCGGAAGGCACGGGAATCAGTTTTTGTCCAATTCGCGACATGTCTTTACCAAATCCTCGCGGTCACAGTTTCCCTACCAAACTTCGCACAGTACTTCGCCGCCCACGCCTTCCTTGCGGGCCGCCTGGCCGGTCATGACGCCGCGCGGCGTGGAGACAATGACAATGCCCATGCCGCCCATCACGGGACGAATGCCCGTCTTGCCGACGTAGCGGCGCGACCCGGGCCGGGAAATGCGCTGCAAATCGGTGATGACGCCCCGGCGTTCCGGCGTGTAACGCAGGAACAAGCGCAACGTCTTTTTGCCCTTCTCGTCGGCGACCTTGAAATTCGCCAGATAGCCCTCGTCTTTCAGTATCCGCGCAATTTCGACCTTCAGCTTCGAGGAGGGCATATCCACGCGGGCGTGCCGCGCGCGCACGCCGTTGCGGATGCGGGTCAGCATGTCGGCAATCGGATCAGTGGTCATTCGGCTTATACTCTCTTCTTCCCTGTTCGCATCCTACCAGCTCGCCTTGACCACGCCGGGGATTTCCCCCTTGAGCGCCAGGCCGCGGAAGCAGATGCGGCACATCTCAAACTTGCGCAGAAAGCCGCGCGGGCGGCCGCAAATGCGGCAGCGATTGCGCCGGCGAATCTTGAACTTCAGCTTCCGGCGCATCTTGGCGAACTGACTGTCACGAGCCATATTCGAGCCTTCTCCTCCCGCGCGCCCTAGGATCGGAAGGGCAAGCCGAGCTGCTTGAGCAGTTCGCGCCCCTCTTCGTCGCTCCGAGCCGTCGTGGTGATGGTGATATTCATGCCCTTAATCTTATCCACGCGCGTGTAATCAATCTCCGGGAACACCAGCTGGTCGCGCAGGCCGACCGTATAATTCCCGCGGCCATCGAACGAATCGGGCGGCAACCCCTTGAAGTCGCGCACGCGCGGAAGCACCACACTCGTGAAGCGGTCGAGAAATTCGTACATACGCTCGCCGCGCAGCGTAACCATGCAGCCGATGGGCATGCCCTTGCGAATCTTGAAATTCGCAATGGACTTCTTGGCGCGCGTGATGACCGCCTTTTGCCCGGCAATCTGGCCCAGTTCGGCCGCGGCCGTATCGAGCAACTTCACGTTCTGGCTTCCCTCGCCGAGGCCGATATTCAAAGTCACCTTCGAAACGCGCGGCACGGCCATGACGTTCTTGTAGCTGAAGCGCTTGGAGAGCGCCGGAACGGCCTCTTTGCGGTACTTGTCATGCAACCGACTCATCATTCTCGACTCGCCTCAACTTCTCGTTGCGCCCCAGCGGCGCTTGCCCTGCGGCCCGCTCAGCTCTCGAACGTGGCGTTGCACCGGCGGCAGGTACGGACCTTGGTTCCGTCGGGCAGCGTGGTATGCCCGGTGCGCGTGTGCTTGCCGCACGCCGGGCAGACCAGCATCACGCTCGACACGTGCAGCGGGCCTTCCTTGTCGAGGATGCCGCCGCGAATATTCTTCGACGGGTTGGCCCGCGTGTGTTTCTTGATGATGTTGGCGTGCTCGACGATCACGGTCGCTTTTTCAGGATGGACCGCCAGCACCTTGCCGGTCTTGCCCTTGGACCGACCGCTCATCACTTTGACCGTATCGCCGCGCCGGATGCTCATGTTCGCCGGCCGGACATTGCGCTCTGTCATATTCACCACACTTCCGGGGCCAGCGAGACGATCTTGGTAAACTTCTTGTCGCGCAATTCGCGGGCCACCGGGCCGAACACGCGAGTTCCGATCGGTTCGCCTGCATCGTTAATCAACACAGCGGCGTTGTCGTCGAAGCGGATGTAGGTGCCATCCTTGCGCCGGTGCTCCTTCCGGGTGCGCACCACGACGGCCCGCACCACCTTGCCCTTCTTGATCTGGCTGTCCGGCGCCGCTTCTTTCACCGCCGCGGTGATGATATCGCCCAGTCCGGCGTTCAACCCGGCATCCCCGCCCAGCGGGAGAATGCAGGTCAACTGGCGCGCGCCGGAATTATCGGCCACCGTCAGCCATGTTCTCATCTGCACCATGATCGTGCTCCCCGAAATCCCTTCAGGCCACGCGCGTCGAGCGCGACACGACTTCCTTGAGCCGCCAGTGCTTGAGCCGGGAAAGCGGGCGAGTGGAAACAATGCGCACCGTATCGCCCACGCGCGCCTCTCCCGATTCATCGTGCGCGTAATACTTTTTGGCGTGGCGCACCACGCGCTGATAGAACGGGTGCTGCGCCGTGCGCGTGACCTTCACCACGATGGTCTTCGCCATGCTGGCGCTGGTCACCACGCCAACCAGTTCCTGGCGCGCCCCGCGCGGGCGGGCGCCCTCGTGGGCCGCCGCCTGAGCTGCCGTTTCGTTGGCCATCAAGCCTTCCTCAATTCCGCCTCGCGCAAGAGCGTCTTGATGCGCGCTAGGTCCTTTTTCGCTTCGCGAAGCTTTTTCAGCCCCTCGGTCTGGCCGGTGGAGAGCTGAAAGCGCAGGCGGAAAATCTGCTCCGCTAGCTCGCGCTGTTGCGTCTCGAGCTCCCCCGCGCTCATCTCCCGGAATTTTTCGACGTGCCGCGCCATTACAGTTCCTCTGAACGCGCCACAAACTGTGTAGCAATGGGCAGCTTGTTCGCAGCCAGTTCCATCGCTTCGTTTGCGGCTGCCGGGTCCACTCCGGACATCTCGAACAGAATACGGCCCGGCTTGATCACCGACACCCAGCGCTCCGGCGGCCCCTTGCCCTTGCCCATGCGCGTTTCCGCGGGCTTCTTCGTGAACGGCTTATCCGGAAAGACGCGAATCCAAAGCTTTCCGCCGCGCTTGATGAAACGCATGATGGCCACGCGCGCCGCTTCAATCTGGCGGTCGGTGATCCAGGCGGGCTCGAGGGCCTTCAGCCCGTACTCACCAAAGGCCAGCGAGCTTCCGCGCCATGCTTTTCCGGCGCGCCGGCCGCGCTGTTGCTTGCGGTACTTCACTTTTTTCGGCATCAACATAGTGTTCCGCCTATCCGGTTATGCCTGTACCGCCGGCTCGGTCGTCTTTCGTTCGGGCATCTTTTCGCCCTGGTAGACCCAGCACTTCACACCGATCACCCCATAGGTGGTCTGGGCCTCGGCCGTGCCAAAATCAATGTCCGCGCGCAGCGTTTGCAGCGGCAGACGCCCCTGCAGGTACCATTCCTTGCGGGCGATTTCCGCGCCGTTCAGCCGCCCGGCGACGCGCACCTTGATGCCTTTGCAGCCGAAGCGCAGCGCCGAATCCACGGCTTTGCGCATGGCCCGGCGAAACGCCACGCGCTTTTCCAGTTGCAGGGCGATGGATTCCGCCACCAGTTGCGCGTTCAGTTCCGGGCGGTGCACTTCCTGGATGTCAATGTGCACTTCGCGATTGGTGCGCTTCTGCACTTCGTTTTTCAGCTTGTCAATTTCCGAGCCCTTCCGGCCGATGATGATCCCGGGGCGGGCCGTATTGATGCGCACCACGAGCTTGTTGGCGGCGCGCTCGATATCAATGGTGTCCACGCCGGCCGAGCGCAGCCGGTCCTTAAGCTGGCGGCGCAAGGCCACGTCTTCGTGCAGCAGGTCCGCGTATTCGCGCTTGGCGAACCAGCGGGACTTCCAGGGCTTGGTGTAGCCCAGCCGGAAACCGTACGGATGTGTTTTCTGGCCCAAAGTCGCCTCCTACGCCTTCTTTTTCGCTTCGCGAGCGCGTTTCTCGAGCGCCTTGCGAGCCTTGCGGACCGCACCCTTCACGCCCTTCGATGCCGCCGCCTCGGCCGCTGCCGCTGCAGCACGATCGGCCGCGGCGCGGTGATGCTCGGCCACCTCGACCACGATATGGCTGGTACGCTTCTGGTAGCGGAAGCCGCGCCCCATGGGCGCCGTGCGCATGCGCTTCCACCGCGGCCCTTCGTTCACACAGCAGCGCGACACGTACAAAGCGTCCACATCGAGCGTAGCGCCGGAATCGTCGGCCTTGCGCTCGGCGTTGGCGATGGCGCTGCGCAGCGTCTTCTCCACTTCGCGCGCCACGCGCTTCTTGGTAAAGCGCAGGGTCTGCAAGGCGTCGCCCGCGCGCTGGCCGCGAATCAAATCCACCACCAGGCGCGCCTTTTGCGGCGACACATGGATGAAGCGCGCCTCAGCCGCCGCCTGAATCTCGCCCGGAGTTTGTGCCTCTATAGCCATCGTCTACGCTCTCATTTCCCCGTCCGCTCAGGAAGGCTTGGCCGCTGGTGCGGCGCCGCCTCCCGCGGGAGCGCCAGCGCCCGGAGCCGCTCCGGGAGCCGGAGCTCCGGCCGCTGCAGCCGCCTTCTCCAGCGCCGCCTTTACCGCGTGGCCTTTGAACGTGCGCGTGGGCGCAAACTCGCCCAGCTTGTGTCCCACCATCTGCTCCGTGATGTACACGGGAATGAACTTCTTTCCGTTGTGCACGGCGATGGTGTGGCCCACCATCTCGGGCAGGATGGTCGAGCGGCGCGACCATGTCTTCACCACTTTCTTCTCATTCCGCGCGTTCATGGCCTCCACTTTTTCCTGCAGGTGGGTGTCAATGAACGGGCCTTTCTTAAGCGAGCGCGGCATCGTTCTCCTATTCCTCCACGCGGTGCAGCTTGACCCATTGCGCCCGGCGAACCTTCCGGAACCCGCGCACCGGACCTGAAACGCGGTGCGAAACGGAACAGAAGGGACACACAAAGCGCGTCCCCTGGGCGTTGGGAATCTTCTCCACGATCACCGCCCAGCCTGGCCGGCAAAATCGAAACAGCACCTGCTGCGGAGGCGCTAGCCTTGGCGCCACACGGACCGCAGGTTTGGCGGCCGGCTTAGCCAGAGGCTTCCCCGCGCGCCGCGGAACCGGCTTGCGTATCGCTCGCCGGGGTACACGTCGAGACGTTCTTGTCAGTGCCATACGTGTGCTCCCAATTCCCCGCCGCGCCGGGTTCATTTCTGCTTCCTTGCCTTCCCCTGCGGCTCGACTCTGCGCCGAACCACAGGACGTTCTCCTCTTGCTTACGGCTTGCGCCGTTGAACGATCATGCGATCGCTCGGGCGCTTCTTCCGCGTCTTGGCTCCCAAGGTCGGAAAGCCCCAAGGAGTCTGCGGGTGGTTGCCCTTCACGCGGCCTTCGCCGCCGCCGTGGGGGTGGTCCACCGGATTCATGGCCACGCCGCGAACCGTAGGACGCCGGCCGCGCCATCGGGTGCGTCCCGCTTTCCCATAGGTCACGTTTTCGTGGTCCAGGTTCCCGATCTGGCCGATGGTCGCCATGCAATCCACGCTGAATTTTCTTACTTCCCCGGAAGGCAGCTTGACCAGAGCGATATCGCCTTCCTTGCTCAGGAGCTGCGCCGCCGCTCCGGCAGTGCGCACTACCTGGCCACCCTTGCCGGGATACAGTTCGAGGTTATGCATCATCGTGCCGGGCGGAATGTGCCGGATGGTCAGGGCGTTGCCCGGAAGAATGTCCGCGCCCTCGCCGTTCTGCACCGTCATGCCCA
>Ga0187780_10003563_pt1 | contig 11743 bp, 15 predicted proteins | sample 1015_Q2_SP10_20__FD_132429 | JGI IMG/M metagenome (GOLD analysis project Ga0187780, IMG submission 132429) | Tropical peat soil microbial communities from peatlands in Department of Meta, Colombia - 1015_Q2_SP10_20_MG | ecosystem: Environmental > Terrestrial > Soil > Wetlands > Peat | place...
GAAGCGCCCGAGCCAATCAGGTCGCCGACGACGACCAGCCCCGTTGCGATGCCGACGCGGGTTTGCAGTGGTGCGTGCGTCTTCAGATCACCCACCGCCGCGACCAACTCCAACCCCGCGCGGACAGCCCTCTCGGCGTCGTCCTCGTGTGCCAGCGGGTAACCGAAATACACCAGGACACCGTCGCCCATGTACTTCGCGACGTACCCGCCGAAGCGGCGCACAATCTTATCGACGCACTTCTGATAAGCCGCAATGACCTCGCGGAGGTCCTCGGGGTCCATGCGCGCCGAGGGCCGTTGAGCCCACTAAGTCCGAGAACATGACCGTGACCTGACGACGCTCGGCAGTCTCGTGTGGAGTAATCGGTGGTTGAGCTACTGGGGCAAGCTGTGCTGTAGTCTTCTGGACGCCGTCCAGTTCGGCTATCGCGCGCAGCATTTGACGTCGATGACCGAGAGACACGCCAAGTTCTTTTAGGTCTTGGTCAGTTAAATCAGGCAAGACAGCAAAGTTGACGTCATTCTCGGCAAAACGCTGAGCGTATTGTCCGAGACCGAGTTTTTCGAGCCAGTCCGCAACCTGCTGCATCGCGGCCCCGCGTCATCCGACGTTCTGGACCAGGGAGACAAAAGCCTAACACAGTGGCTCATTTGTCGGTACTGACGGGCCAGTTCTGAATGGGCCATTGTGCTAGTCCGGCCCGCAGCGAGGGCGTCATGGCTCAAACGCGCAGACTGGCCGCCATCTTAGCCGCCGATGTAGTCGGCTATTCCCGCCTGATGGGCGAGGATGAGGCCGGCACAGCAAAGGCCGTCCGTGAACATCGTGATGCTGCGACGCCCATCGTTCGGGAGTTTGGCGGCCGGCTGGTCAAGACGATGGGTGATGGCGTCCTGTTGGAGTTTCCCTCCGTTGTGGCCGCAGTCGAATGCGGCATCGCCATTCAAAAGCAAATGGTCGAACGCAACGCGGGGGTTCCCGAGGGAAAGCGCATCGTCTACCGCATGGGCGTCAATCTCGGCGATGTGCTGATCGAGGGCGAGGATATTTTGGGTGACGGCGTTAACATTGCTGCGCGCCTGGAGACCATCGCCGAGCCGGGGGGTATTTGTCTATCTGACGATGCGTATCGGCAGGTGCGCGGTCGGATCGAGGCGGATTTCGCCGATCTCGGCGAGCAGAGCCTGAAGAATATCGCGCGGCCGATTCGGGCTTACGCGCTCAAGACTGGCTCGGCAGGCTCGACGCTCGCGCCACCGAAAAATCAGGTCCGCCGCGGCTCTCCATCGTGGTGCTTCCCCGAGGCGTAGTTCGGCAGGATTCCGACCAGGGAAAAGGGTCGCCTCATGATTGATGTAAATGGAATGGCACATGTAATACTGACTGTGTCTAGCTTCGAAAGAGCCCTGGCGTTCTACGGAGACTTGCTGCCGGCGTTTGGCATGCAGAAGGTTTTCGATAATGAACAGTTCGTCTATTGGGTTGGCGGTCGTACTGCACTTGGAATTCAGCGGTGCGATGAGGCTCATCGATCCGAAAAGTTCGTCCAATATCGAGTTGGTCTTCACCATCTGTGCTTCCGCGCGAAGAGCCGGGAAGATGTGGATAGAGCGGCCGAAAAGTTGCGGGCGATGGGTGCGGCAATCGTGAGGGGGCCCCAAAATGGCGACTGGGTCCCGGGCTACTACTACGTGCTCTTCGAGGATCCTGACGGTATCCGGCTTGAGATCTGCTTCGTGCCAGGCACGGGGTTGCTCGCGGAAGGGCAATCGTTTGGGGCAGGAGAGGACTTTGTAGTTGAGGCCAGCCGCACTACGTTGTCCCGGACTATCAACCCGGCTAGTTCAGAACCATTGTCAGCGGCAGAGCCAAGAGCCCGATAATTTTCGCCGCTGAGTTGTAGCCTACCCTATGCGGCAGGGCATGTCCGGTTCGGGTCACTAACGGAAGTCGGCCGGAATGTTCGGCATGTCCGATTCACCCCCATAAGTGGACTCGTAGCAGACATCGCGCGACTTCCGTTGGGTGCCAAAGCGACCAAAAGTGAACCGCTGCAAAACGGTCATCAGCAGCGATGAGAAGTGCACTTGTTCCCGCCGCATCGTTATACTGCGGGCGATTCGCCGTAGTCTTTCTTTGCCTGGTTGAGCAGCAACCGCAAAGGCGAAAAGGTTATGCGGGCGATCACTTTGGCCTGCCAGAAGGGCGGGACCGGGAAATCGACCTTATGCGTCGGTCTGGCGGTCGCCGCCATGGAGGATGGCGAGCGTGTCTTCATATTGGAGACCGATCGCCAGGGCACGATCTCGAACTGGGCGGCACGTCGAAGCAACCCCGAACCGGTCGTCGAGCGGATCGCCGACCGGTTCCAGCTCGACCGCGCCTTGCGCGCCCACGAGCGGAAGGGCTGCACGCTTGCAATCATTGACACCCCGGGCAGCGACAACGATTTTGTCGCTGATGCCATCCGGGCGGCAAAGCTTTGTCTCGTGCCGGCGAGACCAAGTCAGGCAGACATCGAGGCAACGATTCCGACCCTCAAGGTCATTCGCAGGTTGGACAAGGAATTTGCCTTTGTTCTCACCCAAACGCCGGCGCGCGGAGAGCGGCCGACGCGCGTGGCCTTGGCCTTGAGCGAGGCTGGAGTGCTCGCGCTGCCCTATATTGTGCTGCGTAATGACCACATGGATTCGCTGGCCGCAGGTCTCGCCGTTTCAGAATTTGCGCCCGACAGCACAGCCGCCGCCGAAATCCGCGCCCTTTGGGCCTGGTCAAAACAAAAAATCGCAGTTCATCAGTGCGCACAGTGTGGCGCGACTCTGCTCGGACCCCAATGGTCCGAGCATTCTCCCGATGACCGCATTCGCAATGTGTGGTCTTGCAAGGCCTGCGGATATCAGTTTGAAACAGAGAATCGATTGGTCTGCACGGGAAAAGTGGGGCGCGTGGCCTAGCATAGGGAGCGTGGGCCAATCGGCACGACCCTAAAAGCCAACCGAGCGCAGTGAAGGTGCGTGCCATGCATCTTCGGCTATTTGGTAAAGGATCGCGACGCGCCAATCTGGTTTGTCGGTCCATGTTCCTTTGCTCCTAAAGCGACTGAAGCGCTGCGTTGCCGCGAATTGACGCTAATGGGATGGACGCCGCGGTGCTCCCCCCGCCCAGCCGCGAGGCTGTCACGGGGCTGCAACGACGGTATCCATTTATGAACGCCGAAATGCACGTCCCGAACACCCCAGCGCGAACCCTGCGGAGAACACGTTTATGCTGTGCGGCTTGGGTGTCCCTCTTTGTGTCGTCCGCATACCGCGATCGTTGAGGCACAGTCCTCGCCGGATACGCTTACACCTCCCCGCGACCGCAGGTCTGTCGACGAATCAGCTATAAGCATCGGCGACTGTCATAAGCCTCTAAGCGCAGCCTTTGGCCCGACCGTTTGCCGGGCGGGAGAAATCGGGGAAGGCGATGGACGCACGAGCCGCGTCGCAATTGAATTTTGATACCCAAAAAATACGCGCGCTGATTGCCAGGTATCTAGGTATTGATGCCGAACAAGTTACAGATGAAACGCATTTCAGAAACGATTTTGACCTTGATTCCCTTGATCAGCTCGAGCTGCTGATTCTGATCGAGGACGAATTCTCCGGCGTTGAATTTTCGGACACCGCTATGGACCAGATCGAAGTTGTGGGCGATCTCATCCGGTACGTCGAGACCACCTGTTTGCTGGGAAATTCGTGCACGCGGGTTTGCAGGTCGGCCGCTTGACACCCTAGTGGTCGACAAACTCCGGCCCCAGGATCACCGGGCGGACTTGGAGCCGAGCGTGAAAGCAGTACCGGATTAGACTACGACGCGCCAGCCGTGAGGCGTGCCGCGGCATTCTTGGTGCCTGTGCGCGCCGCGCGATGGCGGGAGGCCCTTGAGGCCAACCAGGCGCCTCGCGTGGTCTTGCGCGCCACTCACGAGGGCGCTCTGACCTATTGCTCGCTCGCCCGCGATATCTACGTTTTCCACTGCAACCTGGCGGCCCGAAGTTCGCGTGGCGCTCGCTGGATTGAGTAGTTGCCGATAGCTGACAGCGTCGGGGCCATCACGCAATTGCAGTGCAGGCCGCAAAACGGCTCTGCCGTGGAGTCCGACTATCTGAAGTTATATGGGCTATCCGCTTCCACAGATCACCGATTGACATCGGCGTTCGGGCGGTGCGCTTTTTGCCACGCCGAAAACCCTTGGAATAGGGCCTCCTTTTCTTGATCGTTTATTGCGACAGGGTGCTGATCGCCGGACGGATCGCTATTAGCATCGGCATCCCGGTGGCGCGCTTGTTGCCACGCCGAAAACTTCTGGAATAGCGCTTCCCTTTGTTGGTCATTCATCGCGACGGGGCGCTGGTTGCCGGACGGATCGCTGCTGCGGGTGTTGCGGGTGACCTTGACGGGGTGAAGTGCCTCCGGCCGTTTCATCTGTTGCGGCGTTGCGCTGTCAAGCGCAGTTCTTACGCGGTTCGTTCCGGCATCTATTTGGAAGCCGGAAGCTGCCGGGGTTCGCGGGCGCTGCCTTTCGCGCGGGGCCTCGCGGACCGGGTTCGACGAAGCGCTGTTAGAGCAAGCCCATCTAAGCCATTCTGGACAATCTTGAGCGGCGGCGTTTGCAGACGTAATTGCTCCAATGGCGGCCAATCCAGCAATCATACATGCTTGAGCTCGCATCATCGCCACCTCCTAACGCTCGCGGGGTCAATTTCACGCAAAACGCAACCGCGAATTCAAAATTCACGACCTGCTATTCAACGGTGCCAGGGCGCTGTTGCCAGCTCCGCGATTTGGTTGCGAATGACGAGGTCACGCATGCTGACTTGGATGACGCCGAGTGGGCAAAACACGGCTCGGTCCCCCATTACCCGCATTAATTTCATTTCAACGCCGCGCGCCACACGCCGCATTGCGCTCGCTCCCCACTTGATGGAAGCACATGGGGCACCGTTATAATGGCGTCAAAACAGCCATAAGGCGGTTATCCACAGTCATGTGGATTCGACAGTAAACCGAGTGGAGAAGCATCATAACGACGGTCGAAGGCCGAGCTAGTTCCGAGCCTCATCCAGGGAATCCCGGCGTTACTCGCCTTACGAAAGCCACCTGCTACGGGTAATGAGAAGGGCAGCCGGTCTTTGCGAATCTCACCTCCGGTCGGATTCGCCGCGTTGGTGCCGAGCTCATCGCAGATCGTAGTCATGGCCGCCACTGCGCGCCTTGCCACTGCCGACGCGGTAATCAAATTACCAACTGCCGATTTCGCAGTTTGGCCCTCGGGGCTCAGCATCGTGTCGGCATTTCGGTGTCGAAGAGACGATTGCGTACTTAGTAATCGAGATAAATTTAAGAATAAACCTAACCGTATTTTTGGACGCTCCGTTTAGATCATAGCCTTCGAAGCAAACTCAAAGACTTGCGGTGCGGTGGCCTATCAATGCTAGTGCGCGTGGCGGTTTTTTGTGCGCAGGTTTTGGCGGCTTCGTCGGCTGTGGCCGAGGAACTTGGTCCAGAGCAGGCTAGAGCCTTCGTTGTTGGCAAGCTGTTTGCCTACTCTTGCTTTGACGGCACCGCAGGCATGGGTCGCATACTCTCCGACGGCTCCGTTGTCGGAACAATCACACCCGGAGGGAGTGGCGAGGCAAAATTCGCTGCATTACCAGCCGGCACCATCACGGCTGACGGGAACTCCATATGCGCCCATCTGTCCGGCTTGCCAATTGAACCGTGCTTCAAGGTGCAAAGAATGGATGATCAAAGCTTTCGTGGATCGATTGCCGGCTTTGACTTCGCCTATTGCGACTTCTATCAGCGCCAGCCACGCGCTCAGCTGATGAGTAGATTCCCACACTAAGAATGTAGCGTGCCGTCGTGAAGGCTGATGCCACCTCATAATGTTTCAGGCCGTATTGGCGCGAGAGGAAGGGCGGTCTAGGCGCGGCGCCTTCCGCGTTGCCTTCGCCCTTTGGTCTGCATGGCTCTCTGAGCGAGCGAACTTTCCAGGTCGGCAAGGCGGCGCTCCGCCGGCACGTCGCCGCCAAAGCGCACCCGGCCCCATTCCGCGATCGGGTGCAGCGGCGTGTTCTGCAAAAGCTGCGAGCAGCTCCACTCGACCCAGGTGTGCGGGGTGTCGGCAAGCCGGGCGTGGAACTCCTCAATCAGGCGCGACTTGCCTAAGCCCGGCTCGCCAACAATCAGCACCAGCTGGCCGTCGCCCTGCCGCGCCCGCTGCCAGCGCCGCAGCAGCATGGTCGTCTCATCCTCGCGGCCAACAAGCGGCGTGAGATGGCGCTGTCCGGCGCGGCGACCGCCGCCACTCGCTCGAATGAGCCGATAGAGCGCCGTCGGCTCGGGCAGTCCCTTAAGCGTGTGGGTGCCGCGCTCCTCGGCAACAAAGAGCCCGGCCACCTGACGCTGCACCCGCGCCGTGATCAAAACCGCGCCCGGCTCGGCGAGCGCCTGAACTCGCGCCGCAACATTTGCCACGTCGCCGTAAATCTCGCCCGCGGCGTCTACGACCGCGGGGCCGGTGTCGAGGCCGATACGGGCGGCAAGCTCGGGCTTGCCGGCGCCGGCATTCTTGCGATTCAGTTCCGTGAGCGCACGCTGGATCGCGAGCGCGGCGCGGGCCGCACGTTCGGCGTCGTTCTCCTGCGCCACCGGATAGCCGAACAGCGCCAGGAGTCCATCGCCGAGCTTCTTGGCGACGCGGCCGCCCATCTCCGTCACCGCGGCCGAGGCGGCGTCGAGATAGCCACCGACAAGATCGCGCCATTCCTCGGCGTCGAGCTTGTCGGCAATGCCAGTGGAGCCGACCAGATCGCAGAACATCACCGTGAGGTAGCGCCGCTCGCCGGCTGCTTCCGGTACTGCGGAGATAGAGGGCGAGGCGGCAACGGATGGCGAGTTAGGTACGGCCGCAACCGCGATGTCCGATGGTACTGTTGAGGTCGGACCTGCCCGTTCGCTCAATTCACCGATCGCTGCGAGTATCTTCCGGCGATGCCCGAGCGGGATGCCGATGTCTTTCAGGTCTTGATCGGTTAAATAGCGGAGAACGGAGAAGTCAATCTCGTTCTCAGCAAAGCGCTGAGCGTATTGCCCGAGACCGAGCTTTTCGAGCCAGTCCGCAATCTGCTGCATCGCGGCCCTGCGTCGTTCCAGACGAGAAGGGTCAGGAGTCTAACACAGTGACTTTTTCACTGGCACAGTCCGCCCACGACGGCGAATCGGTCTAGAAGACCGCTCATCCCGGTATCAGGACGATCTTTCCGTTAACCCCGTGCTCCAGCACAGCAACATGCGCTGCCGCTGCTTCAGACAGCCGCATCTCACGCCCAACTACCGGACGCAGCGAACCCTCCGCCACCCCAGCTAAGATGTCCAGCATCATTGACTTCACCTGCGCTGCCGTCGCGTTCCAAAGCACTAAGCCGCGAATGTCGAGGTCCTTCGACATGGCAACTCGGGGATTTATGGTGATCTCTCCGCGGTTGCCGATCACGATGATCCGGCCGAATTTCGCCGCGACGTCCATATCGGCGGCAAGGTTGACGTTGGCTAGCATCTCCAAGATGAGGTCTGGTCCCTTGCCGCCCGCGAAACGGCGCACTTCGTTCATGTAGCCTTTGTCGGTGTGGTCCACCGCATTGTCGGCACCCTCCGCACGCACGAGGTCTAGTCCTTTCGAGGAGCCTGCGCTGCCGATCACGGTCAGACCGGCTCGCTTGGCAAGCTGGATCGCCGACGTTCCGACCGAACCGCTGGCACCGTTTATGAAGACGATTTCGCCGGCCTTCGCTCCGCCGCGTTCGAACAGCGCGTAATGGGCGGTTGGATAGGACACGCCGAAGGCGGCCGCCTGTGCAAAGGTGACGCCTCCAGGAAGCGAGAGCACCTCGGAGGCTTTGCGCTTTACCTTCTCCGCATAGCAGCCGGTTAGATCGAAGCTGAGAGCGGTTCCCACGAACACTCGGTCGCCAACCTTATGTTCGGTGACGTCCGGACCTATTGCGGAAATCACACCACCTCCATCGCCACCCGGGATGTAGGGTAGTTTTGGCAAAATGGCGTACGTCCCACTGCGCATGTAGGTGTCGGCCGGGTTGACGCCGGCAGCACGAAGCTCGACAACGACCTCGCCCGGATCAGGTACCGGATCGTCAACGGTGTCTAGCTGGAGCACTTCAGGACCACCAAAGGAATGGGCGCGAATTGCTTTCATTGATGTTCACCTATTGCTGAATACCTCTACATCTCAAACGCGCAGCCGTTTTCGGCAGGAAAATGCGTTTGGCCTTACACCATTGCCCACCGGTCAGCTTTTTTATTTCCTATCTCTCTCGCCCTTTTCAGTAAAGAACCGCTCGCCGTGAGCGAATCTGTTGGGCTTGAGAAAGAAACCGAGCAGCACGGCTCCGTTCGGAGCGACTGCCTCGTGCTGATTGCCGGCTGGCCGCCAAACAAATTGACCAGGTCCGCACACCCCTTCGTGATCCTCAAGCGTACCTTCAATCACGTACGTCTGCTCCAGTGCGGCGTGCTCGTGCAGTGGCACGACCGCACCCGGATCGAGTTTGAACAGAGCCGTGGTGATACCAGTGTCATCCGTGTAGAGCACTTTGATCTTGATTCCTGGAAACTTGGTGGCCTCCCAAGCCATTTTTGGAACATCAATGTAATGCGCGGCGCACTCCGGTGGGTTTTCAAGTTTGATGTCGGCATGTACGACCTTGCGATCTTGTGCGGACACGGCGAGCTCCCTACGGTCTACTGGATTGAGAACGCAAGTCCAGCATACTGGGCGAAATCAATAAGTGAAAGCGAAGCGAAGACACGGCTGGCGTCTACCAACGGCACATACCCCACATGACATGCTTCAAGTCATGAGTGGCGCTTAGCGAAAGCGCCTGACAAAAATTTTCCGACGGTGACCAAACCTTTACAGCTTCGATGGCACCATTACCGTCGGCTGCCCGGGAAGGTCGACTATGTCCAAGTGGGAGGAGGAGAAGGCGGAAAGAAATCGGCGATCCCTTTCGCGCCTCACCAAGGCGTTGCCACACATATTCCCACCTATTGTTCTGTCTAGGGCGCTCGGCCGCCCGTTCACACCTCCGACGCCTCGGCTCGCAATCGATTCCTATTGGGGCGCCCATCCGCTTCGTGCCGATCGCCTGGCGCGGGCGCTCGCCGCGCGCAGCGGAGCGCCTAGCGGCTGGACGTGGCAGCTTGCGAATGGCCGCAGAGTCGGATTGGCAACGACATTCCGAACGCCACCAGCGCCTTACCGGGAAAGCGTATACACGAAGGGTCCGGGTTTTTGCTGCGTGTGTGGGCAACCCGTTTATCGCTTTGGCTGGCATGTCGATCTTTGGGAGAGGGGGCCCAACGGGAATGCGGTCTGGCACTGCGCTTGCGTAATCGCGTGGCAATTCTGGAATGCACCAAGTAGCCAAGTCCGGTTGCTGCGCCGCCTGCAGGCCCGGCGTTGTAGCGAAACCGGTGCACGCCTCTGGAAGAGCGCGGAGGTCGACCACCGCGTCCCGCTGTTTCGGGTGTGGAACGAGTACCGTGATGCGCCTTGGCCGAAACTGCTCGGATATTGGGGTTTGCCGAACCTTCAGGTGATCAATCGCAATGTCCACGTCGCCAAATGCGCCACCGAGGCGCGCGACCGGCGCACCGCGCGCTACCTGCCGGCAGACCTCGCGTAGTTATCCGAATGCACTGGTACTGTGGCCGCGGCAAGCCTGCGAATAGCGGGCTCCGGCGACTATTTTGCAACCGAATCTAGCGAATTAGGTCCGCAACAGTGTTCGACTGATCGGCACGGCTTACGTTAAACGCCGCCTCCCAAATCGCGATCTTGCCGTCGTGCATGACCCAAACCTCGACACCAAACCCCCGCATGACAACTCCGCTGGTGGCATCCTCCCATTCGCCATCCCATACGTTAGTAATAACGTCGTCCATCAGCGAGCGAAATTCTTTTTTCAGGCGGTAGCCTTTCTGCTTGGCTCTTCGCGATTCAAAGAATGTACGCAATGCTTCTCGCCCGCGGAACTCCGGCACCGTACCGAAACGTACGATGCAGTCCTCGGTGAAGCCATCGACTAGCGCATCGATGTTCCACGGAATGAACAGCGACTCGACGTATTTCACGAACGCTCGGGCCTCTAAAGTCCGCCGGTCGTTGGCCTCTTCCTTGCGCCGTGGCTGAACTGTCAAGTGAGCCTCCTATCGCCAGCCGGCCTTGGTAGCGGACGGCGGATATATCCCTCATGACGCCAACTCGTCCAACAGCACCTTCGCCTCCTTGAGGTCGAGCGTGTCGAACCCCTCCGTAAACCACCCGTAGACCGGAGCGAGCAGTTCGCGCGCTTGCTGCGGCTCAGGTTCGCAGGGCGGCCCGCACAGAGTCCGTCAGGAAGATGTGTACTGAATGATTTGTCCTCTGTGTTCCATCGAAAACACGTTCGCATAGAGGACGGCAATCCAAAGTTGGCCCTCTTGAGTGACGCGAAGGTAGCGCAAGGCATCGGCGATATAAGGCTGCACGACGCGCCAGAAGAAATCTGGATAATTCGCGCGCAGATCGGCAGCACTCTTGTAATTAAGTTTATTGCTGATACCAGTCTCGCGAAACTCACTAAACAGGGCCGCCGTCTTGCGCAAATAGTTGATATCCGCCAGTTGCCCAATCAGATCTGCCGCACGCACTAAGCCGGGAAAATCGCCCGTCGATGCGTGCTCCTCGTCCTCAGGAACTGGAAATCGAGTGTGCTCAATGTTGGCTTCGATTTCGCCGGTATCTATGTGGGCGAGGCCGATCTTTCCGAAGCGTTCGCGTACAAACAGCTTGGAGCGAGCAACGTGGTAGGGCGTCATCGCTGCGTCAGTGGCTCCCTCCTGTAGCCGCACCTTATCACCAGCCAAATTAGTGACATAGCTGCCGTCGCCGTCGCCACGACAGATACCGCGAACGTAGCCGATGTCGTGGCAGAGAAGCGAGACTGTGAAATGGAGCCAATCGCGCGGCGTGATGCCGCCAACGCTGATGTGCCGGCCACGCAGGATCTCCTGCCCGACAAGCGTGACCATCATGGTGTGATGGATGTCGTGGTAGGCCGCATCGGTCATTGCGATAGATTCAAGGGCAAGCCGGGCAACAAAACTTATGACGCCGGGATAGCCCGGTTCGAGCAGTCCATACGTCCGCTCGTACGTGGCCCGAAGGTGACTGGCGAAGGCCTCGATCACGACCTGTGTGGGGTTGAACATGTGCGCAACTTGGATTCGGGATCACTGCGCCACTTGGGGACAGCAGAAGCATACCAGCCCTCGGCTCTTCAAGCATCACGGCTCAGCATCGTCCGACGAGCCGGACGAGACAGCAAAAGCTACCAAAGTAGCTTTTTTCTCGGTTCGGACAGCCCTGAACGGCGGGGTTGTGCTACGTTCGCTTGGGCGAGGACGTATGGCTCAAACGCGCAGACTTGCAGCCATTTTGGCCGCCGATGTCGTCGGCTATTCGCGCCTGATGGGCGAGGACGAGGCAGGCACAGCCAAGGCCGTTCGGGAACACAGAGAGGCGGCAACGCCAATCGTCCGGGAGTTTGGCGGCCGGCTGGTCAAGACCACGGGCGACGGCGCGCTCTTGGAGTTTCCCTCCGTAGTCGCCGCCGTCGAATGCGCTATTGTCA
>Ga0187780_10003564_pt1 | contig 11741 bp, 13 predicted proteins | sample 1015_Q2_SP10_20__FD_132429 | JGI IMG/M metagenome (GOLD analysis project Ga0187780, IMG submission 132429) | Tropical peat soil microbial communities from peatlands in Department of Meta, Colombia - 1015_Q2_SP10_20_MG | ecosystem: Environmental > Terrestrial > Soil > Wetlands > Peat | place...
ACTTCCGCCGTGGCTTCGACGACACGGGTCTTGCCCGCGCCAGTCGGCCCGAGAAAAAGCAAATTACCCACCGGCCTACCGGGCGCGTTGAGGCCGGCGCGGAACACTTGATAGAGATCCACGACCGCCTGCACCGCTTGGTCCTGCCCCACGATCTTTCGACGCAGTCCCCCTTCAAAATCCCGCGATTCAATGCTTCGAAGCGATGGATCGAGCTGTACCGCATGCGCACCCATGGTCGCGCTCCCCTACCGGTATCCTCTGTCGCCCTGCGCTCTGGGGCGTCCGGACCGCTCGAATTGATCGAGCTTGACGTCGAGCGTCGAACGCAGCAGCCGCAGTTGCGTCACCAGTTCCCGGCTTGAATTGGCTCGATCTGTCAGAAGCAGGAGAGGTGGCGACAGATCGGCCAGGTCAGAATTGAGGTCGCGTACCGAGTGCATCAAGTTGCGCACGTACGGCGACCGGATATCAAACAGTTCGACCCGACTGCTGACTTTCTCTCGCAGACGGGACCAATCGAGTTCGAGGAAAGGATGGTTCCGCGAAACCGCCCGAACCACTTCGTCGGAAATGTGGGGCCTCTCCCCGAGGCTTGCCAGGTGCAGCTGCTGCACCTTTCCGCGGCGGCGGACATTGTGCACTAAGAAGTACGTGTTGCCTTTTCGTCGAACGAAAGCCACAACAGTCTCTCTTTCCGGCCGGGCCGAACAACGTGCGTAGTGTATGGTCTATCCACTACGCCGTCAATGGTACGATTGCAAAAGCAGCAAGAAAGTTGCATCGAATCGGTTAATACTCATGACGAACGATCGAGAGGGCGATCCGCGTGGGAAACAAAGGCCTTGCAGAGCAGATAGGGTCCGGATCGTCCCGCATTCGCTGATCGTTACGATCACAATGTTGAATCGATCAACTACCTGCTCCCGAAGGTAGCGAGAAAATGTCTTGGGAAGGCGTATACCGGCTCGTGAAGAAAATCCCGCGTGGGCGCGTCACCACCTATGGAGAGGTCGCCCGAGCGCTCGGGCTCGCTGGCGGCGCGCGAGCTGTCGGTTACGCCTTGGCGGCTACGCCACGCGGCCGGGGAATTCCCTGGCACCGCGTGCTGGGTGCCGGAGGAAAGATTCGCGTCCCCGAGCGCTATGCCGCGCTGCAACGCAAATTGCTCGAGACCGAAGGCGTCCAGACAGGCAGCGCCACGATCGATCTGAAGCGCTATGGTTGGTCGCCTGCGAGAAAATCCTCCGCGCGGCGGAAACAGAAGCCCTCCGGCAAGCCGTTCGCGCACCCCTCGCCGTTGTGATAGAAGTATTGCTCTTGAACCAAAGGGATTGATTCCGTGGGCAAACCCATCATCCGTGTCGAAGACCTTTACAAGAATTATGGGGCAGTCGAAGCGCTCTCGGGCGTGAGCTTTGCAGTCGAGGAAGGCGAGGTCTTCGGCCTGCTGGGGCCCAATGGGGCGGGAAAGACCACCACGGTCGAAATCCTCGAAGGTCTTCGAACTCCGGACCGGGGCACGGCCGAAGTATGCGGCCTCGATCCAGAAGGCGCGGGAGAGAGCCTCAAAGAGCTGGTCGGCGCCGTTCTCCAATCCACCGCTTTGCCCGCCAAGCTGCGCGTCAAGGAAGCGTTGGATCTGTTCGCGAACTTCTATCCCCATCGTGCCGATGTGCATAAGCTCTTGCGGCGCTTTCAGCTGGAAGAGAAAGCCAATGCCTTCTACAGCGAGCTTTCCGGTGGGCAAAGACAGAGGCTCGCGCTGGCCATGTCGCTCGTGAACGATCCCAAGGTCGTCTTCTTGGATGAACCGACCGCCGGGCTCGATCCGCAGGTACGTCGCGAGATCTACGACATTATCGAAGAGTTGCGGCGGGGCAAGAAAACCGTCCTACTGACCACGCACTACATTGAAGAGGCCGAGCGATTGTGCGACCGCGTGGCAATCGTGGACCATGGAAGGATCATGGCGCTGGGCACGCCGCGCGAGCTCAAGCGAAAATCGGCCGGGACCACGCGTCTGGAAGTTCGCCTGGCCCGGCCCGCAGCGAACGGGACGCTCTCGCATCTGGAGGGGGTGTCCGATTGCAGCGAATCGGAAGGCACCTATGTGCTCTACTCGGCGCGTCCGCCGCAGACCATCGTCGCCTTAGTAAAGCAACTCGAAGCCGAGAACAACGAGCTGCAAAGTCTTGAGATGTTTTCGCCTTCGCTCGAGGATGTGTTCATCGAATTGACCGGACGGCGTCTGCGAGACTGACATGAAAACGCTAAGCCGCACATGGACCCTGACGAAAATTCGCTTGCGCCTGGCCATGCGAAATCGCGCCTTTTTCTTCTTCAGCCTGGTGATGCCGATGATTTTCCTGTTCGGAGCCGCCCTTTTCCTGAGGCGGGAATCGGCCGCATGGATCCCTTACATCCTGGGTGCTGTCCTGACGACGACCGTCATGGGAAGCTTCTGGGGATTGAGCGTGCAGCTGGTCAGTTTCCGCGAGCAGGGCATCTTGCGACGCTTCCGGCTGGCGCCGGTCGGCGCGGGACCGATCCTGGCGTCCAGCATTCTGTCGAATTACTTTATGGCGCTTCCCGTTGTGGTGTTTGAGTTCCTGGTGTGCCGCTGGGCATTTCATATGCGCACCTGGGGAAACCTCTGGGCGGTGCTTCTGCTGATTACGGTTGGATCGGCAACCTTTTCCGCTCTCGGACTGATCGTGGCGAGCGTAACGAACACGATGCAGGAAACCCAGATGATCAACAATCTGCTGTGGATGGGTTTCTTGTTTCTGACCGGCGCGACCGTGCCCCTGGCGATCTTTCCGATGTGGCTTCAGCGTGTCGCGCTGTTTATTCCGGGGCAGTATTTGGCCACCGGCCTTGAATCTGCTACAACCAGCATGGCGACGGGCCGGGAGATTTTCGAAGACGTCTCGGCCTTGGCTTTGGGTTGCTTCGTCGCTTTTGAAATCTCACGCCATCTGTTCCGATGGGAACCCGAGGCCAAAGCGCCTCGTCGGGCGAAGTTGTGGGTGCTCGCGGCGCTGGTTCCCTTTCTACTGTTTGGCACCTGGGAAAACGTCGCGGGAACCCGCTTGCATCGGGTGAACCGCAACTTCGAAAGGCTCAGCGGAGGCGGGATGGCTGAGCGATCGCCTGGTCCACACTAGCCTCGGAACTCGACATCACGTCTTGCTTGAATCCAGAGCTCGGGGGATTTCATCGAAGGTTACGACATTTCCTAGCAGGCCCAAGGAAGCGGTCTCGACAATCGCCTGGAGGAGAAGATGAAGGCCATTCGCGTAAAGGAATTCGGTGGTCCTGAAGTTTTGAAGCTCGAAGAAGTAGCCGATCTGAAACCGGGCGCCGGGCAGGTGGTGATCCAGGTTCGCGCAGTCGGCGTGAATCCTGTCGACACCTACATGCGCTCCGGTGTATACCCTCGAAAGCCGGTCCTTCCCTACACCCCCGGCACTGACGCCGCCGGAACGGTTCAGTCGGTCGGCCCCGGGGTGACCCGCTTCCAACCCGGCGATCGCGTCTATACGGCTACCACGTTATCGGGCGCCTACGCGGAACAATCCCTGTGCGACGCGGCACTGGTATTTCCGCTCCCGGCCCATGTCTCCTTCGCGCAGGGAGCCGCCATGCACGTGCCCTATGCCACAGCCTTCCGCGCGCTGTTTCATCGAGCACAGGCCCAGGGCGGCGAGACCGTGCTGGTTCATGGCGCCAGCGGAGGCGTCGGTGTTGCCGCCGTTCAGCTCGCTCGGGCCGCGGGTCTCCACGTGATTGGCACGGCCGGATCGGATCGTGGCAAGCAACTGGTCGCCGCCGAGGGCGCCCACCAGGTTCTTGACCACAATTCCGCCAACCATTTCGAGCAAGCTCTCGCCGCCAGCGGTAGCCGCGGCTACGACATCATCGTGGAAATGCTGGCCAATGTTAACCTCAGCCGCGACCTAGGCATTCTGGCCCCCAAGGGTCGTGTGGTCGTCGTCGGCAATCGAGGGACCGCCGAGATCAACGCGCGCGACATCATGACACGGGACGGCTCGATCCTGGCCATGAGCCTGTGGAATGCCACGCCTCAGGAACTCACCAGCATTCATGCCGCGCTCGTAGCGGGACTTGAGAACAGATCGCTCCGACCCATCGTCGGGCAGGAAATCCCGCTTGCCGAAGCGTCGCGGGCGCATGTCGCCGTAATGGAATCCGGGGCCTACGGCAAGATTGTCTTAGTCCCATAGGAATCTAAAGAGCAGGTTCGCTTGCTTCTTTCCGCTATTTTCGGCGCTTTGATCGTTGCCGTCATTTTGTGGGAGGCCTTTGAGACAGTCGTTTTGCCTCGCCGTGTGGCCCGCCGCTTTCGTCTCACTCGATTGGTCTATCGAGGCACATGGGGTCCTTGGAAGGCGGTCGCAGCAATCTTCCGCAGGCCCAAGGCCCGCGAGACGTTCTTGAGCTTTTACGGCCCTCTTTCCCTGTTGATTCTCTTCGCCGTTTGGGCCGCTTGCATCATTACCGGATTCGCGCTGTTGTACTACAGCAGTTCCACGCAAGACTCAACCCATCCGACGTTTGAAACCTGCCTGTATCTGAGCGGCACCACCATGTTCACACTCGGCCTAGGGGACGTGATCCCACACACCTGGTCGGAGCGCTTCTTGGCTGTGGTTGAAAGCGGTCTTGGCTTCGGCTTTCTCGCACTGATCCTAAGCTATTTACCTGTGATCTATCAGGCATTCTCCAGGCGTGAGGTGAATATCGTGTTGCTGGACGCTCGCGCCGGATCTCCTCCTACGGCGGCGGAGCTGTTGCGAAGGCATGCGGGAACGGCTGGCGCCGAACCCCTCCAGCGGCTGCTCCATGACTGGGAGCACTCCTCGGCTGACATTCTCGAGAGTCACGTATCCTATCCTGTGGTCAGTTATTTTCGCTCGCAGCACACGAATGAGTCGTGGCTGGCCGCGCTGACGGCGATTCTCGATGTTTGTAGCCTGCTGCTGTCTTGCGCTGAAAATGTGTCTCTCCGACAGCCTCGACTGACTTTCGCGATGTGCCGGCACACCGTGGTCGATCTGGCCCAGGTGTTCGGCGAAACACCGCCCGCTCATCCCACCGATCGCCTGCCGGCGCCGGACTTTGAGCGCCTGCGGGCCGCAGTGACCGAAGCCGGTTTCGTCATGCGAAATGATCAGGCCTCTCGCGACAAACTGGGCCAACTGCGAGCCATGTACGAGCCCTATTTAGAGGCTCTCGCTGGCTATCTCCACATGGAAGTCCCACCCTGGATTCTCGCGAGCGAAATCACCGACAATTGGCGCACCAGCGCCTGGGGCCGCATCTCGGGCCTAACACTCACCGGGCGCGCAGGACCGGACGACCACGCCGACTAGCGTTTCTCGACAGCCAATTTGGCTGCTCTAAACGGACCTTGCGCCCCCGCACCGCCCGGAACGCCCCAAAAGCCATGTGATATACTTTTTAGTGAAACGGCTCGCTGCGCTCTGGAGATCCTGATGAGCCTCCCAAAGACGGAAAAAATTTGGTGTAACGGCAAGTTCATTCCTTGGGACGACGCAAAAATCCATGTGTTGTCGCACGTCGTAAGCTATGGCTCTGCTGTCTTTGAAGGCGTGCGCTGTTATGAAACCCAGCGTGGCCCCGCCATTTTTCGTCTTCGCGAGCACATGCAGCGGCTGTTGAATTCGGCGCACATATACAGGATGGACATCTCCTTCACCCGAGATGCCTTGTGCCAGGCTGCTCTCGATCTTGTGCGCGAGAACAAGATCGGCGCCTGTTACATCCGGCCGATCGCGCTCCGCGGCTACGGAGATGCAGGAGTCGACCCCCAGAACTGCCCTGTAGATGTCTATTTTGCATGTTGGGAGTGGGGAAAATATCTCGGGGAAGAAGCGCTGCGCACTGGCGTGGACGTCTGTGTCAGCTCCTGGAATCGTCCGGCCCCCAATACCCTTCCCCAAATGGCCAAAGCTGCTGCGAACTACATGAACTCGCAGCTGATTCGCATGGAGGCAAAGGCAAATGGCTATTCGGAAGGTATTGCGCTTGATGTGAACGGGTATGTGAGTGAAGGTTCCGGCGAGAATGTTTTCGTGGTGATGAACGGCACGATTTGCACACCCCCCTTGGCCAATTCCGCTCTGCCTGGGATCACCCGTGACTCGATCATGACCTTGTGCCGTGAGCTCGGCTTTCCCGTGGTCGAGCAAATGATTCCACGCGAGATGCTTTATGTCGCCGAGGAGGTGTTCTTGTGCGGCACCGCGGCGGAAATCACTCCGATCCGCTCGATCGACCGCGTCCGAATCGGAACCGGCTCGCGCGGCACGGTGGCGAAGAGCATCCAGGAAGAGTTCTTCGCGATCACCAGCGGCACCGTGTCGGACCGACACGGCTGGCTTTCGCCCGTTGGCGTTCCCAGTAGTGCGGCCGTGCTCTGAAAATTCTCCTCTCGGCCGGTCATTTGCTTATTTCCCGCAAGCGCGGGTGCTTGTTGTTTTTGACTGCTCCTTCCGGTTCCAGTAGAATCCGCGCATTTCGAGACAGCCCATGCACAATCTCGCGCAGAAGCTCATCGCCGAATTTCTTGGGACCTTCACCATCGTATTGATCAGCACCGGTGCCATTTGCACAGATCAGTATCTGACGGCCACAGGAAGGCCCGGCCTCGGAGTGCTGGGCATCGCGGTTGCAACCGGTACAGCGATCGGCGTCATGGTCATGGCGATCGGACAAATCTCCGGCGGCCATTTCAATCCCGCCGTCACGATCAGTGTATGGGTGACGAGACGCTTGGGATCGCTCGATGCGATTCTTTACTGGGCCGCACAGCTTCTCGGGGCGATGGCAGGCGCCTACACCGTGAAGTCGATCGTGTCCGATTCGTTCTGGGAACCGGTGGCCCTCGGTACACCGGCACTTGCGCCTGACTTCTCCCGTACGCACGCCATGGCCCTGGAAGGGGTGATCACTTTTCTATGGGTGTTCGCCTTTTTCGCGACCGCGGTAGACACAAAAGGCGCGTTTGACAGGATCGCTGTTTTCATCATCGGTCTAGCGGCTGCGATGGGCACGCTAGTGGCCTATCCCTTTACGGGCGCTGCGATGAGTCCGGCCCGAGCATTTGGTCCCGCTCTTGCCTCCGGTCACTGGACCAATCATGGCGTGTACTGGGTCGGACCCTTGTTCGGAGGCGTGCTCGCCGGTTTTATCTATGACCGAATTTTTCTCCGGCGGCAGAACCCCTAGAGCCTCCCCATTCTCCTCGTCCCAAAGTACAGGTTGCGCCCTTAGAAACCTTCAGTCCGGCATTCTTGCGACCCCTGGGTCTGCATGTTAGCGTGGCTTCGAGCTTCCTGAACGGGGTCACTTTTACATGGCCGTCAATATCGACGATTTGTTGCGTCGTGCCGTCGAAAGTCGAGCGTCTGACTTGCACCTGAAGGTCGGCAACCATCCCTATCTTCGCGTGGACGGCTTGCTGAGCGCCCTGTCGGACATTCCCCGCGTCACGCCGGAAGAAATGCTGTCGATGGCCTTCAGTATGATGACCAACCGGCAGAAGCAAAAATTCAAAGAAACAGCCGAACTGGACATGGCCTATGGCGTGGCAGGCCTGGGCCGATTTCGCGTCAACGTCTTCCAGCAGCGCGGCAACGTGGGCATGGTGCTTCGCGTCATCCCTACGAAGATTCGCACGGTCGAGGAACTGGAGCTTCCCCGAATTCTCGGTCAAGTCTGCGAGGAGCAGCGCGGCCTGATTCTCTGTACCGGGACAACCGGTTCTGGTAAGTCGACCACTCTGGCGGCGATGATCGACCGCATCAACTCGCTGCGTGCCGAGCACATCATCACGATCGAGGACCCGATCGAATATCTGCACCGTGACAAGAAGGGCTTTATCAATCAGCGCGAGGTCGAGGTGGACACTTCTTCCTTTTCGACCGCGCTCCGCGCCGCGCTCCGCCAAGACCCGGATGTCATCCTCGTCGGTGAAATGCGCGACCTCGAGACGATTGCCACGGCTCTGCTGGCGGCCGAAACCGGACACCTGGTTCTGTCGACTTTACACACACTCGATGCCACCGAGACCATCCAGCGCATCATTGCCGTGTTCCCGCCGCCGGAACAAAAGCAGATTCGTTTGCAGCTTGCCTCAACGCTGAAGGCCGTCATCAGCCAGCGTCTGGTCCGCCGCAGCGATTCCGCAGGCCGCGTTCCCGCCGTCGAAGTGATGATCTCGACCGGCTATATTCGGGATTGCGTCATCAACCCGGACAAGACCCGCATGATCCGCGACGCCATCGCCGCTGGCACAAGCCAATACGGCATGCAGACATTCGATCAGTCGCTCTTCGATCTCTACTCGCGAAACCTCATCACGCTGGAAGAAGCTCTCATGCGTGCCTCGAACCCAGACGACTTCCACCTCCGCGTCCAGGGCATCCGCTCCTCGGCCGATGCAGCGCGCGAAGACATGGAGCGCGCCATGAACGAGTTCGAGCGCCTCGGCAAACGCTAGCAAGCAGACCCGAGCCTTGTTGTCGGCTCACCCGCCGTCATTACCTTGCTTCCCTGTCTCGTTGCCTCTATGCTTCGCTCGTGCGCGTTGGCAGGACTCCCCGCAAAGTCTCAACCGAGCAGCAGCTTTACGACTCTGCGCTGCGGGCGCTCACGCGCCGCGCGCATTCCATTCATGAGATGCGTACGTATCTGGAGCGACGTGCGGAAACAAAAGCGCACGTTGTGGCGGTCATCGCGCGGCTGCGCGAACAAGACCATCTCGATGACGCCCGCTACGCGATCGAATACGCCCGCAGCCATGCCCAGAGGCGCCGACAAGGACGCTTCCGCATCCTGCGTGATTTGCGCGCCCGAGGCGTTTCAGACGACCACATCGATGCCGCCCTCGACACCGTTTTTGCCGAAACGGACGAGACAGAGCTTGTTCGGGCGCGTCTCAAACGTCATCTCGCCGGGCTTGGCGGTACTGTCAATCTCAGAAAGGCTCGGTCGCTCTATCACAGCCTCCTCCGCGCAGGCTTTCGCCCCGATCTCATCCAAAGTGAGCTGCGCAAAGCCGCCCGTATCGATGTTTCCGACTCGCAAGGCGAATAGGTGATCCGGTGGGCCCGTGGGCCTTTAGTTTCGCCTGCTGTTCGCCTATTACGTTGGCGTCACATCTGTTTCTTCCATTGCCTGGCGCCAGCGGGAAGCCGTAACATTCGAGTTCTTCGGCGAAAGGAGCGGATATGGCTGCCACGTGGAAAGGCTCTTTGTCCTTCGGGCTCGTTTCAGTACAAATCCAGCTATCACCGGCAGCTCGCACCGAACGCATTAGTTTCCATCAGCTCCACAAGGTCTGCCACTCCCGACTGAAGCAGCCTCTGTTCTGTCCAACGTGCAATCGCATGGTGGAACGAAATGAAATCGAAAAGGGTTACGAATACGAGAAGGACCAGTATCTTTTGTTCACCGAAGAGGAATTGGACAAGATCGAGCCCGAATCTGCACGCACCATGGAGATTCTGGAATTCGTCAAGCTTGACGAAATTGACCCGCTCTATTTCGACGCTTCGTATTTCGCGACACCGGAACCTGCCAGCGCCAAAGGCTACCGCTTGCTATTGGAAGCCATGCAGAAGTCCGGCCATGCCGGGATCGCTAAAGTCAGCATGCACAACCGCGAATATATCGTCATCATTCGTGCTCGTGAGGAAGGGCTCACCGTTCACACCATGTTCTATCAGAACGAGATTCGTCAGCCTCTGGAATCCCGCGCTGACAAATTTGAAATCAAAGAGCAGGAGCGCACCCTGGCTGCGCAGCTCGTCGAAAGCCTGGCCGCCCCGTTCCGGCCAGAAAAGTATCATGACGAATACCAAGAAAGCTTACGAACCCTGATCGAAGCGAAGGCCAAAGGGCAGGAGGTTGTTGTCGCTCCCCCTCTGTCGCGGGCCGAACCACCCGACCTTCTGGCCGCGCTCAAGCAAAGTCTCACGCAAAAGCGCCCCGCCGAGCAAAAGAAGACGCTTCTGCGGGTGGTCCCCAAGGGCGATCAAGTCGCCACCGAAACTGCGAAGAAATCCCGCCGCAAGGCCGGCTAAGCTTCTCTGGTAACGCGTCCTCGGGAGCTGAGCACGGCGCCGAATATCTATCGAAACGGATCAATCGGCAAACCATACGATTCTGGACTCGACGCGCACCATTTGAGACCTTCGCGATCACGCCTATAACGTTTTCCTCCGCGTCTCGTCCATAAGGCATGGCGCAGACGCCTCGGCCGCGTTTTACAGATTCACGACTTCCAAAGGAGACTACCGTGCGAAAGCTCTCGATTCCCTTCTTGGCACTCGGTTTGATCGCAGCAGCCAGTGCCGCCCGTCATGCAGACGCCCAAGCCGCTCAAAAGCTCGTAGATAGAACCCCGCCAAGCTATGACATGAAGCCCCAGTCGCTCCTAGATCTGGAGGACTTACAGAAGAAGTTCACGTCATTGGCCGAGGCCATTCCGGCCGACCAATACACATGGCGGCCCGCGCCCGACGTCCGCTCGATCGCTGAAATCTTCCTTCATGTTGCCGGAACAAACCTCCAATATGCGTCGGCTCTAGCGACCCTGCCGGCGCCTTCCCCGCTGCCGAAGGGCTACGAACAATCCACTACGGAGAAGGCCAAGATCGTTGCTCAGCTAAATCAATCCTTTGATTTCGCTCACGCCGCTATCGAGCAAATGACGAACATCGATTTCAAAAAGCCGATGACCCAGTTCGGTCCCGACGCGAACGCGGGCGACATCGTCTACCTCATCGTTATGCACACGCACGAACACCTAGGCCAGGCGATTGCCTATGCACGCATCAAAGGCGTCGTCCCACCCTGGACCGCTGCGGCACAACTGCCGCAGCAGAAAACGTCACAGAACTAAACAGAACTAGCCAAGCAGTCTAAAAACTGTTCTCGTCGAAGAGCGAATGAGAGACAATGAGGCGCGTTTACGCTTGCGAAGGCGGAGTTCCTTGGGGGGGCCGTTTCATGAACAGGTCGCACGTTTTGGTGTTCCTGCTGACCCTGGCTTTATCAGGCGGCGCTTTTGCGCAGGCCCCGCCATCGGCCGACAAGACGACGTACTATGCCTTTCGGCCGCGTGCCGTCACGGAGCTCAAAGAAGTCCAGCAGGAGATCGTCAGCCTTGCCGAAGCCATGCCAGCGGAAAAGTACACCTGGCGGCCGGCCGAAGGTGTGCGTTCGGTAAGCGAAGTCTATCTGCATATGGCCGCGGGCAATTTCGGCCTTACCGCAATCGCTGGCGCTCCTCCATCGCCCGGTTTCAAGTTCCAGGGTTATGAAAAATCGACCACTGACAAAGCGCAAATCATCGACCAACTGAAGAAGTCATTCGAATATGCGGAAAATGGCATCGCCAACCTGTCCGACGCCGATTTGCTAAAGCCTGTGAAATTCCAGCAATTCACGAGCGTCGGAGATATCGTTCTTCACATTGTGGCGCACGCCCACGAACATCTCGGCCAATCCATCGCCTATGCGCGCATGAATGGCGTCGTCCCGCCGTGGACCGCTGCGCAGCAGCAGCGGCGAGGACAGCCCTCGCCATCGCCACGCCCCCCGCAAGACTGAGGGAAGGGCCCGCGACGGTTCCTCGTTTGCTTCCCGTCATCGCTCGGGCATCTCGCTCGACCTCTTAGCGACCT
>Ga0187780_10003565_pt1 | contig 11740 bp, 10 predicted proteins | sample 1015_Q2_SP10_20__FD_132429 | JGI IMG/M metagenome (GOLD analysis project Ga0187780, IMG submission 132429) | Tropical peat soil microbial communities from peatlands in Department of Meta, Colombia - 1015_Q2_SP10_20_MG | ecosystem: Environmental > Terrestrial > Soil > Wetlands > Peat | place...
CGGTCGCAGCATCGATGACTTGAACCTTGGCGTTCGGTATCACGGCGCCGGTCGAATCAAGGACTTCACCGCTGACGGCCCCTGTGGCACCACCTTGCGCGCGAGCCGCTTTAGGGAACACCCAGCTGAGAGTGAGCAGAACAACGATTGAAGAAACCACGAGCGTGGCAAACCTGAAACGTGCCATGACCCATCCCCCTCACGCAGACAGAATTCATTAAGACGAGGATATCAAGTAAGAAAAATCAGTCCGTCTGACGCCCAGCTAAGCTGTGTCGGGGATTCTTTACCCATCGGGCCAGCGCTGTCAAGCAAAATCCGGTATACTGCCCGCACACTGACGGTACTCCGTTTTGCGATGCGAAGCGTCGGTGTGCTCCTTCGTGTAGAGTTCGACAAAATCGCGGCGGCTCGAAATGGTTATTAGGCAAACGCAGGTTCACATCACGTCGTCTTGTGATGGACTGCGTGGCCGCAACACGCCGCGCAACTTACAGTGAGAATGGCCAGTCAAGGAGGCGATGATGACAACCCGTTCTTCCGTTGTGCTGTTTGCAGCTATGTTTTGTCTGGCCGGAGTCGCTTCTGCCCAGCAAAAAACCGTAGAGAAAGTGCCCATTCAACACACATCAGCGGCGTCGGGTTCGCAGATGTATGTCGCCTACTGCGCCGCTTGCCATGGCAAAGACGGTAAAGGAGACGGCCCGGCTGCTTCCGCGCTCAAGATGCCGCCTACCGACCTGACCACCTTGGCAAAACACAACAATGGCAAATTTCCTCGGAATGAGGTTTATGACACCATCAGCGGCGAGCGTTCGGTTCCCGCACACGGGTCAAAGGACATGCCGGTTTGGGGAACTCTGTTCCACTCGATCGACGCCCACGAAAGCATAAGCATGATGAGGCTGAAGAACCTCACAGACTATATCGAGTCGCTGCAAGCGAAGTAGTTGTTGCCCGGAACATTAGAAGACGTTGGCTTCGCAATGCAGCGTCTTATTTTTGAAACGCGTAATCCGCAGTTCATCGATGTTGATGGTGTGTGCGCGGCCGTCCAGGATTTCTTCCGCTATAAGCATGCCAGTGGCTGGCGAGTGCATAACACCATGGCCGCTGAATCCGCTGGCATCCACGTACTTCGGCAGTTCGGGATGGAAGCCAAGGATAGGATGATGATCAGGCGTAATCTCGTATAGGCCTGCCCAGCAATTCTTCGGCGCCAGCCCGGCATGCTGCAGCATTGGGAAACGGCAAATTCCTGCATCCATGACGGTGTCGAGCCACTCCCAATCTACTGCCAGATTTTCGCCCGGCGGTTCGTTGAGATTTGATAGACCAAAAAGTACCTTCTGTCCCTCCTTGCGCATATAGAAGTCAGTGCCGACATCAATTGTGAGGGGAATTTCATTCGGGATCGGCGAGAATGGCTCTGTCATGTATACACAGCGCCGGTATGGTGTGACGGGGATTTCTAATCCCGCGAGCGCGCCGACCTGCCCCGCCCATGCTCCGGCTGCGTTAACCACTACGTCACAGGACAAGATGCCGTCGGGTGTTTCCACCGCAGTCACCTGGTCACAAGATTTGCGTATCCCCGTCGCCGGTGTGTGCCGCTTCAAGCGAACACCTAATTCCTTTGCTCGGGCGAGGTAGCCGGTAGCGATACCGTGGGGATTGCAGTATCCGTCGTCTGGACAGTACGTCGCTCCTACCAGGTCATCAATGCGTGTACCGGGGATGAAGTTCAGCACCTCGTCCGGGGCGACGACGCAGGAGCGGACACCGAACGAGTTTTGGAGCGTGACATTCTCCTGGTAAGCGCTCCAAGTCTCGGCATTGTCGACCAGGAGCAAATACCCGACCTGTTTTAAATCGGCGTGTCCGCCTACTCGCTCGGTGAAGTGCTCGAGTTGCTCGATACTGTACAGCGATAAACGAATGTTTATTTCAGTAGAGAATTGGTGACGCACGCCGGCGGCTGAGCGCGCAGTGCTTCCCGTGACTTCAGTTTCCGCTTTTTCGAGAATCAATACGTCGGTACAACCACGGAGTGCCAGGTGATAGGCGATCGACGCTCCAACGATGCCTGCGCCGATGATGATCACGGACGCGCCGCGCTCGCTCATGCCAGCTGATCAATCCCTGCGCATCGGCAGCAAAAATCTCAGGGCGTGCTCGCAAGACGAGCGCAGATGCTTCCGCATAGCATCCTCAGCGGCATCCGGATCGTGTTTCCTGATGCACTTCACAATCAGATCGTGCTCGGCTAGAGTGCCGTCCAGCCAGCGCGGCTTGCGTGGCCAGATGGAGCGAATGCGGTGCATCTGATCGTCCAACGTAGCCAGAATTGCGAACATCCGCTGATTTTGCGTGGCGCGAATGATGGTTTTGTGCAGACTGATATCGGTCCGAAACGTTTCCTTGGCATAACCTGCGGCTGCGCATTGGTGCATATCTTCTATGATCTCTTTAAGCTTCTGTAGGCCCTCAGCATCCATGTGATCTGCAGCAACACGCGCCGCGTAAGATTCGAGTTGTTCCCGCACCTGGTAAATTTCCATGATGTCATGGGGCGTGAGTTCGGCGACAAAAGCACCCCGCCCGGCCACAGTGCGCACCATTCCTTCGTGCTCCAGACGACTTAGAGCTTCCCGCACTGGGGTACGGCTGAGCTTAAACTGCGCTGCTAATTGGTACTCCGACAAGGGTGTGGTAGGGGCAAATTCACCTTTCAGAATGCCCATCCGAATCTTCTGATAGGCTTCCTCCCCGCGCGTACCATTGCCGCTCGCGAGGATCGGTTTCTTAAGTGCTCGTACTTTGAGCATGCGTAGACTTCACCTGCGCGTCTTGAAATACGAATGTGTTATTAATCGACCACTGTCTGACTCTGCTCCCGCAGGTACGATAGCAGATAATATGGGCCACCGCTCCCTTTTCCAGTGCAACCCGACCCTTTCCAGCCGCCGAAAGATTGATAACCGGGCCACGCTCCGGTACTCGCCCCTTGGGGCCGATTGACATAGGCGACGCCAACTTCAATCTGCTCGAAATATGTTTCAGCTTCCTCTCGCGTGCCAAAAAATCCGCCTGCCAAGCCGTAATCGACACAATTGGCCAGCCGGAATGCTTCATCCAGACTGTCGACACGGTCGAACATGATCAGCGGCACAAACATCTCGTGCCGCCAAAGAGGGTGCTCGCGAGGTACTTCAACCACGACCGTTGGTTCGCAATAGTAACCTTTCGCGAGTGCACCGGTCGTTACTGTGTGCCCGCCGAAGACAATCTTTCCCGCGTGCGACAGCTGGGCGCAATAGTCTTTAAAGTTGGAATACGACCGCTCGCGAATCACAGGTCCGAGGTATACGTTGCGCTCAGTCGGATCGCCCACAACCAGCGACTTCGTAAGCTCGAGGATGCGTTCCACTAGTTTGTCGTAGATCGCTCTTTCCGCATAGACTCGCGAGGGAGCGGAGCATTTCTGACCTTGGGCGCCGAATCCCGAACGGACAATTCCCCTGGCGGCCCGTTCTATATCAGCCTTGGCCGAAACAATGGCTGCATTCTTCCCACCCATTTCGAGTACCAGCGGCCGCGGGTAACGGAACCTGCTATTCTCCCGGTAAATCTTCATGCCTACCGCATAGGACCCTGTAAATGTGATCCCAGCAATATCGGTGTTATCCAATAAGGCCTGCCCGAGTGGTTCGTTCTGCCCCGTCACAAAATTGAAGACGCCGTCCGGGACACCTGCATCCCGGAAACATTCACTGAGCAATCGCACAATCCAAGCTGTTTCAACCGAGGGCTTTGTGACCACCGTGTTGCCACTGACAAGGGCCGCGCCAGCCGGCCCACAGGTCAGGGACGCCGGGAAATTGAACGGACTGATCACCAGCCAGACCCCGTAGGGCCTCATCACGCTGAAGTTGTGAACGACATGCCCGGGAATCGGCTCACTCCCCATCTTCATTTTGTATCCATTGTTCTGCTCCATCGAATTGCAGACTGCGCGCAGGAGGTCGACCGCTTCCTGGATATCACCGAGCGATTCAAGGCGGTTCTTTCCGACGTTCAAGGTAGTTGCTGCGGCGAGTTCGTACAGGCGGCTTTCGATCACCTCTGCCACTTGCCGAACAATGCGCACGCGATCTTGCCATTTCACTGCGTTCCATTTAGGAAACGCATGTTTCGCCGCGGCTACCGCTAGTCCCGCGTCCGTGGCGGCGCCTTGAGGTAAACGCGCCAGTACCCAATCAATATTGATTGGCGAGCGGTTTTCGAACGTATCCCTGCAGAAGTGATCTTGGTTGTTGATCAGCATTCCCATAGACCTGCCCAGACACTGGCGGACCCCCGGAATCGCGGCTTCGTAAGAAGCGTGCATTTGCTCTGGCGGATCAAACATGGTTGCGTAAGTCAACTTGAATTGCGACATGTTCGCCTCAGTTTTGAATCCACGCCCGCGTACGGCTATGCACGAGCGCGTACTAATAGTATCCGCATGGTATACCATCTCGCACGAACCCTTGGATAGTGAAAGTTAAAGAAAATCGCGTCTAGGTGAGGTCCAGCGCTTTATCCGCTCGGTGGGAGCAGCGGCCCTACTTTCGGCAACCGGGCGAGCTGCCAGATTTGCCTGAACACTTCTTTCATTTCCATTTCGTCAGCTGCATGAGAGTATTCGGCAAGGCACATCGCTTTTTCTTCTAGTTCCTTCCGACTGAGCGTATTGTCAGGATCTCCCTTCGGGTCTTCGATGCGGCCATGGAGCGTCCGCCCATCTGATGTCTTGAGGGTCACCTTGCCAATCCAACGAGATGGGTAAGATCGGTCGACTTCTTCATCCAGAACCATTCGCACTCGCTGCCGAAACTGTATAACTCGGGGATCATTCCAGTGATTATCAAACTCACGCACTCCCGCCCGGCCGAATATCGTAAGCAATGCCAGCACTGTGCCCATCGAGAATTTGGCTTGGTGCACAGTGTGCGGTTTCGTGACCGTGCCCAGCACGTCTATCGCGCCCTGATGCACATGAGCTGTAACTTCGAGAATCACGTCGGCAGAAAGGTTGTGTTCCTCGACCACGCTCCGCAGCGCATCGGCTGCCGGATGCGTGTGGCGGCAGGAGGCGTGATACTTAAAACTTGTTTCGCTGGTTGCCCAGCGCTGTCCGAGACGGTCGGTTAACTTCCTCGGATCAGCATCGCGAGACAACCCCGCGGCCATTCCGCGCCGACCGGCAAGTATTTCCTTGGCTCCGGTAAAGCCGTCTTTGGCCAAATAGGCCCCGATCAAGCCATTCATGGCAGCTTTTGCCGTATGCAGTTGCTTCGAGTCAGCGCCGTCTCGCAGGAACTCCCACAGGCCGGCTGCCTGGGTTCCAGCCGAACCGAACGCATCCAGCATTTGTGCCGGAGTCAGGTGTAACAAATTGCCAACCGCCGCCGCCGCCGCTAGCGTACCCGCAGTACCGGTCGTATGAAAAACTTCGTAATGCGATCGTCCGAGAAACTCGCCGATCCGAATACCAACCTCATAGCCAACTATGCTGGCAGTAAGTAGTTCCGCACCGGAAGCTTCGCTCTCCTGGGCAACCGCCAGGGCAGGCGGAAAAATAACTGTGGCAGGATGAAAGACGGCTCCGCAGTGAACATCGTCCTGCTCAACAAGATGGGACGCCGCGGCATTCACCATGGCTGCGAAAAGTGGAGTGGTAAATCGGCGGCTGATCAGCACCTCAGAACGCCCGGTTGCCCCCGCTCCCATTTGCTGCGCGAAACATTCCACAGCTTCGATCGGGTGTGCGCCTTTGCCAGCGAGCGCCGAGCCAAACCAGTCGAGAAACAAATCTTCTGCGCGATTTACGACCGTCTGGGGAATATCCTCTAACCGCAGACTTGCCGCGAACTGTGCGAGCTCAGCGCTGGGAGAGTCGCTCATACCCATTTGGCACCTGTGATCGAATCAGACAACATCCTCGTCTCTTAATTTGAGGATTTCCTGTTCGCTGTATCCCAATTCGTTCAGAATCTTGTCCGTGTGCTCTCCGAGTGCAGGCACGGCATCCATTCGCGGCGCATACGCTTCTGGAGCTCCAGGCGGCAGCAGCGTTGGGATTTTTCCTGCCGATGTATCCATGACACTCCAGCGCTTGCGAGCTTTGAGCTGCGGATGTTCCCAGACGTCGGCGACATCATTCATGCGCGCATTGGCGATCCCCGCTGTGTCGAGCCGCTCTGTGACTTGAGCAAGCGATAAGGACGAAAATACATCGACAATAATTTTTTCGAGCTGTTTGCGAGCTGCGACCCGAAGCGAATTCGAAGACAAACGAGCATCTGTCGCGAGCTTCGGCTGCTCGAGGACCATCCCACAGAAGACCGCCCACTCGCGCTCGTTCTGCAGGCCGAGCATAATCGTTTTTCCATCACCCGTAGGAAACGGCCCGTAAGGATAGATTGTCGCGTGGGCCGCTCCCGTGCGCGGCGGCGGAGGTGCCCCATCGAAGCCATAATAAAGAGCGTAGCCCATCCACTCCGTCATGCTTTCCAGAAGTGAGATGTCAATATGCGTTCCGAGACCGGTCTTCTGCCGTTGCAGCAACGCCGCAAGGATGTTGCTGAAGGCATACATTGCTGCCGAGATGTCGGCGATCGACAGGCCAGCTTTGGCAGGCGTGTCGGGAGTGCCGCTGATCGAAACGAAACCCGATTCGCTTTGGATCAACAAGTCGTAAGTCTTCTTGTCACGATAAGGGCCATACAAGCCATATCCGGAGACATCACAGACGATCAGACGTGGATACGTTCCTCGTAGAGTCTCATAGGAAAGCCCGAGCCGAGCCGCAGCACCAGGGGCTAAGTTCTGCAGAAGCACATCAGCTTTTTTAAGCAGCCGACAGAAAATTTCCCGCGCCTCAGGGTGCTTAATATCCAGAGTAAAGCTCTCCTTCGAGCGGTTGACCCACACAAAGTGTGAAGCTAGGCCGCGCACGCGGTCGTCGTAGTGGCGGGCAAAATCACCGACGCCCGGGCGCTCGATTTTGATTACACGGGCACCGAGGTCTGCAAGTTGTCGAGTACAAAACGGACCTGCGACCGCATGTTCCAGGGCAATCACCGTGATGTCATCAAGCGGCCGCATTCGTAATCAGAAGGAACGCGGCAGCCCGAGAACATGCTCCGCCACATGGGAAAGTATCCGATTGGTTGAAATGGGGGCGACCTGATAGAGCCGTGTCTCGCGGAATTTCCGTTCAACATCGTAATCAGCTGCCAGGCTGAAACCGCCATTGAATTGCAGACAGACGTTTGCCGCGTCCCGCGAGGCATCTGCAAAGTCTGCACAAACTTCCCTTACCGCCTCGCGTATGTCCTGCCGTTGCTCAGTTGTGTCCAACATGAGTACGTTTGAAGCTTTTAGCCTTAACAGAGTTTCCTCCGGCATCGTTCTTGTCACGGTTCATCAACGATTAGCATCAGTGCCCAGCAACGCCTCTCGAAAGCGACTCCGTAAGTACGGTCCGTCTCGGGGAGGTAGACAAACCGGTGCGGGTTTGGAGGCAACCTTAATCACTGCGAATAGTAGTCCACTCGACGCAAAAACATGGTTTGCCAAACCATCAATTTCGGACTCTTTGCGAACCGTATATGCCTTCGGAAATCCGGCTGCCTTGGCGATCGCAGTGAGATCGATTCCGCGGGCTGAATGTGACAACTGCATGCCGGTCTCGCCGTAACGCTCGTTATCGATTACTACAATGGCGAGATTGCCGGGATTCTCGCAGGCAATCGTCGCGAGCGATCCGAGAGCCATGAGCATTTCGCCGTCCCCCGTGATGACCAGCACTCTGCGCCTGGGTTGGGCGAGAGCCAGGCCCAGTCCGGCCATTGTTGCTCCGCCCATAGCACCCCAAAAATAAAAGTTCAGAGGCGTGTCTCCGGCAGCAGCGACATCGAATGTAGGGCTGCCCAGACCGGTGATGACCAACTCATTCTTGCGTGGACGCAAAAGCCTCGCCACTGCAGCTCGCCTATCCAAACGATGTTTGTCGCGTACTCTGTTTCCTGCCGTCATCTCTTGAAGTCCTTTGTGCCAATCACGCGTTGGGAAACCAAGACCGCTACGGCTCGATACGAATCGAACGCCAGTTTGGCGGCTGCACGCACAGTTTCTGCGATGTCCGCGGCAATATCCGTCCGATACACGTGCACGCCCGCGAGTTCCAGCACTTTGGGGGTCGTGTGGCCCATTGGAACCTGCCAAGGATTGAATTCACCCCATTCGCCACGCATGGTAATCAGAGCGAGGAAAGGGATCCGGCACTCCAGATTCAGTGACAGCATGTTAATGCAATTCCCGACGCCGCTGGACTGCATCAGGAGCACGCCTCGATCGCCGCCAAGCCAAGCGCCCGCGAGCATAGCAACGCCTTCTTCTTCTGTCGTCAGCGAGACGGCGTGCATGCCTGAATCTCCGTGACATAGCTGGATTAGTTCCGCGTGTCCCGCGTCGGGCACATACGCGACCTGCCGGATACCTGCTGTCGTGAGTTCTTGAAAAATTTCCTTTGGCCAGGCTGGAGGCATGTTTTCTTTCACAAAAACTAACGTGATTGGCAATTCAACGCATGACAAACGGATTCGCCGTGACTGCCCCGGTATTTATCCAAACACTTTTTGTCTGAAGATACTCGCGTACGGCGTCGATTCCGTTTTCTCGTCCGATGCCTGAATCTTTGTATCCGCCAAACGGCGACATATAACTCACTGCGCGATAACAGTTGACCCAGACCGTCCCGGCCTGGATTCGCTCTGCCATCCGGTGGGCCCGCCCGATATCGCTCGTCCAAACGCCCGATCCAAGGCCGAATCGAGAGTCGTTCGCAATTGCAATCGCTTCATCCTCGTTTTTGAACTTGATCACCGAAAGAACCGGACCAAAAACTTCTTCCTGGGCGATGCGCATGTGACTGGTGACATTCGCGAAAATTGTTGGCTCGATAAACCAGCCGTTCCCGCACTCCGGCCTTTTGGAAGGCGTCCCGCCCATCACGAGTTCTGCACCATCTTTTTTCGCGACGTCAATGTAGCCTAATATTTTCTGATATTGCGGCTGAGTCGTGATTGGCCCAACTTGCGTCTCCATCCGCATGGGATCGCCCATGCGCGCAGTACGCGCCAAGGTCAGAAGTCTGTCCAGGAACTGATCATGAATGGTCTGCTGTAAAAGCAAACGGGATCCGGCGATGCAGGTCTGGCCGGTGGCGGCGAAGATCCCGGAAATCGCGCCGTTTACGGCATCGTCCAGATTGGCGTCGTCGAAAACAAAGTTCGCAGATTTTCCTCCCAGTTCAAGACTCACATGCTTGAACTGCTTGGCCGCAAGCTGATTGATGACTCGCCCGGTTTCATCCGAACCGGTGAAGCTGATCTTCTTGACCAGCGGATGTTCCACCAGAGGTACACCGACATCCTTCCCGAATCCGGTCACGACATTGAAGACGCCTTCCGGAAAACCCGCCTCTTCGAAAAGTTTGGCAAACTCCAGAGTTGAAGCCGACGTGAATTCCGAGGGCTTGATGACGACAGTGCAACCCGCCGCTAATGCAGGAGCAAGTTTCCATGTTGCCAGCAGCAGGGGCGAGTTCCATGGCGTGATTACTGCAACCACGCCGAGCGGCTCGTGCCGCGTGAAATTGAAGTATCCTTTTTTGTCGAGTGGAACCACTGCACCTTGGACCTTATCGGCCAAACCACCGAAATAGTAATACCACTGCGGAATGTAATTGAGCTGGCCCTGCATTTCGGCGATCAGTTTGCCGTTGTCGCGTACTTCTACTTCCGCTAATTTTCTCGCGTCGCGACCGATCAGATCGCCGAGTTTGTACAGCAACAAGCCTCTCTGGCTCGCAGTCATGCTTGCCCAAGGACCTTGAGTGAATGCCTTGTGGGCAACGCGTACGGCTGAATCGACATCCTCACAACTGCCCTTAGGGATCTCAGCCCACGGTTCGCCAGTGTAGGGATTGTAGCTATCGAACCATTTCGACGATCTGGGCGGGACGAACTTTCCGTCAATGTACAGTTGGTATCGCATTCACCGATTCGTGCCTACCCCCGCAATGCACGCAAGGTTTCGGGATAGGTGTCTTCAGAAATTTTTGCAGCAATCAAGACCGGGCCAGCGTGGTCCAGAGTCTCTCTCAGGCAGGCGAATAGTTCGTCTTCATTCGTTGCAGTTCGGCCGAGAGCGCCCATACTACTGGCGAGATCCGCCCACTTGATCTCACCGATGTTGACACAGCTTGTTTGGTACCGCTGTTTGATCTGTTTAATCTTGATCAGGCTTAGCACGTTATCATCAAAAACGATGATGCGCAGAGGTAATCTCTCCCGAGCTGCTGTGCGTAGTTCTCCCAGGCACATCAAGAGTCCTCCGTCGCCCGTGAAAACGACAACAGGCGGCGACGGATTCAGCAAGCACGCACCAATCGCGGCAGGCAGCGCAAATGCCATCGTCGAAAGACCATTGGAAATCAGCACGCCACAAGGTTCTCTTGCCGGCCACAATGACATGATGGGGAACATATGTGCGCCTGCATCGACGCTTACGCGGGCTTCGCTGTAAACGCCAGCCACAACTTCGACGACCCGGTGTGGAGCGAGCTTGCCGTCTTCATTTGCCGGGCGCATCGCAGCCCTTTGCGAATCAAGAAGCTGTGCGACCTCCGATTGAGTCCAGTCACTTCTGCCAGGCAGGAATGCGGTGACCTTCTGCAGCAACTCGACTGTATCGCCCACGAATTCAGCCACAATTGGCAACTGCTGCTGGGCAATGTGCCAAGCGGAAATGCTCACTAACGGTTGCGAATAGTCCCACGCTCTGGGCAACAGCTCTACCGGGTCCAGGCCAATCGCGATGAATCCGTCAGAACGTTCGAGAATCTCGCGCTCCAAAGCGCCATTCGTGAGCAAGCCTCCGAACCATGGGTGGTGGTCGGGTACAACCCCCTTGGCTTTGTAGGTCACCAACGCAGGAATTCCCAGATGCTCGCATGTGTGCTGCAGCGAGGCGGAGATATTTTTTGTTCTGGCCGCTAAACCGATCAGGAACAGCGGCCGGCGCATCTGGCCTAACATCTGCTGCACTTCTGGATGGACATCGCAATCCAAGGAAGCCGCGGCAACGGCTTCCGGACACAAAGTACGATCTTTACTCATTGATGACGTCACTTCGCCCGAGATCTCCAGATGCACTGGCCCTGGCGGAGGAGCCAAAAGAGACTGCACCGCGCGGCTCAGTACGTCTGCGACATTTTCTGCATGAACTTCTGCACTGAACTTTGTAATGGGTGCAAAGATGTTGCGTTGGCAAAGCGCCTGATGTTGCATGTGGCTGAGCGACTCAGGATGGCAGTCGGTAATCACGATCAATGGCACCCGATCCAAGTAGGCTTGCGCAACCCCGTTCACGATTGATGCCGCACCCGGACCGAGAGTCGCGATGCACGCTCCCGGCTTCCCGCTAATTTCGGCTTGTGCGATGGCCATTATTGCGGATGCAGTCTCGCCGTGTGCTAATGAAAAGGGCATGCCAAGCTTCGCAGCCGCTTCAATCAGGTCGGCGTTGCTGCCGCCGCCCGGCATACCGAACAGACGGCACACCCCCAACTGGCCTAGCATCTCTACAACGCGCTCAGCAACAGTAGTCACCGGCCGGCCTACGTTCC
>Ga0187780_10003566_pt1 | contig 11737 bp, 10 predicted proteins | sample 1015_Q2_SP10_20__FD_132429 | JGI IMG/M metagenome (GOLD analysis project Ga0187780, IMG submission 132429) | Tropical peat soil microbial communities from peatlands in Department of Meta, Colombia - 1015_Q2_SP10_20_MG | ecosystem: Environmental > Terrestrial > Soil > Wetlands > Peat | place...
CCGACCTCGGTCAGGAGCTGGTTCGACTGCTGCGCCGGCCGGCCGTAGGCGCTGCCGTCGCTCCAGGGATAGCCTGCACTGGAATCGCTCATGATGGGTCTCTTAGGCTGTCAGCGTGGCGCGAATCAGATTGAACCGATTGCGCGGCCTGCGCAACCGTCGCGCGGCTAGCGCGCCGCCGCCTCGCGCGCACGCTGCAGCTGCTCGCCGAGGCGCTTCTCCGACACCGGCAGCAGGGTCTTCAGGTCCTGGGCATTGAGCGACACGCGCAGCTCCTCGATCATCCAGCGCAGCTGCTCGAGCTCGACGCGCGCTGCCGGGGGCAGCGGCTGTCCCGCGAGGTTGCGGTAGGCCTGCGTGAACGGCTGCACGCGGCGGGCGAGCTCGGCATCCCGGTCGACATTCCCGGCGAGGCGCGCCAGGCGCCGTGCGATCGCCTTGAGATAGCGCGGCAGCTGCGAGAGCCAGGGCTCCGGCGTCGAGCGGATGAAATCCGGCGGCATGAGCAGTGCGAGCTGCGAGCGCACGTCGGTGACGGCAGCGGCGAACACCGGCGTCTCGAGCCCGCTCAAGGCGGTGCGCACGGCACGCGACTCCCTGAGGATGGCGCGCAGGCGCTCGATGGTGTGCTCGAAAGTCGCCGGCAGCTCGGCGCGTCGCGCCGCGAGCAGCGCCTCGAATGCGGCGCGGCTGCGCGGTATGGGGAGCTCGGGCGAGGCGAAACAGTCGGTGAAGGCGCGGTCGCACAGCCCCTCCGCGAGGGGCTGTACGAGCGGCAGCCCGACCGCGAGCAGCGTGAGCTCGAGATCCTCCGCGCAGCGCTTCACCCAGTAGCGCGCCTGATCGGTGAGCGCGAGCCGTGCGAGCCGTGCGATGCCTGCGCGCGTGCTCGCGAGCGCCTCGGCTGCATTTGCGGCCTCGATGCGGGCGACGCCGTGGCCACGGTCGAGGAGGGCCGGATACAAGCGCAAGCGCACGCCAGCGCGCTCGAGCTCGACCGATTCGGGGAGCTCGCCGAAGTCCCAATCGCGGTGCAGGGGCGCCGCCGCGGGGGCGGCGTGCGCCGGCGCGCGCGCCTCGCGGGCGCGCAGCTGCTGCTTGATCGCCTGCACGTCGCGGCCCTCGGCGAGGACCGTGGCGCCGGCCGGGAAGTCCGCCGCGGGCAGCACGCGGATGTTGAAGCGCAGATGCCCGGGCAGTGGCAGGGCCGCGAGCGCGGCGGCCGAAATCGACTCCCCCGTCCTCGTGGTGATCCAGTCACTGAGCCAGGCATGAAATGGCGGCAGCGGCGTCGCTGATCGAGCGCCGCTGCGCTGCTCGAGCTCGGCGAGCGCGGCGCGCGCATGCTCGGGCACGGGCACGAGCTGCTTGCGCACGGCCTTCGGCAGCTCGCGCAGCAGGGCTGCGAGCTTCTCGTGGCGCGCCCCGGGAATGAACCAGGCGAGCTGCTCGGCGTCGAGCTCCTCGTAGAGCGGCTCGGGCACGAGGAGCGTCACGCCGTCGTCGGCGGCTCCGGGCTCGAACACGTAGTGCAGCGGCAGGCGGTTCTCACCGAGCGGCAGCTGATCGGGGAAGGCATCGCCGTGAAGCTCGGGCACCGTGCGCCGCATCAGCTCGGTCGCGGTGAGCGTCAAGCGCTGCGGCTCGTGTGCGGCCGTCGCGCGCCACCAGCTCTCGAATGCGGCCACGGAGCTCACGTGCTCCGGGATGCGCGCGCGGTAGAGCTCGACCTGGTGCGCTTCGTCGATGAGCACGTCGCGCCGGCGGATCTTCGCCTCGCAGCGCTCGATTTCGGTCACGAGGCGGCGGTTCGACTCGAGGTACTTCGCGGGCAGCTCGCTCTCGCCGGCGACCAGGGCCTCGCGGAGGAAGATCTCGTGGGCCTCGCGCGGTGCGACGGCGGCGTAACTGATGCGGCGGTGCGCGGCGAGAGGCAGTCCGTAGAGCGCGACCGACTCATAGGCGAGCACCGTGCCGCGCGCCCGGTCCCAGTACGGCTCGCTGAAGGAGCGGCGCACGAGGTGCTCGCCCGCAGCCTCGATCCAGGCGGGCTCGACCGCTGCGACCATGCGCGCGTAGACGCGCGTGGTCTCGGTGAGGCTCGCGGCGACTACCCAGCCTGGCGGGCGCGTCGCGAGCGGCGTGCCGGGAGCGATCACGAAGCGCAGCGCGCGTGCTCCCACGTACTCGCGCGAGCGCGGCGCCTCGAGAGCACCGATCGAGCCCAGAAAACCGGTGAGCAGCGCCTGGTGCAGGGCCTTGTAGCTGGCCGGCGTCGTGCTGGGTGCGAGCCCCAGCTCGGCGGCGGACTCGGTGAGCTCAGCCTGCAGCGCCTGCCACTCGCGCAGCCTCACGAAGGACAGGAACTGATCGCGGCACCAGCGGCGCAGCTCCCGCCCCGAGAGCATCGCCGCCTGCTCGCCGAAGCGGCGCCACAGCGCGAGCACCGTGAGGAAGTCGGAGCGCGCATCGGCCTCTCTCGCGTGCGTCTCGTCCGCCTGCTGCTGGCGCTCCACCGGCCGCTCGCGCGGGTCCTGGCCTTCGAGGAACGCCGCGATGACCAGCATCTCGGCAAGACACGCATGACGCGCCGCGGCGACCAGGATGCGCGCGAGCCGCGGATCGCACGGCAGTGCGGCGAGCTGCCGCCCCAAGCTCGTGACGCGCCGCTCCTCGTCCATCGCCTTCAGTTCCTGCAGCAGCCGGACGCCGTCATTGACGAGCCGCATGTCGGGCGGGTCGGGAAACGGGAAGCTCTCGGGCGAGCCGAGGCCGGCGGCGCCCATCTGCAGGATCACGCTCGCGAGATTGGTGCGCAGCACCTCGGGCGGGGTGAACTCCTCGCGTGCCTCGAAGCTCTCCTGCGAGTACAGCCGGATGCACACGCCCGCGGCCTCACGGCCGCATCGCCCCGCGCGCTGCGCCGCGCTCGCGCGGGAGATTGGCTCGATGGGCAGCCGCTGCACCTTGCCGCGCACGCTGTAGCGGCTCAGGCGTGCCAGGCCCGAATCGATCACGCAGCGGATACCGGGGACCGTGAGCGAGGTCTCCGCGACATTGGTCGCGAGCACGATGCGGCGGCGGCCATGGCTCTCGAAGATCCGCTGCTGATCCTCGCTCGCAAGGCGTGCATAGAGCGGCAGCACCTCGAGCTCACCGAGCGCCGCGCGCTCGAGCACCTCGGCGCACTCGCGGATCTGCCTCTCGCCCGGCAGAAACACCAGCACGTCGCCCGAGCTCGCTTGCGGACCGCGGACGAGCTCGCGTACGGCCTCGGCAACGCCTTCCGGCAGGGACAGCTCGGCGGCATCCTCGTCCTCCGCGCCGAGCGGGCGGTAGCGCAGCTCGACGGGATAGCTGCGCCCTGAGACCTCGATCACCGGCGCGCCGCCGAAGAAGGCCGCGAGCTTCTGCGGATCGATAGTCGCCGAGGTGATGATGACCTTGAGCTCCGGCCGGCGGGGGCTCAGGTGCTTGAGCGTCCCGAGTAACAGATCGATGTTGAGGCTGCGCTCATGGGCCTCGTCGATGATCAGCGTGTCGTAGCGCCTGAGGTCGCGGTCGCCGGCGAGCTCGCGCAGCAGAATGCCATCGGTCATGAGCTTCACGCGGCAGTCGGGCCCGGTGCGGTCCGTGAAGCGCACCTGATAGCCCACGGCCGAACCCACGCTCGTGCCGAGTTCCTCGGCGATGCGGCTGGCGAGCGCACGCGCCGCGATGCGCCGCGGCTGCGTATGGCCGATGAGCCCCAGGGCACCGCGGCCCGCGGCGAGCGCAAGCTTCGGCAGCTGGGTCGACTTGCCCGACCCCGTGGCGCCGCAGACGATGATCACCGCATGCCGCTCGAGCGCGGCGCCGATCTCGCCGGCGTGGGCGCTGATCGGCAGCTCGGGATCGGTCGCGAGGTTCAGGGGCAGCCGCCGCAGCGCCTCGACGCGCTGCGCCGAAGCCTCGATCGCTCGGGTGAGTCCGACCCACTGCCGAGCACCGCCGCGTGCGCCGCGGCGCACCAGGCGCTCGAGTTCGCGCATCAGGCGCGGCCGGTCGGCGAGGCGGGTGGCCGCCAGGCGCTCACGCAGGGCGATCGGGGTGGGGTGGGAGTTGGGTGGCGTGCTCACGGGACCTGAAGGCGCACCTGGGGCCGGCCATTATCTCAAGCCCGTGGCGGGGCGTGCCCATCGCGGCAGGCCCGCCCTCGGACTGGACGGGAATGTATTTAACTGATAAATTAAATATTAAATCTACAGGCAATAACAAGCTCTCCAGGCAAGAAGGAACTCCTCATGAAACCCACCCCCAAAGGCTGGCCGCGCATCTCCTCGGCCCTCGTCTACCAGGATCCCGCCCGGGCAATCGACTGGCTATGCAAGGCGTTCGGCTTCGAGGTGCGGCTGAAAGTCGAGGGCGACGGCGGTGCGATCGTGCACTCCGAGCTCACCTTCGGCGAGGGCCTGATCATGGTCGCGGGCGAGACCCCCGCGGGTCTGCGGGTGCTCGCGCGCAGCCCGCGCTCGCTCGGCGGTGCCAATACCCAGAGCCTGTGTGTCTACGTCGACGACGCCGAAGCGCACCACGCGGGGCGGTCGCCGCGGGCGCCAAGATCACCCGCCCGCTGCAGGTCTCCGACTACGGCGAAGCCTACTGGGCGGATCGCAACTACCAGGCAGAGGATCTCGAGGGGCACGCCTGGTACTTCACGCAGCGCATCCGTGACCCCAAGGGCTGAGCGCTCGCCCGAATGACGGCCGTCAGCCTGGACCAGACCCTCGCCGCACTCGCCGACCCGACCCGCCGCGGCGTCATCGAGCTGCTGCGCCGCAAGCCGCGTCGCGCCGGCGAGCTCGCGAGCGCCCTGTCGGTGAGCGCGCCGCGCATGAGCCAGCACCTGCGGGTGCTCAAGGCGGGCGGTCTCATCGAGGATGCCGACGACCAGCACGATGCGCGGGTGCGCCTCTATCGGCTGCGTCCGGAGCCGTTCTCGCAGCTGCAGGGCTGGCTTGCCGAGGTCGAGGCGTTCTGGTCGGCCGAGCTGCTCGCGTTCAAGGCGCACGCCGAGCGCACGCGCGGGCGGCGCCGGCCGTGAGCACGACAGCGCCCGCCGGGGACCGTGCACGGATCTGCGTGACTGTCGCGGTCGCGCCGGAGGTGGCATTCGAGGTCTTCACCCGCGAGCTCGATGAGTGGTGGCTGAGCGGCCCGCAGTACCGCTTCGTGGGACGCACCCCGGGTGTGCTGATCTTCGAGCCGCGAATCGGCGGGCGGCTGTTCGAGTCGTTCGAGACCGAGAGCGGTAGCCAGGTGTTCGAGCGCGGACGGGTGACCGCCTGGGACCCTCCGGCCCGCCTCGCCTTCAGCTGGCGCGCGGGCAATTTCACCGCGCATGAGTCGACGCAGGTCGAGGTCTCGTTCGAGCCGACGCCGCACGGGACCTGTGTCACGGTGGTGCACAGCGGCTGGGCGGCCTTGCGTGAGGGGCACCCGGCCCGGCACGGCCTCACCGGCGCGGCCGTGAGCCGCATGATCGGGCTGTGGTGGGGTGAGCTTCTGACCGGGCTGCGCGAGCACCTCGATGCGCGCGCATCGTGAGGATCGGCCCCGTCGTCCGCCCCGCGGGCGGTGAGCCCATTGCCCGCCGCGGCCGGCCGTGTCATAAGAGTTGACGCGGTCTGCCGCGCGCCGCTCGACGGCGCACCAGAGGGGAAATTATGAGGATTTTCGGAACCATGCGGCGCGGGATCCCCCGTGCCGGCATCGCGCTGTGGGCACTCGCAGCAACCCTGCCCGTGCAGGCGCACCATTCATTCGCGCTGTTCGATCACGTCAACCGCATCACCGTCACGGGCACGGTCTCGCGGTTCGACTGGACCAATCCGCACGTGTTCATCGTGCTCGCCGTCCCCGACGGCGCCGGGACCAAGGAGTACACGGTGGAATGCGCGAGCCCCAACGTGCTGTCGCGCGTGGGCTGGAAGTTCACCGACATCAAGGTCGGTGACAAAGTCACCCTGCTCGTGAACCCGCTTCGCAACGGGCAGCCGGGAGGCATGCTCGAGACCGCGACGCTCGCGGACGGGCGTGTGCTCTCCGACGGCAATCCGCCGGGCGGCGTGTTCCCCAGGTCCTGACACCCTGCGGGGAGGCAAGCCATGCACATCCGCACACGCACCCTGACGACGGGCCGCTACGCCCTCGGTTGCGCCCTCGCGGCGCTCGCGCTCACTCTCGGCGCGCCACGGAGCGCCACGAGCGCCGCGGCCGCGAGCCCGCCGAACATCACCGGGCAGTGGGCCCGCTACCCCGGCTTTGCGCGCACCCCACCGGATCCCAAGCTCGTGCCGCCGCCGGCCGGAAAGCTGCTGCTGAAGACTGAGTACGCCGGGCCGTACGAGAAGCGCCGCGCAGCAGAGCGTGAGTCGGATCTGCGTGGGGAGCCGATCGCTGCGCCGGGCACCGACTGCCTGCCCTATGGCATGCCGGAGATGATGTCCGCGATCTATCCGCTCGAGATCCTGCAGACCCCGGGGCAGGTGACCATCATCGCCGAGGCGATGAGCCAGGTGCGCCGCATCTTCCTCGATAAGCCCCAGGGCAAGATCGGCGAGATCGCCCCGGGCTACTACGGGCACTCGGTCGGGCGCTGGGAAGGCGACACGCTCATCGTCGATACCATCGGGGTCAAGCCTTCGGTCCTCGGGCATAGCGAGATGCCGCACAGCGACCAGATGCGCATCACCGAGCGCTTTCACCTGGTGTCGCCGGACATCCTGCACGATGAGATCACGGTGGAGGATCCCGTCGTGCTCGAGAAGCCGTGGACGTTCACCTTCGGCTACCGGCGCCTGCCGAGCTACGAGATGCTCGAGTACGTGTGCGAGAACAACCACGAATACGTGGACGACAAGGGTGTCACCCACGTGCGCCTGCAGGATCACTGAGGAGAGAGCGGCCGATGAACGCCCTCATCAAGCCCGAGCTCGAGGCCCGCACCGCGGGTTTCCTGGCACAGACGCACAAGCTCTTCATCAACAACGAGTGGGTCGAGCCCGAGAGCGGCCGGACCCTCGAGGTGATCAACCCGGCCACCGGCAAGGTGTTTGCGAAGGCCGCTGCCGGAGGCGCCGCCGACATCGATCGTGCCGTGCGGGCGGCGCGCACCGCGTACGAGAGCGGTCCCTGGCCGCAGATGCCGCCGGTCGAGCGCGCCAAGCTCCTGTGGAAGCTCGCAGATGCGATCGAGGCCGCGGCGGATGAGATCGCGTACGTCCTGAGCCTCGACAACGGCATGCCGCTCATGATGGCGAAGTTCGGCGGCGCGTTCGGCACGGCCCGCGGGCTGCGCTACCTCGCCGGCTGGTGCGGCAAGATCGACGGCACCGTGCCGACGGTGTCCGAGCCCAACAAGTTCGCCTACACGCTCAAGGAGCCGGTCGGCGTGGTGGGCGCGATCACGCCGTGGAACTTTCCCTTCGCCATGGAGGCGGACAAGATCGGCCAGGCTATCGCCGCGGGCTGCACGATCGTCCTGAAGCCCGCGGAGCTCACGCCGCTCGGCGCGATCCTGCTCGGACGTCTGGTGCAGGAAGCCGGCATCCCACCGGGCGTGGTCAACATCGTGACCGGCCACGGCGATCCGGCCGGCAAGGCGCTGGTGGAGCATCCCGACGTCGACAAGATCACCTTCACCGGCTCCACCGCGACGGGCAAGTGGATCGTGCAGGCCGCCGCGGCGACCCTGAAGCGCGTGACGCTGGAGCTCGGCGGCAAGTCGCCGAACTTCATCTTTCCCGATGCCGATCTCGAGCGCGCGATACCCGGCGCGGCGATGGCCGTGTTCAACAATGCCGGCCAGATCTGCGTCGCGGCCTCGCGGCTGTATGTCCACAAGAAGGTGTTCGACAGGGTGATCGAAGGCGTGACGGCAGTGGCGAAGTCCTTGAAGGTGGGCCCGGGACTCGCACCCGACACGCAGGTCGGCCCGCTCGTCTCCCAGGGTCAGCTGGAGCGCGTCTCGGGCTACATCCAGTCCGGACGTAGGGAGGGCGCGCAGGTCGTGGTCGGCGGTGAGCGCGCGGGCACCGAGGGCTACTTCATGAAGCCGACCGTGCTTGCGCAGACCGATCGCAGCATGCGGGTCGTGCGCGAGGAGATCTTCGGTCCGGTGATCTGCGCCATGCCCATCGACGATGACGACCTGGACCGCATCGCGAGAGTCGCCAACGACACCACCTACGGCCTCTCGGCATACCTATGGACCTCGAACGTCAGCATCGTCCACAAGCTCGCACGCAAGATCAAAGCCGGTACGATACAGGTCAACGGCGGCGTGGGCCTCGATCCGGCCGTGCCGTTCGGTGGCTACAAGCAGTCCGGCTGGGGTCGCGAGCGCGGCCGCGAGGGCGTCGAGAGCATGCTCGAGACCAAGTCGGTCGGGATCACGCTCTAGACGCGGGTCGCGCCGATGCGCAGGTCGCGGGCCATGCGCACCGCGTCCTCGATGCGCTGATAGTAGCCGGCGATCCGTCCGGTCTCGTGGTAGCCGAGCGACTCGTAGAAAGCGCGCGCCACGGCGTTCGTCGCGCGCAGCTCGAGCTCGATGAGGAACGTCCCGGCGACGAGCGCGCTTTCCTCGAGCCAGGTCAGAAGGCCGCGGCCGACCCCGAGGCGCTGATTGCCGCGCTCGACGGCCAGCAGGTTCAGGTGCGCCGAGGTGTCGCCGAACTGCATGATGGCGAATCCGGCCAGGGCCGCTTCCCGACGGGCCACCAGCACCACGCTCTCGCTGTGACGCAGGTGGCGCCGCACCCGTTCGGCGGGCCATGACGGCTCCAGACCCGCCTCGATCAGACGGCTCGACATCGCCGCGATCAGCGATGCGTCCGCATCCCGGGCCAGCTCGAAGCGGGTCGTACTCATGGCCTCAAGGTTCTGCCTCAGGGCCGCGCGGCGTCAACTCCGGGCGTCCGGGCCGCCAAGTCGTCTAGAATACGCGCGCAATGCCAGCAGCTATCGTGGATTCGCCGCGAGGGGGTCTTCAGGCGAAGCCCCGCCCGTATCTGAGCGTCGTCATTCCCGTATATAACGAGGAGGCGTCGCTCGCCGCGCTGTTCGCGCGGCTGTACCCGGCGCTCGATCAGCTCACGCTCGCCTACGAGTGCATCTTCGTCGACGATGGCAGCCACGACCGCTCGGTGGCCCTGCTGCGCGCCCAGCAGCAGGCGCGTCCGCAGGAGACGCGCGTCATCCTCTTTCAGAGCAACTTCGGCCAGCACGCGGCGATCCTCGCCGGCTTCGAGCGTGCCATGGGCGAGGCGATCGTGACGCTCGATGCCGATCTGCAGAACCCACCCGAGGAGATCGGGCGGCTGGTCGCGGCGATCCAGGCCGGCCACGACTACGTCGGCACCATCCGCCGCGGCCGCCAGGACCACTTCGCGCGCCGCTGGATGTCGAGCCTCATCAATGGTCTGCGCGCGCGTACCACGCACATCCGCATCACCGATCAGGGCTGCATGCTGCGCGCCTATGCGCGCGCGGTGGTGGCGGCGGTGAATGCCTCGCGGGAGGTCAACACCTTCATCCCCGCCCTCGCGTACCTGTACGCGCGCAACCCGACCGAGATTGAGGTCGCGCACGAGGCGCGGACCGCGGGGCAGTCGAAGTATTCCTTCTACAAGCTGATCCGCCTGAATTTCGATCTGATGACCGGATTTACGCTGGTGCCGCTGCAGCTGTTCTCGATGCTCGGGATGATCATCTCGGGCCTCTCGGGCGTGCTGGTCGTGATCCTCGCGGTGCGGCGGCTGTGGATCGGCTCGGAAGTCGAGGGCGTGTTCACCCTGTTCGCGCTCAACTTCTTCTTCATCGGCATCGCGTTGTTCGGCGTCGGGCTGATCGGGGAGTACGTCGGACGCACCTACGAGCAGGTGCGCGGCCGCCCGCGCTACCTGATCGCCGCCGTGCTCGAGGAGGGCGCCGAGGCGCTGCCGCCGGCCGAGCGTGCGCGTGAGGCCGAGCGGGCCGACGCTCGCGCGGTCACTCGTGTTTAGGGCGGTCGTCTTCGCCTACAGCGAGGTCGGCCTGCGCTGTCTGGATACGCTGCTCGAGCAGCACGTGAGCGTGCCGCTGGTGTTCAGCTACGAGGACTCACCCGGCGAGAACGCCTGGTTCGGGAGCGTTGCGCAGCTGGCTCGCGGCCGCGGCATCGAGGTCGCAGCCCCGCGCGATCCGAACACGCCCGAGTGGGTGAAGCGCGTCGCGGGGCTCGCGCCCGATTACCTGTTCTCCTTTTACTATCGCTCGCTCCTGGATGAGCGGCTGCTCGCGACCCCCCGCTGGGGCGCGCTCAACATGCACGGCTCGCTGCTGCCGCGCTATCGCGGGCGCGCACCCGTCAACTGGGCCATCCTGAACGGCGAGACGCGCACGGGCGTCACGCTGCACTACATGGTGGCGAAGCCGGATGCCGGTCCGATCATCGCGCAGCAGGAGGTGCCGATCGGTATCGACGACACCGCGCTCAGCGTGTCGCTCGCGGTGGCGGAGGCCGCCGCCGCGCTGCTCGCGAGGCAGCTGCCGGTGCTCGCCGCCGGCCCGCCCGTGGGCCGGCCCATGGATTTGAAGCAGGGCTCGTATTTCGGGGGCCGCCGGCCCGAGGACGGCCGCATCGACCTCGCCTGGCCGGCGGCGCGCGTGCACAACCTGATCCGCGCAGTCGCGCCGCCCTTTCCGGGCGCGTTTGCGGAGGTGGGCTCGCATCGCATCCTGTTCGGCGGCTCGCAGTGGACCGGCGAGCGGGCGCGGCAGCCGGGCATCGTGTCCCTGTACACCGCGGCGGGGCGCCTGTACCTCGACTGCAGCGACGGGCTGCGGCTTGCGATTCCTCGAGTCCTGATCGACGGCCGCCCGCTCGAGGCGGAGGATTTCGAACGACTCTACCGGGGTGCGCCGCTGCCGCTCGCTGCCGCCTCCTTGAAAGGAAGATCCGATCATGAAGAAGTTGCTGATACTCGGGGTTAACGGCTTCATCGGCCATCACCTGAGCGAGGCCGTGATGCGCCACACGGACTGGGACGTGTATGGCATGGACCTCGAGTGCGACCGGCTCGCCAACGTGCTCAGCAATCCGCGCTTTCACTTCTTCGAGGGTGACATCACCATCAACCGCGAGTGGGTCGAGTACCACATCAGAAAGTGCGACGTGCTGCTGCCGCTGGTCGCGATCGCGACCCCCGCGACCTACATCAGCGATCCGCTGCGGGTGTTCGAGCTCGACTTCGAGGCGAACCTGCCGCTCATCCGCCAGTGCGTGAAGCACCGCAAGCGCGTGGTGTTTCCCTCGACCTCCGAGATCTACGGCATGTCGCCCGATCGCGAGTTTCATCCCTACGACTCGGCACTCGTCCTGGGTCCGGTGCCGAAGTCGCGCTGGATCTACTCCTGCAGCAAGCAGCTGCTCGATCGGGTCATCTGGGCGTACGGCGCGGAGCAGAAGCTCGATTTCACGCTGTTCCGGCCGTTCAACTGGATCGGCCCGGGCCTCGACCGGATGACGACCCCGAAGGAGGGCAGCTCGCGCGTGCTCACTCAGTTCCTGGGCAACATCGTGCGCGTGGAGAACATTCAGCTCGTCGACGGCGGTACGCAGCGCCGCTGCTTCACGTTCATCTCCGAGGGCATCGATGCCCTGATGCGCATCATCTCGAACCCCGGCGGGGTCGCCTCGGGGAAGATCTACAAC
>Ga0187780_10003567_pt1 | contig 11735 bp, 10 predicted proteins | sample 1015_Q2_SP10_20__FD_132429 | JGI IMG/M metagenome (GOLD analysis project Ga0187780, IMG submission 132429) | Tropical peat soil microbial communities from peatlands in Department of Meta, Colombia - 1015_Q2_SP10_20_MG | ecosystem: Environmental > Terrestrial > Soil > Wetlands > Peat | place...
CTCCAGGGAGCCCCGGCGTCTCCGTCGCGCAGCGCCTCGTCAAGCTCGGCCTGCGCGGCAGCGAGACGACCGAGCTCGTCCTAGACCGGGCGCGACTGGACGCGGACGCCCTCCTCGGGGTCGAGGGGGAGGGGCTGAAGATCGCCCTCAAGGCCCTCTCGGGTGGGCGCATCGGCATCGCGGCCTGCGCGCTCGGCGTGGCGCGCTCCGCGTTCGAGGAGATGCGGCGGAACGTCCGGGCCGAGGACGCCGACTGGCGGCGGCACGCGCTGGCCCGGGCCTACACCGAGCTCGCCGCCGCGGAGGCCGTCGTGGCCGAGGCAGCTGCCCGCCGGGACGCGGGAGCGGAGTTCGTCCTCCCCGCGTCGGTGGCGAAGTTCCTCGCCTCCCGGGCCGCGGTCTCGATCGCGTCGGTCGGGCTGGAGCTCGCCGGCCCCGCGTCGGCCCGCTCGGGCTCGGAGGCGGAGCGGTTGTACCGGGACGCCCGGGTGTTCCCGATCGTCGAAGGGACCACGGAGATCCAGGAACTGATCGTCGCGCGCCGGCTCCTCGAGACCCCCGACGAACGAACCGTCTTGTAACCGGGGCGGCTCCGAACGGACCGTGTCCCCGGGCGCCGACGCCTCCCGCGACCCGCCCTCCGGGGCGGTCGACCGCTCGGCGTCCGTTCCGGTAGGCTCGATCGGCCTGGACGCCGAGCTCGCCGAGGTGCTACGACGCGACGGGATCTCGGAGCTCTACCCGCCGCAGGCCGCCTCGATCCCGAAGGTCCTGACCGGCGAGAGCGTGCTGCTCGCCTGCCCCACGGCGAGCGGGAAGTCCCTGGTCGCCTACCTCGCGCTGCTGCGGGCGGCGCGGGCCGGTCGGACCGGGCTCTACCTCGTCCCGCTACGGGCGCTGGCGCACGAGAAGGCCGAGGAGCTCGAGAAGTTCGCGGAGCTCGGGCTCAAGGTCGGCATCTCGATCGGCGACTTCGACCTGCCGGCGGGCCGGCTCGAGAAGCTGGACGTGCTCGTCGCGACCAGCGAGAAGGCCGACGGGCTGCTCCGGCGCGGGAGCCCCTGGCTCGACCGGCTCGGCGTCGTCGTCGCCGACGAGGTCCATCTGATGCGGGACCCCGACCGGGGTCCCACGCTCGAGGTGACCCTCACCCGCCTTCGGCGGGCGTACCCCGAGCTGCAGGTCGTTGCCCTGTCGGCGACCGTCGGGAACTCCGAGGAGGTCGCCGCCTGGCTCGGCGCGGCCCATGTCGCGAGCGAGTTCCGACCGGTGCCCCTCAAGCTCGGCGTCTACCGCTCGGGCCGGATCACGTTCACCGACCTGTCGACCCGAGAGCTGGCGCCCCCGGACGAGGCGGTCCCGCGCCTCGTGCGGACGGTGCTCGAGGATGGCGGCCAGGCGCTCGTCTTCGTCAACAGCCGTCGGGCGAGCGAACAGCTCGCCCGGGCCCTCGGGTCGACGGTCGGCCGCCTCCTCGGGTCGGACGACCGCCGGACGGCCCGGGCGCTGGCGGAGGACCTCGCCGAGATCGCCGAGGAGGAGACGGAGGGGGTCCGACGCCTGTCGACGCTCCTGCCGCACGGGGTCGCCTACCACAACGCCTCGCTCACCAACCCCGAACGCCGTCTCGTCGAGCGCGGGTTCCGTTCGCGGGTGATCAAGGCGCTGGTCGCGACCCCGACGCTCGCCGCCGGGATCAACCTGCCGGCCCGACGCGTTGTCGTCCGGGACACGACCCGCTACGACGACCGCGTCGGCACGCAGGCGCCCATAGCGGTCACCGAAATCCGCCAGATGCTGGGCCGCGCCGGCCGGCCGAGGTTCGACCCCTTCGGGGAGGCGGTCCTGGTGGCGAAGACGCTCGACGAGGAGGACCGCTTCCTCGAGACCTACCTGGACGCCCCGCCGGAGGCGATCGAGAGCCGGCTCGCAAGCGAGCCGGCCCTGCGCATGCACCTGCTCGCGCTCGTCGCGAGCCGGGCGGTCCGTACCGAGACCGAGCTCAGAGAGTTCTTCGCCGCCACGTTCTACGGTCGGACCCTGCCCCTTGCGGAGCTGCACCGTCAGCTGGCGCGGGTCCGAGCGTTCCTCCAGCGCCACGAGCTCCTGGAGCGAGGCGACGAGCTCCGGGCGAGCCGGTTCGGAGAGCTGACCAGCGAGCTCTACCTGGACCCGCTGAGCGCGATCGTCCTGCGAGAGGCGCTCGCGCGGGCGCCGATCGGGGTGGGCGCCTTCGCGCTGCTGGCCGCGGTCTCGGCGACCCCTGACCTGCCGGCGCTGTTCGTCCGGCGGGGGGAGGAGCCGGACCTGCTCGCCCGCTACACCGACGAGGCTGACGAGCTGCTCGTCCGCCCCGAGGAGCCCCCGCTCGATCTCGACCTCGAAGGGTTCCTGGCGACGCTGAAGACGGCGAGCGTCCTCGAGGCGTGGCTGAAGGAGACCCCGATCGTCGAGATCACCGAGAAGTACGGGATCGGGGCCGGCGACCTCCGGACCAAGGTCGAGGACGCCGAGTGGCTCCTGTTCGCCGCCGGGCGGCTCGCCGTGGCGTTCCAGCGGAGGCTGGCGCGGCCGCTCGACGACCTCGCCCTGCGCGTGCGGTACGGGGTGCTGGACGAGCTGCTCGACCTCGTGCGCCTGCGAGGGATCGGCCGTGTCCGGGGGCGGCTGCTCTACCGCGCGGGCCTGCGCGATCGGGAGGCGCTCCGGCAGGCCCCGCTCTCGCGGATCGAGACCGCGCTGCGCTCGCGGCGGCTCGCTGAGATGGTCGTCGCCCAGCTCAACCGACCGGCGCCGCCGGCCACGACGACGACCGCCCCGAGGGACCCACCGCCCGATCGAACCCCACGTCGGGCCGCGAGGAACCTCGACGAGTTTGCGGAACGGACGGGACCGTGACCCACTCATCGACCGGCGTCAAGAGCCGAACGAGCGAGCGGCTCCCGCCGGAGCCGCCGGTGCGGATCTCCCGCCGGACGTAGCCGGCCTGCTCGAGGCGCACGATGCGGCGCCACAGGGTGGTCGGCGGCAGAGGCGCGAACCCCTCCCGTCGGGCGAGCTCCGCCTCGAGCTCGCGGAGCGAGCCGACCTCGGTCGCCCGCCCGCCGGTCGCCCGGCCGATCGCGTCGACGACCCACGGCTCGATCCGGATCGCGAGCTCGCCGTCCCGCGGCAGGAACCCCCGGACCGGCCCGCGACCGGCGCCGAGCAGCTCGCGGCGCAGGAGGTCGATCGCGCGGCGGGCCCCGCCCCCGTCCTCGACCGCCCGGGCGACGAGCTGGGGGGCGAGCGAGGCGGGCGGTGACCGGCCCAGCGCCCGTTCCGCGCGGTCCCGGACGATCGCCTCGAGCGTCTCGGTCGGGTAGGCCGGGACCTCCACGAACGGCTGGAGGTCCACGCCCGGCCCCAGGGACCGGGCCGGGCCACGTAGGGCCTCCGGCGTGCCCGCGAGGACGGTCCACCACGGGGGGAGACCGTGATCGCCTTCGGGCAAGAACCGGTCCGGCTCGATCAGCGCCCGCAGCACCGGCCCGAGCTCCGGTCCCCCGACCGCCACGTCGTCCAGGACCACCACGAACGGTCGCTGATCGCGGCGCAGCCGACGGAGGACCCCGGCCAGGATCTCGGCCGCCGGGAACCCCCGCCCGTCGAACCCGTCATCCAGCAGGCGCAGGAGCGCGGTCGCCACCCCGTGCGGCCCCCTGAGCCCGGGGAGCCGGACGTGGAGGACCCGCGGAGGCCGACCGGCGACGGTGGCCCGCAACCGTTCCACCACCTCGCGGGCGCCCCTCCGGGCCACGGTCGAGGTGCCGGAGCCGACCGGCCCGGCGACCGCGACGATCCACGGCGGAGGAGAGGCCGGCCGGGGCGGGTCCAGGCGGCGGACGACCTCCCGGACCTCACGCTCGCGCCCGATCGCGGACGGGCTGAGCCAGTCGTTCGAGAGCACCTCAGGGTAGGCGACGGGGAACATGGAGCACGAACTATCTGATGTGTATAAGAATCCTGTTGCAGGCCGTTCCTGCGGGTGGAAACTGCCATCTCCCCCGCCGGTTCGTGAGCCCCGTGCCGGAGCCCCGGACGTTGCGCCCGCAGCTGATCCTCCTGCGGGACCTACTGCTCGCCGCGCTCCTCGGAGCGTTCGTCTACGTCCTGTTCGACGTCTTGGGGGACCGGTTCCTCCACGGGTTCAGCGTCGGCGAGATCCTGCTGCTCGAGGGCGGGGCGGTCGTCGCGGTCGCCTACCTGATCGCGCGGGCGATCGGCAACGCGACCAACGCGTTCCTCGAGCGTCACGGCCTGCACGCCCGGGGCCACGTGGTCCGTCTGTTCCTGAACCTCCTCGTCTCGATCGCCACGGTCCTCGCCCTGTTCCGGCTCGCCGGGGTCTCGGCGGAGTCGGGGCTGCTCGGCGCGGGCCTCGCCGGCATCGTGCTGGGTCTGGCGGCCCAGACGGTCCTCTCCAACGTCTTCGCGGGGATCCTGCTCGTCTTCTCCGACCCGTTCCGCCCGGGGGACCGGGTGGGGTTCGTCTCCTCCTCCTACGGCATCGTCGCGCCCAGCTACCCGCACGAGGCCGGTCTGCCCGCCTACCGCGGAACGGTCGAGGACATCGGGCTGATCTACACTACGATCGCGCTCGACACCGGCGGGTCGGCCAAGTTGCCCAACGGGATCGTGATCAGTTCGCTCGTGCTCCTGCCCCGGGGAGCGGTCCTGCACCGGGTGCGGATGACGTTCCCGCTCGCCGTCCCCGTCGCGACCGTGGAGGCCGTGCTCCCGGGGGTGGCCCAGGGGTTCCCGCCCCCCTATCCCGGCGCCCCCCCGCCGCGTCTCGAGGTCGCCGACCTCTCCCCGACGACGTGGGACGGCGTCGTCGTCCTCTGGAGCTCGGTGAGCGAGCCGGGCGCGGTCCGGGACCGCGTGCTCCGCGCGGTCCTGGCGCGCGAGGCGCGGGCGACCGCCCCGTAGGGCGGGCCCACCCCTCTGTCCGAGGGCGCCCCGGCCTCCGGCCCGTTAAATCCCGCGACGTGTCCGCGGCGCCGGTGGCGGACCGATGACCTATCGCGTGACCCTGATCCCCGGCGATGGGATCGGCCCCGAGGTGACCGGCGCGGCGCGCCTGGTCGCCGAGGCGACGGGCCTGTCGATCGACTGGGACGTGGTCGAGGCGGGAGAGCCGGCGATCCGCAAGGAGGGGACCCCGCTCCCCCCCGCGGTCCTCGAGTCGGTCCGGCGGACCCGCCTGTGCCTCAAGGGACCGATCACCACCCCGATCGGCAGCGGGTTCCGCTCGGTCAACGTCGCGCTCCGCCAGGAGCTCGACCTGTTCGCGTCGGTCCGCCCCGCCCGGGCGATCGCCGGGGAGGGGACGCGGTTCCCCGAGACCGACCTGATCGTCGTCCGGGAGGCGACCGAGGGCCTCTACTCCGGCGTCGAGCACTGGGTGGACCGGGGGCATTCGGCCGCCGAGAGCGTCGCGGTCGTGACGCGCAAGGCGTGCGACCGGGTGATCCGGTTCGCGTTCGAGCTCGCCCGGCGGGAGCATCGCAAGCACGTCACCGCCGTCCACAAGGCGAACATCCTGAAGACGACCGGAGGGCTGTTCCAGGCCGCCTTCCGCGAGATCGCCCCGACCTATCCGGAACTCGTCGCGGACGAGCGGCTGATCGACAACATGTGCATGCAGCTCGCCAAGAAGCCCAGCGAGTACGACGTGCTCGTCACGACCAACCTGTTCGGCGATATCCTCTCCGACCTCTGCGCCGGGCTTGCGGGGGGCCTCGGGGTCGCTCCGGGAGCGCTGTTCGGGGACACGATCGCCGCCTTCGAGCCGGTCCACGGTTCGGCGCCGAAGTACGCCGGTCAGGACCGTGCCGACCCCGTCGCCGAGATCCTCTGCGTCGAGCTCCTGCTCCGCCATCTGGGCGAACGCGAGGCCGCGGACCGAGTCTTCCGGGCCGTCTGGGAGACGATCGCCGAGAAGAAGGTCGTCACCTACGACCTCGCCCTACCCGGCTACACCTCCCGGCCCGTTCCCGCCTCGAGCTGCTCGGCGATGGCGAAGGAGATCGCCCGCAAGGTCCCCCTGGTCGACCTCTCCGCGCCGCTCCCCCGGCCCACCGGGGGGGCGGCGGGCTCCGTCGACCCCCAGCTCGACGTCTAGGCGGGGCGGGGGTCGCCGGCGACCTTCACGACGACCCGCTTGGGCCGCTGGCCGTCGAACTCTCCGTAGAAGAGCTGCTCCCACGGGCCGAGGTCGAGGTCTCCCCCGCTGACCGGCAGGACGACCTGGTGACCCAGGAGGAGGTTCTTGAGGTGGGCATCGCCGTTCGACTCGCCGGTGCGGTGGTGCTCGTAGTCCCCCGGCGGGGCGAGGCGATCGGCCCAGCGCTCGATGTCGCGGAGGAGCCCGGACTCGTTGTCGTTGACGAAGACGGCCGAGGTGATGTGCATCGACGAGACGAGGACGAACCCTTCGGCGACGCCGCTCCGCCGCACGATGGAGCGGACCTGCTCGGTGAGGTTGACGAACTCGCGGGGCCGGGCCGTCCGCATCACGAGGTAGTCGGTGTGGGTCGCCATGGTCCCCGGACGTTCCGGCCCTATGTTTAAGGGCCGGCTCCACCGCTTAGTCACCGGGAAGCCGCGATGAGCGTCGCACGACCGGTGCGCGTGGCCCGGGACGGCACGGCCGGGCGGACGCGCGTCGTCCGCGTCGCTCCGCCGAGACCGGTCGAGGCCCCGACCGGCCCCCCGGGACCTGTGGAGGAGCGGGAGAACCATGGCGCGAGTCTGCGCGCCTGGCGGCTCTCCCTCGCCTACGCCGTAGGGATCGGGGCCGTTTTCGCGGCGCTCGCGCTCTCCGCCCGTCTCGGGCCGGCGGGCGGCGGTCCCGGAACGCTCCTCGAGGTCGAGATCGCGGGCCTGCTGGCGGCCGCTCTGATCGCGGTCGGGGTGGTGGTCGCCCTAGGGGCCGCGCCGCGGTGCGTGCAGCTGGGTCCGAGCGAAACGGTCGTGGTCGGGCGGTTCGGTCACCGGTACCGGTTCCCTGCTCTCGACCGGCTCCAGGTGACGGTCCTGCAAAGGCACCCGAAGGACCTGTTCAGCCCGGTGCCGCTCGAATCGGTCGAGATCGGCGGCGGGTCGACCCGGCGCGCGTTCCTGATCGATGCGGGGCTGCTCGGGCCGAGCGGGGGCGCCGAGCCCGACCCCGCGGTGGCCCCCGCCTAGCTAGGCCAGGAGGTCTTCGAGCTCCCCGGCGACCAGCGTCAACAGCTGGTCGAGGGAGCGGTTCTTGAGCTCGGTGATGTGGCCGCCGTCGGTCTCGAGCCGCGCGAGGAACTCGTCGCCGTCCCGCACGAACGAGAGCGAGAGAACGTGGCGGCGCCCTCCGGGGAGGAGGACCTCGAGCTGGGGCGCCGGTTCCTTCGGCGTTGCGGTCTTCGAGGAAGGCTTGGGGGTCGGTCGGCTCGCGGGACGCGATGCGGGTCGGGCCGGCTTTACGACCGGCTTCTTCGCGACCGGACCCTTGGCCCCAACCTTCGGCTTCGGCTTCGCCTTCGGGGCGACGTGGCCGGGGGCGCGCTTGGCGGGAGGCCTGTGCGAGGGCTTCGCACCGTGCTTGGACGCCATCCCCGAGGGGCCTCGCGCGGGCGCACTTGGCCCCTCTATTTATGGGTGCCGTTCGGGACCGCCTCGGGGAGCGGCCGGCGCGTCTGGGTCCGCGGCTTATTGAACCGCGGACGGCCTAGCCGCCTCCCGAATGGGACCCCCGGAAGCGACCGGCCCGGCGGATCGGGGAGGGGCGACCGGCCCGAGCGCCTCGACCGCGGTGCTGCTCGCCGGTCTTGCGATCCTGCTCGTCGCCCTGGCCCTCGAGCCGAACCTCTCCTACGCGACGTTCGGCTCGGACACGGGGGAGTACTACTACCTCACCCACCAGCTCGTCACCACCGGCGGGCTGCCGCACGGTTCCGCCTACGCCGGCTGGGGAACGGCGTACCCCGACTTCCCGGGCGTGTTCCTTCTCGCCGGCGCTGGGGCCGAGGCGCTGGGCCTCGGGGCGTTCCCGGCCCTCACCGTGATCGTTCCCGCGGTCAGCGTGCTGTCGGTCGCGCCGCTGTTCCTGCTGTTCCGTCGCCTCTACCCGAACGACCACGTCGCGCTGCTGGCCGCGGCGATCAGTTCGGTCGCGATGCCCCGCGCGTTCTCCCTCGCCCATCCGGCCCCGCTGGCGCTGGGTGACCTGCTCGCGGTCTCCGCCCTGTGGATGCTGATCGAGTCGAGGAACGACCGTCGGTGGTACGTCCTGCTCGCCCCGACCTCGGCGGCCCTCGTCCTGACGCACCACCTCTCCTCGTACTTCTTCGCCGCGGGGGCCCTCGGCGGGCTCGTCTTCCTGGAGCTGTGGCGCCCGGGGCTCTGGAGCCGACGGTTCCCGAGCCGGGAGTTCGCGTTCGTCGCGGCGTTCATCACGGGAACGTTCGCCTACTGGTTCTACGGGACGAGCGAGTTCGTCTCCAAGGTGCTCCTCCCGGGCCTCGGGCAGAGCGCCGCGGTCGGGTTCGCTTCCTTCGAGGGGCTGGGCCTCGCCGTCGTCCTCGGCGCGGCGCTCCTCGTTCGCGCGCGACGCTCGGGACGGCGGACCGAGCGACCGTGGGTCCGCCTACCGACCGACCGGAGCGTCCTGCGCGACCTGTCGGTCATCGCGGTCGTCGTCTTCGGCGCGACGGCGGCGTTGCTCGTCGTCCCGCTGCCGGGGACCAGCCAGTCCACGGCGCCGCTCGCGATCGTCTGGTTCGCCCCGGTCCTCGCGCTCGGCGTGCTCTGCGCCGGCAGCCGCCGGGCGCTGTCGCCGGCCCGGCTCGCGCCGTTCGCGCTGAGCTGGCTCGGGGCCCTCGGGTTCTCGGCCGGGCTCATGCTGGCGCTCGCGATCGTCGGGTCGACCTCGGGCCGGTTCGCGGTGCTGGCCGACCTCGCCTCCACCCTCGCTCCGGATCGGCACGTCGAGTACCTGTTCCTACCCCTCGGGCTGCTGATGGCCGTGGGGGCGGCCCGCCTGGTCGCGGGCGCGAGCGTTCGCGGAGGTCCCCGGGCGCTCGCGGCGGGGACGATGGCGGTCGTGCTGATCGTCGCGGCGAACGCGGCGATCGTCTACCCGCCCCAGGCCGACTTCGGGGGGTTCGAGGAGGGGCTCACCCACGGCGACGCCGGGCTGTGGATGTGGGTCGGGATCGCGATCCCCCCGGGGGCGACGGTCGCCAGCGACCACCGCCTGAGCTCGTTCCTGTTCGGGTTCGACGGCCTGCGGGCGACCTGGGTGACCACCCCCGCCCTGTTCACCGGCTCGAACTGGAGCGCGGCGCTCGCCGAGCTCAACTCCTCCGGCGTGCCGGACCCGGCGCGGGCGGCGACGATCGAGTTCGTCGCGATCGACGCGGTGATGCAGGGCGGGGTCGCGCTGAGCCCGTCCGACCTCGCGCTGCCGATGAGCCCGGCGGCGAACGCCTGGTTCGAGCAGAAGGGGTTCGTGCCGGTCTACGAGAACGGCCAGGAGGTCGTCTATCTCGTCGACCTCGCCGAACTGCCGACCTGAGCGAAGGAGCCGTCCCGGCGCCAGAACGCGAGCGGGACCCGGCCCTGGTCCGCGAGCTCGCTGAGCGCCCGTGCGGCCCACCGCAGCTTGCGCCGCTTGAGCTCCTGCGCCCTCGGCTCGGTCTCCTCGACCGACTCGAGGTCGAACCCCCACAGGAGGACCCGCCTCGCTCCCGCCTCCTCGGCGAGGTAGGCCGCCCGGTCCCCGTCGGTGAAGCCGCCGGGGTTGACGAGCGCCGGGCGCGGGGGCCCGGCCCACGAGCCGACCAGCTCGCCCGGGAACTGGGGGACCCACTGCTCCAGGGCCCGCACGTTGTCGCCGTGCGCGTGGACGACCACGAGGGCCCCCCGGCCGTTCGCCTCGACCTCCGAGGAGACCGGGCCGTCCAGGTCCGTCACCACCACGCTGGGCACCACCCCCGCCTCGAGGCAGGTGCGGGTCGCCCCGTCGGCCGCGACGACCGCGGGGCCAGGGGAGGACGGCGGAAGGCGCCAGATCGGCGGCGGGCCGGCGCCCGGCCCGAGCCCGACGACGATCGCCTCGCGACCGCGCAGGCGAGTCTTGAGGCGCTCCCAGGGGCGCTCCCGGGCGGCCGGTGGCAGGAGCCGCTCGAGCGTCCGGGCCGCCTCCTCCTCCCGGTCGAACGGATAACCGAAATCGGCCCGGATCTCGTCGTAGAGAGGGGCCCAGCGCGAGTACCGCACGACTCCTCCGTCGTGCCGCGGGTCGTTTGCGCCAACCCTTTATAATACAGTCGGTCCTCGGCCGGCCGAGGATTCTTGGCGTGACGCGACCGCTCGCCCAGGAGATCCTGGCGCATCTTCCGACCGAGGGAAAGCGGCCCACGGCCCCGACGCCGCCACCGATGTCCAGCGACGACGCCGAGCTGGAGGCGCTCCTCGCCTCGCTCAAGACGTCGATCAAGGTCGTCGGCTGCGGGGGCGGCGGCTGCAACACGATCAACCGCCTCGCCGAGGACGGTCTCTCGGGCGCCGAGATGGTCGCCTGCAACACGGACGCCCAGCACCTCCTGACGATCCACGCGCCGCGGAAGATCCTCCTGGGCCGCCGGCTCACCCGGGGTCTGGGCGCCGGGGCGCTCCCCCAGGTCGGCGAGCAGGCCGCCAAGGAGGCCGAGGAGGAGCTCAAGAAGGCGCTCGGGAACTCGGACATGGTCTTCATCACGCTCGGGCTCGGCGGGGGGACCGGGACCGGTTCCGCGCCGGTCATCGCCCAGGCCGCGAAGGACGCCAACGGGGGCAACCCGCTGACGATCGCCGTCTGCACCCTGCCGTTCGCCTCCGAGGGGCTCGTCCGGCAGGAGAACGCGATGCTCGGGCTGGAGCGGCTCCGCCAGGTCGTCGACACGGTGATCACGATCCCCAACGACCGCCTCCTCGAGCTCGTCCCGCGGCTGCCGATCCAGACGGCGTTCAAGGTCGCCGACTCGGTCCTCGCCCGGGCGATCCGGGGGATCACCGAGATCATCACCCGGCCGGGGCTCGTCAACCTCGACTTCAACGACCTGCGCACGATCATGAAGGGCGGCGGGGTCGCCCTGATCGGGATCGGCGAGTCGGAGAGCGACAACCGCGCCGAGGACGCGGTCCTCGAGGCGATCAACTCCCCGCTCCTGCACGTCGACATCGCGGGGGCGACCGGCGCGCTGATCAACGTCACCGGCGGACCGGACATGACCGTCAGCGAGGCGCAGAAGGCCGCCGAGGTCGTGCAGAAGACGGTCAGCCCGAGCGCCCGCATCATCTGGGGGGCGGCCGTCGACCCGACGATGCAGAGCTCGATCCGCGTGATGCTCGTGGTGACCGGGGTTAAATCCCCCCAGATTTACGGCGCGGAGCCGCGGAGCGGGCCCCCGAAGAAGCCCGCCCACGAGCTCGAGCTCGTCCAGTAGGAGGGAAAGACCGCCATGGCGTTCCTCGACCGCGCCCGCAAGGTGCAGGACAACGTCGACGGCCGGCTGCACCACCTCGGCCACGGCAAGTACGGCCGCATCCTGCGCATGGCGAGGCGGCCGACCTCGGACGAGTACGTGAAGGTGCTCGGGATCACCTGGCTCGGCGCGTTCCTGATCGGCCTCACGGGGTTCGCGTTCTACATCTTCTTCTCCCAGGCGGGA
>Ga0187780_10003568_pt1 | contig 11731 bp, 10 predicted proteins | sample 1015_Q2_SP10_20__FD_132429 | JGI IMG/M metagenome (GOLD analysis project Ga0187780, IMG submission 132429) | Tropical peat soil microbial communities from peatlands in Department of Meta, Colombia - 1015_Q2_SP10_20_MG | ecosystem: Environmental > Terrestrial > Soil > Wetlands > Peat | place...
CGACCTCGACTACGCGGTCGTCGGTCTCCCGGACGGGAGCGAGGTCGTCCTCGCCGAGGGAGCCCGCCCGCGGTTCGTTCCCCCGGACGCCCCCGTCGTCGCCCGTCTTCGGGGGAGCGAGCTGGTCGGACGCACGTACCGCCCTCCGTTCGATTCCGCCGGCCCGGCCCCGGGCCGCTACCGCCTGGTCGCCGACGACTTCGTCACCGTCGACGAAGGGACCGGCGTCGTCCACGTCGCGCCGAGCTTCGGCCCGGACGACTACCGCGTGGGGGAGCGCGAGCGCGTCGGGGTCTTCGACCCGCTGGACAGCCGGGGGCGGTTCACCGATAAGGTCCCCCAGGTCGCCGGTCGACCGTTCAAGGCCGCGGACCCGATCCTCCTCGAGGACCTGAAGGCGCGTGGACTCCTCTACCGCACGGAGACGGTCCGCCACACCTACCCGTTCTGCTGGCGGTGCGATTCCGCCCTCCTCTACCGGGCGATCGACTCCTGGTTCGTCCGCACGTCCCGGGTCACGGAGCGTCTGGTCGAGCACAACCGGTCGGTGACGTGGATTCCCTCGCACCTGCGGGACGGGCGGTTCGGCAATTTCCTGACCGAGGCGAAGGACTGGGCGCTCTCGCGGAGCCGGTACTGGGGGACCCCGCTGCCGATCTGGCTCTGCCCGGACGGCCATCGTACCTGTGTCGGCAGCCTGGCCGAGCTGGGCGAGCGGAGCGGCGGTCGCCTCGAGCCGACCTTCGATCCCCACCGGGTGGCGGTCGACCGGCTGCAGCTGGCGTGCGCGACCTGCGGAAAGCCGACCGTACGCGAGCCGTACACGATCGATGCCTGGTACGACGCGGGAGCAGCCCCGTTCGCCCAGTACCATTATCCGTTCGAGGCCGGCCCGTTCGAGCCGGAACAACCGCTCGACTACATCGCCGAGGCGATCGACCAGACCCGGGGCTGGTACTACACCCTCCTCGTCCTTGCGGTCACGCTGTTCGACCGCCCCGCGTATCGGGCCTGCCTGACGAGCGGCCACGTCCTCGATACCGAGGGCCGCAAGATGTCGAAGTCGAAGGGGAACGCGCTCGACCCGGCGGGGTTCCTGGAGGAGGTGGGGGCCGACGCAACGCGCTGGGGGTTCCTCTCCGTCGATTTCACGGAAGGGATGCGGATATCTCCCGCCGAAGTCACGCGCTCGGCGAACCGCACCCTGGGCACGTTGGGGCACGTGGTCGCCTTCCATCTCGCCAACGCGCACGCCGACCGGCTCCCGCCGGCGGGGAAGCGGCCCCGGCCGACGGCGGCGCTGGACCGCTGGCTGCTCTCCCGGCTCGAGGCGACCCGGGAGGCGCTCGAGCGCTCGCTCGAGTCGTTCGACCCTAGGCCCGGAGCGCTCGCCCTCCGTTCGTTCGTGGACGACCTGTCCACCTGGTACCTCCGCCGTTCCCGCCCGAGGTTCTGGGGCGAGGACGGCCCTGGGGCCCGGGCCGAGGCGCACGCGACCCTCTCCTACACGCTCGAGGGTTTCGCCCGGGCGATGGCGCCGTTCGTCCCGTACATCGCCGAGTGGACCTACCAGGAGGTCGGGGAGCGGGGCTTCGCCACTGCCGAGGGGTCGGTCCACCTCAGCGGGTGGCCCGGCCCGCTCGCCGAGCGCGATCTCCGGCTGGAACAGGAGATGGAGGCGGTCCGGGCGACCGTGGAGCTCGGGCGCGCCCTGCGCCAGAGGGCCGGGGTGAAGTCGCGGATCCCCCTCGCCGAGCTCCGGCTGTACGGGGGAGGGCCGGTGGCCTCGGGCGTCCTGGGGAGCGACGCCGACCGCCTCCTCGCCGACGAGCTGAACGTCCGCTCGGTCGTCCGCCGGCCGGCCCCCGACCCCGGCGAGCTGCCGCCGGACGCGTGGGTCGTGCACGAGACCGACGGGAAGGTGCTCGCGGCGTTGCCCCGCCGCCCTACGCAGGAGCTGCTGGAGGACGGCTGGTTCCGGGAGCTCTCCCGGCGGCTCCAGCAGCGGCGCAAGGAGCTCCGACTGCGCTACGACGAGCACGTGCGCGTCGTCGTGAGCGCCACCGGTCCGCTGCTGGCGGCCCTCGCGGCCCGCCGCGAGAGGCTCGCCCAGGAGACGCTCGCCGACCCGCTCGAGCTGACCGAGCGCGACCTGCCCCCGGGGCCGGAGGTCCGGCTCTGGGAGTTCGAGGGGGTCCGCTGCTCGGCGACGGTGGAGCGGACGAGCGGCCGGGCGTAGGGGCCACCGACGCGGCGAGCCCCTAGGCGGGGCTCCTCGCCCGCTCGACCCGGCCCGCCGGCTCCAGCTCGCGGTACACCTCGGCCTCGAACCGATAGACCGCGACCGCTTCCGACCGCCACGCGCCGCGAGCGAGCCCGGCCTTCTCGCAGGTCCCGTCCAGGAGCTCCTCCGCGTCCCACCCCTGCTCGACCGCCACCTGAGGCAGGAGCAGGCCCCGGAGCCGGCCCCGCTCGACGGAGAGGCCGTCACGGCCGACCCGCACCCCGTCCGGTCGCGCCGGAAGGGGGAGCGGGACGAACGGCGTGAGCAGCGAGACGTCCGCGACCAGCCGGTGGAGCTCCCCGGCGGTCACGGGCGGGAACCGGGGATCCTCGAGGGCCGCGGCCACGGCCGCCTCGCGCAACCCCTCCGCGAGCGGCAGGACCGGTTGGGGGAACCCGATGCAGCCTCGAAGGTCGCGGTCAGGGAACGTGCACCAAGTGACGAACACGCCCCGGCGCTCGCGGAAGATGCCGGTCGGCTCGCGCTCGGGCTCGCTCCCGTCCTTCGCCCCCACCGCGCGGGCGACGGCCGACCGCGCGAGGTGCACCGCCACCGCCCCGACGTCCTCGGCCGTCACGGCGCCGGAAGGTCGCGCTCCGTGCAAAGGCTCTTCGCCGCGGCTCGGGGACGTTTTATAGCGGACGGTCGTCGGCGCCGACCCGATGCCGTTCCCCGAAGCGGTCGAGCGCTTGCTCAACAAGAAAATCTGCATGAACTGCTCGGCCCGGAACCCCCCGCGCGCGGTCCAGTGCCGCCGTTGCGGCTACAAGGGCCTGCGCGTGAAGTCGCGCGAGCGGTCCGGCAAGACCCAGTAGGGGATCGGGGTCACGGCGGGACCGAGGGACCTTCCCCTCGCGCGAACGGGAGCGGGGCGCCGCGGCGCATCTCGCGGGCGACCGCGAGGCGCTTGGTCGCGAGGAACCAGAGGTTGCGGATGCCGTCCCGGCCGCTCTGGAGCTTCGGGGGGGTTGCCCGCTCCCCGTAGGCGATCGGGACCTCGACGAACCGGAGGCCCCGGACGATCGCCTCGAGCTTGAGCTCCTCGCTGAACGCCATCCCGTCCGAGGTGAGGTGGACCTTGTCGAGGACCTCCCGGCGGAACACCCAGTAGCCGCTCTGGCTGTCCGACAGGGTCCCCTCGGGGAGCGGCGCGAGGTAACGGTGGTAGGCGATCCTCAGGAACAGGTTCAGGATCCCGTTGCCGACGCGGTGCTCCGTCGTCATCGAGCGGCGGGTCACCCCGGTCATGCGGTCCCCGCTCAGGAAGTCGATCCGTTCGTCGACCACCCGCCGGACCGCCGCGGGGATCGTCTCGACCGGATAGGTCCCGTCGCCGTCGGAGGTCGCGATCACGTCGCCCCGCGCCGCTCGGAAGCCGGTCTTGTAGGCGCGTCCGTAGCCCCGGCGGCGCTCGACCAGGACGCGGGCGCCTTCCCGGGCGGCGATCTCGGCCGTGCGGTCGGTCGAGGCGCCGTCGACCACGATCACCTCCCACTCGATCGGGCGGTCCGTCAGGATCGTCCGGTTCGCCTCCTCCGCGGCGGCCCGGAAGCTCGCGAGCACCGGGCCGATCGATCGCTCCTCGTTGAGCGTCGGTACGACGAACGACGCACGCATCGCAGGACCCAGGAGGGCGGCGGTCCCTTAAGGCCGATTGCGGGGTCGCCGGCCCGCCTTGGAACGCGATCGCCGACCGCGGCCGGCGCCCCGTCACGGGACGTTCCCGACGACCGCCGACGTGGGGATCTGGGCGACCGGGGCGACCCCCGCGGCCCTCCTCGAGGGGCTGGGGCTCGCCCTCTACGGGCTCCTCGCCGACCCGCGACGGGTCCGCCCCCGCCTCGAACGGACGGTGCGGGCCGAGGGACGCGACCCGGCGGAGCTCGCCGTGAACTTCCTCGGCGAGCTGCTGGTCCTCGAGGAGGCGGAAGGGTTCCTCGGGCGGCGCATCGCCGCTCGGACCCGGGGGCGGCCCTGCCGGTCGGTCATCGCCCGCGTCGCCGGGGAGCCGTTCGACCCGGCCCGGCATGTCGGGCGCACGGAGGTGAAGGCGATCACCTACCACGACCTCGTCTTCGACCCGGGCTCCGGGCGGGCGCGGGTGATCGTCGACCTGTAGCCGCTGGGCTACGGCATCCGCGCGACGATCTCGCTCAGGGCGGCGCCGGGCCGAGGGAGGCGGCCGTGCTTCCCCAGGATCCTCTCAAGCGCTGCGAACGCCACCAGGAGATCCGGCCAGTCGGCGATCCCCATGTGGCCGAGGCGGAAGATCTTCCCGACCAGCGAGCCCTGTCCCCCCTGGACGAGGATGCCGTACTCCCGCTCGAGGGCCTTGCGGAGCTCCGGGTCTCCGAGACCCTCCGGATTACGCAGGGCGGTGACCGTGTCCGACGCGTACCGGGGGTCGGGGAACAGCTCGAGGCCGAGGGCCCCGGAGGCCGCCCGGGCCGCCTCGGCGAGGCGCTGCGTCCGCGCGAGCCGGTGCTCGAGGCCCTCCTCCTTGAGGAGGACGAGGGCCTCCCGCAGGGCGAGGAACAGCGGGACCGCGGGCGTCCACGGCGTGTCGTTCTTCTCGAGCGAGGTGACGTGCGCCGCGAGGTCCAGGTAGAACGTCCCGGGGTGGAGCGCGGCGACCGCTCGGTCGGAGAGATGCACCAGCGCGAGCCCGGCCGGGGCCGCGAGCCCCTTCTGGCTGCCGGCGACGACGGCGTCGACCCCCCAGGTCTCGATCGGGAGCGGGATGCCGCAGACCGCGCTGATCCCGTCGACGAGGAACAGGGCCCCGGCCTGGCGCACCGCCGGTGCTACCGCGGCGAGGTCGTTGACCAGGCCGACGCTCGTCTCGTTGTGCACGAGACAGAACGCCCGCACGTCGCCCTTCTCGAGCTCGGCGCGGACCGCCTCCACCGGTAGCCCCTGGCCCCACGGGACGCGGACGGTCGTCACGTTCGGGCCGTAACGCCGAGCGATCTTGTCCGTGCGATCCCCGAAGTTGCCGTTCGCCACGACGACGGTCCGCCCTTCCTTGGGGATCAGGCTTGAGTAGACCGCCTCGAGGCCGGCGGTGCCGCTCCCGGTCAGGACGACCTGGTGGCCCTTCGCGCCGAAGGCGACCGGAAGGAGTTCGCGGATCTCCTGCACGACCGCGTGGAAGTAGTCGCCGCGGTGGTTGAGCGAGGGCGTCGACATCGCCCGGAGTACGCGCGGGTGGATACGGACCGGGCCGGCGATCAGGAACGTCACCGTCTCGGGGTCGAACGTCATCAGGCCCCCGGGACGATCCGCGGCGCGCCGGGACCCGTCGGCTCCGCCGCCAGCGGGGCGCCGAGCGCGTGCAGGACCTCGGCGACCACGCCGGCCCCGGCCTTCCGCTGGGCGTCCTCGGTCGAGGCCCCGAGGTGCGGCGTGCAGACGACGCGGGGGTCCGCGAGGAGCTCAGGGCGGCTGGGGGGTTCGGTCTCGAAGACGTCGAGCGCGGCGCCGCCCAGGCGGCCCTCTCGTAGGGCGTCGAGCAGGGCCGCCTCGTCGACGAGCGGCCCCCGGGCCACGTTCACGAGGAAGGCGCCGGGCCTCATGCGGGCGAGCTCGGCCCGCCCGATCAGGTGTCGGTTCTCGGCAGTGAGGGAGGCGTGGACGCTGACGATGTCGGCGTCCGCGAGCAACCGCTCGAGCGGGACGAGGGTGGTCGCGTCCGGTGCGGTCGTCACGAACGGGTCGTAGGCGATCGTCCGGACCCCGAAGGCGCTCAGGCGGCGGGCGACCTCCCGCGCGATGCGCCCGTAGCCAACGAAGCCGACCGTGCGGCCGGCGAGCTCGTGGCCGTGCGTCCCCTTCTCCCAGCGGCCGGCCTTCGTGGAGCCGATCGAGGGCAGGAGGCCCCGGACCAGGAGCAGGTAGAAGGTGATCGTCAGCTCGGCGACGCTCGTGGTCGCCGCCTGCGGCACGTTGACGACCTGGATGCCCCGCGCGCGGGCCGCCGGGACGTCGACGTTGTCGAGGCCCACGCCGGCCCGGGCGATCAGGCGGAGGGCGGGCGCGCGGCCGAGGAGCGCGGCGGTCACCTTCGTGCGGCTCCGCACGATGAGCCCCCAGGCGCCGGGGAGGGCTCGCTCGAGACCGGCCGGCTCGGCGCTCGCGTCCACGACCCGGCACGGGCCGGCGCGCAGCGTCGCGAGGGCCTCCGCATCGATCGGGTCTGCCACGACGACGAGGGGGGGTTCGGGCATCGGGCCGCCGAGCGAGGCCCCGTTCAAAAGGGCTTTGCGGCGGTCGGCGCGCCCCGCGCCTTCGGGACCGGGGTCCTCTCGAGGGCGGTCTTCACGATCGCCTCGCCGCGGACCCCTCGGATCCACGGCTCCGGCTTCACGACGATGCGGTGGGCGAGCGCGGCCTCCGCGAGCGCCTTGACGTCGTCCGGCACGACGAAGTCGCGTCCGAGAAGGAGCGCCCGGGCCCGCGAGAGCTTCTGGAGCGCGAGCGAGCCCCGGGGCGACGAGCCGACCTCGCTCCGGGCGTCGTCCCGCGTGGCGCGCACGAGGTCGACGACGTAGTTCGCGATCGACGGGTCGAGCTCGACCGTCTCGACCGCCTGCTGCAGCGCCCGGAACGTCGCGAGGTCGGCGACCTTCGGGGCGTCGACACGGTCGTCCTGGCGAGCGCGGCGCCGCGCGAGGATCGTCCGCTCCTCCTCCACGTCCGGGTAGCCGACCTTCAGGCGCATCAGGAACCGGTCGACCTGCGCCTCCGGGAGCGGGTAGGTCCCCTCGAGCTCGAGCGGGTTCTCGGTCGCGAGCACGAGGAACGGCCTCGGGAGCGCGTAAGTCGTCCGCTCGCTCGTCACCTGGTACTCCTGCATCGCCTCCAGGAGCGCCGACTGCACCTTCGGAGGGGCCCGGTTGATCTCGTCCGCGAGCAGGACGTTCGAGAACAACGGTCCGGGACGGAACGTGAACGCCCCCTTCGCCGGATCGAGGATCTCCCCGCCGGTGATGTCGTGCGGGAGGAGGTCGGCCGTGAACTGGATTCGCTGGAAGCCGAGCCCGAGGGCCAGGGCGAACGACCGGGCGAGCAGCGTCTTGCCCAGGCCCGGCAGGTCCTCGATGAGGAGGTGGCCGTCGGCGACCAGCCCGGTGAGGATCGTCTCCACGGCCTCCGTGCGTCCGACGACCGCCGTCCGGACCGACTGGCGGATGCGTTCGGCCAGCGCACGGGCCTCGGCCGGAGTCACCATGGGGGTCGTCTCCCCGGAGCCTCGGCGTTCTTAAGCCGGTCGCACGGGGGGCTCCCGGGGGAGCGGACGGCCGGGGGCGTCAGGGTCACGACTCCAGCTCCCAGGGGAACGGCTCCTCCTCGGCCCGCACGGGGCGCGCGCGACGGCCCCGGGCCTCCGGGGAGCGGGGGGGGAGGTCGTCCAGCGGCCGGCGGGAGACCGAGACGACGAGCAGCCCGAGCAGAACGAGGCCGGCGGCGATGAGAGCGCCCCCGAGGCCGACCTGCTCGGTCCGGCCGCCGTAGACGAGCCCGATCGACCAGACCAGACCGACCGCGAGCACCACCGGGCCGATCGTCGCCACCGCCCGTCGTCCCCCACCGACCGGGCGCGTCGGGTCGTCCGCCACCCAGAGGAGGAACGCGAGCCCCGAGAGCCCCGCGAACAGCTCGGTCGCCGCGCCGATCGTCGCGGTCGCCGTGAGGACCGTGAGCGCTGCCAGGGCCGGGACGAAGGTCCACACGGCTCCGCGGGACGGACGGCGACGGCGCGCGAACCCTGAGGTGAGCGCCCCGACCTCCGCGACCAGGGGTCCGAGGTAGAACGGCAGCCCGCCGAGGAGACCGAGGACCCCCAACGTGAGCGCGAAGAGGACGAGCGTGAGGAGCCCCCCGCCCCGGGCCGGCGGTCGACCGGGCGCGTTCATGCGACCTTCCGGTGCGCCGGACGCCGCAGGACCCGGGCGAGCGGGTCCAACGTCCAGTAGTCATCCCAGTCCACGACCGGCCCGTCCTTCCAGAGCTGCGAGATCACGGTACGGCGCTGGAGGCGCTCGAGGCGGGCGGCGAGACGCTCGTCCGCGGGTTCGAGGCCGCCGGCGGCGGCCCGCATCGGGAGCGGGGAGGGGCTGAGCAGGATCGCGGGGAACCCCCCCATCTGGACGTACGGAAGGAGGTTGTAGGTGGGGTCCTCGGTCCAGCTCGAGACGATGAGCATCGTCGTGGCCGGTCGGTAGTAGCGGCGCAGGCCGAGCGCGCACCGCTCGGCGGGGCCGGCGACCGCGGCGCGACGGGCGCGCAGGATCGCCTGCTCGATGCGCACGCGCTGGATCCGGCCGGTCGAGAGGGGCAGCGCCTCCAGGAACTCGCCGTAGGTCGCGAGGCCGATGCGGACCTTGTTCCGCAGGAACGTCTCGGCAAGGCCGAGCGCCGCGGCCCGGGCCAACCCGAGCAGCCGCTCGTCAACGGCCACGCCCCGCGAGGTCGGGCGGGTGTCGAGCACGACCACGAGGTCGCCGGTCCGGTCGAGGAGGTAGTCGTTGACGACGGGCCGGCCGCTCCGGGCGCTCGCCCGCCAGTTGATCCGACGGCGCGGCTCGCCCGGCGCGGCCTCGCGCAGTCCGAAGAACTCCCCGCTCTCCCCCAGGACCCGGGACCGGATGTCCCCGGGAAGGGCGGTGGTGCGGACGAGCGGAAGGGTCCCGATCCGTTGGAACGTCGCCGGATAGCGCAGGACCGAGACCGCCGGACGGTCCCCCTCCACGGAGCGCTCCGCGAGGCCGAGCGGATCGCACCAGACCACCGACGGAGGGTCGAGCGCGAGGATCGCCGGTTCCGAGAGCCTCCAACCCGCACGGAAACGGATCGACCCGCGGGAGGTCTCGACCTGGAGCGGCCTCGATTCGACCACCCCGGGGGGGGGCGGAAGATCTACCGACACATCCACGACCGAGGGGCCGAAATCCCCCTGGAGCGCCCCGGAGATCTCGATCTCCGTGCCGGTCCCTCGTGCGTCCCAGGCGAGGTCGGCGCGGGAGAGACCCGCGGGGCTCCGCAGGCCGGCGACCACCGGGGCCAGGAGGAGGGGGATCGCCGCGAGCAGGGGGACCGGGGTATGCAGGGCAACGGAGAGAGCGGTCAGCCCGCCGCCGAAACCGATGAGGAGGAACGCGCGGGAGGTCCAGGCGACGCGACGGGCGGCCGACGGGGTCGGGGCCCGTGCGTTCACGAGGCCCCTTCCAAGGCCCGAAGGCGCCGGTCGAGGTAGCGCCGGAACTCTTCCGCGTCCATCCGCGCCACGGCGTTGAGCTCGACCGAGGTCTCCGCCCGGAGGTCCGGTCGCAGGATCTTGCGCTCGAGGAGGTCGCAGGCGAGGACCAGGTCGACACGGCCGTCGCTCCCCGCCCGGAAGGCGGCCCGGACCTCGTCCGGCTCGGCCGAGGCAGGGGGGAGGGGTCGGTCGGCGCGCGACCGACGCCTCCCGAGCTCCGTGACGATCGTCAGGGTCGCCGCGGTCACGGCGAGGGTAGCGCCGACCGCGGCCAGCCAGCGCACCGGGCCGGCCAGGAGCGCTACGACGATCGCCAGGATCGTGACCGCAGGCCACCCCCAACCGATCGGGGCCTTCACTGCGGCGTCCTGTTCCCCAGGAGCGAGACCTCGATCGCCCGCATCGTGTCGACGAACCGGACCGCGGTGGACTCCCCCACCGGGTGGGTCGAGTAGCGGGCCTCTTCGAACATCATCGTGATCGCCTCGGCACTGGCCGGAGGGACCCGGAGGGCGAGCAGTCGGTTCCTCTGGATCTCGCGCGCCGTCGAGCTCGCCAGCTCCTGGGCGCTCGCCGTCACCCGGCCGATCAGGATCCCGTAGAGCCGGACGATCGCGTCGCGGGGGCTCTCCCCGGCCTCGACCGACAGGCGGGCCTCGCGGAACACCGCCCCCCAGGCGGCCGGGTCGACCGGCGTCGGGCGCGGCCGGCCCCGGGGCGGACGGCCGTCGATCACGCGCGAGAGCATCCCGGGCATCGCGAGGATCCCAACCACCGCGGAGAGCGCGACCGCCGCGAGGACGAACACCCAGTTCGGCAGGACGTAAGCGACCCCGCGGGCCGGCGAGGTCCCCCGAGGCGTCCCTGTCGAGTTGTTCCTCCCCGACCCCCCCGACGAGGTGCCGTTCGGGCCGCAGAGAACGCGACCGCAGGAGTTGCCCGGGGTGCTGAAGTTGCCACTGCCGTTCCCCGTGCCGTTGATCGTCCCGTTGGGACCGCCCGAGCCGGTCCCGCTGCCGCCGGTCCCCGTGCCGTTGCCCAGACCGCTCCCGGAGCCGGTCCCCGTGCCGTTGCCGGTTCCGTTGCCCGTGCCGTGCCCCTTGCTGCCGGCGGTGCCGGACCCGCTCTGACCGCCGCCGGAGCCGTGGGGGTGCGACGAGAGGTCACCGATGGTGACGGTGCTGCTCCCGGTCCACGCCGTCTCGGCGACGACCCCGAGCACGATGAGCAGCGCGGCGACCACGAGCAGGGCGGCCACGGCGCGCCGACGGGTCCTGACGCCCGAGAGGAGGCCGGGGAGTTTCGGCTCTCCGCCCGGTGCCCCCCCCGAGGCCCGGGCCGTTGCCCCACCGGGGCCGGCCCTCGATTGCGGGGAGACCGCGGTCCCTACGGCCCACGCCCCTGCGGCGGGCGTCGGGGACGACCGCAGCCGACCCAGGGCGTAGACGCTCGAGCCCACGACCAGCGGACAGAGGAACAGGAGGGCCCAGGTGGAGACGGGCAGGGAGACGACGACCCCCGAGAACCCGCTGCTTGCCTGAGCGGCCGAGCTCGGGGCGGGACCGACCAGGAGCGCCGCACCGAACCCGAGCAGCAGGACCGACGCCAACAGGGCCACTAGCCCGGCCTGTGACGAAAGGCCCCGTCCCGGACTCCCCATCGTCGTCGCCCGCTCACCCTCCCCAAGCGCGGTGGCCACCATAATCCCTTCTGGATTACGATACCACCGTCGGCGGGTCCCCCCGCGCCCATCTCGTCCCAGATATGCCCCGGCCGTAACGAGCCGCATCACGGCAGGCCGATGCCCCCTCAGCGGTCTGACCCCGGCCGGGGTATCGGACACCGGGGTTGTCCTCGCGTCAGCCTCGGCGGACGACCCGTCCGCATGGAGTCGGGAGGGACCCTTCGTCGGTACCCGGGCACGACCTTGGGTCGCGCCGACCTCCCTTAGCCCTTGGCACGGCTAAGCCCTTGCGCTCCGGTGGGGGGGACGAGCGGGACGCGTTCCAGGAGCACGGCCAGCACGAGGATCACGAGAGCGAGGAGCCCGCCGGCGACCCCTACCCCCGGAGGTACCCACGGAAGGGCGAGCGAGAGGCCGAAGACGATCCCGACCGACGCGGCGCACACCGCGATCGCCGGAACGGCCCGGCGACCCCCTCCGGCGGGACGGGCCGGGTCGTCGGCCG
>Ga0187780_10003569_pt1 | contig 11729 bp, 12 predicted proteins | sample 1015_Q2_SP10_20__FD_132429 | JGI IMG/M metagenome (GOLD analysis project Ga0187780, IMG submission 132429) | Tropical peat soil microbial communities from peatlands in Department of Meta, Colombia - 1015_Q2_SP10_20_MG | ecosystem: Environmental > Terrestrial > Soil > Wetlands > Peat | place...
GCGAATTGGTGCGGCGTTGGCCGTCGTCGGCATCGGGCTCAGCCTGTCGGCGTGCGGCTACAACACCATTCCGACGCTCGAGGAGCAGGCCAAGGCGCGCTGGGCCGACGTGGAGAACCAGTATCAGCGGCGCGCCGATCTCATCCCCAACCTGGTGGAGACGGTCAAAGGCTACGCCGCGCAGGAGAAGAACGTCCTCACCGCAGTGGTCGAGGCGCGGGCCAAGGCGACGCAGGTCAAGGTCGATGTCTCCCAGCTCACCGATCCGGACAAGATCAAGGCGTTCCAGGACGCGCAAAACCAGCTCACCGGTGCGCTCGGCCGGCTGCTCGCGGTGAGCGAGAACTATCCCGAGCTCAAATCCAACACCAATTTCCTGGCGCTGCAGTCGCAGCTCGAAGGTACCGAGAATCGCATCGCGGTGGCGCGACGCGACTATATCGAGGCCGTGCGCGCCTACAACACGGCGCTGCGCACCTTTCCGACGGTGCTGTGGGCGAAGTTCTTCTTCACCGGCAACAAGCCGATGGCGGAATTCACCGCGACCGAGGGATCGGACAAGCCGCCGCAGGTGAAGTTTTGATGGCTCTGCGCCGTTGCGCGGTCGGCAGGACCGAGGCAATCCGAGCGCGCTCTCTCTCCGCCCTTCGGGCTCGCAATGACGGCGTGGCCGCGTCGGCTGCCGCCGTGGTTGCTGTGGCGCTCGTCCTCGCTGTCGCGGCGCATGCTTTGGCATTCGATTTTCCGGCTCTTACCGGCCGTGTGGTCGATCAAGCCGGCGTCATGACGGCGCAAGCCCGCAGCGATGTCGAGGCCAAGTCCAAGAGCCTCGAAGACAGATCCGGCATCCAGCTTGTCGTCGCCACGGTGAAGTCGCTGCAAGGCAGCGACATCGAGACCTACGCCAACCAGCTATTCCGGTTCTGGAAGCTCGGCGAGGCGAAGAAGAATAACGGCGTCCTGCTCCTGGTCGCGCCTGCCGAGCACAAGGTGCGCATCGAGGTCGGCTACGGGCTCGAAGGCACGCTGACCGACGCGCTCGCCTCGGTGATCATTTCGAGCGCGATCATCCCGCGCTTCAAGGCGAACGATTTTTCCGGCGGCATCGAGCGCGGGGTCGACGGCATCATCAGTGTGCTCAGCGGCGATACCAACGATTGGCAGCCCAAGCCCGCGGTCCGCCGCGACGACGTGGCCGGCGTGTTCAACAGCCTCTTTCCGTTCCTGTTTTTCGCGGCGATCGTCCTCATCTTCCGATTTATGTTCGGCAGCGGCAGCAACGGCCGCTACGTGCGCCGCGGCGGCCGTACGGTCTTTATTCCCTACGGCGGCGGGAGCTGGGATTCGGGCTGGGGCGGCGGTTCTTCCGGCGGTGGTGGCGGCTTCGACGGCGGCGGATTTTCCGGCGGCGGCGGCTCCTCCGGCGGCGGCGGTGCCTCGGGGGGCTGGTGATGGAGCTCACCCGCGCCGACTATGAGGCCGTCTCCGCCGCCATCCACGCGGCGGAGCAGCGCACCAGCGGGCAGATCGTCTGCGTGCTGGCGCACGCCTCCTCCGATTACGCCTACGTCCCGATTCTCTGGGCGAGCGCGCTCGCTTTGGCCGCGCCCTGGCCGCTGATCAGCTTCACGCCGTGGAGCGTGCAGCGGATTTACCTCGTGCAGCTCGCGGTCTTCATCGTCGTCGGCCTGATCTTCTCGCTGCCGCCGCTGCGGCTCGCGCTGGTGCCGCGCGCGGTTCGCCGCGCCCGCGCCCACCGCGCCGCGCTCGAACAGTTCGTCGTGCGCCGCGTCGCCCACACCAGAAACCGCACCGGCGTGCTGATCTTCGTATCGCTCGCCGAGCGCTACGCCCGCATCATCGCCGACGATGCGATCGCGCAGAAGGTGCCGAATTCGGAGTGGCAGGCGGCAATTGACGCGCTGACCGGTCATATGCGCGACGGCCACATCGCCCAAGGCTTCACCGCCGCGATCGAGCGCTGCGGCGCCGTGCTCGCCGCCCACGCGCCGCCTGACGGGGCACCCAACGAATTGCCGGACCGGCTCTATGTGATGTAAAGGCGGGCCGGGCGCCCGCCTCATCAGGAACCCGACCTATGGATCAGATCTTCGCCTGGCTTGAGCAAGCACACATCCAGCTGTCGACGGTGCTGGCGACCGTCGGGCTCATTGTCGGGGCCACGATCATCATTCTTTTTGTCAACCGGCTGCTGAAGAAATGGCTGCTGCCGGCGGAGTCGCGGCTCGGGCTGCGGACCGATGACGTCGCCACGCTCGTCCGCGTCGTCACCACCATCCTCTGGTTCATCGCCCTGATGGCGGCCTTCGAGCTGTGGGGCGTTGGCATCGGCGGTTTCTGGACAGTGTTTGTCAGCGCCGCAACGATCATCGGCGCCGCGTTCGTGGCGACCTGGGCGCTGGTCAGCAACGTCACCGCCGATCTGTTCATCACCATCTGGCGGCCGTTTCGCCTTGGCGACACCATCGAGCTCTTGCCCGAAAGGTTCAAAGGCCGCGCCGTCGACCGCAACCTGATGTTCACGGTGCTGCGCGAGGAGGATGGCACCGTCCTCCAGGTGCCAAACAATCTGTTCTTTCAGAAGATCTTTCGCGTCGGTCGCGGCTGAGCGGCGAGGGCGTCGTCATGCTGGTCGGCGTGCCGAAGGAGATCAAGGACAACGAATACCGGGTCGGCCTGGTGCCCTCGACCGTGCGCGAGCTCGCCGACAAGGGCCACCAGGTGCTGATCGAGGCCGGCGCCGGATCGGGCGCCGGTCTCGCCGACGGCGACTACAAGGCGGCGGGCGCCGAGATCGCCGCCGATGCCGACGCGGTCTATGGCCGCGCCGAGCTGATCGTCAAGGTCAAGGAGCCGCTCGTCGCGGAGCGCAAAAAGCTTCGCCACGGCCAGGTGCTGTTCGCCTATCTGCATCTGGCGCCCGATCGCGAGCAGACCGAGGATCTCGTCAAGGCCGGCGTCACCGCGATCGCCTACGAGACCGTGACCGGCCGCGACGGTACACTGCCGCTGCTCACCCCGATGTCGGAGGTCGCCGGCCGCATGGCGCCGCATGTCGGCGCGCGCTGCCTGGAGAAAGAAAATGGCGGGCGCGGCGTCCTGCTCGCCGGCGTGCCCGGTGTGTCGCCAGCGAGCGTCGTCGTTCTCGGCGGCGGCGTCGCCGGAACGAACGCCGCGCTGATCGCTTCCGGCATGGGCGCCGAAGTCGCGGTGCTCGACCGCAATCCCGAGGCGCTGCGCCGCGTCGCCGCGCAGCTCGGCAACCGGGTGCGCACATTGTTTTCCACCCGCGACGTCGTCGAGCTCTTGTGCCGGCGCGCCGATCTCGTCATCGCGACGGTGCTGGTGCCGGGTGCGACTGCGCCGAAACTGATCTCGGCGCAGACGGTCAAGTCGATGAAGCCCGGCGCGGTGATCGTCGACGTCGCCATCGACCAGGGCGGCTGCGCCGAGACCTCGCGGCCGACCACGCATTCGCATCCGACCTATATCGTCGACGAGGTGGTGCACTACTGCGTCACCAACATGCCGGGCGCGGTGGCGCGCACCTCGACCTTCGCCTTGAGCAACGTCACCACCTCGTTCGTGCTCGCGCTCGCCGACAAGGGCTGGCGGCGGGCGCTGAGCGAAGACACGCATTTGCGCGACGGGCTCAACGTCCATGCCGGCCGCGTCACCTACCGCGCCGTCGCCGATGCCCTGCGGCTTCCTTACATCCACGCCGAGCAAGCGCTGCGCGTTTAGCGCACCCGGAACCTTTTCCGCCCGCTCTCATCTAACGCTCTGTCGAGGCTGGCGACGCCCTGGCCATTGCGGCGGGCGGCGCAGGAGAGCGTGAGCATGACTGCGAATGTACAGGCGCTGGAACCGATCAGGACGCTTCACGCCGAACGGCGGCGGCCGCAGCGGTCTGAGGCCGAGGCGGCGGTGCGGACGCTTATTCGCTGGGCCGGGGACGACCCGGAGCGCGAAGGGCTTTTGGAGACCCCGGCGCGGGTTGCCCGCGCGTTCGAGGAATATTTTGCCGGCTATGCCGAGGACCCGGCCGCCATCCTGCAGAAATCCTTCGCCGAGACCGACGGCTACGACGAGATGGTGGTGTTGCGCGACCTCGGCTTCGAGAGCCACTGCGAGCATCACTTGGCGCCGATCATCGGCCGGGCCTGCGTCGCCTACGTGCCGCGCGGCCGCGTCGTTGGCATCAGCAAGCTCGCCCGCGTGGTCGAGGTCTATGCCCGGCGCCTGCAGATCCAGGAGAAGCTGACCGCCCAGATCGCCAACACCATCGACGAAGTGCTCAAGCCGCACGGCGTCGGCGTCGTGATCAAGGCGCTGCATCATTGCATGACAGCGCGCGGCGTGCACAAGCCCGACAGCAGCCTCGTCACCAGCCGCATGCTAGGATGCTTCCGCGACGATCCGCAGCTGCGCCAGCAGTTCCTCGGCATGGCCGGCTGAACCAAGGAACACGGCGATGGCGCAGGAGCAAACTACGCCCGCGGGCCCGGACCTGACCGAAGGCGTCGCGGTCGCGGACTTCACCGACGGCAAGCTCGTCGGCCATGTCGGCGACGAAGAGATGCTGCTGATCCGCAGCGGCGGCGAAATATTCGCGATCGACGCCCATTGCAGCCATTATCACGGTCCGCTCGCCGACGGCATCGTCGTCGGCGAGACTGTGCGCTGCCCCTGGCATCACGCCTGCTTCGACCTGCGCAGCGGCGAAGCGCTGCGGGCGCCGGCTTTGAGCGCGCTCGCGTGCTGGAAGGTCGAAGCGCGCGACGGCCGCGTCTTCGTCGCCGGAAAGCGCGAACAGCCGAGACCGCGCGGCAAGACCGCGCCGGCGAACGCGCCCGGCAGGATCGTCATCGTCGGAGGCGGCGCCGCCGGCTTCGCCGCGGCCGAGATGCTGCGCCGGCGCGAGTATCGCGGCAGCATCGTGATGCTGAGCAATGACGGCGCGCCGCCGGTCGACCGGCCCAATCTGTCCAAGGACTATCTCGCCGGCAGCGCGCCGGAGGATTGGCTGCCGCTCAAGCCCGATGCGTTCTATTCAGACAACGCCATCACGCTGCGTCTTGACACCGAAGTCGTCGGCATCGACCTCAAGGCGCGCGAAGTCCACATCGCCGGCGCCGCGAGCGTGCCCTATGACCGGCTGTTGCTTGCGACCGGCGCCGAGCCGGTGCGGCTCGCCATCCCCGGCGCCGACGCGCCGCATGTCCATACGCTGCGTTCGCTCGCCGATTGCCGCGCGATCATCGATCTCGCCAAGAATGCCAAGCGCGCGCTCGTTGTCGGCGCCAGCTTCATCGGGCTCGAGGCCGCGGCGGCATTGCGCGCCCGCGATATCGAGGTCCACGTCGCGGCGCCGGAAGCGCGGCCGATGGAGCGCGTGCTCGGGCCGGAGTTCGGCGACTTTATTCGCGTGCTGCACGAGGAGCACGGCGTCGTCTTTCATCTCGGCGAGACGGTCGCCGCGATTGCCGGCCGCCGCGCCACGCTCAAGGGCGGCGCCGTGCTCGAGGCCGATCTCGTCGTCGTCGGCATCGGCGTGCGGCCGCGGCTCGCGCTCGCCGAGCAGGCGGGGCTTGCGATCGACCGCGGCGTGAGCGTCGATGCCTTTCTGCAGACCAGCGCGGCGGGTGTCTACGCCGCCGGCGATATCGCGCGCTGGCCCGATGCGCATTCCGGCGCGGCGATCCGCGTCGAGCATTGGGTCGTCGCCGAGCGCCAGGGCCAGGTCGCCGCCGCCAACATGCTCGGGCTCAACGAGCGGTTCGATGCCGTGCCGTTCTTCTGGAGCCAGCATTACGACGTGCCGATCAACTATGTCGGCCACGCCGAAGCGTGGGACGAGATCGCAATCGACGGCAGCATCGCCGCGAAGGATTGCGTCGTCCGCTACAAGCGCGGCGGCCGCGTGCTCGCGGTCGCCTCGATATTCCGCGACGTTGCCAGCCTCAATGCTGAGCTCGCGATGGAGCAGGGCGCGACGCCCTGACCGCGCGCCGACGATTCTAGCCGTTCCCCCCACGTCCGCACGCAGATTTGAAATCCCGACTGCAGCCGCCCGCGGCCGGACCCCGTCGCATTGGCGTATTGCGACGTGCATAATGGCGGCGCAACGCTCGACAAGGCGGACATGCTGAAAGCTTAAAGGAGATTTTCGATGCCCGCGCACCATCCCGTGAGCCACGCGCGCCGCGCATTGCTGAGCGCCGGTGGGGCGTTACTGCTGAGCGCCGCGCTCCTTCCGCGGCGCGCCAGGGCGCAAGGAAACGACAAATTACGTATTGGCGTCATCGGCTCCGGGCATATCGGCGGCACCATCGGCGGGCTGTGGGTGAAGAACGGTCACCAGGTCCTGTTCTCCTCGCGCCATCCCGAGGAGCTCAAGGATCTCGTCGCCGGGCTTGGCGCCAATGCCGAAGCCGGCACCGTGCAGCAGGCGATCGAGGTCGGCGAAGTCATGTTCCTCGCCGTGCCGTATGCGGCGGTGCCGGCGATCGGCCAAGAGTACAGCGCCTCGCTCAAGGGCAAGATCATGCTCGACGCCTGCAACGCCGTCGCGCAGCGCGACGGCGAGGCGCTGGCTGCTGAGGTCGAGCGCGACGGCATCGGCGTCGTGTCGCAGAAATATCTGCCCGGCGTGCGGCTGGTGCGCGCCTTTAACACGCTCAACTATGCGATCTTCGCGCGCGAAGCGAACCGTCCCGATCCCAAGATTGCGGTGCCGATCGCCGGCGACGACCCCGAAGCGATGAAGGTCGCCGCCGCGCTGGTTGAGGACGCCGGCTTCGATCCGGTGGTGGTCGGCAAATTGGCCGACGCGGCGCGCTTCCAGCGCGGCACGCCGGGCTACGGTCAGGCGGTGAGCGCCGCCGAGCTCAGGCAGAAGCTGTCGCTTAAGCCATGACCGCGATCGCCGCCGCGCTGCGGCGCGCGGTCGCCTGGGCGGTACCAGCGACGCCGCAGGAGCGCGCGGCTGCGCTGTGGTCGTTTGCCTATTTCTTCACGCTGCTCGCCGGCTATTACGTCCTGCGGCCGCTGCGCGATCAGATGGGCATTGCCGGCGGGGTGAAGAACCTGCCGTGGCTGTTCACCGCCACCTTCGTCACGCTCGTCGTCGGGCAGCCGCTCTACGGTGCGCTGGTAGCGAAGCTGCCGCGGGCGCGCTTCATTCCGATCGTCTATCACTTCTTCGTCGCCAATCTTCTGCTGTTCTGGCTCCTTCTGACGCTCGACGTCGCTCCGGTTATTCTGGCGCGCGTGTTCTTCGTCTGGGTCAGCGTCTTCAACCTGTTCGCGGTCGCGGTGTTCTGGTCGTTCATGGCCGACCTCTTCACCGCCGAGCAGGGCAAGCGCCTGTTCGGCTTCATCGGCGCCGGCGGCACTGCCGGCGCGCTGCTCGGTCCGAGCTTGACGATCGGGCTCGCGGCGCCGCTCGGGCGGATCAACCTCCTGATCGCCGCGGCGGTGCTGCTGGAGCTGGCGGTGCTCTGCGCCTACCGGCTCGAGCGCGCGGCGAACGTCGAAGCGGGACCGCGCGCCGAGCCGCAGCGCGTCGGCGGCAACGCCTTCGCGGCGCTGCCGGAGCTCCTCCGCTCGCCCTATCTTGCCGGCGTCGCCCTGTGGGTCAGCCTGCTCTCATTCGGCGCGACCTTCGTCTATCTGGAGCAGGCCAACATCGTCTCCGCCGCGGTGCATGACCGCGACGCCCAGACCCGCCTCTTCGCCGGCATCGATCTCACCGTGAACCTGCTCGCGCTGGCGACGCAAATTTTCGCCACCGGGCAGGTGCTCAGGCGGCTCGGGACCGGCGTCGCCGCTGGCGCGCTGCCGGCGGTCTACGTCGTCGGCTTCGCGGCGCTCGCGGCGGCGCCGACGCTTGCGGTCGTGGTGGCGGTCCAGATAGCGCAGCGCTGGATGAACTTCGCCATCGCCAATCCGGCGCGGCAGGTGTTCTTCACCGTGGTCGGACGCGAGGAGAAGTACAAGGCCAAGAATTTGATCGACGTGGTGATCTATCGCGGCTCCGACGCGTTGTATGGCTGGGTCTTCGACAGCCTGCAGGCCCTGGGGCTCAAGCTCGGCGCGATCGCGCTCGCGGCGCTGCCGGTCGCCGCCCTCTGGCTCGCCCTGTCGGCGGCGTTGGGCCGGGCGCAGGAACGCCGCGCCGCGCTGCCGGCCGCACCAGCCGCCGCGCCCGCCGGAGGTTGAAACGACGATGCGGATAACCCGACGCGCGTTTGCGATCATGGCCGGCGCTGCGGCGCTCGCTCACCCGGCATCGGCGCAGACCGGCGCGCTCTTGACCCGCGCCATCCCCAAGAGCGGCGAGCCATTGCCGGCGGTCGGGCTCGGTACCGCCCAGGTGTTCGACATTGCCGACGATGCGACGCGGCAGAAAGCCGCCGCGGTGCTCGAAGCGCTCGTCGGCCATGGCGGGCGGCTCATCGATACCGCCTCGGTCTATGGCGATTCCGAAATCGTGCTCGGCGACGCGATGGCGTCCGGCCGCCTGCGCGAGAAGGTGTTCATCGCGACCAAGCTTGAATCGCCCAACGCTGACGAGCTCAAGCGCTCGCTGGCGCGGCTGAAGACCGAGACGCTCGACCTCTTGCAGTTTCACAACGTTCACGATCCGCAACAATCGCTGGCGCAATTCCGGGACTGGAAGGCGCAGGGCATATGCCGCTATGTCGGCATCACCTCGACCCGCCATTTTCAGTACCCGGCGATCGAAGCCGTGCTGTCGCGCGAGCAGCCGGATTTCGTGCAGATCGACTATTCGCTCGACAACCGCGAAGCCGAGCAGCGCATCCTGCCGCTCGCGGCCGAGGCCAAGGCCGCCGTGCTCACCGCGCTGCCGTTCGGCCGCGCCCGGCTGTTCCAGGCCGTGCGCGGCAAGGAGCTGCCCGACTGGTCGCGCGGCTTTGCCGAAAGCTGGGCGCAGTTCTTTCTCAAATATCTTCTCGGCGATCCGCGGGTGACCGCGGTGATCCCCGGCACCGCCGATCCGGCGCACATGACCGACAATGCCGGCGCCATGCGCGGCCCGCTGCCCGACCCGAACCAGCGCCGGCAGATGGTGAAGTTCATCGAGTCGCTTTAGGGCGCGTACTTACAAGCGCCGCCGCCTCCTGAATGTCTTGTCAATCAGCGGGACGATGGTGATGCGGCAGCTCACGGCAACGGCCAAGCGTAGTACGCGGGCGTGTTGTGCCGGGCATCATGCTAGAGTACGACAAATGCCGTGGCGCGCGGCCACCACCGAAGGGCAGGTGCCCCAGGTCCATCGCGCGCATAGAGAAATCGTCATTTTGAGTTCGGCGCTTCGGCCCCGATCATTGCGTCGATGAGAAGCGATCCGCATCCTATGCCGCTAGAGGACAGTAAGCGCGCGTTCGCCGTGTTTACCATCGTGCAGGACGAGCCGGAGTTCATCCATCCTTGGATCAATCATTACAAGAAGCATGTGGTCGAGGCGCGCGATCTCTACGTGCTGGTCCACGCGCCGACCGGATCCGACGGCAGGCTGATGACGGCCGAGATGATGCCTGCATGGCATCGGGCGCAATCGCTGCTAACAAGCTGCCACAACGTTACGCTTATTCCTGTGCACCATTCGGCCGCCTACGATCACCGCTGGCTCGCCGACACGGTTGGCCGGTTTCAGTCATTCCTACTGAGTTCCTATTCCTGGGTGCTGTTTGCCGAGGTGGACGAGTTCGTCCTCCCGATCTCCAAGCGGACGAGCGGCGCCACACTTCTCGACTTTGTCCGATCGCTCGGCGATGCTCCGCCGCCCGCCATCCGAGCCAGCGGCTTCGAGGTGGTACAGCAGCCCGACGAGGCCGCCGTCCCGTCGCACCTCTACAACGACGGAGGCAATGTCGGCCTCACGGCCGCTGACCTCATGCGAGGATGCCGATTCTGGCATCGCAGCGAGGGTTATTCAAAAACCGTTTTAGCCAATGTCCCCGTGCGGTGGGGATTGGGCTTCCATCAGATCGACATGCCGGCTGATAGTCTCCTCCAAGGCGTTGCCTCCGGCGTGCCGTCTCCATCCGTCGCACTGGTGCATTTACACAAAGTTGATTTTGCGCTGGCCTTGGGCCGATCGCGGCGGGGGCGCGCGCGTATGGGGTCATCCTTCGATATCGAGCACCGGCTCGGATGGCAGAATCGTATCGACGACGCGGCCGAGTTGCGGGCGTATTGGGACATGGATGTCAGCGCGGCGAAACCCCTGGACAAAGCGAGCCTGGAGCCGATCGAAGAAGGTGTTAGGCAGGCGCTGGGCGATCCGCTTGGGAGCGGACGTCGTTTTCGCCCCTTCAGTTATTTTCGTTTGATGGGCCGAACGAACTAATCACCGCACGGTCGCTCGTCTTCATGCCGGTCTTCAGAGTGCCGCTTGACTGCAAATCGCGAAGGAGCTGGGCCGCGCCGTTCAGCTGGTGACCCACGACGCGCCGCTATTCGGGTTTGCGGACAGGCTCGTACCTTCTCAAATATGTCCTCGACGATCCGCGGGTGACCGCGGTGATCCCCGGCACCGCCGACCCTGCGCACATGACGGCGCGAGGATTTATGTCGACTTGACGGGAACTATTCGGAGCACACAGAATTAGTGGAAGCGCGGCCTTCGCCCGGAAAGGGAATGGCTATGTATCTTTCCAATCAAAGTCTTTTGGTCATTATCTTCGTCGGAATTGTCGCCGGCTGGTTGGCAGGGCGAGTGATGGAAGGCGGCGGCTTTGGTCTGATCGGCGATCTGCTGGTCGGGCTCCTCGGCGCCTTCATCGGTGATTGGCTGTTGCCGCGGCTCGGGATTCACCTCGGCGTCGGCATCGTGGCGCTGATCATCAATGCCTTTATCGGCGCCATCGTGCTCCTCCTGATCCTGCGCCTCGTCGGCGGCGGCGGGTGGGGCTACCGGCGCCGCTGGGGCAGGCGTTGGTAGGGCGCGCCGCGGCCGTCACGCCCCCGGTACCGATCCGGGCGGCAGGAAATCGACCTCGCAGACCTTGGAGCGGCGCACCACTTCCTCCGGATCGCCGAGATTGTGAAGCTGGTCGAACAGCTCGCGCAGCCGCCGCGCCGGGGTGACGGAGAATAAGGCGCGCGCCGGTTTGTCCTGCCGGTTGTAATAGGCGTGCGGCAGGCCTTTCGGCATCCGCACCAGGTCGCCGGCCTTGGCCTGGGTCCACGCGCCGTCGAGATAGAGGTCGAAAATCCCGTCGAGCATGTAGATGAACTCATCCTGCGTCGGATGAATATGCGGCGGCACGAACGTGCCCGGCGGATCGAGCGTCTCGAAGATGAAGCAGCTTTCGGCCTCGGCCTTGAGCCAATAGGTGTGGCCGAGAATGCTCCACACCACCTCCTGCGGCTGGCCGGCCTTGCCGGAGCCGGCCGGTGTGATTCCCTTGGGCAACGCCAGCCCCATGCTGCCGACCATGTCCGTCCTCCCCTTTAATCGAGCGCGATCCGCGCGACCGATGATGTCCGCGGCGAATGCTATCTCGCCGCTGCCGGGATGCCAACGCGCCGTTTCAGCGGCTGCCGGCAGCGCGCGCAAGCATCGATCAAGCCGCTCCTGCAGCCGCGCAAACTCGACTATAGTCGCCGGCAAAACAGCGTCGAGGGACGCTGGCGCCAGGGTGGTTACGCCGTCATGAGCACAGTTGCCGATCTCA
>Ga0187780_10003570_pt1 | contig 11726 bp, 11 predicted proteins | sample 1015_Q2_SP10_20__FD_132429 | JGI IMG/M metagenome (GOLD analysis project Ga0187780, IMG submission 132429) | Tropical peat soil microbial communities from peatlands in Department of Meta, Colombia - 1015_Q2_SP10_20_MG | ecosystem: Environmental > Terrestrial > Soil > Wetlands > Peat | place...
ACGCCAGACTCGGCAACGAGACTGCCGCCGAGGTGGCGCCGTACGATATCGTTGAAACGCGCCAGCGCACGCCGACCTCGCGCCCACGCAAGGGACCGCAGCACGTGCGCACCGGAAGACGCCGCTCCCGCCCCCCGCCACTGCCCGGGGCGCGCGTCGGCGATAGAGGAATAGCAACAGCGCGATCAGAGTGCCGCCCGGCAACAGGATTTCGAGCGCGAGATACGGTCCCGCCTGCTGAGCCGCCTCGCGCACGAGACTCAGAAGCCTAGCCAGATAGCGCATGTCCCTCTCCTTCGCGGACTAGTCGAATGGGCAGCGGCCAATTCGACAAGCCCTCGGCACACGGGTGATCGACCGGTAATCCAGCGGCGCACAGGATGCCGCTCGGAGGATTAGTCGAATGACTGCGACGGATTTGGACAGGGCAACAACGCCCGATCGATGCGCCTGTGCGCGCCGGCGTGAGGTGACGATTTCCGCGCTCGACGAGTGTCGATTCAGCCCAAGAGCGGGACGATCACCTGATCCAGAGTGTTCGTGGTCCAGGCGGCGTTTTTCTGACGCCAGCGGTCGTCAACCAGCCGGCCGTCGCGGCCAATCGTGAAATTGGCTGGCAGCCGCCAGATTCGTCCGTATCCCGGCGCGCTGTCCGCGCGCATAAAACCGACCGGAAACGAAAGTGTATTCGCGACGCGCCGCACTTCGGTCACCTGGTCGGGGTCGTCGATGGCGAAGCCCAAGACGCTGAGTCCGGCGCTCGAATACTTACTCGCGTAGCGCGACAGCAGTGGTAGCTCGTCGCGGCATGGTTCGCAGTAGGTGGCCCAGAACGTCAATATGACGACGCGGCTGCGCAGGTCTGCGGTCGCGATGCGTTCGCCGTCGAGCGTGACAAGCACCGCAGGAGGTGCGGGCGCACCGATGGTGAGGGCGCGAGCGCGTGCCCGCGGCGCGAGCGTGCCTGCGGCGGCGAGCGCGATGAGCGCGGTGGCGGAGCGGAGCAAGGCACGGCGCTTCTGCGACTCAAGCAACGTGGACCGCGCCGGCGGCGCTGCGCCACGAACACAGTCTTTATGGCGCATAACTCACTCCGACAGAGGCGGTCCAGCGCGGCAACAGCTGGTAACCGCTGAGGTTGCTGAATACGGGGACCTGCACGAAGGCATACAAGTGCAGGCGCGGAGCGATTCGCAGGGTCAATCCCGGACTCAGGTACGCGATCGTGCCGGCGGTATCTGTGGTGTCAGCGAGAGCGCCCTGATCGGCGGTTTTGCGAATGAGGTTCACCTGCGCCTGGGGCACCAGTGCTGGATGCGCAACGTAGCGCATCCCGAATGCCAGCAGCACGCTGTTGCCCGGACGATAGTCCTGCCCCGGCTGGTTCTGCGCATGCCAGAGCGCGGATTGAAACTGGCCGTTGGCGATCAGGTCGAAGTCCTGGCTGACAGCCGTGTAGTAGTAGGCACCCAAGATCAGATCCGTGCTGCCGGTACCCGGCTGTAGGCTGGCATCGAGCGGGGTACCGAGCAGTGGCCCACTATCGAAGCGCACGGCGGTACCGTACTCACCGGTCGGAAGTTTGATGCCGAGCTGAACCCCGAGATTGCGGGTCGGAAGGAATCCCTGATAGTTGCCGACCACGCGCACGTCACCGAGCCCCGCCGCGCGCGCGCTGCTGAGCTGATCGGGCGCCACGTCAGCCGGCGAATACGGCTGGACTTGCACGCCATAGGTCCAGTGGTCGCGCAAAACGTATGGCAGCCGCAGGTCGAAGTACCAGTCCGGGTTCGGGCTGTAAGCGACTCCGGCGGTCAGATACCGATTGATCGTCTGGCGCTCGATCTCTCCGCCGCGCAGCGCAGAATTCGATGGCTGTTCGACCACCTGCTGCGGCGACGCCGAATGCGTGCCGGATCGCAGCTCATCCTGGTCGATGTAGTCGAACTGCATCCCAAAGCGCCAGCCGGCGGTCGCGGCGTATCCGGTTGCAGCGTCGACGCTCAACGTGCAGCCACAGCTTGCGCAGCCCCAGGCCGAAGCCGGCGCGAGCGCCGCCACAACCAACGCGGGTAGTCCCTGCCGTCGCAGGCGATCCATCGTCACTCCGGATACGAACGCCAGATCCCCAGCCAGGAGCGGGGATGGCGGACGCGCACGGCGACCGAGCTCTGGCCGTCGCGCGGACCAAGCGGCTATCAGGAGTTAGGCGGGTGGTCCCCGCGGCGACTGGCTGCGCCGAGGGCCACAACAGCTGTCGGCACAGACCTGCGGACGTAGCGCCGGAGTCTCGCGCGGCAGCAACTGCAACGCGAATACGGCTGGCGTTGGTGTGGGCGCCGGCGGGCACGCGACTGCAAACGGGCATACCAGCTGCGGGTGCGTCGGGTTGGAAGCAGGCGCTGTACCGTCAGGGAGCCGCGCCCTGCTCCCGGCCTGATGGTAGTCGCAGACGACGAGGGTCGCGCCCGTATCGTTTCGGCCGGGCATGACGCCCGGTGCCAGGAGCAGCCGCCCGACCAACAGCGGCAGCAGCAGCAACACCCAGCCCGAGTGACGATCGCGGCGCATGGCCCGATCAATCATAGTCCACAGCTGGCCCTGTGACATTGACTGCCACGAGACCGGGTCACTTTCTGTGTCAGCCGGTCGAACGGGCGTGCTAGCCCACTTGCTTCAGCGCACCACAAGCACCGCGCAATGGGCATAGTGCAGCGCCTGGCGCGAAACGGACCCCAAGCGAAAGCGCTGGAACAGGGTTCGCCCGCGGTGGCCGGTTACGATCAGGTCGATGTGCTGCTGCTCCGCATAGCGGACGATCTGCTCCGCCGGATGCCCTACCAGCAGCTGATATGACACCGGCTGCTGACGGGCTTCGGCTCGTGCGCGCAGGCCTTCGAACTGCTTTTCCAGCTGCGCGCGAGCGTTTTCGATCACGGCTTCCGTCTCCACGTCTTCCGCGAACTCCGGTGGCCGCGCGACGGCCACGACAGCGAGCGTGGCCGAGTACTTGCGGGCCAGGTCCACCGCCACGTCGAACGCCTTGTCCGCAGGCTGTGAGCCGTCGTAGGCGATCAGAATGTGCTGGAACATCACTCCCCCTCGGTCCGGTCAGGAGTTCCTCGGGTTCGCGGCCGCCGCGGCGGCAGCAGGATCCGGCTCAGCGGTCTCGCCCATGAGGTGACGCGGCAGGTACCAGGCGTTTGCGATCAGTGTCGGCACTACGGCGCTCGCGATCACCGTCAGAATCAGAAGTGAGTACTGGCTCTGGTTGATGATGCCGTGCGACAGCCCGAACAGCGCGGAGATGCTGCCAAAGGTCAATCCCGTCGACATCAGCAGCGTCGTGTACATGGCCTCGCCGCGCGGTGCCTTAAACCAGGCCGTCACCGGGTACACGCCAATGATCTTGGTGCCAATCTTACTGCCAAGGAACAGCAGGAATGCCCAGGGTGCCGCCCACAGGGTGGGCAAGAGCACGAACGAGCCTGCGCGGATGAAGTAAAACGGTGTCAGCAATCCGAACGTGACGGTCCGCAGCCTGCGGATCAGGACGTGGTCCTTGCCGACCGTTCCCGCCAGCGCCATCCCGAGGACGTATGCCGGCAGTACCGCCTCGCTGCCGGCCCAGATGGCAAATGCGCCCAGGCCAAACAGCGCCAGCAACAGGAATTTGGCCTCCAACTCGGAAGGACGGTTGCCGTAGCGCCGGAAGAACCGGGGCGTGAGCCAGCGGATGGCGAAGAGCACGAGAATGCTGACCACGAAGAACAGGCCGGTCTTCCAGCCAAATGGCGAGAACAGGAAACCGAGAGCGAGCACGGTGCCCAGGTCGGTGATGAAGCACGCGGCCAGCACCGTCTTGCCGTAGTCGGTCTTGTTGAGACCGAACTCGAGCATCACGGCATAGACCACTGCCACGGAGGTCGTGGACAACGCAACGCCGGCCAGCCAGCTGCTCGCAGACGTCCAGTGCAGCACGAAGTAGGCGACGGCTGTGCAGCCGAGAAACGGCGCCAGAAAACTCGCCACACCCACGGCTGTGGCCTCGCTGAACTTGCGCCGAAACACTTCGGGATCGAGTTCGGCGCCGGCGAGAAACGTCAGCACGATCGCGCCCGTCCCCGACAGGAACTGCACCCAGGGCGTGTGCGCGCCCAGTGCTTCACTGCCGAAGGCAGCGGCGATAATGAGCTGGGCGATGATGCCGACCAGGATTTCCGAGAGCGCAGTGGCGATGCCAAGCCAGATCGAAATGAGTGCTGCGATCAGCGCCAGGCTGAGCCACACCGCCGCCAGCAGGTAGGTATCACCCATCCCCGGTCCCCCGAATCACCGCCAGCACTCGCGCCGAGCACGGTGCGCGCGCGTCGTCGGCGCGCGCAGCAGCGGCCGGCGGTGACCGCCGTTTCAGTTCAGTCAAGATGGGCGCAGCCCAGCGCGGCGAGTGGCGGGCGGTTCGCGCGCGGCCGGCAGCAAGCCGTTAGATTCCCGCCTTGGCGAGGAAGTCACCGATCTGTCGCAGTGCCGCTGCGACTCCTGGATGATCGGCTTCAAAGCGCACCGCGAGCGATTCGATCCGGCGGGGCGCAGATTCCGCGCTGACACCCAGCTGCTCAATGTCGGCGACCACCACGTCCAGAAGCTGGCGCGACTCGGAGTCGATGCGGCGGGCGCCTGCCAGTTCGGTATGCAGTTGCCGGAGCAACGTCTTCAGGTCCCCGCCGCTCACGACGCGCCCCGTTGGTTCTCTCCCATAGCGCAATTCTACCCGCTCAGGCGCTGGCATTCGAACCCCGGCAGCGAGCGCGTCGCGCGGTCTGCTACCGCCTGCGCCTGGCGGGAGGCCGTTACGTGCTTTCGAGCGCGGCGTCGAGGGAGATGTCCGCCTTGAAGAGCTTCGACACCGGGCAACCGGCCTTGGCCTGATTAGCCAGCGCAGAGAATGTCTTCGCATCTGCACCAAGGATGTTCGCACGCAACGTGAGGCGTACCGCAGTGATGGCGTAGCCCCCCTCGACCCGGTCGAGGGTGACGTCAGCCGTGGTCCTTATCTCCTGTGCCATCAGTTTGGCTTCGCCGAGCATCAAAGTGAGCGCCATCGTGAAACAGCCGGCGTGTGCCGCGGCCAGCAGTTCCTCCGGATTGCTGCCCGGGCGGCCCTCGAATCGGCTCGCAAATCCGTATGGGTACTCCTTGAGCGCGCCGCTTTGCGTCGAAAGGGCGCCCTGCCCGTCCTTGAGTCCACCGTGCCACACCGCTGTGCCGCGCCGAACGATTGCCATGTGGTAACTCCTTGGTGACTGTTTCGGTTCCCCGTCAACCGGCTGGAGCGGTCACTACGGCCGACGAGCATTGTGCCGGCGCGGCATCGGGCGCCGACGCTCCCTGTCGGCTCGTCGAACCTACCGCTTGGGTTCCGGCGTTGCCGGCTCGTCCGGCGGCCGCTGCTCGCCGGTCGACTCCGCCTCCGGCGCCGCCGAGTCGATCGCGATCGCATCGCTGGCCGGGAACGTGGCAGCCAGGGCCGCGTCCAGCAGTTTGTCCAGGCGGTCACGCTCAGCCTGACTGGTGGCGCTGTCCTCGCCGCGTCTGCTCGACATTCACTCACCTCCCGCCCACCGCCGCGGTGTTACCGGCATTTCAGTGTACTGAACAGCTTCGCGCAGCGATTGCACCTTTATGTTCGCGCCTGCACATTGCACTGAACATCAAGCGCTTGGCGACAGCTGCAAGGGTCACCGGATATTCCCCCGGGCTGCAATCGCTATCGAGGCCCGACGCCGCGCTTCACGATTACACCGCCCTTCATCACGAACGTCACGTGCTCGAGCGCACTGATGTCCGCAAGCGGATTGCCGGTGACTGCGATGATGTCCGCATAGTAGTTGGGCTTGAGCGCCCCGATCTGGCCGGCCCAGCCGAGAAGCTTCGCGCCATTAATAAGATCGGCCTGCAGGACCGCCAGCGGCTCCATTCCGTATTTCACCATCAGTTCCAACTCGCGGGCCTGGGTGCCGTGCGGGAAGGGCCCCACGTCAGAGCCCACCGCAAATGAAATGCCGGCAGCGCGCTGTTTCTTGAACTCCTTGACCTTGTACTCGAGCATTTCTGCCGAAGCTCTGCCCTCTTCCGGTGTCGGCGCATGGGCGATGAAGTAGTCGTACCACGTGAAAGTGGGTACGGCGAAGATGTGCTTCTCCTTCATGATTCGCATGGTCTCATCGCTGAGCTGGATCGCATGTTCCAGTGAAGCGACTCCGGCCTGCGCGGCGTAGAGCGTTCCCGGCTCGCCGGTCGCGTGCACCGCGACCGTGGTGCCAACGCGCGCGGCCTCATCGACTGCGGTCTTGAGTTGCGCCGTGGTGTACTGAAACGGCGTGTGCAGCACGCCGTTGCGCAGCACGTCCGGACCAGTCTCGTAAATCTTAACGAAGTCGGAGCCCTCCTTGCGCTGCCCGCGGATGGCAGCGATGAGCTCGTCCGCGCTGTTCGCGTAGGTCGCGTTCGAGAGCACGCGTTGCGCAGGATTGAACGCGATCGCGTCCTCGTGGCCACCGAGTATGTCAATGGCGTTGCCGCTGACGCGCAGACGCGGGCCCGGCACCAATCCTTTGTCGATGGCATCACGAACCGCGCTGTCCGCGGATCCCGCGCCTTCGGTCCCCATGTCCCGCTCAGCGGTAAACCCGGCCAGCAGGTCGTCCCGGGCTGCCAGGAGCGCACCGATCGTGCGCTGCGGAACCGATTCCTGAACCGTCTGCAAATCCTCCGCACCCGGGTGCAGAAACAGGTGGATATGGGCGTCGATCAGCCCGGGCATCAGGGTGACGTCCCCCAGATCTATGACCTCGACCTCACTTGGACGCGAGACCGAAGAGCCGACGGCACTGATCCGCTCCCCATCGATGAGGATTTCCCCCGGTGCCACCACGCGGCCGGATTCGACATCCAGCAGTCGAGCCGCATGCAGGACCAACGGATGGTGTTGATTTTGATCGAGTCCAAGAGCAAGCGGACTGACCACTGATCCTGCGAGCAGAGCAAAAATCCATGCGCGGCTTGCACTTGCCATGTTTGTCCCTCCTGTTCGCAGTGTGACCTATGGATGTCGGTCGGTGCCACTGATGGTCTCTGCGGCATGAAACCGTGGGACGAACGCGCTCAGTGAACCGTGTCCGGCGCCACATGGACGCACCCGACAGGTGGACGCGAGCCGGCTGCACCCGTAAGGAGTGTTGCCTGGGCGCATCGCCTGGAAACTTTTCTTTATGCGGCGCTCATCTCGACCGCTATGCTCTATTGGTAGGATTTCTTGATCGCACCCGCTATGTCGCTCAGAAAAAAGGGGGACGGAGTGAACAGAAAAGCCACGCAGCCTGACGCGAATTCGAGGACGTCAGCTCCCGACGGCGCATCCGTCCCGGGCGGATTGCTGCACTGCCGGTCCCTGCAGAGCGCGCTCGGATGGGGCGTTGCGCTTTCTGTAGCCTGCTTTTCGCCGCTCCTGAACGGCGCCGTCGCAGCGACACCGAGCACGGCTGAGGAAGCCGGCCTCTCTGAAATCATCGTCACCGCCGAGAAATTCCAGTCGACCGTGCAGGAGACGCCGATAAGCATCTCCGCGATGAGCGGCGAGCAGATGATGGCGGCCGGCATCAACAGCATCCAGGATCTGGCCCTGACGGTACCCGGCCTGTCGATGCGCTATGCCGGCCCGGGACTCACCGAGTACGAGGCACGTGGCGTGGCCTCGAACGGTGGCGCCGCCCCGACCGTCGGCTTCTATCTTGACGAGATTCCCCTGTCGCCGCCGGCACTGTCGCAGTCCGGCAAGGTCGTCATTGACCCGCATCTGTATGACACGGATCGCGTCGAGATTCTGCGCGGCCCGCAGGGCACCCTGTACGGCTCAAGCTCGATGGGTGGCACCGTAAAGGTCGTCACCAATCAACCGAAGCTCGGCACTTTCGAAGGTTCGGCAATGGGCATGATGTCCGGCACTGAAGGGGGTGGCTTCAATTATTCGGCCAACCTGATGCTCAACCTGCCGCTCGGCGACAAACTGGCCCTGCGCGTGGTCGCGACAGACAGTGACCGCAGCGGCTGGATCAACAGGACCGTGATTAGTCCGTTTCCAGTCACTCTCGGCTACCCGCAATGGGGCAGCCCGCCACCCAACTACGTGCCGCCGGACCAGGCGCTGCTGACCGCGCCGGTCGTCGCTAACCACAGCGACGTCAACGACGCAAAGTTGACGGGTGCGCGCGGATCGCTGCTGTGGCAGCCAACCGATGGGCTGTCCTTCACGTTATTTGGGCTCACGCAGCACTTCCGCATGGGCGGTTACGACCTTCTGGACAGTCCGCCGAATACGCTCACGCATTTCGAAGCATTCGACTTTGCTGAAGGCATTCACGACGACATCGACATTTATGCTCTGACCATTCACTGGGACGTAGGCTTTGCTGACCTGACCAGCGCGACGTCGTATTTTGACCGCCTGGGCTGGCAGACGCAGGACGCCTCGGCCTCTATTTATTGGACCAATGGCGGTGCGACGCCTTTCGTGGCGGTTCCTTATGATGAACAGGATCCGTCGCGACAAACCACGCAGGAGCTGAGGCTCACCTCAAAGGGCAACGGCAACCTCAATTGGACCGTTGGCGGGTATTACAGCAACCTGCATTCCGTGTGGATCGAGCAGAGCCACAACGTCGACAACCCGACTGTCCCCGGTGGAGTTTATTTTGACTCGTACAACCCTTACCGCGTCCGACAGTGGGCGCTGTTCGGCGACGGTTCCTACAAGATCACCGATCAGTGGAAGTTCGCGGCGGGGCTGCGCTGGTACCGGTACAACAGCGAGCAACACGAGTTCTCTTACGGGTACGACGGCCCGTCTCCCGTGCCACCTCCGTATCCGACGCTCACCACCGCCAAAGACAATGGATTCAACCCGCGCGTGAACCTGTCGTACCTACCTACCAAGGACTTTACCGCCTATGCGACGGCGGCCAAGGGCTTCCGGCCCGGCGGCGCGAACCAAATCATACCGCCGCCGAGCGAGCCGCCATTCTGCACTCCGCCCGGGGTCCTGCAGTTCCATCCGGACAGCGTCTGGAACTACGAGATTGGCGAGAAGGCCAAGATGCTCGACAACAGGCTCTCCGTGAACGCCGATGTCTACTACATCAAGTGGAACAACGTGCAGCAGGTGTTCACGCTGAACTGCGGCTATCAGTACTACAACAACGCCGGCAACGGCCGCACCTACGGGCCTGAGCTCGAGGTCGACGCGCGCCTGACAGACAACTGGACGTTGTTCCTGAGTGGTGCGTGGACCGACGCGACCATCACGGACCCGAGCGCGAATTACGTCACGTACCTGCAGGCGGTGGCCACGCAGTACGGCAAGGGCTACGGTCCATGTCGCCCCGGCAACGGCACCTGCACCGCGCCCATCCTCAACGTACCGAAGGCGACGGCGAGTGGATCCCTCGTCTACTCCACCACCCTGCACAATGATTACAAGGTGTCCGGACGAATCTCCGGGTCCTACGTCGGAAGCCAGACCGACGTGGCGTACTACTACGGCATCGGCGTGCCGTCGTACGCCATCGGCAACATCAGAGGCAACCTGATACACGACCGCTGGTCTGTTGACTTGTTCATCGATAACTTCACGAACAAAGTCGCGCTCATGACTGCGAACAACACGAGCTTCCAGTTCAACATCCCGCAGTCGATACGCTATTCGACCAACCAGCCGCGGACCTATGGCACGCAATTCGAGTATCGCTTCTGACCCCAACTCCCCCGCGCCGTTGCCGGCGCGGGGGATACCGCCAAGAACCCCCGGTCGACTAGACTGAGTGACCGGCGGGCGCACTCGCTTGCGCTGTCGGCCGGCCGGTCCTAGCTCGCAGACCGGCATCAGGAGTGGTCGCATGGTGTTCCGCACCGGAATTTCCGCGGCTGTGCGCATCGCGACGAGTATCTGCCTGCTCGCCGCCGCAACGGCGGCGACCGCCGATGATCTCGATGCCGCTTCCAAGCTTCAACTGGCCGAGCCGCACACCGCGACGACGCTCAAGCCGACCAACGCACGCCGGCTCTTCGTGCTCGACACGGCGTTCCCGGCCGCCGAGGCAGCGCGGACCTACATTCTCGACGGCACCACCGGCGCGCTTGAGGGAATGTTCAACCAGGCGTACTGGCCCAACTTCGCTGTCTCTCCGGACGGTACTGAGCTCTACGCCGTCGACACCTACTGGGAGAAACACACACGCGGTAAACGGAGCGACTACATCGTGGTACGCGATGCGGTCACGCTCGCGGTCAAAGAGGACATCCCGCTTCCGGCCGGCCGCCTGCTGATCGTATCCAAGAAATACAACTTCGACGTGACGCCGGACGGTCGCTATGGCCTCACCTACAACCTGGCACCGGTCACCGCCGTCACCGTCACGGACCTCAAGGCGCGCAAGTCGGTCGGCAGCATCAATGTCCCCGGCTGTGGCCTGATCTTCGCCCAGGCCCCTAACCGCTTCTCAACGCTGTGCGCCGACGGCGCAATCGTGACGGCAACATTCGATGAGACGGCTGCCGCAACCGTCAAGCGCGCAGCCGGAGTTTTTGATGCCAAGGATGATCCGGCATTCGAGCACTCGGCGTGGGACAAGCATGGGCGAATGCTGTATCTGGTGACCTACCACGGGGACGTCATTCCGGTCAGCCTTGCGGCGGAGCAGGCGGTCCCCCGCAGCAAGTGGTCACTGACGACTGCGGCCGAGCGGACTCGCGGCTGGTTGCCCGGAGGATGGCAGGTCAGCCATATTCACAGCGCCAGCCACCGGCTGTTCGTGCTGATGCACCGAGGCCGCTACTGGACGGAAAAGAGCTCCGGCCAGGAGGTTTGGGTGTTCGACGCGTTGACCGGCGAGCGGCTTTCGCGAATAAAGCTGCGCGAGCCAGCACAATCGGTCGCCGTATCCCAGGACGACGACCCGATCGTCTACGTGATCGCGGACAGCTTTCGCATCTACGGCTACAGTGCCGCGACGGGCAGGTCGCTGTATCGCACCGAACCGCTCGGGTTCACGCCGCAGTTGCTGACGGTATGGGGCGATTGACGTGCTCGACCCGCTGCTCCAGCAAACACTCGCGCTGGCACTGGCCGCTCTATTCGGGGCCGCCGTCATTCACAAGCTGGTTGCGATGCGTGAATGGCCCGGCATCGTGCACAGCTACGCACTTTTGCCCAACGTGCTGGTCTTGCCGGTCGCGGCCGCGCTCATTGGCGCTGAAGCCCTCGCCGCCGTCGCCTTGATGTTACCGAAGCTGCGGCCGCTCGGCGGCGCGCTCGCCGGAGCCCTGCTTGCGCTCTACGCTGCCGCGCTCTCGATCAACCTGTGGCGCGGTCGGACCAGTATCGACTGCGGTTGCTTTGCCGGTCGGCTGCGGCACGGAATTGCGCCCTGGATGGTGGCACGCAATCTGGTGCTCGGCGCGCTGGCGCTCACGTTGCTCCTGCCCGCGAGCGCGCGGCCGACGACGCTCACGGATGACGCTGTGGCGGTGGTCTGCGCGCTCACGCTCGCATTCCTGTATCCGGTGCTGACGGTAGCTGCACGTCCGCCGCCTCCGACCTTCGATCAGAACTACCGCATTACGTCCGGCGGGTCCACGACCCGGTAGCAGCCATGCACGAAGTCCTGCCGTAT
>Ga0187780_10003571_pt1 | contig 11725 bp, 9 predicted proteins | sample 1015_Q2_SP10_20__FD_132429 | JGI IMG/M metagenome (GOLD analysis project Ga0187780, IMG submission 132429) | Tropical peat soil microbial communities from peatlands in Department of Meta, Colombia - 1015_Q2_SP10_20_MG | ecosystem: Environmental > Terrestrial > Soil > Wetlands > Peat | place...
AAAGGCTATCAGACTCTACTTCCTACGTATCAGACAAAGAAGCGTTGGAACGGCAGGCTCCGGGAGATCACAGCCCCGCTCTTTCCGGGTTATGTCTTCTGCCATTTTGATGCGCTGAATCGCCTACCGATATTAATTACTCCCGGTGTGATCGCTGTTGTCAGCCTTGGCAGAGTTCCTCTTCCGGTGGACGATGCAGAGATCGCTGCCATTCAGACAGTTGTCGCGGCCGGCGTCCCTGCCGAGCCGTGGCCCTATCTTGAAATCGGTCAGAGAGTCCGCATTGAAACTGATGCACTCTGCGGACTCGAGGGCATTTTAATTAAAATCAAAGGGAATCACCGCATCGTGGTCTCAGTTTCGCTGCTTCGTCGATCTGTGGCGCTGGAAATTGACCGGAGTTTCGTGAGTCCCCTTCGGACAGCTCGAGAGGCCGCGCTCGCACCGATTTTGTCGCACCCGTTGCAACAAGGAGTGCTTGCTTAGGCCGGTCATAAAGCTCGGCGAGCGCTCGTAGCATTGTAGCCGTTTTAGGAATTCCCAAGAGAACCGGGATCTTCAACCACTTCGAGGAGTCAAAACACAGGAACAGGGATGGCAACCAGCGAATTCAAGAGCTCTGCAGCAAGGAAACAAGAAGGGCAACACGGTGATGGCCGGAAAAAGCACTCCCGCTTAGCCAGCCCGTCAGCTTGCCGAGAGGTTGTGCTAACAGAAGACAGCTTCCACGCGATGCTTGCCCGGGAACGCCGGCGAGCAGAGCGCTCTCGCAAGCCCGTTGTTCTGATTCTGGTTGATTCACATGCGTTACGCAGGAATGGGCACGGAACAGCTTTCCTCGAGCAAGTCATTGCTGCTGTCTCTAATGCGTCGCGGGAAACCGACCTAATTGGCTGGTACGAGGATGACCTCATTCTCGGGGTGATCTTCACTGAGATCAATTCAAAGGGGATGACTCCTGTGGTGGAGGTCTTGCATTCCAAAGTACTAGCTGCTTTGCGAGACAATCTCGATCATAACTTGACAAGCACACTCAGCGTTACGGTTCATGTTTTCCCAGAGAGCTGGGATGCCCACCGCCCCGATAGAATGGCCGACATTAGAGTCTCCCAAGAGCATGTGCAAAGAACTTCCCAGAATCGGCTCCCGATCATTATTAAGCGTGGAATCGACATTTTGGGAAGCTGCCTCCTGTTGCTTGTTTTCTCACCTCTTCTGGCGGCCGTTGCCTTAGCCATCAAACTGGGTTCTAAGGGCCCGGTGATTTTCGAACAGGAACGAATAGGATGGCTGGGAATGAGATTCAAGTGCCTTAAGTTTCGTACGATGTACACGAACAATGATTCCAGAATTCATCGTGATTACGTGCATAGCCTTATCAAGGGCAAGACGGCGAAGGGGAACGACGGTAGGACCGCGCCCAAGCCCAACCCCGCCGTTTACAAGATTACGAGTGACCCCCGGGTGACGCCGATTGGAAGATTCCTCCGCAAGACAAGTTTGGATGAGTTTCCTCAGTTCTGGAACGTGTTGCGGGGTGAAATGTCTCTCGTGGGCCCTCGGCCTCCCGTGCCGTACGAATTTGAGTTCTATGATGATTGGCACCGCCGCAGAGTTTTCGAAATGAAGCCGGGCGTCACTGGTTTGTGGCAGGTGGCTGGCCGGAGTCGTGTCGGCTTTGATGATATGGTGCGCTTGGATCTGCGGTACTCGCAGCGCTGGTCGCTCTCGCTGGATCTGAAGATCCTCCTCGCAACCCCGCTGGCGGCCCTAAAAGGCGAGGGCGCCTACTGATTTCTCAGCATGTCATTTCTAGAGACGATCATAACTCCCAGATTTGCCTTTTTCTTCGCTGAATCCAATTCGAACGGCTAGGGTCTCTCCACTCTGAATTTCCTGAGCGAGTTGCTATCGCGCCAAGACCAGGCCGGCCCGTGAACATCTATCGGTCCTAGCAATCCCTCTGGCTGAATCGACCTTGGCACAAGAATATTCTTCAAAAATTGGAATGTCACCGCGACTGTTCCTCGAAGGCCTTTCTACTTTGGAGCAAGTCAGCATTCCTGCAGCGCAATGTCGTTCCGACCTAGATATCCCGGCGCTGAATGCACTGGCTCTGCGATCGGTTGTCTCATTGTTTGAAGAAAAAGAAAAGCTCTTTTCGCGCCGCATCACTTTGACGGACGATGGAATCCGCCGCGAAGGGATATCGCGGAAACGCACGATCATTGCCCTTTTGGGCCTACAGCGCCTAGTGAAGTCAGGGGAACCAGCACCTGTGGACCTTGCCTCGATTCGAGCGGCTGTGTTGGGAGACACGAGCTGGGTCAGCGGTCTCGGGGATCTGGGATTGCTGCTTTGGTTCACGGCCGAGTGCGCGCCCGAGGGGCTCGAAGGATTGCTCAACAAATGGCAACTGGAGACGGCACTTGAAAGTTACGCCGATGGCCACCGAGCTTGTTCCAAGGGCTTAGCTTGGTTTTTGGCAGGCTTAGGGCACGCACGACTTGCATGTTCCAGAACGCTTCCCGATCTAACGGACATCGCCGTGGACACTTACCATCTGCTTCTGGGCAACCAAAGCGAGTGCGCGATCTTCGGGCACGCAGGACTTCCTGGGTTCTTTGATCGACCCTTCTCGAAACGCTTTGGAACATTCGCCGATCAAATCTATGCCATTTATGCACTCACGACATTCGCACGGGCATTCGACATTGAGGAACCACTCGAATCCGCGCTGAGTTGTGCGAATGCGCTTCGCGCGCTCCAGGGCGAAATGGGCCAATGGTGGTTCCTATACGACAGGCACACCTGCCGCGTCTCCATTCGATACCCGGTGCTTTCATTCCAGCAGGACGGGATTGCTCCCGTTGGCCTGCTTGCCTTGGAAGAAGCCACGGGGCAGAACTTCTGGGATTCAATCTGCAAAGGACTATCTTGGGTTGCTGGGGCAAATGAACTTGGATGCGACCTTCGGAATCAGGAACAAGGTTTGATTTGGGACTCTGTCGGGCCGAACGGACGGCTGGCGAACTATTGTGAGGCGGCACTCAGCTTTCTCAACGTGTCTCCTGAGCCACGTCCAGAAAACCTCCGAATCCGGCATGAGGCCCGGCCGGATCACTTCGGGTGGCTGCTCTATGCCTTCGGAAAATTTGGTTTACCCAAAGCAAGCAATTCCAGTTGAGGACAAGCCACATCAATGGGTTTCAGCTGATTCCATGTAGGCTAAATCCTGCGAATGTAGTTCCTTCGAGGCGAGCCGCCCAAAAGAGCAGACTTGCCGCACCGACACAGGTTTCATAAGTCCGGCCTAAGGTGCGAGAACCACCTCCTCGTCAAAATGTGGTAAGACTTTTCCCCCTCATGGTCAACGATGCGAGCGGTTGTGTGTGGAGGCCCTCCTCCACTACTTGGCCTAGAGGTAACCCGCTTGTTTTCATGTGGTTGAGGGATGGCTGGTTTCATCGGCTCTTTATCTGTCCCGTGGGAGTGTGGCAGCGCGATTGCGGGATTTCGATAGGAGAGCGTTGTATCTACTCTTGCATCTAAGTTATTTATTTTGTTAGACTTCGTATCACATACGGTCAATATCTCAGTTGTTCTCCAATGCAGGTAACGGCGGTAGCTTGTCCAGAAGCCGCACAAAGTCGGCAATCTACTGGACAACACAAGGCCGTTACTCTTCCCGGAAGCAATTTGCAATGGCCGTTTTGTAGAATCAGCTGAGGAAGGAGAATCGATACGCCTATGAATGAGTTTTGCGCGATTGCTCCCGATGTGAAAATGGGGGCCGGAGTGAAATTATCGAGATTTATCAACCTTTACGGTTGCCAAATCGGAGAGAACACCAAGATCGGAGCGTTCGTTGAAATCCAGAGGAACGCCACGGTTGGCAAGAACTGTAAGGTCTCCAGTCATACCTTCATTTGTGAAGGTGTCACCATTGAGGACAACGTGTTCATCGGGCATGGAGTCACCTTCATCAATGATTCCTACCCACGTGCCACTTCCTCCACCGGCGATTTACAAACCGAAGAAGACTGGAAGGTGGAAAAGACACTTGTGAAGAGGGGCGCCTCGATTGGGTCGGGCGCCACGATTCTCTCGAATGTCGTCATTGGGGAAAACGCCATCGTCGGAGCGGGCAGCGTTGTCACCCGTGAAGTGCCACCCAACATGATCGTTGCTGGCAACCCGGCCAGAGTACTGCGCTCCGCGAATTCAAGATAAAGGATTATGCCATGAGCCAATCTCAAAAGATTCCGTTTGTCGATTTGGTGACACCGCATCGCGAACTTCAAGAGGAATTGGTTGAGGTTTTCAAAGCCGCTCTCGCAACGGCCGGCTTCATTGGTGGACCAATGGTCGAAGGATTCGAGCAAGATTTCGCACGGTTCTGTAATGCGAAGTACTGTGCGGGGGTCAACAGTGGCACGGACGCTTTGCGTTTTGCGCTGTCCGCAGCGGGGGTCAACCCAGGTGACGTTGTCTTGACCGTCCCGAATACCTTCATCGCCACAACCGAAGCAATTTCACAGGCTGGGGCGCGTCCGGATTTTGTGGACATCGATGCGCGCATCTACACCTTGGATCCTGAGAAGCTCGATCAGTACTTGCAAGAAAAATGTACATTTGATTCTGCTACTGGGCGACTTGTGCATCGGACGTTCGGGAAACCAGTCACCGCGCTGGTTCCAGTGCACCTTTATGGCCAGATGGCGGACATGGATCCGATCCTCGAGCTGGCGGAACGTTATCATTTGGCGGTTATCGAAGATGCTTGCCAGGCCCACGGTGCGGAGTATTTTTCCAAGAAGAACAATCACTGGTGCAAGGCGGGTTCCATGGGTCGCGCAGCCGCATTTAGTTTCTACCCCGGCAAGAATTTGGGTGCTTGCGGCGAAGGGGGTGCGGTGACCTCGGACGATGAATCGATCATCCGTAAGGTGAAAATGTTACGTGACCACGGGCAGGCCAAGAAGTACTTCCACGATGTCGAGGGCTACAATGGCCGGCTTGATGCCATTCAGGCCGGGATTCTGCGAGCCAAGCTGAAGCACCTCGCGAAGTGGAATGAGAGCCGCCGAGAACATGCCCGCAAATATGATGCGCTATTTGCCATCACAGGAGCAAACATCCTCACTCCGTTTGAAGCTTCCTGGTCGAAGGCGGTGTATCATCTCTACGTGTTGCAAGTGGAAAATCGCGAAGCTATACAATCGGACTTGGCAAAAGAAAACATCGACACGGGCATCCACTATCCTGTGCCGCTGCATCTGCAGAAAGCCTACATCGCCCTCGGGTACAAGCAGGGGTCTTTTCCTGTTTGTGAAAAGGTGGCGAAGCGGATCGTGTCTCTGCCCATGTTCCCGGGCCTTACCGAGGCGGATCAAGCGCGGGTCGTCGAAGCAGTGGTTCGAAGCGTAAAATGCAGCAAACCCCAGAGCGTGCTAGCGGTATGAAATTGTTGCATTGGCCAGTTAACAAGCATCGTGGGAAACACGCGCGCCTTCAATCTGATCTGTTACCTGTGCTGTGCGAACTCCTCGCTTGCCAAACGGTGAGTGGCCAAGTGAACGAAGCGCCTGGGCTAAAGTGTCTCCGCTGAAAGGCCCTTGGTTGTGAAGCAAAAAGAACATCCTTAAGGTACTGGAATCGGACAAGCAGGCGGGCCATTCTTTCAGGCCGGCCCACATTTTCGAGTGTGTAGCGCACCTAAATTGGCAACGGGACAGAGATGAAAAGAACCGCACTGGTGACGGGAGCAGACGGATTTATCGGATCCCACATGGTTAGGTATCTCCAAGCGAAAGGTTGGAACGTAGTTGGATCTTATCTCGCAGGAAACAATAGTTACTTTCCGAAAGTGCCACGTTTGAAATTCGTGCAGTGCGATTTGCGGAACGGCCAACGGGTCACGCAGCTGTTAGCTGAGTACAAACCAACGCACATATTTCACCTTGCCGCGCAGAGCTTGCCGACAGTTTCATGGGCCGACCCGGTGAAAACCTTTGAATCAAATATCCTCGGCTCACTCTATCTTTTTGAGGCTGTGCGTCATGTGAAGCGACCTCCAGTGATCGTCTCTGCCTGTTCCAGCGCCGAGTACGGAAACGTCCCGGCATCCGCCATTCCCGTCACGGAAGAATACCCGCTGCGACCTTTGCATCCTTATGGCATCAGCAAGGTCTGCCTGGATCTGCTGGGTCGCGAATATTTTCGGGATTACAGCATCCCCGCAGTGAACGTTCGCCTATTCAATACCACGGGGCCCGGAAAGACCAACGATGCTCCCTCTGATTTCGTGCGGCAGTTGGTGCGGATCAAGAAAGGCTTGCAATCTCCTGTCATCGAGGTTGGAAATCTGAAGCCTCGGCGTGCATTTTTGGACGTTCGGGACACTGTGCGAGGCTTCTACCTGGCTGCAATGAAAGGGAAGCGCGGTGAGGCCTACAATCTCTGTGCGAGCCGCACCTTCCAGATTCGCGAACTTCTGTATACCGCCATTCGCTTGTCCGGCGTGAAAGCAGAAACTCGGCCTGTCCCGAGATTGATGCGGCCCTCGGACGAAAAGATCATCTTTGGTAGTACGCAAAAGATTCGTAAGGACACCGGTTGGAGACCACTGAATTCGCTCGAACAAACGCTGCAATCCATGCTGGATTACTGGCAAAACACCTTTTAAAATAGAACCAGATCCGCCTTTTAAATATCACGAAAAAGTCTCAGACGGACCTTGGAAACAACGCCAAGTATGATGCCCCGAGAGGATTCTTCACCAGAGAACCCAACCGCCGTGCTGCTTGTTGGCGGATTGGGGACGCGCTTGCGCCCGATACTCCCATCTACGCCAAAGCCCTTAGCTCCCATCGGGGACATACCCTTCCTTCAACTGCTCATCCTGCAGCTCAGATCTCAAGACATCCGTCGCCTAGTGATGTGTACAGGCCATCTGGCGGACCAGATTGAAGAAGAATTCGGCGATGGTCGCAAGTGGGAAGTCAAGATCTACTATTCTAGGGAATCGAGCCCGCTCGGAACCGCAGGCGCACTGAAGTTTGCGGGCCACTACCTTTCACTTAATTCCGACTTCCTGGTCCTGAATGGCGATTCTTTCTTGGAACTTGATATTCGCCGATTCCTTTGCTTTCACCGACAGCAAGATGGATGGGCCACCATTGGCGTGCGCAGAGTTCCGGATGCGGCGCGGTATGGCACTGTTAAGCTGGATGCGCTGAACCGTGTGGTTCGTTTCATTGAAAAGACTGGCCTCCAAGAGCCTGGCCTCATTAATGGCGGCGTCTACGTATTCAACCGTGCAATTCTCGAACAAATTCCGAATGGCGTATGCAGTCTTGAAAAGGATGTGCTCCCCGGCATTGTCGAACACGGCGTGTATGCTCTTGAGCAAAAGGGAATGTTCATTGACATTGGGACTCCCGAGGACTACGCGCGCGCCCAAGAACTTCGCGTCCGCCTTTCTCAAGCGGCACAATCTGGAACCTTGGCCACCCGTACCCTCTAACATTCGTCCCCCGCACTTGCAAGCCACCAAGGATCGTTTCACTACCGGGTAGTGATGCACAGGAGCTTCATCACCTACGTCGACTCATGACTACGGCAGCATTCTTAGACCGGGATGGAGTCATCAATCGAAAGGCGCCCGAAGGGCAGTATGTGACCTGCTGGGAGGACTTTCAGATCTTGCCGGGAGTCATTGAGGGGATTACCAAGCTAAACCGGGCTGGATTCTGCGTCGTCGTAGTTACGAACCAGCGATGTGTTGCAAAAGGCTTGTTGACAGAAGCAGAGCTAAAAAGCCTGCACCAAAAAATGTCAGATCGACTTGCGCAGGCCGGCGCCACGATTGACGCCATTTACTATTGTCCCCACGAAACTGAATCTCCCTGCAGTTGCCGGAAACCCGCTCCTGGCATGTTGCTCGAGGCAGCCCGTTCTTATGGTTTGGATCTGGCGGCGTCGTGGATGATCGGCGATTCCGACATCGACATCTTGGCTGGCAAAAACGCGGGATGTAAAACGGTTCGACTTTCGGCTGAACGGGCGACAGGACGGGGGCCAGATCCCAGTTGTGGTTTTCGAGAAAGGGCTGATATTGTTGCGCCCTCCCTTCTGGATGCCATTCACCAGATACTTCAGACGGGCAACCGTGAAAAGGAAGACTAGAGCATGATCATCACACGTACCCCACTTCGCATCTCGTTTTTCGGCGGTGGCACCGATTACCCCATTTGGTATCGCGAGTTCGGCGGTGCGGTCCTTTCCACTGCGATCGACAAATGCTGCTACATCACCTGTCGACATCTTCCACCGTTCTTCGAGTACCACAGCCGTATCTCCTACTCCAAAGTGGAAAACGTCGAACAGAATGACACCATACAGCATCCATCCGTCCGCGGATGCCTGCAGTTTCTTGGAATTCAGGATGGGGTTGAAATTCAGCACGTAGCGGATCTGCCGGCTCGCACGGGACTGGGGACGAGCTCTGCCTTCACCGTGGGTCTTCTGCTGGGTTTGTATGCGCTGAGAGAGCAGATGCGCAACAAACAGGCACTCGCCCTTGATGCCATTCATGTGGAGCAGGATATTCTCAAAGAAGCAGTAGGGTCGCAGGATCAGATCAGTGCCGCCTACGGGGGCTTTAACCGTATCAATTTTCTTGTCGACGGCGGCTTTGAAGTCAAGAAAGTGATCACTGGGACTGAAAGACTGGTGGCGCTGCAACAACACTGTGCTCTCTTCTTCACCGGATTTTCCCGGACGGCTTCGGAAATTGCCAAAGAACAGATTAAAGTGACACCACAGCGGAAGCGTGAGCTCGAATCGATGCATCAGATGGTGGATGAAGCCGAAGCTATCATCAGCAACCCCAATCGCTCGCTAAGTGAATTTGGTCTTCTGTTGCATGAGTCCTGGCAGATTAAGCGGACGCTTACGCAAAACATAACCAATAGCAGTCTGGACGAGATCTATGAGGCCGGCCGCAGCGCCGGCGCGCTCGGAGGCAAGTTGCTGGGCGCAGGCGGAGGTGGCTTCATGCTATTCTTCGTACCGCCGGAACGGCGAAAGAAATTGCGGCTGCGGCTCAAGAACCTTCTGTGTGTTCCTTTCTCATTCTCCAATCGGGGAAGTCATGTCGTGGTGCATGAGCCAGACGAGGTGTACGATAAATCGCTGACCGTGGAGCGATCCGAGGTGTATGCACAACAACCAAGTTCGAACAATTGAACAGCGTTCGTAGCTCGATCGTAGATAAGACCCACATGCAAGGAGTATCCGTACTTCCAAGGTACGTCCTGATTACGCCGGCTCGGAATGAGGAGAAGTTCATCGAAACGCTCATCCGCTCGGTTACCATCCAGACTGTCCTGCCAGCTAGATGGGTAATTGTAAACGACGGGTCAACTGATGCTACGGTAAATATCGTGTCCAGTTACCTTGCGAAGTACGAGTGGATCGAACTGCTAAACCTACCTTCGCATCAAGATCGCAGTTTCGCGGCAAAAGTATTTGCTGTCAATGCGGGTTTAGAGAGCGTCAGGAATCTGGATTACGAAATCATTGGAAATCTGGATTCGGATGTGTCATTTGATCCGGATCATTTTGAATTCTTGATGAAGAAATTTCAAGAGGATCCAAATCTTGGCGTTGCAGGAACGATCTTCCAAGAAGAAGGGTACAGTTCTGGCGAGGACAGTTTCGAGGGTCAAAACCACGTCGCTGGTGGCTGCCAGCTGTTTCGGCGCCGCTGCTTCGAAAACATTGGCGGATACATCCCAAACAAAGCGGGGGGCGTAGATTGGATCGCGGTTACCACAGCACGCATGAAAGGCTGGAAGACAAGGTCGTTTCGAGAAAAATCTTTCTTTCACTACCGCAGTTTGGGCACAGCTGAGCGCTCCCTCCTGGCCTCAGCATTTTCCTATGGAGAGAAAGATTACTACCTCGGAGGGCACCCTTTGTGGGAAGTTTTCCGCGTTGCGTACAGGATGACCAAGAAGCCTTATCTCCTGGGGGGGACTGCTCTATTTTCGGGATACGTTTCCGCTTTTCTGCGCCGAATGGAAAGGCCCGTCTCTAAGGAGCTGATGACGTTCCACCGAAAAGAGCAGTTGAAAAAACTGAGAACGATATTGAGGACACTCGCAACCTTTAAGAAAGTAGATAGCTTCGAGGTTAGGCCTACTTGATTTTACGATCGGAATCTACCAGTCGATCCAAGCGAAATCGCAAAGTCAGAAGACTGAGGATTCGGCTTCTTCTTTTTCGGAGCTCACAAAACTAGCTAGCTCATATGTGCGGCATATGCGGACAATTTAATTTCCGAGATCAGGAGCCGGTGCGCCGTTCGGACATTGAGGCGATGGCCCAATCGATGGTTCATCGTGGCCCGGATGACGAGGGCTATTTCATTGCAGGTGCACTTGGATTCGGGTTCCGGAGGCTGTCCATTATCGATCTTTCCGGTGGGCATCAGCCCATGTCGGACCAGGAACAATCAGTGTGGGTGATCTTCAACGGCGAGATCTACAATTTCCCTGAACTGAAGCGTGAATTGCAAACTCGCGGCCATGTGTTTCGAACGAATTCCGACACTGAGGTCATCATTCATGGGTACAAGCAGTGGGGCGACGAGGTGCTCAATCATCTGAATGGCATGTTTGGCTTGGCAATCTGGGACGTTCGGAAGAATCGGCTCGTTCTAGCGCGCGATCCCTTTGGGATCAAGTTGATTTATTACCGTATTGACGCGGACAAACTCTTTTTCGGTTCCGAAATGCGCCCGATTCGTGCAGTTATGCAGGGGAAGGCGGACATAGACACGACTTCTCTGGATCTATTCCTGCGATATCGCTTCACACCCGCGCCATATACGATTGTCAAAGGGATTAAGAAGTTGGCGCCAGGTACAAAGCTGACCGTACAGAATGGATTTTGCGAGGTTAGTCGCTATTACAGCTTCAAACCGGAACCCTTCGCGCCTGCCAAGTCCCAGAACGAGGCAAAAGAAGAGCTGCTATCGCTCTATAAGGCCGCCATCAAACGCCAACTGATCAGCGACGTGCCAGTGGGGTTGCTTTTGAGTGGGGGGATCGATTCCGGACTCTTACTCGCATTGATGAATCTGAATGGGAATTCCTGGCCGACCTACTCCGTTGGATACGGATCTTCTTTCGCCGATGACGAACTGGCAGACGCGGCAGAAACTGCTCGTGTGCTGGGATCGAGACATTCAAGTGTCACCATCTCGAAGGCAGCTTTCGAGGAAGCGCTGCCGAAGATTGTCGCAGCATTAGAGGAACCCATCGCGGCTTCTTCCATTGTTCCGATGTACTTTGTCTGCCAACGTGCCCGCCAGGAAGTCAAAGTCGCCTTGGTTGGACAGGGGCCGGATGAGTTGTTTGGTGGCTATCGCCGCCATTTAGGCGTGCGTTATGGGGCCCTGTGGGCAGGCTTGCCGCAATGGCTGCGAACTCCGATCTCCTCAATAGTGGCTGCATTGCCCCGGAATGAGACTCTCAAGCGCGGTGTGAGTTCTTTGGCCATCCCGGATCGCATGCGCAGATACCAACATGTCCTTTCCCTCTTGCCGGAAGAACAAGTGGATGGGCTATTTCAAGACGGGCTGCTGTCTCCCGGGGCAGGAGACGCAGTCCTCAACTGCTGGAAAGACATGGGCGAGCTTATGAAAGGAACCGAT
>Ga0187780_10003572_pt1 | contig 11721 bp, 10 predicted proteins | sample 1015_Q2_SP10_20__FD_132429 | JGI IMG/M metagenome (GOLD analysis project Ga0187780, IMG submission 132429) | Tropical peat soil microbial communities from peatlands in Department of Meta, Colombia - 1015_Q2_SP10_20_MG | ecosystem: Environmental > Terrestrial > Soil > Wetlands > Peat | place...
ATCCTATGGTTCGTTGGCATCGCCGTCCCGCAGATGGCTCATTGGTGGATCGGCTTTCTCGTTCTCACGATTGCAGGGGAGCGGTTGGAGCTCAATCGACTCCTTGCTCCTTTTCGGCATACCAAGTCGGCTTTTGGCGCCGGGCTGAGTCTGTTTGTGGCGGGATTGATTTGCCTTGCGTTTCGACCTGAACTGGGCCATCGCCTTGCGGGCGTCGGCATGTTAAGCCTTGCCTTGTGGCTGGCTTGCTTTGACGTGGCACGGTTCACTGTGCATCGACCTGGACTACCTCGCTTCATCTCCTTATGCCTTTTCGGGGGATATTTCTGGCTCGGAATTGGCGGCTTGCTCTGGGTTTTGACAGCTCCCATCGATGGTGGAGGTTTTTCGTTCTTCGCGTACGACGCGATGCTTCACAGTATTTTTCTTGGCTTCGTTTTTTCGATGATCTTTGCACATGCCCCCATCGTTTTCCCAGCCGTCACGGGCCAGCCCCTCGCGTTTCGTCCCGCGTTCTACCTTCACGTTCTTCTGCTTCACGTGTCTCTGATCGCGAGGACTGTAGGGGATTTTGCCGGATCGTTTTCGATCGTGCGAGAGGCTGGTCTCGCGAACGTGTTTGCCATCATTCTGTTTCTGGCGAACAACGCGTGGGGTGTGATCATCGGACATCGGAAGTGAGAACACGTGGCTACAAAGATTGCGGTCTCAGGAAATCAACCGCGCCGGTGTCATCCGGCGCCGCGTGACACGCTCTGAAATCGCGGATCTCGTGGACAAGGCCTATGAGTGACTTCTTCCCACCGTCGCCGATGTCAGGACGCGCAGTATAATGCATTGTCTACCCATCAACGCCGTGAAGCGTCGTTGCCGGAACATGCAGCTTATTGCTTCGCCTGTCGAGAAGCCGCACCGCTTCGTGGACGGCATCTTAGCCAATTGCCACATCCCCGGAGCGATCGCATGACGACTATCGCCAGCCCGGACCTCCCGGAGCAATACAATCTCGTGGACCATTTCGTCGAACGCCACGTCCGCGAGGGTCGCGGCGACAGGACCGCGATCATCAGCGGCGACCAACGAGTCAGCTACGCAGCAATCGCGGAGCAGATCAACCGCGTCGGGAACGGCCTGCTCAAGCTTGGCCTACAGGAGGAGCAGCGCGTGTTGCTGCTTCTCCCGGACACGCCGGAATTTGTCGCCGCGTACTTCGGGGCCATGAAAATTGGAGCTGTGGCCGTACCGACGAGTACGGCGGCGCGCGCAAGCGATTACGCCTATTTTCTTCAAGAGAGTCGAGCCAGAACTGCAATCGTTTATTCGACCCTTCTCGGGGAGCTTGCACCTCTGTTCTCCGGACACCCTTGCTGCAAAAATGTGATTGTGTGCGGGGAGCCCGTCGGCGGTTACATCAATTGGGGTCAATTCCTGCAAGACGCGTCGCCGAAATTGGGGCTGGCACCCACCAGCAAGGATGATGCCGCCTTCTGGCTCTGGACATCGGGCAGCACTGGCCGACCTAAAGCCGCCGTACACCTGCACCACGACTGGTTTTACTGCTGCGAATATTACGCCCGCGGCGTGGTGGGCATTGAGGCAGACGACATCACGTTCTCTACGTCAAAGCTTTTCCACGCGTATGGACTTGGCAACGGACTGATGTTCCCGTTTCACGTCGGCGCCACAACGATTCTGTATCCCGGCAAACCGCAGGCAAGATCAGTATTAGGAATAGCAGAAGCGAATCGGCCGACGCTGTTCTTTTCGGTACCGACGCTTTACGCGACCATGCTTCAAGAAGCCGAGCAAGGCACAGCGTACGATTTGGGTTCTGTTCGTCTGGCAATTTCGGCGGCAGAGCCACTTCCCGCAGATATTTTTCGCCGCTGGAAGAGCCGGTTTGGCGTCGAGATCCTAGACGGAATCGGATCCACCGAAGTCTTGCATATCTATCTTTCGGCGCGAGCCGGACGCGTTCGACCCGGCAGCACGGGCCAACCCGTGCCAGGCTATGAACTTGCGCTAGTTGATCACGCCGGACAGCCGGTAGCCCCCGGCGTGATCGGCGACTTACTGGTGGCTGGGCCAAGCACCGCTCCGTGTTACTGGAATCGCCGGGCCCTGAGCCGAGAACGAATGCGCGGGCAGTGGTTTTTCACCGGAGACAAATACAGAGTCGATGAAGACGGATACTACTGGTACGCAGGCAGATCGGATGACATGTTTCGGGTATCCGGTCAATGGGTTTCGCCGATCGAAGTAGAGTGCACGTTGATCGAGCATCCCTGCGTCTTGGAAGCTGCAGTAATTGCCTATGAGGAAGGCACAGGGCTTCATACGCCGAAAGCATTTGTGGTACTCCGCGACGGCCATTCCGGTAATGGGGAACTGGCCAAGGAACTCCAAGAGTTCGTGAAGCAGCGAATCGCTCCTCACAAGTATCCCCGTCGGATTGAATTCGTGACCGATTTGCCGAAAACGGCTGCAGGAAAGGTGCTACGGTACAAGCTGCGCGAGCTGGGTGGTGGCGTAAAGCAGTCGCAGTCCTAAACACTCGCGATTACGAGGATTGATTCCGCCGACAGGAGGTGAGTCGCGGATCATGTGGCCGTGCGCTTCAAGATCGCAGATCTGGTAGTGGAAAGCTAGCGAGCGCCACCTGAGCCTTCGTCGGGTTGCACGAAAAGATGAAGTGCCTCGGCCGCTTCGGGAGAAAGTTGGATCTCTTCGAATGGGTAGGCGTTCGAGACTTGGATCAAGCCCGCTTTCGTCAACACGGTGAGCAACACATAAAACTCTCCTACGTCGAGACCGCACGCCTCGAGAATCTCCGGTGGTGTGGCGGTGCCCTGGGGCTTCGGGTGCAGGGGGCCGTGATACGCTTGGCGTACGATTACGTCGAAGAGCTTTCGAGCTGGCACAGAGACAGTTTGCAAGCGGTCGTGTAGGAAGGAAGTAGGATTCTCCGAGGCAGACAAAGGCTCAACCTTAATCAAAGCGGACGTATTCGAATTCTACAGGCAAGTTGTTGATGCCCCTTGCCGGTGGAGCGATCCAGTTCGCGAACTTTCCCGGCTCGATCGTCCGTCCCATCAAAGACCCGACGAACTCGTGGTCGTCATCCGACGGTAGCCAATCGACGGATCTGCCTTCCCACTCTGTTTTCGTGAGAAGCTGCCCGTCGGGACTGACGTAGTGGCCAGCAAAAGCCCCGATCTTGCGATGAAAACCCACGTGCGGCAGTGTTAGGCGAAACGGGATTCCGAACCTCTCCGGAATCCGATTCCATCGATCAAGACCAGCCTGAATCTCGCCCGTATAGTCGTCACGCAAGCGTACATTGAGAGCAGTCAGAGCGGGAACTGACCGACTCGCAATAACTCCCTCTGCGACCTCCTGGACGGTATAGAAGTCGCTGTTCAGCGAATGGTCGCCGCCGATCTTTGTCTCTTCATACCGTCCCTTGAGACCTCCCGTGTAGTAGCTCGCTGCGTTCGAGGAGATCTCTGAGCCGAATAAGTCCAGTGTGACGCTGTAGTGAAAATTCACGAACCTTTGCAAAGTCTCCAGATCGATTACTCCTTGGCCCCGAACCTGAGCAGGATCCGTCAAATGGCGCTCGCGCATGACCTCGCACGTGCGCTGCAGCGCGCGCGCCACACCCGATTCCCCAACGAACATGTGATGCGCCTCCTCGGTCAGCATGAACTTCGTCGTTCGCGCCAGAGGATCAAAACCCGATTCGGCCAATGCGGCCAATTGGAATTTGCCGTCACGATCTGTGAAAAACGTGAACATGAAGAATGCTAGCCAATTGCTGGTTTTCTCGTTGAAGGCGGTAAGAATGCGCGGGTTGTTGGGGTCTCCCGACCGCCTCTCCAAAAGAGCTTCCGCCTCCTCCCTTCCATCACGACCGAAATATCGATGAAGGAGATACACCATGGCCCACAAATGACGCCCCTCTTCGACATTGACTTGAAACAGATTCCGGAGGTCGTAAAGCGAAGGGCAGGTGGCACCGAGAAGTCTTTGTTGCTCCACCGAAGCCGGTTCCGTATCACCTTGCGTCACGATAATTCGCCGTAGCGTCGACCGATACTCTCCCGGAATCTCTTGCCACGCCGGCTGACTCTGGTGGTCGCCAAAAGAAACCTTTCGGTTTTCATCGCGCGGTGTCAGGAAGATGCCCCACCGATACTCCGGCATGCGCACGTATCCGAAGTTCGCCCAACCGTCGCGGTCCACACTCACGGCGGTTCTCAGGTAAACCTGCAACGCGGCGCTATGGGCCGGTCCTGTTTCATTCCACCAGTTCAGGAACGCTGGCTGCCAACGTTCAAGTGCCCGTTGTAAAGCTCGATCGTTCGAGAGATCGACGTTGTTCGGAATGCGTTGAGAGTAATCGATCGGCTGCTGAGTCCCGTCCGTTAGTTCCACCATGTGCGTTACACCCGCTCCCAATCAAACCTGGCGCGATTGCCTGTGCCATACAACTTCAGCGCCCCCGTAGGTCCGACTGCGTTGGGACGAATAAAGATCCAATTCTGCCATGCGGAAAGCCGCCCGAAGATTCGCGTGTTCATGTTCTCAGGATCACTAAAGCGGAGATTTGCCTCCAGACCACTCATGGCGTCAGGCGAAAGCGCCAGGCGGCTTTCAACGGCCAGCCTAATTTCGTCGGTCCAATCCAGCTCGTCGGGCGTAAACGTCACCAGGCCCAGCTCTGTCGCTTGGCGAGGTCCCAATGGTTCGCCGATTCGCTTGCGCATCTCCGAAAAGCGAGATTGATCACGATACAATCTCGCCTCCAAACGAGAAAGGCCGCCTACAGCTTCCAATCCTCGGAAATTCATCTCCGAGAGTGCTACGACCGATCGTGGGTCATCCAGCATGTACACGCGGTCCGCCGCCAAGGCCAGCTCCAGTAGACTGCCGGCGAAACATGACCCCGGTTCGATGAGCGCATAGATCGATCTCGACGTAACGTCAATGCGTGCCAGGGTCCGACGCAACATCCCGATGACTTCGCGGACCCACCAGTTGCCGCGATTTGAAAACAACGCGGCATCAAAGTCGAGGACACTCTTCGAATCGCCTTCGGTCCTGAAAATCCACAGCCCCCGTTCAAGCTGGTTAGTTCGCAGCGACAAAATCGCATCGTCCAGCTCTCGCGTCATTTGCAGAGGCCACCACCTGGCTCCGGCACTCAAGATTTGATCAAGCGCTCCCGTCGTGGACGTAGGCGCTTTCACCGTTAAGGTTGCAGTGCGCCGCTGTGGGTCAAAGGCCACGTCGACATACTCATAGTGGTATCCCTGATCATCTACTCTCCGCTCGAGCGGTGAAAGTTCGACGCCGCTAGCATCCTTCGGCCGATCAGACAGCTCGGTGAGTGCCAGCGCGCGATTCTTCACGTAGTTGTCGAAGCTTTGTGGTTTGACGACTTCATCGACGAGTCCCCACTGTTTCGCACGTTGGCCCCCTACACCTTCCGGCGTGGTGCAAAACACGTCGGCGAGGTCCCGCCGAACGCACCTCTTGTCTGTGAGCCGTGTCAGCCCCCCCGTGCCCGGAAGAACGCCCAGCAGGGGCACCTCGGGCAGACTAACCGTAGACGAGCGGTCATCAATCAAGATGATTTCATCGCAGGCCAGGGCTAGCTCATAGCCACCGCCTGCGGTGGATCCATTGCAAGCCGCGATGAATTTCAGCCCCGAGTTTGCGCTGGAGTCTTCGATTCCGTTCCGAGTCTCATTGGTGAATTTGCAGAAGTTCACTTTCCAGGCATGGCTTGACAGGCCCAGCATGTAGATGTTGGCACCGGAGCAGAAAAGTCGCGGCTTGGCGCCAGTGAGAATAACACTCGCGACCCCGGGATGTTCAAACCGAATCCGCTGAAGTGCATCGTGCAACTCGATATCCACACCCAGGTCGTACGAATTCAACTTGAGCTTGTATCCCGCACGTATCGCTCCGTCTTCCTGCACGTCCATCGCGAGGACCGCTACCTGACCCTCCACGGATAGCTTCCAATGGCGATAGCGCGGAGGCGCCGTCTGAAAATCTACAAAGTCGGTAACCATGGAATTGGGAGTGCTCACCGGGGCCTCCACCGTTGCTTCGCAGTTCTCGCGCTCACCCTTCCGCAGAAGTGTAAATATATTGCATATGCGTTTCCTCCGTCAATATCCCCACAAGTGCAGTATTTATCCGAGGTCACAGGGCACCGTGGATGGCTTGTCATCAGGTCGGCGTTGCCGAACAGTACGCTATGCATTATAGTGCATCTATGCAGAAAGTCATTTCGAAGCCCTTCGCGAACCTCCTTTACAGGTCAGGCATATGAAAAGGGGCCGCCCGCCGATTTTGCGGAGGCTAGATCCAACGCGGAGGCGTGGCCTTAGAGGTAACGCCGCCGCGCCCCTGAAGTCACTTGGCGATCGCGTTAGGCAGGCGCGAGTCCGGAGGGGCATGACCAGAAAGCAGCTGGCGCACGACTCTCGTGTTTCGGAGCGCTACCTTGCCCAAATCGAGAGTGGTAAAGGAAACATTTCCTTCCTAGTGTTGCGACGGCTGGCTAAGGCATTGGGCATGTCCGTTGACGTCTTGCTCCTGGAGGGCCCTGAGCCCCCAGTCGACCTGACGCATACGGTCGAGTTCCTCCGGCGTCTCTCGTTGGATAGCCTTAAGCTCGCACGCCAAATGCTGCTTCGTCAGTTTGGTGGGATTGATCCGGCGGCTCGTCATCGGCGGATTGCATTCATCGGGCTGCGAGGAGCGGGCAAGTCTAGCTTGGGGGCCGCGCTCGCCGAGCGTTTGGAGACCCCTTTTCTAGAGCTCGACCGCTTGATTGAACAAAGGAGCGGACTGACTTTAAGCCTCATTTTCGAATTTCACGGGCAGAGTGGCTTCCGTAAGCTCGAACGGCAGTGTCTGGAAGATGCGATCCAGCGCTACCCCTGCTTCGTCATGGCGACCGGAGGAAGCCTTGTATCCGAGGCGGGCACCTTCGAACGATTGTTGTCAGCCTGCTTCACGGTTTGGCTAAAGGCTTCTCATGAAGAGCACATGCAACGTGTGATCGCCCAGGGAGATATGCGTCCAATGTCCGATAATCGTGACGCGATGTCTGACCTCAAACGAATCCTCTCCGAGCGTGAGGCGTTATACGCCAAGGCTGACATTCAGATTGACACGGCAGGACGGACTGTCGGAGAAAGTCTGGAGACGCTACTCCGGGCTCTGAGGGAGACGCCGGTTCGGGAGTCAATGCCGCCGACCGTCCTTGCTTCTTGAACCCGCGATCGCTCCCATGAGCAATACGACAGTTATCCGAGACAGCTTTCTCGTCGACGGCAAGCGGCTCGAAGTGGTACGAATCGAAGTCCCTCACTCACGCCTTCCAATGATTGTAATGCTTCACGAAGGGCTGGGGTCTGTCGCTCACTGGAAGGACTTCCCTTCTCAATTAGCCAAAGAAACAGGCGCCAACGTCTTTGTCTACTCACGATACGGGCATGGCAACTCGGACCCCCTGAGAGAGCCACGTTCGCCCACCTACATGCACCACGAGGCACAGATCGTGCTGCCGGAAATTCTGGACAAGGCGGGCATTGAACGACCCGTGCTTCTTGGACACAGTGACGGAGCATCGATTGCCATTCTCTATGCTGGTATGTTTCCTGCCTCTCCTGCCGGACTCATATTGGAGGCCCCTCACGTGTTCGTCGAAGACGTAACGGTCTCGAGTATCGCCCAAGCTCGGGTGCTTTATAGCGAGACGGACTTGCCCCAAAGGCTAGGGCGGTATCATTCGCACGTGGATTCGCTGTTTTGGGGCTGGAACAATATCTGGCTGGATGCTCGTTTCCGCACCTGGAACATCGAATCGTTTCTGGATTCTATTCGCTGCCCCATCCTTGTGCTTCAAGGAGCACAGGACGAATATGGCACCGCGGCGCAAATCGAGGCGATTCGGCGCAGAGTCGCTTCTGCTTCAGCCGTTATCTTCAACAACTGCAGACATGCGCCTCATCGGGACCAATGCGAAGCCGCTCTGTCTGCCATCAGCCAGTTCCTACCGACTCTGGCGAGAGCTCACGATTACTATGCCTGACGACGATCAAGGAATCGACTTAACCGTTGCCGTTAGCTTTTCCGTCGCTCAAGATTCAGGATGCCATTTTCGCCCCTAGGAGAGGAAATTGCCGCCACCGTATCGTGCTGAAAATGTTGGAAGTTTTTTGCGGCCGCCAGAACTGTTACAGGCTCGCACGGACTACGCCAGCGGCAAACTCAGTGCTGACAAGCTTCACGCAGCGGAGGACGCCGCCATTCTCATGACGTTGGCAGGCCAGCGACGCTGCGGACTGCCGATCCTTAGCGATGGCGAGCTTCGCCGCGGTTCCTGGTTGACCGATATGGCGGATGCCGTCGATGGCTTCGTTTCCGAAAAAGTCATGCTCGATTGGAAAGGTCCCGGCGGCGGCTTGGAGGGAAGCACCGCGCAGGTCGTAGGCGGGAGATTGCGCAAAGTCCGTAAGATGACCGCTCACGAGCTGCCGTTTTTGAAAAAGCACGCCCCGGGTCCGTTCAAAATCACCTTGCCGTCACCCTCGAATTTCATGATCGCGAGCTACAAGGCGGGAGTAAGCGACAAGTTCTATCGCACGCACGCGGATTTGCTCAAGGAGCTCGTCGAATTCACGCGCGACGAAGTTCGATGGCTCGTCGGCGAAGGCGTGACCTACATCCAGTTCGACGCGCCCTACTACTCGCACTATCTTGACCCACAACAACGAGAACAGATGCGGGCGGCGGGCTTCGATCCGGATGCCGAGTTTGATCGGTCGATCGCGGGAGACAATCTTGCCCTCGAAGACGTGCCGCGCGACAAAGTAACGGTTGCGGTCCATGTCTGCCGCGGAAACAGCCGCAGCCGCTGGTACACCGAAGGTGGCTATGACGCGATTGCGGAACGACTTTTCGGCCAGCTCGATGTCGACCTATTTTTGCTCGAGTATGATAGCGAGCGCGCCGGAGGATTTGAGCCTTTGCGGTTTGTTCCGCGAGGCAGATCCGTTGTGCTCGGACTTATCACGACAAAGCAAGCGAAGCTTGAATCGCAGGAGGCTTTGCGACGGCGCATCGACGAGGCCTCTCGGTTCGTCCCGCTCGACAGCCTCGCCCTCAGCACACAATGCGGCTTTGCCTCGGTAGCGGCTGGAAACCTTCTATCACTCGATGACCAGTGGCGAAAGCTCGAACTGGTCGTGGACACGGCTCGCAACGTATGGAGTTAGCGGCGGCGTCCGTGCCGGATCAAGGATTTCAGAGAGCCGTTTTCTTGTTTGCGGGTCACCTCTCGATGTGACGGTCGTCACCGCCTCGCCTGCCGCTGTTTCGTATCGTGACTGGGCTTGAGCGGATTATGGAACAGGCGAGGTCCAGAGTGACCAGTGTGCAAGGGGGACACGGATTTCAACTGGTTGCCCCAAACGCCAATCTGGAGCCTTGCGCGCTCCCGACCCTCACCCCGGACTCAGAACAGGTTGTCATACAGGTCGCAGGTTGCGGCGTGTGCCACACGGACATCGGCTTCACCTTCGGCGGTGTCCCGACGCGTCACGCCCTACCCCTTATCCTCGGCCATGAAATCTCGGGGCGGGTCGTCGCCACCGGTGAAAACGCGACTTCCTGGCTGGGGCGATCGGTGATTGTTCCCGCTGTAATTCCTTGCGGATCGTGTCCAGCTTGCAGAGCCGGTCAAGTTACCATCTGCCGCGAGCAATTCATGCCAGGCAACGATGGCGATGGTGGGTTCGCCACTCATGTGCTCCTGCCGTCTCGCGGCCTGTGTGCTGTGCCTGAACCCCTTCGTGCCGGTCTCACGCTGGAGATGCTGTCGGTCGTCGCGGACGCCGTAACCACACCTTATGAAGCCATTCGTAGGGCGGAGCTGGGGCCAGAACATGTGGCTGTCATTGTGGGGGTCGGCGGCATTGGCGGATTCGCCGTGCAAATTGCGGCCGCGCGGGGAGCGGCTGTAGCTGCCATTGATATTGACCGCGAGCGACTCGAGCTGGCCGGCCATAACGGTGCCGGGCTTGTACTGGACGCGAGCTCCACAGACCTGAAGGGTTTAAAGGCGGCTCTTCGCACATTCGCCAAGGGATCGGGGCGCAAGGCCATGGGCCTGAAAATTTTCGAAATGAGTGGGACGCCCGCCGGGCAAGCCACCGCCTTTGGACTGCTGGATTACGGGGCCTATCTTGCGGTCGTCGGTTTCACGCCGAACCCCGTCGAGATTCGCCTATCGAATCTGATGGCCTTTGATGCAACAGCACGGGGTAACTGGGGCTGCCCACCAGAGCAGTATCCGGCTGCGCTCAGACTCGTTCTAGATGGCAAGGTCACCCTCGCTCCTTTCGTTGAACTCCATCCACTGGACGAGGCCCCAGCGATTTTCGAGGCCGTTCGAAAACATGTGATCCGACGTCGAGTCATTCTGCAGCCCGACCATGGACTTCACTGACGGGAGGTAGCACACGTGAATAATCACAATCTGGTTGAGACCATTTCTCCGCGCGAAATACTTGTGGAACGCAAAGCCGTGCGCGATCGCTTCGGCAACTCTGCCGCGGGTCTATACAACCTCTGGATCACCCTGAACAACCCGAACGAACTCAATAGCTACACCACTCAGATGGCCAAAGAAGTGATTCTGGCGCTGCGCGAGGCGAGCAACGACCGGGCCGCGGTGGCCGTCGTCCTAACGGGGGCTGGCAGTCGGGCATTCTGCAGCGGCGGAAACACGCGCGAGTATGCGGAGCATTATGCTGGCGCCCCTGGTGAATATCGCCAGTACATGCGCCTTTTTAACGACATGGTCTCTAGCATCCTGCAGTGCGACAAGCCCGTGATCTGTAGGGTCAACGGCATCCGGGTCGGGGGCGGACAGGAAATCGGGATGGCTTGCGACTTTTCGATCGCGAGTGATCTGGCCATTTTCAGTCAGGCCGGGCCAAAACATGGATCGGCGCCGGATGGCGGCACTACCGATTTTCTTCCCCTTTATGTGGGAATCGAGCCAGCCATGTACAGCGCAACTCTTTGCGAAACCTGGAGCGCGCATCGGTTTTGCTGGATGGGTGGGCTCACTCAGATTGTTCCGGCACTGAGAGTCGAGAACCGCTGGGTCGCCAATCCTCTGGTCGTGACAGATCGCGTCCTGGACGAGTATGGCAGGGTGATACTCGGGGAATGGAAAAGTGGCGAAGCGCGGGAAGCCGGCAAGTTGCTGCTGGCGAAAGGGAGTGTCGACCTTTCCTTGCTCGACGAAGCCGTTGAGCAGATGTGCACGAAACTTCTCTACACCATGCCCGACTGCCTCATCAAGACGATCGAAAGTCTCCGCAAGCACAAACTCGTGCATTGGGACAAGAACCGCGAAAGCAACCGCGCCTGGCTCTCGCTCAACATGATGACGGAAGCCAATGCAGGCTTCCGTGCCTTTCACTACGGAGACAAGCAAGAACGAGAGGTGGACTTCGTTCGTCTGCGCCAACGGCTTGCACAAGGGGCGCGCTGGACGGAAGAACTCGTGCGTGAGATTGCCCCGTGGGTGGCGCCCTCATCGAAGACAGCAAGGTAGTGGATGCTGCGAGGAACTCCATGACAGATGAGTATCAAGCCATCCATTGCGAGTTCGGGAGCGAAGTG
>Ga0187780_10003573_pt1 | contig 11720 bp, 11 predicted proteins | sample 1015_Q2_SP10_20__FD_132429 | JGI IMG/M metagenome (GOLD analysis project Ga0187780, IMG submission 132429) | Tropical peat soil microbial communities from peatlands in Department of Meta, Colombia - 1015_Q2_SP10_20_MG | ecosystem: Environmental > Terrestrial > Soil > Wetlands > Peat | place...
AGTCGCGGCGGTGCTCATCGGGGGCATCGCGCTCCTATGTATCGGGGCGCCGGTGGACATCGCAACGCTCGCGGCGCTTGCGGCGCTCATCGGTGGAATTGGGTTTGCCGTCGCTTGGCGGCGCGCTGGATGGACGCTTCGCCGCCCCTCCCACGGGCCGCGCATGCCGATGCGCTCGCGCACGGACCCGACTCGAGTACTGCGCAAGGCGAGCCCCGAGCTGCTGCTGGTCGGCGCGGTGGTCGTGGCACTCGGGGTCTTCGTGGTGTTGGCGTACCGCTGGGCGCTGGTGCAGCCGCTGCGGGCGTGGGACTCGTGGTCGATCTGGGCGCGCAAGGGCACGCTGCTGTCTGACTACAGCCATCTGCCCACCGCGTTCTTCACCTCTCGGCTCTACGCGTTCATGCACCCCGACTATCCGCTGCTGCTGCCGCTGTATGAGTCGAGTTGGTTTCGCGCTGTGGGAAGCGCTGACACGCAGAGCCTGCACGCTTGGTTTCTGATCCTGTTCGTCGCGTTCCTCTGGGCGACCGCCTATGTTGCCTCGCGGGTAGCGCGCCCTGTTGTCTGGGCGCCGCTGGTCGGGCTGCTGGCCGTGACCCCCGCCATTTGGAGCCAGCTGATGACGATGTACGCGGACGTGCCGATGGGACTGTTCCTCTTGGTGGGCGTGCTGGCGCTCGGGGTGTGGATCGCCGGAGGTCGCCGACGTGACCTCGCGCTGGCGGCAATCCTGCTGGCCGCCGCCGCGAGCACGAAGAACGAGGGGCTCACTGCCGCCGTCAGCGCCCTGGCGATCGCGCTGATAGTCACACTCGTCGCCCCCGCGCCGGGGATCGCGCGGCGCCGGCGGCCGACGGCGCTCGTTGTGGCGATCGCGGGGTTCGCGGCCATGGTCGCGCCGTGGCGACTCTGGCTCGCGGTCCACCACATCAGCGGCGACATGCCCATAGCCAGCGGCCTCGATCCATCGTTCGTGTCGGCGCACGCGAGCCGCGCCCAGCCCGCGCTCGAAGCGATGTTCTCTGAAGTCGCAAACCAGGGCAGCTGGTATTACCTGCTGCCCGTCGCGCTTGCGCTGGTGATCGCCGGGTTGTGGACGCCCGGGCTACGTAGGATCGCTTCGTTCTACGGACTTGCCACGCTTTGTGCGGCAGCCTTGGTGTTGTGGGCGTACGTGATCAACCCCAACGAAATAGGTTGGCTTATCTCGACTTCGTCCAGTCGTACCGTCGTCGGGCCGATGCTGATCGCCGTGGCCGGGACAATTCATCTCGCCGGTGGACTCTTGACGCGTGCCGTCCCAAGCTCGATGCCGGACGCTCGTAGCCTCGCCGGTCGTGGGACGGCGATGAGAGATTCGCAGTCCGCAGGGGCCGCAGGCGTGTCCGCATGAGCACATAAACGGCGCGGAACCCATCCCTCCAGCTGATCTTCTTGCCCTCCTCATAGGTGCGACCGTAGTAGGCGATCGGCACCTCGTAGACCCGCATGCGGCGGCGGCAGAGCTCGCCGGTGATCTCCGGCTCGATGCCGAAGCGATCCTCGGTGAGGCGCAGTTGCGCCAGCGCGTCGCGACGAAAGGCCTTATAGCCGGTCTCCATGTCGGTGAGTGTCGTGTTGAACAGCAGCCCCGTCAGTAGGGAGAGGAAGCGGTTGCCGACCAGGTGCCAGAAGAGATAGGCGCGCTGAGGCTGGCCGCCGGACAGGCGTGAGCCGTAGACGGCGTCGGCGACGCCACGCTGGATGGGCGCGATCAACGCGGGTATGTCAAACGGGTCGTACTCCATGTCCGCGTCCTGCACGACGACGATCTCGCCGCGCGCATGCGGGATGCCGTGTCGCAGCGCGGCACCCTTGCCGCCGTTGAGCTTGCGCAGAAGATGCACGCGCCCTCCCGGCGACACGCGCGAGCAGACGATCTCGGCTGTCGCGTCGGTGGATCCGTCGTCGATCACGATCGCTTCGTAGTCCAGGTCGAGCTCGGCGATCCCGTCGAGCACGTCGGCGATCGTGCGTGCCTCGTTGTAAGCGGGGATCAAGAAGGTGATCTGCGTGGACTCGGGCATGACGGTTGTAAGAGTCATGCAGATGCACGCCTGCGTCACGGGCGTGTTGGTTTTGCCTACTCGGCGACGAGCTGAAGGTGGCTCAACAGAGCCAAAATGCCGCGTCTACTCAGACGCCGAAGGAGTTGTGTGTGTTTCCCATGCGCCCGGCCCGGGTCACTTTCCGTCCCGCCCGCGCTGGCGCAGGAAGCGCTGGAATTCGCTCGCGAGCAGGTCCCCGCTCGGCAGCTCCTCGGGCGTGTCCTCGCCCTCGCTGTCGGCGGCCTGCTCGAGCCGTTCGACGAACGCCTGGATGTCGGGGTCGCTGCGCACCGCCAGGCCGACCTGGCGTTCGTAGTCGGCGGCTGAGGATTCGAGCTCGGAGACGTCGACGGACACGCCGACCAGCACTTCGACGCGGCGCAGCAGCGCGAGCGCGGCCTTGGGGCTCGCGGCCGCGGCGACGTAGTGCGGCACCGCCGCCCACAGGCTCGCGGACGGCAGCCCCGCCTGCGCGCAGGCGGTGTGCAGCACGCCGACGATGCCGGTCGGGCCCTCGTAGCTGGATGCCTGGATGCCGAGTCGCTTCAGCAGCGTCGCGTCGGAGGCGTGGCCCGTGAGCGCGACCGGGCGCGTGTGCGGTATATCGCCGAGCAGCGCGCCCAGCGAGACGACGACCTGCACGCCGAGCGCCTCCGCGAGGTCGACCATGTGGCTCGAGAACGCGCGCCAGCGAAACGACGGCTCGATGCCCTGCACGAGCACCAGGTCGCGCTGCGCGCGCGGCGCGGGCGCTTCGAAGATCTCGACACTCGGCCAGGAGATCTCACGCGTGTCGTTCTCACCAAGGCGGATGCACGGGCGATTGGCCTGGAAGTCGTAGAACTCCTCGGAGTCGATGCGCGCGAAGCGCCGGGCGTCGAGCGCGGAGGCCAGGAACGCGACGGCGCTGGAGGCGGCGTCGCCCGCGTCGTTCCAACCCTGAAAGGCGCACACCATCGCCGGCGCCCGCAGGCCATCCGGACGGCGGTCCCAGATGAGGGGTTGCATCCGGATCACCGTACATCATGGAGCGATGAGTGCCGCCAGGAGTCTCTCATTGCCCGCCGATCGCGCCGAGCGCGAGCGCGGGCAGACCGTGGCGACGCTGCGCTGCGAGGACGAGGTCGACGCCGTTTACGCGTGCACGCGCAAGGAGCGCCAGATCTCGCGTGCGGGCGCTCCCTACCTGACGGTCGAGCTGCGCGACAGCACCGGCGCGATCGTCGGCCGCGCGTTTCGCGACGCGGACGTGCTCGCAGGACGCTTCGAGCGCGGCGAGCTGGTGCGCGCGCGCGGCCGTGTGCGCCGCTACCGCGACGAGCTGCAGATTGAGCTGCGCGCGATCGACCGCGCGCAGGGTGCGGAGGCCGACCCGACGCGCTTCCTGCCGGTCGCCTACCGCGACCGCGACGAGCTCGAAGGCTTCCTCGAGCACCTCGCACGCGAGGTGTATGACCCGACGCTGAAAGGCCTGCTCGAGAGGCTGCTCGGCGACGCGCGCCTGCGCGAGCAGCTGCGCCTAGCACCGTGCTCACTGCCCACGTCGACTGCGGGCCCGTCATCGGGTGCGCGCGCGAGCGCCTCAGGTCGCGCGCAGACGAGCCACCACGCGTATCTGGGCGGGCTGCTCGAGCACACGGTCGCGGTCGCGACGTTGGCGCTCGAGCTGTGCACGCTGCACGCGCGCCTGGATCGCGACCTGCTGCTGGCCGCGGCGATCGTGCACGACCTCGGCAAGACGCGCGAGTTCACATACGGCGCGGAGATCGAGCGCAGCCGCGAGGGCCGGCTGCTGGGGCACGTGCAGCTGGGGCTGCGCGTGATCGCCGAGCACGCGCCGGCGAGCCTGTCAGGAGAGCGCCGGCTGGCGCTCGAGCACTGCGTGATGCTGCACCATGGCCCCGACGCATCCACGGGGCAGCGCTTCGCCTCAGCGGAGGCGCTCGCGCTGTACCGCCTGAACGCGCTCGACGCGCAGGTAAAGGGCGCGCTCGAGTACGGCCTCATCGCCCTCTGAGCGCCCGGAAAACGGCGCTTGCCGACCTCGTGGAGCGGCGCTCGCGTGCCGCAAACTACGGTCAAGAGCGCCCACGCGAGTGCCGATACAGCTGGTAATGGGCGAGATCGCCACGCCAGCCGTTGCCCCCGACGCGGACGCCTCGCCCGAGCAGGAGGCGCCCGAGCTGCGGGTCGAGCGTAGGCAGAGCCCGCGAGCTGAGCGGGGCCAGGACGGGGGGCCGCAGAACGGCGTGTACCCGCCGCGCCACCCGGGCCGCTCGCAGCGGATGATCGGCGAGGTCGTCGTCGACCTCGGACTGGCCGACCGCGAGGCGGTGGAGGAGGCCGTCTCGGCGGCGCGGTCGCAGGGCCGCCCGACGGGCGTGGTGCTGGTCGAGCGCGGGATCCTGCGCCATGACCAGCTGGCGCGCGTGGTCGCCGAGCGCTTCGGCCTGGACTTCGTCGACCTGTCCGTCTATGACCTGGACATGGGCGCGGTCGCGCTGATCGGCGTGGAGGCGTCCAAGCGCTACCAGGCGGTGCCGGTCGGCTTCACCGAAGACGGGGCGGTGCTGCTGGCGATGGCCAACCCGACGAACGTGCTGACGATCGACGACGTGGGCATGATGACCGGGCGGCGCATCAAGCCCGCGGCCGCATCGGTGGAGGACCTGAAGCTGCTGCTCGCGCGCCTGGCGCGCATGGACGAGTCGATCGAAGACATCGTCGAGGAAGGCGCGGAGGACGAAGAGCGCGACCTGTCGGTCGACGAAGCCGACACCGACGCGCCGGTGATTAAGCTCGTGCACTCGATCGTCGCGCAGGCGGTGCAGCAGGGCGCTTCTGACATCCACGTGAACCCCGAGGAGGGCGACACGCGCGTGCTGTTCCGCGTGGACGGCGTGCTCGCGCCGGCGGCGACGGTCAAGCGGCGGATGGCGATGGGTGTGGTCTCGCGCATCAAGATCATGGCCGACCTGGACATCTCCGAGCGGCGCGTGCCGCAGGACGGGCGCTTCGCGTTGACGGTCGAGGGGCGGCGCGTGGACATCCGCGTGGTGACGCTGCCTCTAGTGAACGGCGAGGGCGTGGTGATGCGCATCCTCGACAAAGGCAACATGGTGCTCGACGGGCTGGAGTCGCTGGCGATGCAGGAGGCGCAGCTCGAGCGCTTCCGGCGCGCGGTCAACCGCCCGAACGGCGCGGTGCTGGTGACCGGGCCGACCGGCTCGGGCAAGTCGACGACGCTGTACGCAGCACTGCACGCGCTCAACGACGGTGAGCGCAGCATCATCACGATCGAGGACCCGGTCGAGAAACGCATCGCGGGCATCAAGCAGATGCAGATCGCGCCGAAGGCGGGCGTGACCTTCGACGTGGGGCTGCGCTCGATGCTGCGCGCGGACCCGGACGTGATCATGGTCGGCGAGATCCGCGACCGCGAGACCGCGCACATCGCGGTCGAGGCCGCGTTGACCGGCCACCTAGTGCTCTCGACGCTGCACACGCGCGACGCGCCGAGCGCGCTCGGGCGGCTGATCGATATGGGCATCGAGCCGTTCCTGGTGTCCTCGGCGGTCGACTGCATCGTCGCCCAGCGCCTGGTGCGGGCGCTGTGCACGCACTGCAAGCGCGAGCAGAAGGTGCCCGAGGCGGTGCTCGCCGAACACGGCCTTGCGGGTGTGACCGTGTATGAGCCGGTCGGCTGCTCACGTTGCGCCGGCTCGGGCTACCGCGGTCGCCTGGCGATCTACGAGGTGATGACCGTCAGCGAGCCGATCCGCGCGTTGATCCTCGAGCGCGCGTCGGTCGACGACATGGTCGAGGTGGCGTTGCGCGAAGGCATGCAGCGCCTGCGCGACGACGGCCTGCAGAAGGTCCGCGAAGGCGTAACCTCGATCGCCGAGATCGAGCGCATGACCAGCAGCCTGCTGTAGGCGCTAGGCCTGCGGCGTCGGCTGCGCCGGAGCCTCGGTCGCCTGCGTGGCCACTGGCTGCGCGACCGGGGCAGGCTGCGCGACGACCGGCTGCGCTGGTGCCTGCGGCTGCTGCGTGGCCTGGGTGATCGCCGGCATGCTGGACTCGCCGCTGATCGACTCCTTGAACTCGCGCATGCCCGAGCCGATCGAGCGCCCGATCTCCGGCAGCCGCTTGGCGCCGAACACGAGCAACAGGACGATGAGCAGGAAGGCGATGTGAAGTGGATTGTCAAGGCCCATGATCGATGAGTCTACGACTTTCCGGTCCCGCCCCGATAAGTAGTTTGCACCAATTGTGCGGCGACGACTACGAGCAGCAGGGCGAACGCGTCGCGCAGAATCGCGCCCGAGAGCGTGTTCGCGAGCGCGACGCCGGCGGCGGCGCCGACGATCGACAGCAGCCCGAGCGCCAGCGCGTCGTGGCGGCGGACGTTGCCGTAGCGATCGTGCCGATAGGCGCCGACGATCGCGACGGGCACGATCGCCAGCAGCGAGGTCGCCTCCGCCTGGTGCTGTTCGAGCCCGAGGAACAGCACGAGCCCAGGAACGAACAGCACGCCGCCGCCGACGCCGAGCAGGCCGGCGACGATCCCTCCGGCGAGGCCGACGGCGATCGCGCCGCTCACAGGCGAGCCTCTGCGCGTCGGGGGGCGCTGTCGGCGCGGCTCACTTGAGCACCAGCTCAACCGCGCTCGCGACGAGCACCGCGGCGAACAGCAGCGCGATCGCGCGCGTCTGCAGGCGCTGCTGCAGCCAGGCGCCGATCAGCACGCCCGCGACGGCCGGCACGCCGATCAGGACCGCGTCGAGCACGTGCACGTTGCCGTAGGCGCCCTGTACGGCGGCGGCGAAGCCGGCGATGAACACGATCGCCGCGAGCGAGGTGGCGGTCGCGGCGCGCTCGTCGTAGCCGAGCCACAGGATCAGCAGCGGCACGATCACGCTGCCGCCGCCGACGCCGAACAGGCCGCTGAACAGGCCGGCCGCGGTGCCGATCGCCATCAGCGCCAGCGTGCGGCGCGAGCTGAGCTCAGCGCTTGGCTGCACGAGCGGGCGGGCTGGCCATCGTGCGCGCCATACTAGACCCCGTGTCCCCAGCTGTAACGCTCGTGGAGGCGCTCGAGCCGATCCGCTCCGATCCTGCCCACTCCGCTGTGCTGCTCGACATCGACGGTACGCTCGCTCCGATCGTGCGCCACGCGGCCGACGCGCACGTGCCCGAGGCCACGCGCAGTCTGCTGATCGAGATCGCCGGCCGCTATCGCGTGGTCGGCTGCGTGAGCGGCAGGCGCGCGAGCACCGCGCGCCAGATCGTGGCTATCGGGACGATCGCCTATGTGGGCAACCACGGCGGCGAGTTGCTGCGCCCGCGCGCGACGCGACCAGAGGTCGATCCCGAGCTGGAGGCGTGGACGGCGCGCGTACGCGACTTCGCTGCGCGCGTGTACACGAGCGAGCACCAGCGCATCCGCGTGCGCGCCGAGGACAAGGACGCGATCGCCGCGTTTCACTGGCGCGGGGCGCCCGACGAGCAGGTTGCAGAGCAGGCCGTGCGCGAGATTGCGCTGCGCGCGCGGGAGGAGGGCTTCGCGGTGCACTGGGGGCGCAAGGTGCTGGAGGTGCGCCCGCCGGTCACGCTCGACAAGGGGCTCGGTATCTCGGCGCTGCTACACGGCGCAGGCGTCGCGACGGCGATGTACGTCGGCGACGACACGACCGACATCGACGCGTTTCACGCCCTGCGCGCGCTGGTGGAGTCGGGCGATCTGGCGAGCGCGTTGTGTGTGGCGGTGAGTTCCGACGAAGCGCCTCCGGGCCTCGCGGCGGAGGCCGACCTGACGGTCGACGGTCCCGGGGGGGTGCGGGAACTGCTCGAGGCGCTGCTCTGAAGCGCGGCCGTGCGGTTCGTGGACTTCCTCAGGACGACGGTGCTGCTGAGCGCGGGTGCAGCGACGGCGCTTGCGGCTATCACGGTGATCGCGGCGAGCGCCCAAGCGGACACGCTGCTTGCTGAGGTCGCCGTCGGCTGGTGGCTGGTGGCGGCCGCGACGGGCCTGCGCATGGGTCGGCGCGCGCAGACCAACCCGCCGATCGCGCGGCTGCTGGCGGGCGCGCAGGCGAGCAGCTCGCTGCCCGAGCATCATCCGAGCGCGATCCTGCTGAACCGCCTGTGGCCGCTCGCGCTGTTCACGTTGCTGGCGGGCGGCCTGGCGTTCCTCGCGCCGCAGATCCCCGGGATCGCGGCCGGCTTCGCGATCATCTGGGCGCTTGCGTGGCGCCGTCAGGACGCCGCGGTCGCGGCGATCGAGGAGCGCGACGGGGCGTGCTTCTACGTGCGCCGCACCTCGCCCGTGCGGCCGATGTCGCTCGTGCGCACGCCCGGCTTCAAGGCCGCGCGCCCGCAGCACGTTGACGGCGCCGTCACCTGAAAGGGCCGGCTGGGTCCTGCTTGCCGGCGCCTGAAGATGGCATCTGACTCCGCAGCCGCCCCCGCGCTCGATGTGCTGATCGTCTCGCTCGGCGCCACTCAGGGTCTGCGCGCGGCCGATCGCGAGCTGCGCGACTCGCTCGCGCGAGCGGGCGCGCGGGTAGAGATCGCGCAGGCCCGGCCGCCGCGACAGCTGCGGACGCTGATGCTCACCGACCTCGCGTGGGCGCGAGCAGCGCGAGCGGCGGCGCTCCGGAACCTCGCGCAGCCGGGTCATTCGCCGCCGCGCGCGATCGTCTATTCGAGCACCACCGCCGCGCTGCTGTGGCCGCGTCCGGGCGCGATCCGCTTCGACGCCCCGTCGGCGGGCAACCGCCCCGGTCACCACGGACTGTGGCAGCGCCCGCTCGAGCGCCGCCGGCTCGCGCAAGCGTCGCTGCTGCTGCCGTGGAGCGAGGGCGGACTGCTCGAGGCGCCCGAGGCGGCGCGCGGAGGCGACCGCGCGCTGGTGCTGCCCGTGGCGGTGGAGCCGTCAGGGCCGATGCAGTCGAGCCGCGACAGGGACATCGCTGCAGTCACGTACGCGGCGAACCCGACGAAGAAGGGCCTCGACCGTGTGCTCGCGGCATGGAGCCGGGTGCGCGACGAACTCTCGCCGGACGCGCCGCGGGAGCTTGTCGTCGCGGGTCTCTCCGCGTCACAGTTTCACGCGAGTGTTCAGGATGGTGGTGAGTGGGGGTCCCCGAGCCTTGGGATGGGCGTCGATGGGGTCGCGGGTGTGCGCACGGCCGGTGTGCTGGCGCCGGCGGAGTTCCGCGCGCTGCTGCGCCGCGCGCGGGTGTTCATTTGCGCGCCGCGGCGCGAGGACTACGGCATCGCCCAGCTGGAGGCACTCGCGGAGGGTTGCATGCTGGTCACAACGCCCGCACCGGGCCCCTACGTTGCGCTGCCGATCGCGCGCTCGCTCGATGCGCGCCTGGTCAGTGAGGACCTCGCGGGTGCCTTGCGCGCAGCGCTGTTGGAAGCGCCGATCGGATACGCCGTACGTGCGCGCGAGGCGATGACGCCGTTCGGCCGTGAGGCGGTCGACAGATTGGTGGGTGAGCGTCTGCTACCGCGTCTGCTCACTCGCTACGCGACAGCGGGCTGAGAGGGCCGCACCGACGAGACGGAGACAAGCCGGCTGAACGACGCATCTTCTTCTGGTATTCGGGATCGACTTGAGTTACGTTCGGGCGATGTCGGCTCGCGACCTCGCCAGACCCTCACCTGAACCGCGCGTTGCCGACGGGCAAGGACGTCGAGCCGACAGCGTGGGTCGCGTCTTTTCAACAGCGCATGTATCGATCGCGCACTGGAGTGTCTACGCATGGGGTGCGATCGGCACCGCCACGGCATACATCGCGCTGACCTGCTGGTGGTTGACGCAGGATCACTCGATCCCCGTGTACGACGCCGGCGACCACCTGTACACGGCGCTCGAATATCACCAGATGCTTGCTGCCGGCAATCTGCTCGGGCCGTTTACCCAGAACACCATCTATCCCATCCTTGGCGGGATTGTGGGAGCGCTCGCGGTGTTCGTGGGCGGCGTGAACGTCGCCGCTCCGATAGTCGGCGAGAACCTGATATTCGTTCCACTGCTGGCGCTCGGGTGCTATCAGACCGGCCGGCTTCTGTTCGGGCGTCCGGCGGGGATGCTCGCTGTGGTGTTCGTGCTCGGGTCCCCCCTGCTCAGCTCGCAGTTTCACGTGTTCATGTTGGACGCGCCGCTCACTGCGCTCGTCGCGGTGTCAGTTTGGCTGATGCTCGCGAGCAAGGACTTCAGCCGTTGGGAGATAGCGGCTCTGGCTGGCCTGGCGGTCGGTCTGGGCTTCAACATGAAGTCGCAGTTTCCCCTGTTCGTGGCAGGCCTCACCCTCTTCATGCTGGTTCGCGGCGGGTGGCGCAACTGGCGCGGGTTCGCCATCTTCTGTGTCCCGGCGATAGTCGTAGGGGCGCCGTGGTATATCTATCATTTCTCAGAACTAAACAAATTGCTCGAACTAGGAGGAAACCTGTCTGGCGCGAACCCCGCCAACTTCCCGCCAACGCTGTCCACGGCCAACCTTCTGTGGTACTTCTGGAGCGTCCTGAACTCACAGCTGCTGACGCCACTGTTCGTCCTCGTGGCGGGTGGAACTCTGTGGACGCTCGTCAAGGTCGTGCGCGGCGATAGCCGGCGAGCACTGCGGCTGGAGTTCCTCGTCGGCGCCTTCACTGCATGGCTGGCCATCACCATCACCCGTCACCACGATGTCCGTTATGGCATGCCCTTGCTGGCCTACCTGGCGGTTATCGGAACGGGCTGGATCGTGTACCTGCCGCGCACATCCCGTCTTGCCGCGCTTGCGTTGCTGGCGATAGGGGTCGTTGGTAACACCCTCGGCAACGACTTCGGCGTTGGTCGGGAAGTGAAATTGGCGGTGGGCTCCAATCAGGTGGTCGCGTATTCGACGACCGGTTTCCTGGTCGGCGCCCCGAGCTACGACGGCGACGTGCCCAGTCTGCTCGAAGCGCTGCATCGCGAAGGGGTAAAGATTGTCACGTGGACCTTGAAGCAGAGCGAGGCGCCGGATTTCTCGCTCGAAGGACTTCTGCCTCTGGTGCGCATTGCCGGACTCGAACCCAGCGTCACCCAAAGGCTCGAATATGCCAGCTTGGCGAACGTCGCGACGCTCGTTCACGAACCGGTGAGCGATAGCAAGCCACCACCGTGTGCTCGGCTCAGCGATGGCACCGGTGTCTGGGTGGTCCGCTATGACACGGTGGCAAAGAAGTTCGCGTCGTACTGCCCGACGCGTCGCCCCCAGTTCTACGCTCCAGGGGTCGGGGTCTGACGCAGCCGCGCCGACGGGCAGGGGGTTACCGTCCGCCTGTGCCCGGCGTTGCCAGCTGCGCCCACGGTCGCGTGTTGGCGACCTGCTCGTGCGTGAGCCACGCGCGCCGCGCGGTGGCGACGCCCCAGCGCATGTTGGACAGCGTGCGCGTGCGGTGCGCGTCTGAATCGATCACGAGCGTGACGCCGGCGCGCGCGGCGGCGCGCGCGTGCACGTCCGAGAGGTCGCGCCTGTCCGGGTTTCCGTTGATCTCGAGCATCGTGCCGGTGCGCGCGGCGGCGGCGAACACGGCGTCGAGGTCGATCGCGTAGGGCTCGCGGCGCTCGATCAGGCGGCCGGTGGGGTG